>Ga0310695_10001622_pt1 | contig 51891 bp, 45 predicted proteins | sample RumenRJG_04DNA_FD_203882 | JGI IMG/M metagenome (GOLD analysis project Ga0310695, IMG submission 203882) | Bovine rumen microbial communities from Lethbridge, Alberta, Canada - RJG_04 (v2) (version 2) | ecosystem: Host-associated > Mammals > Digestive system > Stomach > Rumen | place: Canada... | reverse complement strand
CCTCCTGCATGATGCAGTTTACAGGCGCCAGCGTTCCCTCCGTCAGCAGAAGTATCTCGTTTATCGAGTAATCCTTCGGCTCGCGCGCCAGCATGTAGCCGCCGTTCTTTCCTCTCAGGCTTTTGAGTAGCCCGCCCTTGTTGAGTATGGCGATTATGCTTTCGAGGTATTTCATGGAAAGATTTTCACTTTCCGCTATGTCTGAAAGCGAAACGTAGCCGTTTTCACCTTTGCGGGCCAGATCAACCATTACCGTAAGAGCATATCTGCCCTTGGTCGAAACCATCATATCCGAAGATCCCCTTTCTTTGCATATTGACAGATCGGCACATCCGAAACCATCAGACAAATCCTACTCCCATGGTAGGAATATGTCAACAGTCATTTTGGATATATATCAACAAGATCAGGATACTTGTCATTTTGATTGCTTTTGACACCCTGTATTTCTATAATATAGAAGGAGATTTGGGGCTTTGCGCTTTGCACAATCATAAACGATCGGAGGGTCCTGTTTATGCAGATCTTTTATAATGTAATAGCATTTCTTGGCGGTCTTTCCATGTTCCTTTACGGCATGAGAGTCATGGGAGACGGTCTCAAGAGTTCTTCGGGCGGAGCAATGAAAAACGCTCTCGCGAAAGTCACCAACAAGCCGTTCATGGGATTCCTGCTCGGAATGCTTGTGGCATGCATCATCCAGAGCTCTACCGCGACCATAGTCATTACGGTAGGTCTCGTCGGAGCGGGTTTTCTCACCTTCCACCAGTCAGTAGGCATAGTTCTCGGCGCAAACGTAGGAACAGCCATCACGGCCCAGATCATCCGCCTCATGGATGTCAGCTCGGGAACAGACAGCCCCCTGTATTTCTTCAAGGCTGACAATCTCGCCCCTCTGGCGCTTGTGATAGGCATAGTCTGTATCATGTTCCTCAAATCAGGGACATCTAAAACAGTAGGTTCAGTTGCCTGCGGATTCGGCATCCTCTTTATGGGCCTCATTTACATGAGCGATGTCGTCTCGGGCTTCGGCGAATCACTGAGCCATCTTCTTACAGCCTTTTCAAACAATTACGCGCTCGGCTTCCTTTCAGGTGTTCTCGTAACAGGTGTAGTACAGAGCTCTTCCGCCGTGGTCGGCATAATACAGTCCATCGCGAGCTCGGTGGGCGTGACTTTCAGTGCGGTATTCGCTGTCATCATCGGTGTAAATATCGGAGACTGTCTCACCACCTACCTTGTAAGCCGTATCGGGGCCAAGCCTGTCCAGAGACGCACCGCAGTCGTTCACATCGTATACAACGTATTTGCTGCCATCATATGCTTCTTTCTCGTATTCATCGGCAGAAAGACAGGTATCATAAGCGACGCTCTTTGGTCCGGAACTCTGAATTCCGGCGGAGTCGCCAACATCCACGGATGCTTCAGACTTATCCCTGCCGTACTTCTCCTGCCGTTCACATCAGTGATAGAACGCATCAGCACCGCCATAGTGAAGGACGAGCCGATAGACGAAGAAGACAGGAACGCCATAGCGGCGCTTGACGCTCTCGATGAACGTCTCTTCACCTCTCCTGCCCTCGCTCTCGGCCAGGCCGAAAGCGTTGTCATGGAGATGAGCGAGATAGCCGCGCACAACTTCGATGCGGCCGTACGGCAGATATATGATTACGATCCTAAGCGTGACGCGCGCATACAGGCCAGGGAGAACCTGCTCGACAATATGACTGACGCGACCAACAAGTATATCGTTTCCCTGTCCCCATATGTGACCAGGGAAGTCGACAACCAGCATCAGAACAGAGTTCTCAAATCACTTATCTGCTATGAAAGGATAGGCGATCTGGCTGTAAACATAACGAATGAAGTCAACACTCTGAGGAGCGAGAACAAGGAATTCTCCGAAACAGCCCTGGCAGAACTCCGCGTGGCATTCGATTCGGTATATGAGATCATGGACATAACCGAACGGGCGTACAAGGCTAACAGCGCGGCTCTGGCAGCGCAGGTGGAGCCTCTGGAGGAGGTTATAGATGACCTCGTCGAGGAGCTGAACGCCAGACATGTTTACAGGATGGTAAATCACCTGTGCGATCCTATAAACGGCATCAGATACCAGGCCATCCTGACAAATGTCGAACACATTTCAGACAAATGCAGCGACATCGCCATTTACATAATGGAGGCCGAAGACAGCTCGATCTTCGGACAGGAGCACTCATTCGTGCACGAGCTGCACCACTCATCCTCTCAAAAATACCTTCAGGCTTACAGCGATGAATACAGCAAGTACTTCAAAGCCCTGGAAGCTATTCCTGCAACAGAAGATATAATAAGCAGCGCGGCTTCCGGCGAAGCCATCCCAGCCGAAAACAAAAATGAAAGCCGCAGGGGCAAGGCAAGGAAGCGCTCCGAAAAAAAACAAAGCTGAAATAAAAAGACCTTCGCAGTCCCGCAGGACCGCGAAGGTTATTCTTTTATCAGGTTTTCAGTTTCACTCGGTGAAGCGTTTCTCGAAGTTTCCGTATATCTTTGTACCCTCGTTCGCCATCACGAAGGCGTTCGGATCGACCTCCCTGACTATCCTGATAAGTCCCGGAAGCTCATACTTCGTCACCATCGTCATGAGAACGTAGGTGTCTTCGTCGGTATATCCTCCAGCCCCGTGCCAGTAAGTCAGTCCCCTTCTTACCTCTTTCAGCACCTTGTCAGTTATGCCTTCTTTTTTTGTGAAGATCATAACCTGAACGTTTCTGTTCTGAGTATGCTGATAGTCAAGCGCGAGAGCGTTGACTACAGCGAATATCATTGAATACACAACGATCTGTATGTCGAAGAGAAAGAAGCATACGCCGTAGATAACGGTATTAATGGCGATAGATATCTTCCCTACGCTGAAATTCGGATGAGTCTTTGAAAGAGCAACTCCTATAATGTCCTGGCCTCCGCCTGAAGTCCCGCCCTTGAGCACCATTCCGGCGCCTGTCCCGGTAACCAGGCCGCCTACCAGGCAGGCGGTCAGATAGTCGTCAAATATCGGTTCTGATGCCACAGGCACAAGCGACATGCACAGAGAGGCTATTCCGATCGAAACAACGGTAGTGATGCAGAATTCCTTTCCGAGAGCCTTATACGCCAGAACAAACAGCGGCATGTTGAGCAGATAGTATATGATGCCCAGATAGTCGATGCCCGGTATCTGAGGAACGTGCAGTATGTCCACAAGGAACATCCTCAGAAGCATGGACATGCCCGTAAATCCGCTGCTGTACAGATTCATCGGGGTTATTATCATATTGATGCCGACGGCAAAAAGCAGGTTGCCCACGATAACGAGGGCAACTCTGTTTAGCATGTGTTTTCTGTCAGCTGAAGCGAGAATGTCTTTCATCTGATGTTACTCTGCCTTGACCTTCTTCCAGTAATTACTGTAGAGCTCTGTAGCGGCAGGATCGAGCGATACCAGCGATTCGCAGCGCTTAATGGTCTCTTCGTCAGGGAATACCGCTTTTTCGTTGAGATATTCCTCATCGATCAGCTCGAGCGCAGCCTCGTTCGGCGTGGTGTAATAGAGATAATCAAAATTCTTCGCAGCTACTTCCGCCTTGCAGAGATAGTTGACCCACGCTTCGGCGTTTGCCTTGTTCGCAGCGTCCTTAGGGATGACCCAGGAGTCAACGAAGAACTCAGAACCTTCTTTAGGAACGACGAACTCGACGTTCTCGTTCAGATCCTTTGTATAGATATACTCGCCGTTCCATACAACGCCTACAGCGGCCGAGCCGTTCGCGAGAAGATCGCGGGCGGAGTCGTTGGCGTATTTGTAAATGAGAGGTTTCTGCCTGATGAGCTCATCAGCAGCAGCCTTGATCTCGTCCTCATTTGTAGTGTTTTCTGAATAGCCGAGCTTTTTAAGAGCTATCATGAACGCATCGCGTACACTGTCAGGCATTACCAGGCTGTCTTTGAACTTTTCATTCCAGAGATCTTCCCAGGAGTCTATCTCAACATCCCCTACCATCTCCTTATTGTAAAGAATGCCCGCGATGCCAAGCATGTAAGGAACGGAATACTTGTTGCCCGGATCGAATTCCTCGGACTTTTTCATATAGACATCAGAAAGATTCTTGATATCAGGAATGTTGTTCATGTCGATCTCAGCAAGCATGTCGTTGCCTATCATTCTCTGGATCATGTAGTCAGAGGTGCATACGCAGTCGTATGAAGTAGCACCGTTCTCGAGGACGGTATACATCTCCTCAGCTGTATCGAAATAGTCAGGTATGACTTTGATGCCGGTCTCAGCCTCGAAGTCCTCTATGATCTCCGGATCAAAGTAATCGCCGTAGGAATAGACATAAACCTCTCCGTTCGAGCCGCTTCTGCAGCCGCTCATGAGAGCTGTAAACGAGACGAGCATCATGAGCATGGCCATGAGTGCTGCCGTCCTTCTGAAAAAGCGGTCTGTGATCTTTCTTTTCATTCTTTAATGTCCCTCACTGGTAAAAAAGCATTAACTTTGTGTCATTATATACTATTCAGTATGCAAGTGTAATTGTTTGCTAAAGAAAAAGACCGCTTTCGCAGTCTTTTAATGGAGGCGACACCCGGATTTGAACCGGGGGTGAAGGTTTTGCAGACCTCTGCCTTACCACTTGGCTATGTCGCCATAGAGTAAAGGGGTTCCGCAGAGCCCCTTTTCCCATCTTGGCTAGGGTAGTAGGATTCGAACCTACGAATGACGGAATCAGAATCCGTTGCCTTACCGCTTGGCTATACCCCATCATTATTATTGCGATTGCATTTTAGCACAATCAGCTGCTGTATTAAAGAAGAATTTGGGGTGGATGGTGGGATTCGAACCCACGAATACTGGAGCCACAACCCAGGGTCTTAACCACTTGACGACACCCACCACAGGTCTGAAAAAAGTGGCGACCGGGAACGGGCTCGAACCGTCGACCTCCAGCGTGACAGGCTGGCATTCTAACCAGCTGAACTACCCGGCCGCAAAATGGTGGGCGCAATAGGGCTCGAACCTATGACCCCCTGCTTGTAAGGCAGGTGCTCTCCCAGCTGAGCTATGCGCCCTTGATTGGTAGCGGCGACTGGACTTGAACCAGTGACCTTCCGGGTATGAACCGGACGCTCTAGCCAGCTAAGCTACGCCGCCGCATATTTGCTTCTTTAATCGCGCTTGATTATATTAGCAAACGAAATGAGGCTTGTCAACAAATTTCTCAAAATTATGTTATACTATTGCAGTATTAATGTCTTTTAGTTCAAACAACAGACTTCGGAGGTATACCTATGGGACATCCCGATCCGATAGCTTTTTCAGTATTCGGCATAGATATAAGATGGTACGGCATACTCATAGCATTCGGCATGCTGCTTGCTGTGTATATATCATGCAAAAGAGCTCCGCGTCACGGCATCACCGATGACGACGTGCTCGACATAGCCATATGGATGCTCCCTATCGGAGTCATTGGAGCGCGAGTTTACTATGTGATCTTCAATCTTGATTATTACAAAACGCTTTCTTCAATGCTCGATATCAGAAGCGGAGGCCTGGCCATACACGGAGGCCTTCTGTTCAGCATCGTCACGGTCCTTATCATCTGCAGACGCAAAAAAATCGACGCTCTCAATGTCTTTGACCTTTTTGTACCTACGGTGGCACTGGCCCAGTCCATAGGCCGCTGGGGCAACTTTTTCAACGGCGAGGCGCATGGCGGTCCAACAGATCTGCCATGGGGTATACTCGTGGACGGAGTAAAGGTGCACCCTACCTTTCTTTATGAATCCATCTGGTGTCTTCTGCTCTTCATAGCGCTCAGCTGGTTCAACTATCACAGGAGATACGCATACGGGCAGACCATGGCCCTTTATTTCATCCTGTATTCTGTTGAGCGCTTCTTTGTGGAATCCCTTCGTACGGATTCGCTTATGATCGGGCCTTTCAGACAGGCTCAGGTGATCAGCGTCTGCGCGATCATTGCAGGCATCATACTGTACAGATACGCGTCAGCAAACAAGCGCATCGTGCCTGAAGAAGCTCAGTGAATTCCTGAATTATCCAAAAATGAAAGAAACTGCAAGGGGTGCAGTCTCTTTCGAAAAAGGGTATTGGGACTAGAGATAGGATTGCTCTTGCAATCCCTAAAGGCATTATAAGTATACTTCACCTCTTTTGCAATGCTTTTGTACTCCAAAAAAACATGATTTGCGTTTTAAGTACAAAAAACCCTGAAACGCAGTATTGTCAACCACTACACGTTAAACAGGAAATGCATGACATCCCCATCCTTGACAACATATTCCTTTCCTTCAGACCTCAGCCAGCCTTTTTCCTTGGCCGCTGACAGCTTTCCTTCGACTTCCATAAGCTTGTCGTAAGCTATGGTCTCAGCACGGATAAAGCCCTTTTCAAAGTCGCTGTGTATCTTGCCTGCAGCCTGCGGAGCAAGAGTCCCGCGTCTTATAGTCCACGCCCTCGTCTCATCTTCTCCGGTAGTGAGGAAGCTGATGAGATCGAGCAGAGCATATGAAGACTTTATGAGCTTGTCCAGACCCGATTCCTCTATTCCGAGCTCTTCGAGGAACATTTCACGTTCGTCGTCTTCGAGCTCAGCGAGCTCAGACTCCACCTTAGCGCTTATGACCACCACTTCGGAGCCCTCGGTTTCGGCATATTCCCTTACAGCTTTTACATACCCGTTGTCTTCGCCCGAAGCGTCTTCTTCAGATACATTTGCCGCATATATGACAGGTTTATATGTAAGAAGATCGAGAGACTTTACAAATGCAGCCTCCTCATCGCTGAGGCCGTCTATCTCTCTCGCCCTTCTTCCTTCCGAGAGAAGATCATATATGCGCTTCAGAAGATCGAGCTCCCCTCTTGCCGACTTGTCTGCCTTCGCCTGCTTTTCGGTCTTCGCTATCCTGCGTTCCATGACCTCCATGTCAGCTATTATGAGCTCTGTGTTGATGACCTCTATGTCGCTTACAGGGTCTATCCTGCCGTCCACATGCACCACGTTCTCATCGTCAAAGCATCTTACCACGTGAACGATCGCCTCTACCTCTCTGATATGACCCAGAAATTTGTTTCCGAGGCCCTCTCCTTTTGACGCGCCCTTCACGAGCCCGGCGATATCGCTGAATTCTATGGTCGTATAAATGGTCTTCTTTGAATGATATACATTGGAAAGCGTCGTGACACGCTCGTCAGGCACGGTCACTACGCCCACATTAGGCTCGATCGTACAGAACGGATAATTGGCTGCTTCTGCGCCTGCCTTTGTAATTGCGTTGAACAGTGTGCTCTTTCCTACATTAGGAAGTCCTACTATACCTAATTTCATTTTTTGAATCTCCTTTTTTATGTGCCGATTTACTCTATCACGAAGATAGGCTAAAATCAATTTTGATGAAAGTTTTTACAAGAGATTACAGAATAACAGGCGAATATCATCCGGAATGGAACGTTTATTTCAACGGCATGGAGCCCTGCGTGCTCGATATCGAGGCAACGGGCCTCGACCGCAGCAGGTGCAAAGCAGTTCTGATCGGTCTTCTTATGAGGACCGCCAGCGGTGTCCGTATCACTCAGTTCCTTGCCGAGAACCACTACGAAGAGGCAAAGGTGCTTGACGCCGCGATGGATTATCTCGAAGACAACAATGCCGGATATCTGATAACATTCAACGGCTGTGCCTTTGACGTGCCTTTTATGAACGCACGTCTCGACGCAAACTTCCTCGGCAGGCAGCTGAAGATGTATCACTTTGATCTGTACAGGTTTTTGCGAAAATGCACCGATCTCAAAGACAGGCTGGAGTCGATGAGCCAGATGTCGATAGAAAACCACTACGGCATACTTTCCGACCGCAGAGACACCATCACCGGCAGGGAAAGCGTTGCCCTCTTCGATCAGTATGCAGTCAGCGGAAACAGCACCGTAGAGAAGATCATTCTCACCCACAACCGCGAGGACGTGCTGCACCTCCACCGTCTTATGTATCTTACGCTGGCGGATGTGCACGATATCCACAAGGCTCTCGCGGTATACGGTTTGCCGGCAGCCGTAGGCAGGCTCAGTGTACGTCCTAAAGTCAAAAGCTTTGCAAGGACGCTCCGCATCACGGGCGAGCAGATAACAGACCCGATATCCGCCGCCTACTTCCCGGACGCTGACGAGCAGATAACAGCAACATTCAACGAATCGTCCTCATCATTTGAGATTAACGCTCCGCTGAGCAGTCACGGCGATGATCTTTACATGGATATCTCTTTCCTGAACTCAGACCGGCTTCTCTCAGATCCTGACTGCGTCGGAAAGTATCTGATACTTAATGACCGCACCATAAACCTGGTCTCCGGTGCCATTTCCGAACATTATCTATACAAGTAAAAAGCGCTTCTCATTTTCATGAAAAGCGCTTTTTTTCAGTTGTCCATGCTGCGGATGTCCGAGAAGCCGCGTCCCTTTCCCCATACCGATTTGATGCTTATCACCGATACGAACGACTTAGGGTCTTCCTTGGCCAGATGTCTCTTTATGAGGAAGCTCTCTCTCGGCGAGCAGAGTATCTTGAGCTGTTTTCTCTTATCACCGGTGTACTCTCCTGTGACCTCCACGCTCGATACGCCGCGTCCGAGCTCATTCATAATGAAATCAGAAAGCGCATCGGCATCGCCCGGAATGATATCAAGTTCAACTATCTTATCGCTGAAACCGAACATCACAGCCTCGCCCACTCTCATGGAAACGAATATTATGATCACCGCGTACAGAGCTATCTGAAGGCCGAATACAAATGCGTTCACAAGCACGATAACGGCGTTCAGAGCAAAGGTTATGTCGTTAAGGCCCATATGCGGCAGCCAGCGGTATTTTATCACCTTGGCGAGCGAATCAGTGCCTCCTGACGAGAATCCTGCCTTGAACGTAAGGCCGTTGGATACTCCAAGCACGACTCCGCAGAATACCGCTACCAGGAAGAGGTCGTCGCTCTTTATGAGCACGACTTTTTTCAGTTCAAGTACAAGCATCACGGTCGGATATGAGACCGACATCAGTACTATCTTTCTTACCTCCCTGATCCCCAGAAAGACCCAGACTATCAGGAGCACAAGCAGCGCGAGAGCGTAATATATCAACGAATAATTGATTCCCATCAACTTCTGCACGATCCTGGATATTCCGGTTATGCCGCCGAAAGTAAGGCCATTAGGGATCATGATGCCTACCGTGCCCAGCGATCCGATCACGACTGCAAGCAGCGCCAGGCTTATTTCCTGCGCTCTTACCTGAAGCTTCGACCTTCCGTGGAGCTCAGGATCCTTGGCGTATATCTCGTTGACTTTCTTGTTAGCCGCCGCCTCTTTCTCGAGCTTTTTGTCGAGTGAGTCCAGGGCTTTATTCTCATCATTGCTCATATTATCTCACTTCCGTTCATATGGATCATCAGTCTGTTATTTCGGCAGGATACTCCCTTCCGAAACGGTCGACTACAACAGCGGCAAAGTTGCCGCCCGAAATGAAGCTGATGCTGTCCGCACCGGCATCAAATATGTATTTGCTTTCAAATGTGCCGTCGTAATCAGGATCTATCATCACATGATCCGCAAACTGTATGCGGTCTGCCCTGAGCGCCTCTTCGACAAAGCGGCGGTCCTTCATCTGTATCGATCCGGTATCGATATCCGGAACGAAGTCTTTGAGTCTGCACTTATACAGCGACCTTCCGTCCTCGAGGGAATCCCTGCTCAGCACCTCAAGGTCCGCCCTGCCGCTTCGCTGTACGGAATCCTCAAGCCTCGTGAAGACGAAGTCCGCTCCGGCCTTTTTAAGCCTGCGCCTTGACATGGCCGCGGCAAGCTCCTCGCTGTCGCACACTATCCACCTGCGGCCAAGCATGTGCGCCGCTTCAGGCAGGCTTCCGCTCCCGCAGAAGAAATCTCCGACAATGTCTCCTTCGTCTGTAGAAGCCGCGATTATGCGCTTCATGAGCTCAAGCGGCTTCTGGGTGGCGTAACCGGTCCGCTCCGCGGAGGTGCGCCCCACCATGTCTATGCTCCAGACATCCTTCATGTTAACGAGGGTGTACCAGCCGCCCTCATCCTTGTACTCGGCTACTCCCCTGAACCTGTAAGGCTTGCGGTCCCTGTTGTACGACTTTTCCTTAGGAACATTGATGCGGTACTTCGTGCTCTTTGAATATACCAGTATGGTATCGTGCTTGCGGGCGAAATGTCTCTTTCCGGAACCTCCGGATTTGTACTGCCAGATTATCTCATTGACGAAGTTCTTTTCTCCCATGAGCTCGTCGAGCACCAGCTTGATATAATGCGACGAATGCCAGTCAAGATGTATCCACATCAGTCCGTCATTCGCAAGGAGCTCCCTCATCATGAGTATCCTTACCGTCATGTTCTCGATGTAGTATTCGAGACTGCGGTCAAACTTGTCATCATACGCCAGATGATGCACCTTATGGCTGGCTCCCTGATCGTCCTTTACGCTTATTGACGCGTTGAAGCTGGAGCGCGTAAAGAACGGCGGATCGATGTATATGAGGCTGAAAGCGCCGGCATAGCCGCGCTCAAGCAGCTGCTTCATGTACTCGAGATTATCGCCGAGACACAGCTCGCATGCCTCCACGCCCCGCAATTCATCCACAGTTGTAATAGAGCCATGTACGTCCCCGTACATGGCTCTGCCTTTATTGATTCCTTCAAGTATCTGGTCTATCACCGTCATTTTAATTAAGCACTTCCATATCGTCGAAGTTGACGCCTATCATCTCTTCGAGCTCGGCGCTCACGCTGAGTACGAAATCGATGCCTGACTCCTTGGAGATCACCTTGATCTTTTCGATGAAGCTCGGAAGAACTTCAAGGGCAAAGTCTCTGTGTCTCATGATTCCGTCGAGGAATATAGTCTCGATGTCATTGTCCGAGCTCATGATGCCGAACAGGAAACCGATATATTCGTCTTCATTTGTGATATGAGGGAAATCCTCCATGCATACGACTCTGATCTTATAGTCAAGATCATATATAAGTCTGGAATTCTTGTTTATAAATACGATGCTGCCTCTGGCTGTCTGGACTGTTTCATTTGCTAGTTCGATCATTCTTTTGGTCTTGCCGCTTCCTTTATGTCCAATCAAAAGCTTCACCATAGGTCAGTACCTCCTCTTTCTCTTCTAACGATATAGTGCACTCATTTTACAACAGCAAAAATACTTAATCAATGACTTTGCCCCGCCTTTTTTAAAGGGCGGGGCATTTAATTTCAAACATATTGTCAAGCAGTATCTATGCTTCGGCTGCCTCTGCAGCTTTCTTTGCTCTGAGTTCCTTTACAACGTCGTCGATTCTGTGAGCGACTTTGCGGAAATCATCCTCAAGGAATCCTCTTGTGGTCATCGGAGCTGTTCCGATACGTACGCCGGATGTCTGGAACGGCGATCTCTTCTCGTTAGGAACTGTGTTCTTGTTGAGTGTGATGCCTACCTCGTCGCATGCAGCCTGGAGCTCCTTGCCCGAGAACGGCTCGTCACTGAGGTCGAGAAGGAATACGTGGTTGTCTGTTCCGCCTGTGACTACCTTGTAGCCCATGCCTGTGAACTCGTCTGCGAGAGCTGCGCAGTTGAGTCTTACCTGATGCTGATATGTCTTGAACTCCGGCTTCAGAGCTTCCTCAGCGCATACAGCCTTGCCTGCGATGATGTGGCAGAGAGGGCCGCCCTGTGCGTAAGGGAATACTGCGGAGTCGACCTTCTTTGCGAGATCAGGCTTAGCGAAGATGAGTCCGCCGCGAGGTCCTCTGAGAGTCTTATGAGTTGTTGTTGTTACGATATCAGCATATCCGAATGGTGTCGGATGCTCGCCGGCTGCTACGAGACCTGCGATATGAGCCATGTCTACCATGAAGTAAGCGCCGACTTCCTTTGCGATCTCAGCGAATGCAGCGAAGTCGATGATCCTTGCGTAAGCGGATGCTCCTGTGAGGATCAGCTTTGGCTGATATTCGTGAGCTTTCTTTCTGACGTCTTCCATGTCGATGCGTCCATTCTCGTCAACATCGTAGGAAATTACGTTGTAGAGTGTGCCGCTGAAGTTTACCGGCGAACCATGTGTGAGGTGACCGCCGTTGGAGAGGCTCAGTCCGAGCATGGTGTCGCCCGGCTCAAGCACTGACTTGAACGCTGCGAAGTTTGCCTGCGAACCGGAGTGCGGCTGAACGTTTACGTGATAATCTGTGTTGAACACCTTTCTCCAGAGATCGCAGCAATACTCTTCAAGCTGGTCTACAATAATTGTTCCGCCGTAGTATCTGCCCTTGTTTCCTGATGTTCTGACTACAGGAGCCTGTGGGTAACCTTCTGCGTATTTCCACGACAGGCAGCTTCCGCAGGCAGCCATTACAGCTTCTGAGCAATAGTTTTCAGATGCGATGAGCTCTACGTTGTTTTTCTGTCTCAGGTACTCCTGATTGACGAGATCCGCAACCTTCTCAGAACTCTTTCTGATCTCTTCAACTATCATCTGGTTATAGTTGCTGTTGTCATTACCGTTTCTGTCAAACATAAGCCGGTCCTTTCTCTCCTTACTACTGAGTTAATACAATTGGGTTAATATATATATTACAGTGATTTATGATCCTGCAAATACATACTTCTCAGCTCGCCGGCCAGATAGATGGAGCCGGTAACGAGCACGCATTCATACCCTCCATTCATAGAGAGCTGGTATGCTTCAGCTGCTGAATCGCAGATGATGCAGCCCTTTCCGTTTGCAGCGAACACCACTCCGAGACGTTCGGGATCCTCTGCCCTTCCGTAATCGACGGCAGCGGCAGCAAAAGTGCATCCTCTCGTATTATCTGTCAATAATTGTATCATACGAGTGTAATTTTTGTCTTTCATGCATCCAAAAATTACAAAGATTCTTTTTATGCGATGCCCGCGCGCAAATGCAGAAAGTGTTTCCGTGAGAGCTTCCGCCGCGTCGGGATTATGAGCTCCGTCCACTATGAAATACGGTTCCGTGCCGCCTGCCCTGTCCTCATCGAGTATCTCAAAGCGGCCGGGAAGATAAGCGTTCTGAAGACCGATTTCTACAGCTTCGTCAGAAACTTCTATCCCTGCAGCTTTTACCGCTTCCGCGGCTGTCGCGGCGTTTCTGTACTGATGTTCGCCTTTCATCGACAGCTCAAGGCCTTTGTATCTGTCATATACGGCCGACACGTCAATGAACTCACAGCCATTCTCCTCAGCTATACGCCTCAATATGTTTTTTACATTGAGATCAGCTGTCTGCGATACCACAGGAACGCCGGGCTTTATGATGCCTGCCTTCTCGTGAGCGATCCTGAATATGGTTTTTCCGAGCTCGGCAGTGTGATCGAGGCCTACCTGCGTTATTACCGACACAAGAGGCTTTTCAATGATGTTGGTAGAGTCGAGTCTGCCTCCGAGTCCTGTCTCGAGCACCACATAATCCGGACGCATCTCAGCGAAGTAAAGATACGCGGCAGCCGTATACACCTCGAACACCGTGGCGTTCTCAGAGACTGCCCTTGCCCTTGCCTTCAGCTCATCGAAGCGGTCCTGCTCTATCATGCGGTGAGTGCCGTCCCATATCTGTACTCTCTCGCATTCATTTTCGAGATGCGGAGATGTATAGAGGCCGACCGTATAGCCGGCTTCCTCGAGAATGGAAGCCGTCATGACAGCAGTAGAGCCCTTCCCGTTGGTTCCGGCAATATGTATTGCCCTGAATCCCTCCCCGGGATCTCCGAGGGCAGCAAGCAGGGCTTTCATCCTGTCCAGTCCGTCAAAACTTGCCATTTTATTTCAGTGAATCGAGGCGCGCAATAACGACTGCAAGCATCTCGCGGTATTTCTCGCCCTTTGCCTTCTCTTCGTCAACGAGCTTCTGAGGCGCCTTGGCAACAAAGCCCTGGTTAGCGAGTTTCTTCTCAACGCGGGCAACTTCGCTCTCGAGTCTTGCCTTCTCTTTAGTGAGTCTTTCTATCTCGGCATCCCTGTCTACAAGGTCGTCAAGCTTTACAGCTATCTCAGCTCCGTCGATAACGGCAGTCATTACATCTGACGGCATCTCAAAGTCTGTTCCCCTGATGTCTATCTCAACAACGTTGGCCAGCTTGCGGATGCGCTCAGCCACAGCTTCGATATCCGAAGCGAGCGAGTCTGTCCTGACTATGAGATTGAGCTTTCTTCCCGGAGCAGCCTCGGCTTCAGCGCGAATGTTGCGGACAGCCTTGATGACCGCCATAGCTGTGCCGATCCTGCGAACGGAATCGCTGTAATCCATGGATGCGTCATATTCAGGCCACTCAGCCCTTATGAGCATCGCGTCGCGGCCTGCTTTGCCATCATCGTGAGGCAGAACGCTCCAGATCTCTTCAGTGATGAAAGGCATGAAAGGATGCAGGAACTTCAGGAGGTCTTTCAGGACTTTTGTAAGCACCGCTCTCGCGACCTTCTTATCCTCTTCATCATCGCCATAGAGTCTGCCCTTCACCATCTCGATGTACCAGTCGCAGTAAACATCCCAGATGAGCTCGTATACTCTCTGTCCCGCAAGACCGAGTTCGAATTTGTCGAGCATCTCGGTTATATATTTAGCTCCTTCATTGGCCATATGAAGGATCCACTTGTCTTCATCCTTAAGGTCTGCCTCGTCATAACCCATAGGGAGCCATTCGCCGGACTCATCCTGAAGATTCATTATAGTAAATCTTGAAGCATTCCAGAGCTTGTTGGCGAAGTTACGCGCAGCCTCTATCCTCTTAGGGATGTATCTCGTATCGTTGCCCGGGGAGATTCCCGTGCAGAGCATGAATCTCAGAGCGTCAGCGCCGTACTGGTCTATGGACTCGAGAGGATCGACTCCGTTTCCGAGCGACTTCGACATCTTGCGTCCGAGCTCGTCCCTTACCAGGCCGTGAACGAATACATAGTCATAAGGCGCATCTCCCATGCACTCATAGCCCGAGAACACCATCCTTACTACCCAGAAGAATATAATGTCATATCCCGTAACCAGAACGCTGTTAGGATAGAAGTAATCGAGAGCTTCTGTCTTCTCAGGCCATCCGAGTGTCGAGAACGGCCAGAGCGCGGAGCTGAACCATGTATCGAGAACATCCTCGTCCTGTGTAAAGTGCCTGCATCCGCACTTTGGGCAGACCTCAGGCTTCCCGGCTGCTACGACGATCTCGCCGCACTCATCGCAGTAATACGCAGGGATCCTGTGTCCCCACCAGAGCTGTCTCGAAATGCACCAGTCACGGATATCGTACAGCCAGTTGAGATAAACCTTGCTGAATCTCTCAGGCACGAATTTAAGGCGTCCGGATTCAACAGCGTTTATGGCAGGTTTTGCGAGCTCGCTCATCTTGACGAACCACTGATCGCTCATCATAGGCTCCACGGCATTGTGACATCTGTAGCACTTTCCTACAGGGATCACCATGTCTTCAGTCTTTACGAGGAAGCCGCCTTCCTCAAGATCTTTTACCCATGCCTTTCTGCACTCATATCTGTCCATGCCGGCATACTTGCCCGCGTGCTCATTCATCGTAGCATCATCGTTCATGCACGAGATGATCTCGAGATCATGTCTCTGTCCCACTTCAAAGTCGTTAGGGTCGTGAGCCGGAGTGATCTTTACCGCACCGGTTCCCTTTTCAGGATCCGGATACTCATCAGCGATGACAGGGATCTCTCTTCCGACCAGAGGAAGGATAACAGTCTTGCCTACGAGGTCCTTGTATCTTTCATCGCTCGGATGCACCGCGATAGCGATATCTCCGAACATTGTCTCAGGTCTGGATGTTGCTACGGTGATGCCCTCGCCTCCATCCTTTGCCGGGTATCTGAAGTACCAGTACTTTCCGTTCTCGTCCTCGTGTTCAACTTCAGCATCGGAGAGCGAAGTCTTGCAGCACGGGCACCAGTTGATCAGGCGGTTGCCCTTGTAGATCCAGCCCTTTTCGTAAAGATTGATAAAGAACTTGACCACGGCCTTGTTGCATGTTTCGTCCATGGTAAAGCGCTCGCGTCTCCAGTCGCAGGAGTCGCCGAGCTTGCGGCACTGTTTCGTGATGCGTCCGCCGTATTCCTTCTTCCATGCCCAGGCGTGACCGAGGAATTCCTCTCTTGTAAAGTCTCGCTTGTCACGGCCGGTCTTTTCTCTGAGCTCATTGGCCACCTTTACCTCAGTCGCTATGCTGGCGTGATCCGATCCCGGAAGCCACAGAGCGCTGTAGCCCTGCATTCTTTTATATCTTGTGAGGACATCCTGCAGAGTCTGGTCAAGTGCATGTCCCATATGAAGCTGTCCCGTGATATTCGGAGGCGGCATCATGATGGTGAAAGGTTTTTTGTCCTTGTCGACGTCAGCGTCAAAAGCTCCTTCTGTCTCCCACATCTCATAGATGCGGTCTTCAAAATCCTTCGGATCATATGTTTTTGCAAGGTTTTTCATAATTGCTGCGTTACTCCTTAATAATCGCTGTATTTGCTGTTGATCTTAAGTACTTCGTGGCGTACTTTCGACATTCTTTCGTCCATTTCGTGAAGGTTCTCAGCGCATTCTTTCAGAGTGTCCACGATATCCTGCGCGAGTGAACCCTTATTTTTATATCTGAGCTCGTGTTCGAGGCTTGCCCAGGCGTCCATCATGACGCTTCTGAACTGTATCTCGACCGGCACCATTTTCCTCTTGTTTACGAGATAGACCGGTACGGCCACTACCACATGCATGCTGCGGTAGCCGCTCTCCTTAGGACTGTCGCAGTAGTCCTTTACCCTTATCATCTCTATGTCTTCCTGTGACAGGAGCAGGCCCGACATGGTCGCGAGATCCTCTTCATAGTTGCATACTACACGGATCCCGGCAATGTCGAGGATCTCACGCCTCACCATGTCGAGGTTATTGAGCGGATCCTCGATCCCGTACCTCCCTGCCTTTTCCATGATGCTCTCAAAGGTCTTAAGCCTTGACTGAACGTGATGGATAGGCATGTACGAATGCTTTTTATCAAAATCATCAGAGAGTATGTCGAGTCTTGTCTCAACCTCTTTGATTGCTGAATTGTAAAGAAGACTTATGTCATCTATGGCAGACTGGAGTTCTTCGTCTGTGCCCCTGAATCCGGGCATCTTTTCACGTATCCTGTCTGCGTAGTAATACCTGAATCCCATATCCTAACCTCTCTTTGCCGCCTTGATGATGTTGCGGAGAAGTATAGCCGTCGTTACTCTTCCTATGCCGCCCGGTACCGGAGTGTAAGTCAGATCGCTTATTTCGCCTGACTCCTTTATCTCCTCGATATCGAGATCGCCATGCATCTTTCCGTCCCTGCCGGTCCCCGTCCCTACATCGAGTACTATCTGGCCGTCCCTGAAGTATCTGCTGCCGTATGACTGTGTCCGTCCGGTAGCCAGCACTACTATGTCTGCGCTTTTGCACGCGCTGATCTGATCTTCTTCAGGCGTGCGGGAGTGACATATGGTCACAGTAGCATCTGCGTTGAGCATCATGATAGCGAGAGGCTTGCCTACAGTAAGGCTTCTTCCAAGTATGGTTACCCTGCGGCCCGCCGGATCGATTCCGTGATGCCTCATTACCTCCATGCACGCTTCCGCAGTGCAGGCAAAGAAGGCGTCATCCTTTCCGGCAAAGAGCTCAGCTATTGAAATATCCGTGATAGCGTCAACGTCCTTTGACGGGTTGAGCATGGTGCGCAGCTTCTCCCCGTCTATGCCCCCAGGAAGAGGCCTCAGCAGTATTATGCCGTGCACGCTTTCATCCTCGTTGATAGCCTGAAGCGTTACTTCGACCAGAGCCTGACCTATATTGCTTGTGAAATTGATGGCCTGGGTCTCTATGCCGTACGCGTTGCTCTGCCTCAGGATGGCGTTCTCATAATACTTCTGGCCGTCATCATCTCCGGCTCTGATCACAGCAAGTTTAGGGACGACGCCCTGAGCGGCAAAGCTCCTTACGGATTCCCTGATATACTCGTCTATTTCCTTTTTTACTCCGTCGCCGGGTAATTCCCTGAACATTCTCTGTTGATCCCTTCAATTAATCTGTTTCAGATACACATGCATTAAGAAAGCTTTCGCGTTTTTAAGCTGCCCGCGCGCCTTCCCTCATTTTGTTGCTCCTGTCATTCCTTATATTCACAGCAAGCAGCACTATCAGTGCAGCCATGAATATGATGGTCGAAAGCGCGAACAGACTTGGTCTTATGCCTACTTTTACCTCACTGTAGATGAGTGTCGATATCGTATTGATGCCGGCTCCCCTGGTGAAATATGTGATGATGAAATCATCGACCGACATCGTAAAGCTGAGCAGGAACCCTGATATTATTCCGGGCATGAGCTCAGGCAATACTATCTTGCGGAACGCGTACTTTTCTGACGCCCCGAGATCGAGCGCCGCTTCAAACAGCCTGTCGGTATTCTTATTTACCCTCGGTCTGACCGAAAGTATCACATACGGTATGCAGAATGTCGCATGGCTGAAAAGGATGGTCATGTAGCCGCGCGGAGCTCCGATCATAAGGAAGAAGAGCATGAGCGCTATCCCTGTGACTATGTCGGCATTCAGCATCGGGATATTGTTGAATCCCAGGAGCACGTTCTGGGCGCGGGGCTTCATGGCCGCCATGCCGAGCACCGCAAAAGTCCCTACGGCTGTCGCTATGAGCGCTGCCAGTATGGCTATCGAGAAGGTGTTCGCTATAGCTCCCATCATTATCCTGCTGCGGAAGAGCTCCTGATACCAGCGCAGGCTGAATCCCGACCATACCGACATCGACTTTGATTCATTGAAAGAAAGCACGATAAGAGCGAATATCGGCAGATACAGGAAGAGCATGATTATTAAAATGTAAATGCGTCCGATAATTTTCTTCATTTGATTCTATATGAGGTTCGCGCCGCCTGTTTTGTCGAATTTCTTCAGCATGAGCATGCTCAGAATAATGAATATCATCATTACCAGGGAAAGTCCCGAGCCCAGGTACCAGTTGGAATTGACCGTGAACTCCTGCTCTATGATGTTTCCTATGAGGTTTATCTTTCCTCCGCCCAGCATGTTCGAAATTACGAAGGTGGTGAGGGCTGGGATGAAGACCATGGTGATGCCGCTGACTATGCCCGGCACCGACAGCGGAAGTATGACCTTTGTGTATACCTTGCCCTTGGTGGCTCCGAGATCGTACGCGGCCTCGATGAGATGATTGTCTATCTTTGATACCGTATTGTATATCGGAAGTATCATGAATGGCAGAAAGTCATAGACCATGCCGAGTACTATGGCGCCCGGAGTATTCATCATCTCCTGACGCGGAAGTCCGATTGCTGTTATGACGGCATTGATAACGCCCTGCCTTTCCAGCAGCACCTGCCATGCCATCGTACGGAGGAGGAAGTTCATCCACATCGGCAGGATAATGACGAATATAAGGAATCCCTGCTTTCCGTACTTGCTTTCTCTGAGCACCATGGCCATAGGAAAAGCCAGAAGCAGGCATATCACGGTGCTTATCAGGGCGAGCAGAAGCGAGAGCCCCAGAGCCTGCATGTGGTCTGCCCTCAGCATCGCCAGGACATTATCAAATGTAAAATTCCCCTCTCTGTTGGTAAAGCCGTAATAGGCGATCGAAGCGAGGGGGATCACAGTCCCGGCTATTATCCATATTATGAATGGTATTGAATATGATTTCCTGGCTATCATATATCGAGTTCCATAGCGTGTTCAGCCTCGCTCTTAGGCTTGTGCATTATCTGTATGTTTTCAGGATCGACATACATGCCGATCTTCTCTCCCACATCGTGCTGGTCGTAGTTCTGGAGCAGCCATTCCACCTTGCCGTGCTCGCTCTGCACCAGCATCTCATAGTGAACTCCGATGAACAGCTTTGAAATGATGGTGCCGTTCCAGAGTCCCTTGCCGTAAGGCACTATATCAATATCCTCAGGCCTGATTACCACGTCTACCATGCGGCCCGGAGGGAAACCTTCCTCAGTGCCGTCTATGCACGGATAGACAACACCGTCGATGCTCACGGCCTTCTCTTCTGTCATGCGGCCCGAGAGTATGTTGCTGTCTCCGATGAAGTCAGCAACGAAAGCGTTCACAGGCTCGTCGTATATTTCCTGAGGCGTACCCTCCTGCTGGATGTATCCCTCGTTCATTACGACTACCTTGTCCGACATGGTCAGGGCTTCCTCCTGATCGTGTGTGATGTAGATGAATGTGATGCCCAGCTCCTTTTTGAGGCGCACAAGCTCGTACTCCATCTCCTGACGGAGCTTGAGGTCGAGCGCTCCGAGCGGTTCATCAAGGAGAAGCACTCTCGGCTCATTAACAATGGCCCTTGCCATGGCTATCCTCTGCTGCTGACCGCCCGAAAGCTGGTCTATCCGCCTGTTCTCAAATCCCTTAAGGTTCACGAGCTCAAGCGCTTTCGCGACTCTGTCCTTTATCTCGGACTCAGGGCGGTTCTTTACCCTGAGACTGAACGCGATGTTCTCCCCTACTGTCATGTGCGGGAAGAGAGCGTAGTTCTGGAATACGGTATTGACCGGACGCCGGTTTGCCGGAAGATCGGTGATATCCTTGCCCTCAAAATACACCCTCCCCTGATCAGGTTTCTCAAACCCGGCAATTATACGGAGAGTGGTGGTTTTGCCGCATCCGGACGGCCCCAGCAGTGTGACGAATTCATTCTCGTCCACGCTGAGGTCAATGCCGTTCAAAACCACGGTATCATCGAAGCTCTTTACTATTCCTTCAAGTCTTATCAGCTCACCCAATGAAGTGCCCTTCCTTTATAAAACGTGTATCAGTTTATACTACTCCGCCTTGAGTCCGATCGCGTCGAGAACTCCGAGTACGGATTCCATCTGTGTGCCCTCGTTGAACTCGATCTTTCCAAGGTCTGCCTCCTGTGAAAGAACAGGATCTATCGGGAGCTGCTCAAGCAGCTCGATTCCGTACTCAGCGGCAACGGCCTTCGCCTGGCTCGGGCCGAACATCTCTATCTTGCGTCCGCAGTCAGGGCATGTGATGTAGCTCATGTTCTCGACAAGGCCGAGAACAGGGATATTCATCAGCTTGGCCATCTTGACCGCCTTGCCTACTATCATGGATACGAGATCCTGAGGCGATGTGACTACGATGATGCCGTCGACAGGGATCGACTGGAATACTGTAAGAGGCACATCTCCTGTCCCAGGAGGCATGTCGATGAAGAGTACATCGAGATCGCCCCAGCACACTTCAGACCAGAACTGCTCGACTACTCCGCCGATGACAGGACCTCTCCATACTACAGGGTCTGTCTCGTTCTCAACAAGAAGGTTGATCGACATGAGTTTTATTCCCATAGGAGTCTCTTCAGGCAGTATTCCGAATTCGCTGCCGTAAGCCTTAGTATGCACGCCGAACATCTTCGGGATCGAAGGTCCTGTTATGTCAGCATCCATGATACCGGTCTTATATCCGTCTCTTGTTGCCGCAAGAGCTGAAAGAGCAGTTACCATCGATTTTCCTACACCGCCCTTGCCGGATACGATGCCGATAACCTTCTTTACAGAGCTGTAAGGATTGAGCTCTGCCTTCTGGATACCGCCGCCCGATCTTGATGAGCAGTCAGCTCCGCATGTGCTGCAGTCGTGTGTGCAGTCCTCTGGAGCAGCTCCGCCGTCGTTTGCGTCTTCATGCATGCAAAAATTTCTGTACTTGTTGATCATCCTTCATTCCTCCAGTAACAACATCAGTCTGCAGCAAGAGCTTTCATTTCGCTCAGCATGCCTCCGAAGACGGCATCCTGCAGTTCTTCATTTTCTTTTATATTAGCGATCCACTCGCCGTTTCCGAGAGGATCGGCACAGACTATACCTATCGTTTTTATATGATCCTTTTCGCTCAGCGAATTCAGTCTTTCAAAGAGAAGCTCATAAAACTCCGTAAGATCGTCTGGCTTTTCATTTTCATTTGCCTTCAGATACTCTGTCCACACCGCGAGGTATTCCCTTCCGAAGTCATAGGTCTTTATCTTTACGCTCACTATGGTGATGGCATCATCTCCCGACTTGCTTTCTTCGCTTCCGGTTATCTCGTAGTCGAAGTCCCTGAGCTTTTTCAGAAAGCCATCGAAGTTTTCCCGGCCGTTATCTGAAAGAGAGTCCCTAAGCTCGAGCACCTCACTGCCCGTGGCCTGTGATTCCCTGAGCGCGGAAAGCTCTTTCGATACTTTCTTTTCCGCTCCGTTCATGGATGAGCAGCCCGAAAGCAGCAAAACGCAGAGCAATGCGGCCAGTCCGGCCGAAATGGCTCTTAAAACAATTATATTGACAGATAATTTATTACCGCCTGTCACCTTCGCTTACTTCACTGCCTTTCTTGTTTCGCCGTTGAACACTGTGATCCCGGCTTTATCCATGGCCGGAAGGAACTCAGCAGCGTATTTGCGCGAAGTCCCCAGTCTGTCCCTGTATTCCGCGAGCGTAAATTCGTCATCGAAGGACATGGCCGCAAGAACAGCCTTGTCCCAGGATCCCTTCTCTATGTAGTATGACGGGTTCACCTTGTAAATGACACCTTCGGATTCGAGATCCTCAAGTATGGCACGGATTATCCTGCCGTCTTTATAAAGCGCGAACACCTCGTCGTTCTTTATCATCTCGATGCCCGCCTTCGCGTACATGGCTTCTATCTCTGCCTTCAGGTTCTTCTGCTCTTCGGTGTACTCGATGCTGAATCCGCTTATCGCTATGCTCTTGCCCCGGTCCTCGATGAAGCCCTGCGCGAGCATGTATTTTATCACTGACTGCACGAGCTTGTCATCACTTGTAAACCATCTCTCCCTGAGTCTTGATATGAGCTCCTGACGCGGTATGCCGTCAGCCAGAGGATTGCTCCCGTGATAATCATTTATTATGTTTTCTGTGTCGGCCCTGAGGCGGAGATACTTGGAATCGCTGACGATAGTATCATCAGGAAGCACAACGAGTGATCCCTCTGCAATCCCTTTCTCAGCTGCGGCCGCCATCTCATGGCCGAGAAGACCGAGCTCTGAAGCGAGCTCGCCCTGTCTGACGAAGCGCCGCTCAGATGCCTTGGCGTATATTATTTCGCTGACAGTGCCGTGCGAAAGGACGTCCATCCCTGCAAGCACCTCAGGCTTGTTTCTCTTATGTTTTACCGGCAGTGCATCGATGATGCGCCCTCCTCCGACAGTGATGACAGGCGAATAGAACCTTATGATGAACCTGTCTCCGCGCCTTACCGCGGCTGGCTCCTCGAGTCTCAGCTGCGCGTAGGCGGTCTCACCCGCCGAAAGCGCGTCGCGGTCGAGTAGTATCACCTTGCACAGCACTTCGTCCGATCCGCAGTAGAGATGCACCCTGCTGTTGTTGAGGATGACCCTGTCGGTGGAGCTGAAAATGGTCAGCTCGGTGTCTATCATGCTCGTAACTGTCACCGCGCCCGGATACGCAGCGATATCACCCCTGTCGATATCATCTTTTGAGACGCCCGACAGATTGATCGCCGTCCTCTGACCGGCCGAGGCAGTGTCAGTATCCCTGCCGTATGTCTGTATGCCCCTCACCTTGGCCTTCGCAGCCTCAGGGTAAATAAAGATGTCATCGCCTACCTTGACGCTTCCGTCCATCAGTGTGCCTGTCACAACAGTTCCGAAGCCCTGCATCGTGAACACCCGGTCAACAGGGAGCCTGAAGAGTTCCTTTTCTTCACGGCGCTTGTTGTCGCGGTCACATTTCGCTATTATTTCGCTGTGCAGGCGTTCTATGCCCTCGCCTGTCGCCGCGCTGACAGGTATCACAGGCTTTCCCTCGAGGAATGATCCTTTGAAGTACTCATCCACTTCTTCGAGCATCATCTCGAGCCACTCCTCTTCAACCATGTCGCATTTCGTTACGGCTATTATTCCATCGTCGATCCCAAGAGAATTGAGTATCTCAAAATGCTCTCTCGTCTGAGGCATTATGCCCTCATCAGCAGCAACTACAAAAAGCACAAAATCGATCCCGCCTATCCCGGCGAGCATGTGCTTTATGAACTTCTCGTGCCCCGGTACGTCGACTACGCCTATGTTGTATCCGGCGTCATTCGGTATGTGGGCAAATCCGAGTTCTATCGTTATGCCGCGTTTTTTCTCTTCTGCGAGCCTGTCAGTGTCGATTCCGCTCAGCGCCTTAATAAGCGTTGTTTTTCCGTGGTCGACATGGCCGGCAGTGCCGATGATTATGTTTTTCATTCTCTATTTTCTGAGAGCTTCCGCTGTTGTCTCTATTTCTTCATCCGCTATGGTCCTGACGCACAGCAGGAGTCTGTCCTCGTTTATTCTCGCGATAACAGGGATGTCCGCCTTGCGGAGCCTGCGCTCCGTTCTGTCCGCTGATTTCATTCCGTCCTTTACGGATACAGCCCAGCCCGGAAGCCTCACCATAGGAGCTGAACCGCCGCCGATCTGGTCTTCTACCGGCACGATCTCTGTCGAAATGGACGGATCCACTCTCTTGACCGCGTCTGCAAGCCGCTCCGCCTTCTTTCGCAGGTCTTCGTTCGATGCCGATATCATGCGAAGCACAGGGATATCCCTGAGCGCTGTCTTTCTGTCTCTGTATTTCATGAGCGTCGCTTCTAGTGCCGCGAAAGTCATCTTGTCAACTCTCATTGCCCTGGCAAGCGGATGCTTCTTCATTGCTTTTATGTATTTCTTTTTCCCGACTATAATACCGGCCTGAGGGCCGCCTAAAAGCTTGTCGCCGCTGAAGAGCATAACATCGATGCCCGTGGCCAGCGATGCCGGGATATTCGGCTCATTGAGCCCGAATTCTGACATGTCGAGCATAAGGCCGTTGCCCATATCGAATATAACCGGAAGATCGTGCTTTCTGCCGATCTCAACGAGCTCTTCAAGAGAAGCCTCCTCGGTGAATCCGACAATGTCATAATTTGATTTGTGGACCTTCATGAGGGCGCCTGTCTCGAAGCGCATGCCGTGCCGCGGATCGGAATCAAAGCCCTTTCCGCTTTCGAGCATCCCGCGCGTCATGATGGCGTTCTCATAGTCTGATGCCTTGGTCTTGTTGCTGGTGCCCACTTCCTGCAGATAGGCGCCTGACTGCATCATGATATCAGGGATCCTGAAAGCTCCGCCGATCTCAACGAGCTCGCCTCTTGATACGACGATCTCCTTTCCCTTTCCCATGGCAGCAAGGACTATCATGGTTGCGGCAGCGTTGTTGTTCACGACCATCGCATCCTCTGCTCCTGTGAGCTCAGCTATAAGATCGCCTACCAGATCGTGGCGCGAGCCGCGCTTGCCCTTCTGCACATTATATTCAAGGTCGGAATACCCTTTTGACACCCTCTCCACGTTCTCAACGGCATCCCTGCAAAGCGGGGCTCTTCCAAGATTCGTGTGAAGTATGGTGCCCGTAGCGTTTATGAGAGGATAAAGGTTGAGCTCTTCATCCTGGAATATCCTTGTCTCCGCTGCCTTCGCGACAGCCTCTGTCTCAAGCACGGAAGCGTCAAAGTCTTCGGCTTTTCCGTCCTCAAGATCAAGAATAGAAGCCCTCAGAGCCGCGATCACGGCACGGACAGCGTCCGTTACCAGAAGATCGCCCTTCTCTTCTGACAATACAACAAGAGACTCCTGCTTCATCACTTCGTCGATCTTAGGGAGTCCTCTCAATAATTCTTTCTTTGTCATGGCATCCGACCTCCGTAGTCAAATTGGCGGGAGTACGTGGGAATCGAACCCACCCGGGAGGCTACTAACCCCCTGCAAACGGTTTTGAAGACCGCGAGGCACACCAGCACCTATCTACCCCCAGGTCGCGGTGTAACCAGCACAAAAGAAGTGCTGACCGCACTCAAAAAATTATACTAAAAAAGCACTGGCGTAGCAATACCGCAGTGCTCTTTTTACTATACCAAATCTCTGTGATTTCTCAGATAAACCACTCTATCGATTCCTCAGGGCTGAGCGCATCTGTGGACATTGCCTGACCGCTCGGCTTTGTCACGATGGATACTCCCGGATCGAGCGAGTGAGTCAGCCATACATTGCCGCCCACCACGCAGTCATCGCCGATAACTGTATCGCCTCCGAGTATAGTGGCTCCTGCGTATACCACCACCCTGTCGCCAAGGTCAGGATGACGCTTTATGCCCTTTACAGGCATGCCGTCAGGCCCTACAGGGAAGCTCTTCGCTCCAAGAGTGACGTGCTGGTAGAGCTTAACGTGTTCGCCTATCGTCGTCGTCTCTCCTATGACGACTCCGGTGCCGTGGTCGATGAAGAAATACCTTCCGATCTTAGCACCCGGATGTATGTCTATTCCTGTGACTTCATGAGCCTGCTCCGTCATTACTCTTGGTATCATCGGCACTCCCAGCTCATAAAGCTTATGAGCTATTCTGTATGTGAAGATCGCTATGAACGCAGGATATGTCATTATGACTTCATCCAGGCTCTGTGCCGCAGGGTCTCCGTCATACCCGGCCTCAACATCCGTTTTCAGCACCTCAAGGATGTCAGGCAGCGAATTTACAAGCGCCTCGACTTTTTCCGTCGCCTCTTCAGGGTCCTTTATGACAAGCTCAAGCGTCTGCTGCAGCGCGTCATAAGCCCTCATGAGCTCATATGTCCTCTTCTCCGTTTCAGCAAACCTTGCTCTTGATTTGCCGAAATGATAAGGGAACATGGCCCTCATGAGATGGTCGAGGGCCTCAGCTACCTTCTCCTGCATGCCGAGGAAGTGGCCTTCGATAGGCCTGGTGTCGATCTCCGTCATCCTGACGGCCAGGTCTTCAAGATGAGCTGCTTTAGCTCCTCTGTTCTCCATATTCATAAGCAGCCCTCCCCTCTGTTTTAGGTAGTGTCTAACGACACCTATAAAAAATATTATCAAACGCTTGTATTTCAGGGGTCTGAGCTCATTTTGCAAATAAAAAGAGCAATACCCCCTTTTTTCTGTATAATGGTAATCGCCAAACCACCCGTATACGAAAGGATCGATTGCTCATGGCCATTATACAATTACTTCTCGACGAAATCTATTATCTCCACGCACAAATCTCATGGCTGATGAATTTCATCGCACGATATATCCCTCTGAAACCATTCACTCCTGATGACTCAAAGTCTCCTGACTACCAGAAGTTCAAGACCGACATACTGCCCAAGTTTCAGTACCACCAGGACAGCTGGACCTGGCAGGGCCTGCTCGATTACTACAAGAAGCGATACGGCAAGGTCATAAAGCCCGTCAAGCGCCACAAAGGCAAAGAGTGCGACATCCCTGAAGACTGTGTCTGTCCCGAATGCGGGGCTCCCCGCGACTACCTTTACCGCAACAACGGTAAGGGCGGCCAGCTTCTCTGCAAAGTCTGCGGCACGAGATTCTCTCCTGATCAGAACCGATTCAGCAAGCAGTACACTCTCCGCTGTCCCTATTGTGACCACGCTCTCTCTAAGATCAAGGATCGTAAGAACTTCAGCATCTACAAATGTGTAAACAACAAGTGCTCTTACTATGTCCGCAACTTCGCAAAGCTCAGTCCCGACGAGAAGTTCGATGAGCAGAAGCGTTCAGAATACAAGCTCCGTTATATCTACCGTGAGTTCAACGTTGACTTCTTCAAGATGGACCTTGACTCGCTCCCGAAGAACGCTTCTTCACTGAGGTTTGAGAAGTTCTCGCCTCAGATCGTAGGCCTCTGTCTCACTTACCACATCAACTACCAGATCTCGCTTCGAAGGACTTCGGACATCATGTGGGACATCCACGGTGTGAAGATCTCTCACCAGCAGATCGCTAATTACTGCAAGACCGCTGCCATGCTCGTTAAACCGTTCGTTGATCATTATGACTACAAGCCTTCAGACACCTTTGTCGCCGATGAAACATACGTCAAAGTGCGTGGTCTCAAGGGTTATGTCTGGCTCATCATGGATGCTCTGTCCCGTTCGATCCTGGGCTACCGTGCCTCCGACAACCGCGGCGTCGGCGCCTGCATCCTCACCATGCGTCAGGCTCTCAGACACTTCAGGAACAAACTCCCTGAAGGCTTCAGGTTCATCGCCGATGGATACAGTGCTTATCCTCTCGCTGCCATGCAGTTCGAGCAACAGCTCGGTGATGACTGGAAATTCGACATCACTCAGGTCATTGGCCTTAAGAACGATGACGAGGTCTCTGCAGGATTCAGGCCTTTCAAGCAGATGGTCGAGCGTCTCAACCGCACATACAAGGCCTCTTACCGCAGCACCTGCGGCTTTGACAGCAACGATGGTGCAAACCTCGATCTCGCTCTATGGGTCGCCTATTACAACTTCCTCAGACCTCACAAAATCCACGGCCGCAAGGTCCTCAATCCGGTGCCTGCACTCGAGTGTGTTGTCCGAATGCCGGACAAGTGGCAGCAGCTCATGATGCTCGGCCAGAAGCAGATCATACGCCTTCAGACCGAAGCCGCCGCCTGATCGAAGCGACCAACTCTCGCATGACTACCGCGTCGCCCTGCTTGATTGCCAAATGCTGAACGGCTGGATGGAGTCAAGGGTCGCGCAAGCGATGCACTTCACCCTTGACGCCATCCTGACGGGTAGCTAAAATGCCGCTGGCAGAACGACGCTTTGTGTACTCTCACTGCACCTCACGTTCGCCGTTACACTCTCTCCAGCCCTAAATCGGGCTATTTCAGAGTTCTATATTCGTCTTTTTCAAGGTTCCTTCGAGACTGGCGACAGCCTGTCTCGTTTTCATAGGTCAGTTGACACTATCCTGTTTTATGCCGCGGCGCATTTGAGCGCTTCTCTCAGAGCCTTGCTGAGCTGATCAGGGCACGAGGTGTCCTTGAATCCGCATCTTGTCCCTTCAAGTTTCCCGATCACATCTTCAGCCTTCATGCCTTTGATGAGTTTCGAAATACCGCTGAGGTTGCCGTTGCAGCCTCCTGTGAAAACAACATCCTTTATGATATCCCCGTCAAGCTCTATCTCTATCATCATGGAGCAGACGCCTTCCGGGTAAAATACAAACTTATCTGACATTTAATTATCCTTTCAGGACTGTTTCTACAGACCTATCTCATCAGCGATCTCTTTCATCGCCTCAAGTGAAACATCAACGAATTCATCCCATTCCATGCCGGCCTTCTCGATAAGGCTCATGAACTGTCTGTTTGCGCCCGCGGCAAAGCGGGTCTCCTTGAATCTCTTGTTGACCGATTTGTGCTTTACGCTGGCGATCTTCTTATCCGGATAGATCTGAGCGATGGCTTTCAGGAATCCCGACATAGGGTCCGCTGCTATGAGAGCGTACTCCAGCTGAGTCTCAGGATTCTTGCCGCACTGCGGGTTGTGAGCCATGATTGCATTCTCCATCACCGGGTCTCCGAAACCCTCATCGCGGAGGATCTTGGCGGATGTAGGTCCGTGTGTTCCGAAGTCATCTCTCCACGGAGCGGTCTCCTCATCGAGATCGTGGAGAAGTCCGCAGATGCCCCAGTATTCGACATCATCAGGAGCAAGCCTTTTGGCCAGCCCTCTCATTATGGCTTCAACAGCATAGCTGTGAACGATGTAGTTCTCTCCCTTTACATACTTGTGCAGCAGCTCGTTGGCCTGCTCTCTTGTAAGTTTAGCTTCCATTTCTGACAGTTTATCTCCTTTAACTTTTTTATATTTCTATCGCCATATCAACGACTTTTGTAAATACTTCCTTTGCCTGTATCCCGGCCTCCGTCACCTCTTCTGAAGTAAGAGGCTGATCGAGCACTCCCGCCGCCATGTTCGACAGCAGAGAGATCCCTATTATTTCACATCCGGCATGGTTGGCGATTATAGCCTCAGGCACCGTCGACATGCCTGCCGCGTCCGCGCCTATGGTGCGGGCGAAAATGATCTCCGCCGGAGTTTCGAAGCTAGGTCCAGTGAACATCGCGTATACTCCTTCGCAGAGGTCTATGCCTTCAGCTGCAGCGGCTGCTTTAAGCTTTTCGCGCAGCTCCCTGTCGTATGTATATGTCATATCAGGGAATCTCGGGCCGAATTCCTGAAGGTTGTCTCCTATCAGCGGATTGCTCCCCGACAGATTGATGTGGTCTTTTATAAGCATCAGGCTGCCGGCCTTCCAGTCCGTATTGATGCATCCCGCCGCGTTCGTGATGATGAAGCGCTTTACGCCCAGAGCAGCCAGCACTCTGGCGGGATAAGACGCCTTCTGCATGTCTCCGCTCTCGTAATAGTGGAACCTGCCGGCCAGCATCACTATCCTTTTGCCTCTGTATTCTCCGTAAACCAGCTGTCCGCGGTGATCGGACACCTTGCCCGGCTGCATGTTCGGAATGTCATCATACGATATGACGACAGGGTCTTCCATCCTGTCCGCGAAATCATTGAGTCCCGAGCCCAGTATTATGCCAATCTCAGGATCACGGACCCCTTTGCCGTTAAGGTACTCCACAGTCTCATTGATGCGGTTCTTCAGCTGCTTTCCCGTAAACGATACCATCCTCAATCCTCTCTCTCTGTTTTCATATATCCGAAGACAAGTCTCCGGGCCTCGCCGATACTCATATCCTCTTCGCGGGCGATACGCGCCAGGTCTTCATACTCCAGCTTGTATCTTTCCGTGCCGTAACCGCTGACGATCTTGCGCCTTACCGGCCCGTACGGGGTATCAAGAGTCTCCTCCCTGCGGTCGAGTATATATCTTTCAGATATCAGCTCACGGATCCCGATCGTTGTCGTGTATCTGAATATGAGGCGCACAAAGCGTTCTTTCTCTGCCTCTTCATCGACGCACATGACAGTGAGCAGGGTCGCCGGCCTGCCCTTCTTCATCTGCACGGGGGTGAGGGTCACGTCCTTCGCGCCCTCTTCCATGAGCCTCTCAGCGGCAAAAGCAAGCTCCTCCGCCGTCATGTCATCTATATTGCATTCAAATTCACAGATGCGGTCCTTCATCCTAATACACCTGCTTCGCGAGATGCGAGAGTATCTTTACCTTTATGACATCGAACACGACATCATTCATTCCGCTGTTGAGCACTATGTCGGCCAGATACTTTGTAGGCTCCACGTAGATGTAGTGCATTGGCTTTACCGTAGTGAGGTATTGCTGGGCAATGCCTTCAACATCCCTTCCGCGGTATTTGACGTCACGTATCACGCGCCTCAGTATCCTCTCGTCAGCATCAGCCTCAACATAGATCTTTATATCGAGCAGATCTCTGAGCTCCTCGTTCTGGAGCACCATGATGCCCTCGACTATGATCACCGGAGACGGCTTTATGGTAACAGTCTCGCTGCTGCGGTTGTGCACCGTGTAGTCATATACAGGGCATTCGACGGCCTCGCCGTTTCTGAGCTTTCTCAGATGCTCAATGAAGAGGTCTGTCTCAAACGCGTCCGGATGGTCGTAATTGATGAGCTTGCGCTCCTCAAAAGGAATATCATCATGAGCCCTGTAATAGTTATCGTAATAAATGACAGTTACTCTGTCACCGAACTCATCTTTGATGCGGTTCGTAAAAGTGGATTTGCCGGAACCCGTACCGCCGGCAACGCCTATGATCAAACAATCCATCAGGATATCCCTCCGATTTCAAAAAACAAAAAAGCGAAAGCCCATACCCGGTTAATAATATAATTTTCGGGAGTTCCGGTCAATGATGTAACAGCCGTATCACCGCGAAACACGCGGATTCCCGTCTATCCTCACTTCCTCATAAAGGTCTGAAAGCGCTTCTGTTATATCCTTTTCTCGCTGAGCAGCCATACCGAACTGATCTCCGGATATCTGCACCAGGGCGTCATTGCCTCTCATCCTTACTCTGAAGTCCCTGAAGCCCATCTCATGCAGCGCTCCCTCGGCCTTCTCGGTGACGCGGAGCTTTTCTTCAGTGATCCTCTCGCCTGTCTGTATGCGAGTTGCCAGGCATGCGTAGGCCGGCTTGTTCCAGGTAGGAAGTCCCGCCTCCCTCGAAGCCTTTCGTATGTCTTCCTTTGTGAGTCCGCATTCCCTGAGAGGCGACCTTATGCCATATTCCTTCAGGGCTCTGAAGCCCGGTCTGTCATCGATATCATCGGAGGCGTTGGTACCGTCACACACGACATCATAACCGTCCGCTCCTGCCGCTTCTGTTATCGCGCTCATGATGCGCCTTTTGCACCAGTAGCAGCGGTCTGCCGGATTCGATACGATCCTCTCATCAGTAAGCACGTCGGCCTCTATTACACAGAGCTCGCAGCCGATCTGTCCGGCAAGCTTTACTGCGTCATTGAATTCAAAGTCCGGCTGGAATGCCGACTTCACGTAATATGCCTTGACGTCAGCCCCCGCCTCAGCGGCAGCGTGCAGCAGGTATACCGAATCCACTCCTCCCGAGAAAGCGATCGCGGCCTTGTTATTCGCTTCAAAAAACTCCTTTATCTCCATGACCCTTCTCCCGATATCTCCGATAATACTTTTTCTATCTCGTCCCAGCTGCTGACACGTATCATCCCGTTGCTTTCCGCGTCATAGCTTTTGTTGTGCGGGGCTGTCATCAGTATCCTGACATAATCCCCGCCCTCAAGATTGTGTATCCCGTCGTCTATGAGCACATCGCCCCTTATGAGCTGCTTATGGCTGGTGATTATCACCTGATTCCATGTTATGAACGGGAACCATCTGAAGAGAAGATCATCCATCTTCTCCCTGACCGAAACATACGGGGTAGCTGTCACTATATACACCTCATGGCCCGCGTCCATAAAGCGGCGGATCGCATCTGCCGCTCCTTCGATCGGTTCTACCGTGCCCCAGAATCCCGGCTCGTCGGGGATCGCGTAAACCTGCTCCTTTGTCAGTCCCGGGTAAGGCGCGGACACATCCCAGGAAGTGATGTCCTCATACCTTACCGAGTAACCATATCTTTCATTAACGCCTTTGAGCCAGGCTTTAAGGAGCTGCTCAATGGTGTCGTCCATGTCGATAAGGATTATCACGTACGCCCCCTCCTTTCTCTTTCCGCTCAATGTCCATATGATAGCACAAACGGGGATCACTTTTGGATACAGACACGCTGCCCGGCCCAATTATTGTAAACCGTCACAAAAAATCAAGAAATATTTTGTATTATTTTAATACATTAATAATCCACTAATGGTATTGCATTTTGTTTTTAAATCAGTACAATGGAGACAACAAGAGAAAAGAAAACACGCCGGACGGAGTAAGTAAAGAATTATCAGTTGGTGATCCGGCAAAAGAAAAGCGCGCAGCGCGCAGAATACGGAGGACAGACCAATGGGAACATTTGAGAAAGGGGCTGTTCCGCTATAAAGACTCTGCAAGGCAGGCCGGCTTAGAGGCAACCCGCAGGTGACGAATAACGGGACACCAAATCATTATCAGCAGATGTGATCACGGGACAGCCTGAAAAGCAACTTAGAGAATGAAAACAAATCGAAGCTGTATTGGAGATATGTACAGCGGAGACACAACAGAATAAAGGAAGTTATCAGGGACGGGAAAACCCGTCCCCTTATTGTTTTTGTTTTCCCCTTTCCTTTCGGCTCAAAACAAAGAGGCCGTCCGCATGTACTTACATACAGCGGACAGCCTTTTTTATCTGTCAGATTTCCTTATCACTATTTGATGAGCAGCTCGGCGATCTGTACTGCGTTGGTAGCGGCTCCCTTGCGCACCTGGTCTCCGCAGCACCAGAGGTTGATGCCGTTCTCGTTTACGAGGTCGCGGCGGATCCTGCCGACATATACGATGTCCTGATTCGATGTCAGTATAGGCATCGGATAGATCTTCTCGGATGGCTCATCATACAGTCTGCATCCCGGAGCCTTTTCGATCGCAGCTCTTACATCAGCAAGGTCGAGTTTCTCCTCCGTGATGACGTCGATCGATACCGCGTGTGATCTTTCCACAGGCACTCTTACGCATGTGCAGCTTACCTTGAGCTCAGGAAGGTGCATGATCTTGCGTCCCTCGTTCTGCAGCTTCATCTCCTCGGATGAATAGAGATTCTCGCCGAATCCTCCGATCTGAGGGATCACGTTGTAAGCGATCTGATACTGGAACACCTTAGGATCGATGTCAGCTCCGTACGAATTGCCCTCTCCGCCTGCGGCTCTTGCCTTCAGAACAGCTTCGGACTGATCGTACATCTCGATCGGGCCAGCCGCTCCGGCACCGCTTGTAGCCTGATACGAAGAAGCATAAATGCCTTTGATCTTTGACAGCTTATTGATGGCATTGATCGCTACAAGAGAGATTATAGTTGTGCAGTTAGGATTGCTGATTATGCCGTTATTCCACTCCACGTCTTCAGGATTGATCTCAGGAACCACCAGCGGAACATCCGGATACAGTCTGAATGCTGACGAATTATCCACGAATACCGCACCCGCAGCCTTGATGTGAGGTGCCATTGCTTCAGCTATGTCGTTTTCCGATGCGCCGAGAACGATGTCGAGGCCATCAAAAGCGGTCTCACAGGTCCTCTGGATAGTGATATCACCGAAAGGTGTGCTGAGCACTTTGCCCTCAGATCTTTCACTTGCCAGACATCTCAGCTCGCCTACAGGGAAATTCCTCTCTGCAAGCACCTTGATCATCTGCTGTCCTACTGCTCCCGTTGCGCCCATTACTCCTACGTTGTACTTTTTCATGTCTGCCCTTCCTTTTCTATAATTATAAAGATTATTTTGCGAAGCTTTCATAGAGCACCCTTATTGCCTTGTCGAAATCTTCATCATATACCCCTACCATGATGTTGATCTCGTCAGCGCACTGCTCTATGGTTCTGATGTTTATCTTGTTTTCACCGAGAGTCTTGAAGATCTTTCCGGATATGCCCACCCTGTAGGCCATCTGACGGCCTACGATGGCTATGAGGCTGACTCCCTCAGTGAGCGAAACGTTATCGATGCTCTCGAAGTCCTTCAGTTCCTGAATAAGCTCGTGCTTTCTTCCTCCGATGCTCCCGCTCGGGAATACTATCGAGAAACTGTCGACGCCGCTAGGCAACTGCTCCACAGGGATCTCGTAACGTGCGAACACCTCGAGGACTTCCATGAGCAGTCCGAGCTTCTCCTCGCCTATCCTGCTCTTGTATATGCTGATAATGGAGAAATTGCGCTTTCCGGCTATGCCGGTAATGAACCTTTCAGTCTCTTCCTTGAGTTCATCATCAAAGTGCTCACCGATTATGGTGCCAGGATCATCAGGCGCGTTCGTGTTGCGGATGTTGACCGGGATATCCTTTATCCTTACAGGGAATACAGTATCCTCATGCAGCACTGACGCTCCCATATAGCTGAGCTCTCTGAGCTCGTCATATGTAACTCTGGCGATAGTCTTAGGATTCTCAACGATCCTCGGGTCGACCATCAGTATGCCTGATACATCAGTCCAGTTTTCATAGACATCAGCGCCAAGATACGCAGCCGCGAGAGCTCCGGTAATATCCGAACCGCCTCTCGGGAACACGCGGATGCTGCCGTCAGGCAGCGCGCCATAGAATCCCGGTGTCACGATCTTTCCATACCTGCTCTTCAGTTCGCGGAGCTTTTCCTCGGACTTTTCAGCGTTCACCTTTCCGTTGTATTCGAAGCACAGCCAGTCCGCTGCGTCTACAAACTCATAGCCCAGATATTCAGCCATCAGTATCGCGCTGAAATACTCTCCTCTCGAAGCTATGAAATCCACGGATGTCTTTTTATTTATACCGGCGAACGACTCATCGATAATGGCCCCGATATCCGTTGTAAGTCCGCATCCCTTCCTGATCTCGGAGTATCTCTTCTTTATCATGGAAAGGACTCCTTCATGCGACACACCGTAACGGATGTGAGCATGCATCAGATACAGAAGATCCGTGATCTTGTTGTCATCACTGTCTCTCTTGCCCGGAGCTGATACTATTACAACTTCGCGCGAGCTGTCAGATTCTACTATTGCTTTTACCTTGGAGAACTGGGAGCTGTCCGCCAGACTCGATCCTCCGAATTTAAGTACCTTCAACATTTTGTTCCTTTCTGTCTCTACTCAGCAAGCGCGGCGAAGAACATCTCTTTGCCCTTCTCCTTGCGGTGGTGGCCCATCTTATGCATCGTCTCTACCGTGATCGGTTTTGAGATGCAGTAATAAATACCGTCTTTTTCTTCATATGTATCGATCAGCGGCTCAATGTGCTCGCACATGCGGTTGTGTCTTATGTAATACCTGTGGAATGCGTTGCTGTTATCAGCCCTGATATCATCCGCAGGATCGGCGATGACCATCTGTTTGCCGTCGCGGATATCAAGCACGTCCTGTATCACTGATTCACCCGTAGGCATCATGCCCGCTCCCTGTCCGAAGAAACTCTGTGTGCCGATATGCTTTGCCGTAAGAGTGATGAGGTTGTTGTTCAGCTTCACATTCGCCTCGAGCGAGCCTTCAGGGAAAGCAGTCGGCTCTACATATACTTCAATGGAGTTTCCGTTCTTCTCCGCGTTCATCATGAGTTTGCACACCAGACCCATCTTTTTCAGATAAGCGATATCGCAGGCCTGTATGGTGTCAATGCCGTAGCACGGAACATCCTCCTCCTTTATGGCCGCATCGAACGCGAGGTTGGTGCTGATCACAGTCTTTCTGAGCGTATCCGTACCTTCTATATCTGAAGACGGATCGGCTTCAGCGTAACCGAGCTCCTGCGCGATCTTCAGCATCTCGCCGAAATCCGAGCCCTCATCATGCATCGCGTCCAGGATATAGTTGCAGGTGCCGTTCACTATTCCTCTTATCCTGACGATCTCATCACAGCGCTTGGTCCTCAGCAGATTGAACAGCCAAGGTATCCCTCCGCCCACTGCCGAGGTGAACCTGAGCTTAACTCCGTTCGCGTCAGCCTCAGCCATGAGCTCTCTGTAGCATGCGCTGATAAGGTTCTTGTTTGGCGTCACGACATGCTTGCCGGCTCTCAGGCATTTGAGCACGTATTCCCTGGCAGGCTCTATCCCTCCCATCGATTCTATAACGAGTTCGATCTCAGGATCACCGGCAATATCATCTATATCAGGCGTGATAATACTGTTCAGATGCTCGTATCCCTCCCTGCCGTGTCTGGCAAGGATCTTTACCACTTCCAGTCCGCCCGCATTCAAAGCAGTCTCATATGCGCCGCTTCCGACGGTACCGAATCCCATGATAGCTATCTTCATCCAAAATTCCTCCTGTCAGTGATTTTTGTGTATTGTACTAAAAAAGGTTCAGGATTATTGGGTTATTTCCCGAAAACTTTTTCACCGTATTTTGTTCATCTACACAAAAAATCCGGAAATTTTTTTGAGTGTTCCGTGCCAGGTGGACAATCGCTTTAACTTTGTCCGCGATACGAAAACACTTGTCTTTGTGACAAAAGTAATGTATCATATTCATTGTTGTAATTCAACTATTTGTTACCCATATAACAGACAGACATCATAAAAAGGAAAGGCTTTAAAATGATAGATTATGTAAGCACAAGAAACCCATCCATAAAAGTCAGATCGAGCAGGGCCATCCTTGACGGACAGGCCGAAGGCGGCGGACTTTACGTACCGTCTGATCTTGAGAAGATCAAAGTGGATTATCATAAGATAATTGCAGGAGGCGATTTCAGGAGCATGGCCAAAGCTGTATGGAACGTCTTTTTCGATGACTACGGTGAAGAGCTCATCGATGAGCTCGTTGAGAGAAGCTACAGAAACAAGTTCTCATCTGAAGACATCACCCCTGTCGTAAGCACGCACAGCAGCAGCGCAGAAGCGTATGTGCTCGAGCTTTACCATGGCCCTACATCCGCGTTCAAGGATGTAGCCCTTTCCGCCCTGCCTAACCTCATGAGCGCGGCAAGGAGCATGAACGATTTCACGGATGATATCCTGATACTGACAGCTACCTCCGGCGATACAGGCAGCGCCGCCATACAGGGATTCAGGGATGTTCCCGGCACGGCGATCATCGTTTTCTATCCTCACGGAGGAGTTTCCGACACTCAGAGGCTCCAGATGGTGACACCTGACAGCTCAAACGTTACGGCATGCGCGATACGCGGCAATTTTGACGATGCTCAGACAGGTGTGAAGCGCCTTTTCAGAGAGATACCGAAGCCCGTCGCGGGCGTCTCCCTCTCCAGTGCAAACTCCATAAATATCGGAAGGCTCGTCCCTCAGATCGTGTACTACTTCTCAGCATATGCCCAGCTTCTCAAAGCAGGCGCGATAGCTGACGGAGACAGGATCGATTTCGTAGTGCCTACAGGCAACTTCGGAGACATCATGGCGGGCTGGTACGCGCTCAGGATGGGACTTCCTGTCCGCAGGCTCGTCTGCGCATCCAACAAAAATGATGTGCTGACTGAGTTCCTCAGCACAGGCCGTTATGACAGAAAGCGCGATTTCTACAAAACGACATCTCCTTCCATGGACATCCTGGTATCGAGCAACCTCGAGCGCCTTCTGTATTATGTATGCGGTCCTGATCACACTGTTGAATATATGAAGCAGCTTGAGCAGAACGGCGAATACACGATAACAGCCGAAGAGCTTGCAGAGATACAGTCGGTATTCACCGGCATCTTCGCGTCAGATGAAGAAGGCGCCGCAGCTATCAGAAACGTATTTGAAGCAGACAGTTATCTGATGGATACACATACTTCCATAGCATGGGCATGCATGGAAAGATATAAAGAAAACGCTGACGGTCCGGACGCCCCTGCCGTCGTGCTCTCAACAGCCTCGCCTTACAAGTTCTCGGCAGCTGTGCTCGAGGCTCTCGGCGAAGAGCTCACAGGCAGCGACGAGGGCAACATGAACAAATGCCATGACATCACGGGAGCGGAAATCCCTTCGGGCCTTGCCGGGATATTCAAAAAGCCTATAATCCATAAAGATGTCATCGAAATATCCGATATGAAAGCCTATGTAATTGAAAAGAGCAATGTGAGGGATTAACATTATATGGAAGGTAAATACTTGATCGTAGATAAGGCACTTTTGCCTTCATATTGCGAGAAGGTCGCCCTCGCCAAAGAACTGCTGGATGAGGGCAAGGCTGCCGATGTAAGTGAAGCCGTCCGCATGGTAGGCATCTCGCGCAGCACTTTCTACAAATACCGTGACATGGTCAGAGACATAAGCACAGTCTCTATGGGCCGTCACGCAATCATTTCCATGATGATGCGTCATAGCGTGGGTACCCTCTCCGCTGTACTGAGCATCATCTCGCGCTTTGGTTACAGCGTCTGGACTATAACCCAGAATCCTCCCGTAGACTCCAGAGCAAACGTTGTTATAACGCTTGAACTTGGAGAGGATGCCGCAAGCCTGGAAAGCATGCTGAAAGAAATAACAGAAGCACCCGGCCTTTCGAGGGTGCAGCTTCTTGGAATGGATTAGGAGGATAAATGGATTTTAAACAGATCGAGGCTTTTGTGAATGTCGTAAGATACAAAAGCTTCAGCAAGGCCGCTGACGCTACTTTCTTCACACAGCCCACTATCAGCACTCATATTCGCAATCTCGAAAAGGAACTGGGAGTAAAACTGCTCGACCGCAAGAGCAGAGCCGTTGAAATGACTCCTCAGGGCAGCAAGTTCTACAAGTATGCTGTTGAGATGATCAACGCGCGTGCTCAGGCTTTTGATGCCCTGAACGATCCAAGCGGCAGCATCGGCGGAATACTCGAGATACAGACATCTTCCATTCCGGCTGTTACATTCCTGCCAGAGTATTTATCCGGATTCCGTTCGGTCCACCCGGGCATCCAGTACTATGTCGCGGTTTCCGATACTCAGACCGTTATAGAAAACATTGCTGAGCGCAGGGGCGAGATAGGTTTTATAGGCGAACCGGTGAGCTCCTCATCGATGGAGTGTACAAAGGTGGCAACAGACAGGTCCGTACTCATAGTGCCGCCTGATTATGATATCCCGTCAAAGATCGCCCTCGCTGAAGCGATCCGCTATCCTTTCATCTGGCGCGAGACAGGCTCTGCCACCCGCAAGACTGTTGAGCAGGCAGCCCTCAGGGCAGGATTCGACAAAGACGTGTTCGATGTTGCTGCCCTGGTCGATGACATGGATACCATGATACGCTCGGTTGAGTCGGGACTCGGCGTAGCGATAATATCCGAAAATGTCGCCTCTTCCATCGGAGGAAGAGTGAGGACCGTCGATATCAAGGATTTCAACGACGACCGCACATTCTACATGATAAACCTCAGGAATACCTCGTTCTCCCTTGCCGCCGATGCATTCAGCAATTATGTGAAAGCCGGCATAAAGGACAGGTAAACATCGGGCAGATCAGAATCACTAAAAAACGGTGTTCTCCATTTGCGGAACACCGTTTTTAGCTATTCAGTCATGGATCTCTATAGAAAATCTTCCCTTGCGCGGCTTGAAATATCCGATGACGTCAGTCTCGCAGCCCCTTTCGCCGAGCTGCTCCGTGAGCCGCGGTATCTCGCTTTCTTTTGCTGCTATAAGCAGCCCTCCGGATGACTGCGGATCATACAGGCAGTCAATAAGAGCTCTGAGCTGCGGATCCCTGTCAGGATCTTTGGACAGGAATTCCATTACTTCGGATCCGACATAATCCATGTTGCGGTACGCGCCCGCCGGTATGATGCCCATTGAAGCCATCTCAAGAGCCTTCGGGAATACAGGAACCTTATGGCTGTAGAGCTCCAGTGTCACCCCTCCTGCCCTGGCCATCTCGGCAGCATGCCCCATAAGGCCGAATCCGGTGATGTCCGTGCAGCCGTCCACCTTAACTCCCTGCATGGCTTCCCAGGCGTATTTATTAAGGAAGGCCATGACAGACTCTATCTCGGCATTCTCCTCTTCGCTGAGAAGATCGACCTTTGCGGCAGTCGTAAGCACTCCCGTTCCGATCTTCTTGGTGATCACAAGAAGGTCTCCTGCGACCGCGCTGTTGCTGAGTATATTATCAGGATGAGCAAATCCGGTCACGGAAAGACCGTACTTAGGCTCCTTGTCATCTATGCTGTGACCGCCCACTATCGTCGCTCCGGCCTCGCAGACCTTATCGTTGCCGCCCTCGAGTATGCCCTTGACCGCATCGAGAGGAAGCTTTCCGTTAGGGAAAGTCAGAAGGTTCATCGCCAGCTTCGGCTGCCCTCCCATCGCGTAGACATCGCTCAGAGCATTCGCGGCAGCTATCTGTCCGAACATGTACGGATCATCGACTATAGGCGGAAAGAAATCCACAGTATTTATGATAGCTATATCATCAGTCAGCTTGTAAACGCATGCATCATCGCTGCTTTCAAAGCCGACCAGAATGCGCGGATCGCTTATTTTCGGCAGATCCGCCAAAAGACTCGACAGGACTCCCGGCCCTATTTTAGCGCCTCATCCGCCTGCAGAAGTCATCTGCGTAAGGAGCACCTTGCCTGTCTGCGCATCAGAAATCTGAGCCTTCTGCTTAGGAGGCTCTATGTGGCAGGCAAGTTTTTCCTTCGCGTCCTGTAAAGTTTTATCGTCAATTACCTTATCCATATATGTGAATAATACCACTTTTTTCTTTTATTTAATACAAGATATTGTGTTTTTTTCTATTGTCAGAGTCCTCTGCGCTTATATATAATGACTTTAATGTGTTGAGCAGCGTATCCTGTACGGAAAACGTTCTCCGGCAGAACTTCTTCTGCCGGATCTCATTCCGCATTTTATCAGACTCCAACGAAAGAGAGAAGCTATGGCTAAGAAAAGACAAATCATCCAGATCCAGGAGAAAGTGCCTTTGAGCAAAGGTATCCCCCTCTCCATACAGCACACATTCGCAATGTTCAGTGCTTCAGTACTCGTTCCTTACATTCTCGGGATAAGTCCTTCCATCGCCCTCCTCATGAACGGCATCGGAACACTTATCTTTATTTTTGTGACAAAAGGCGGAGCGCCTGCCTATCTCGGCTCGTCATTCGCGTTTATCTCACCTGCCCTGATAGTCATCTCGCAGCCGGGCCTGGGCTACAGATACGCGCTCGGAGGGTTCGTCGTTACAGGACTCCTTATGTGCCTGGTCGCAGGTATCATAAAGCTGGTAGGCACAAAATGGATCGACGCAGTCCTGCCGCCTGCCGCAATGGGGCCAATAGTAGCGCTTATCGGCCTTGAACTTGCCGGCAGCGCCGCTCAGACTGCAGGCCTGCTTGATTCAGAAGGTAAAATGGTTGAAAACCTCGATCCGAAAGTACTGATCGTATTTCTGGTGACACTGCTGCTGGCTGTTTTCGGCGGAGTGCTCTACAGAGGCTTCGCGAGCGCCATCGCTATCCTCATCGCAATCGTTTCGGGATATGTGCTCGCCCTCATCTTCGGGCTCGTTGATTTCAGCTCGGTCGGAAGCGCAAGCCTGTTTGAGCTTCCTGCATTCCAGACACCGCAGTGGAGCATCCAGGCCATAGCTGTAATAATACCGGCTACTCTCGTAGTAGTTTCAGAGCATATCGGACATCAGGTAGTCACCTCCGAGGTAGTCGGCAAGGATCTCCTGAAAGATCCGGGACTCCACAGATCGATGTTCGCGGACGGTTTCTCTACCGCCCTCTCCGGCTTCTGCGGTTCATGCCCTACAACGACATACGGCGAAAACATCGGCGTTATGGCTATCACAAAGGTGTACAGCGTATGGGTCATCGGCGGAGCAGCAATATTCTCCATCATGCTCTCATTCATAGGCAAGGCATCGGCGCTTATACAGACCATTCCAGGCCCTGTAATGGGCGGTGTGAGCTTCCTGCTCTACGGAATGATCGGAGCTTCCGGCATAAGGCTCATGGTTGACTCGAGGATCGACTATTCAAAGGCCCGCAATCTCGCGATGACATCCGTGGTGTTCGTAGTAGGACTCTCGGGTATCGCCATCAACCTCGGACAGGTGCAGTTAAAGGGAATGAGCCTTGCTGCCCTGGTCGGAATGCTGCTCGGCCTAGTAATGTATCTGCTCGACAAGTTCAGACTCACTAACGAGTATGACGAAGCCGACGAAGAGCCGGAAAAGCCTGAGTCATTCGCTTCAGAAAGATAGCGCCCTCATCGGATATATGTGAGCCGTTTTCACACACGGCTCACTTTTTTTAATGTTTTTATGATACAATTTTTACATTAAGTTTATTCAATCTATAAATCGGAGGAATCAATGGGTAAAGAGAGAATACTGGTAATGAATCTTGGCTCCACTTCGAGCAAGATCGCAGTCTACGACGATGACAAGGAAGTTTTCAACGATACCATCCGTCATGCGACAGAAGAGCTTGCTCCTTTCGGAGATGTAACTGAACAGTACGAATTCAGATATGACAAGATAAAAGAGTCCCTTGAGCGCAACGGCGTGAGCATGGATTCTCTGACTGCAGCCGTATCAAGAGGCGGAAACATCGTTCCTTGTCCTCACGGAGCCATAGGCATCGATCAGGCCATGATAGATTTTCTGACAAGGCCTGAAGACCTCGCGAAGCATCCTTCCCTTATCGGAAGCATGATCGCATTCGACCTGCATAAAGAGCTCGGCATCCCTGTCTGCATCTACGACGCGATCGGCACTGATGAGAAAATGCCTGTAGCGAGAGTCAGCGGAGTACCTGAGCTTCCTCACTTTACCGTAGGCCATACTCTCAATACCAGAGCGATGGCAATAAAATGCGCCGAGGAAAAGCTCGGAAAGAAGTTCGATGAATGCACTTTCATAGTCGCCCATCTCGGAGGCGGCAGCTCTGTAAGGCTCTATAAGGACGGCGTCAACATCGACAGTGTCAACGATGATGAAGGCAACTTCACGCCTGAAAGAGGCGGCGGAGTCAGCGCCAAGAGACTTGTAGATCTCTGCTACAGCGGCAAGTATTCATATAAGGAAGCAATGAAGCTCTTCCACGGCAAGGGAGGACTCATCGCTCACCTCGGAACAGCTGATGCGCGTGATGTCGAAAAGATGATCGAAGACGGTGACAAATACGCCGCTATCGTATATGAAGCCATGTGCCTCACCGTTGCGAAGGATATCGCCAAGCTCGCTGCTACAGTGTGCGGAAAAGTCGACCGCATCATCCTTACCGGAGGAATCTCCTACTCGAAATATGTTTCTGAATATATCAAAGAGCATGTTGGATTCATCTGCCCTGTCGAGGTAATGCCTGGCGAATTCGAGATGGAGGCTCTGGCAGCAGGCTGCCTGAGAGTCCTCAGAGGCGAAGAAGAGCTTCAGGACTTCGGCGAGATCGCAGCTTCTGCTGAGGACAGGATCAGCATAGTTCCGGGCGTAAAGCCTGGCACCGTTCCTGCCCGTTAATTTCATCTCTCACGTCGATCTGTAAAAGATAAAGAAACACGTTCCGTACAGACCATCTGCCGGAACGTGTTTTTTAGCGGTTATACGTAAAGCTTACTTTACGTTCTGATCATTTATCAGCTCTATTTGATAAGGCCGAACTTCTTTCCGAGATTCATCCATGACTCTCTTGATCTCTGGATGGTCTCGTTCTTTCCGCAGAATGAAGCTCTTACCCATCCCGGACCGTGGAAAGCGCTGCCCGGTGTGATAAGTATCCTCTCTTCTTTGGCTGCATTTACGAATTCGTACTCGTTCTCTACAGGGGATTTGATCCACATGTAGAACGCCCCCTGAGGATAAAGCGCCTCAAGGCCTGCCTCCGTAACTATCTCATACAAATCTTTGGCATTTACCTTATAGTAGTCAAGGTCAGACCTGCACTTCATGCATCTCTCAACTATGAGCTCCTGGATGGTAGGAGCATTGGTGCCTCCGAGCACCCTGCAGGCTACCACAAGCGCCGAGGCAAGCTCTTCATGCCCTTCAGCGCATTTAGGCACAGCTACATACCCGATGCGGTCTCCCGGCATCGACAGTGACTTTGACCAGGAATACGCTATGAGTGAATCCGCGTAGTAATCTCCCGGGAAAGGCACGTCCTGATCGGTGTATACGAGTTCTCTGTACGGTTCATCGCAGATCAGGTAAATTGTGTGTCCGAATTTTTCCTCGGCCTCTCTGAGAACATCGGCCACCTTGTCAAGGGCCTCTCTGGAGTAGATCTTTCCGGTAGGATTGTTAGGATTGTTGAGCATTACGGCCTTTACTTCAGGCACGAGCAGCTCTCTGAGAGCGTCAGCGTCAGGATCGAAGCCAAGCGCCGCATTCGCAGGCACTTCCAGAGTCTCAGCTCCCCAGTTGCGCGCCCAGTTGCCATATTCAACAAAATACGGAGCAAACACTACCAGCTTGTCGCCCGGGTCGAAAATGCACTTATTGATCATGTTTATGGAATAGGCCGCGCCGCATGACATTATGATGTGATCGACATCGAAGAAATCCCCTCCTGCCCTCTCATTGAGGTCATCAGCTATGGCCTGTCTGGTGGATTCATACCCTGCGTTTGACGGATAACCGTGTACGAGAAGCGGATCCAGATTATGATTGATCTCATCTATGGCGTCAAAGACCTCCTGCGGCGGCTTCAGTCCCGGATTTCCGATACTGAAATCGTAAACATTCTCAGCGCCGTATATCTTTGCCATTTTTTTGCCTTCCTCAAACATTGCCCTTATCTGAGAACTTCCGGCAAGGAAAGGCTGCATTGCTTTTGAAATCATAGAATCATCCTCCTGAGCAAACACATATACAATGATTATACGTCCCGATACCCATTACTTCTTTATAGTCTTTTTTAATTGTAGCACACTACAATACGACCTTGCAAAAGACCCTGTTTTGTTCGATAATGGACTCATAAGACAAGTGCCCTGCGCATCCGTGCAAGGCGCGTGTTAACCCTTTGTTTCATGTAATTTGGAGGAATACTTATGGCAAAATATGATTGGAGCAAGTTCGGTCTGCACATTCCTGAGATCATGCTTCCGAAGGAAGGCACAGACTACTTCAAATGGGCTGTCGTAGCCTGCGATCAGTTCACATCCGAGCCTGAATACTGGGATAAGGTCGAAGAGATCGTCGGAGACGCTCCTTCCACACTCAGACTCATGCTTCCTGAGCTTTACCTCGATAAGCCGGGCGAAGCTGAAAGGATCAAAGAGATCCGCGCAACTATGGACAAATACCTCGCTGACGGAACTCTCAGAAAGATGGCTCCGGGCTGCATGCTTATCAAGAGAACAGCTGAGGGACGTTCCCGCCTTGGTCTTGTTATAGCTACTGACCTTGAGGCTTATGACTTCAGCAAGGGATCAAACTCACTTACAAGAGCTACTGAAGGCACTGTAGTAGAGCGTATACCTCCTCGTCTGAGGATCAGAGGAGACGCTCCTATCGAGATGCCTCACATCCTTATCCTTATCGATGACCCTGATAAGTCTGTCATCGAGCCTCTCGTTGATGCTCCTAAGGAAGTCATATACGACACCGACCTCATGATGGACGGCGGACACATCACAGGATGCTTCATTGAGGAGAAAGACCTTGAAGGCGCACAGGAGGCACTTTCAGTTCTCTATGACAAGGCTGAAGAAAAATACGGTGCAGGCCATGTCATCTTCCAGGCCATGGGCGACGGCAACCACTCACTCGCTACCGCAAAGACAGCATGGGAAAACATCAAAAAGACTCTTTCACCGGAAGAGATCGAAGGACACCCTGCGAGATACGCTCTCTGCGAGATCGAAAACATCCACGATGACGGCATCGTATTCGAGCCTATCCACAGAGTCATCTTCGCTAACCAGGGTCAGTCCGGCATGGACCTCGTAAACAAGCTGGTCGATCATCTCGGAAAGCTCAACGGCAAGGCTTATCTGGCTGATGCAGATGCGGCTGCACCTGAAGGCGCATTTGAGATCCCATATATCACAGGAGCTCAGAGAGGAAAGATCATCATCGAGGAGCCTGAAAACAAGCTTGAGGTAGGCGCTCTGCAGGCTGCCCTTGATATCATGGTCAAGGAAGAAAAAGTCTGCGATATCGACTATATTCACGGCACAGCAGCAGTTGAGAAGCTGTCTGTAAGAGACGGCAATGCAGGATTCATGCTTCCGCCGATGGATAAGTTCATGCTCTTCCCTGCTGTAGCAGCAGACGGAGCTCTCCCAAGAAAGACATTCTCTATGGGTGAAGCAAACGAGAAGAGATACTACATCGAATCCCGCTACATTGCCAAATAAGGTATATATGATCATACCTTCTGAAACGGCGGCTTCCCAGCCGCCGTTTTTATATGCGTTTTTAAAATCATATCTGTAAAAAAAGATGCAGGCCGAAGCCTGCATCTGATGCTTTTGATTCTGTTTTCACTGTCAGTCAGCCATGGCGTCTCTTTCTCTTGCCTTGTCGAATACCGCTCTTTCCTTATCGAGTGTCGGTGTCACCTTGGCAACAACGAAAGCTACGATCATTCCGCAGATGAATCCAGGCAGAAGTTCATAGACGCCTGTCGAAGCTGAGAGTCCTCCGAAGAGCCAGCCAAGGTCTACTACGAATCCGGCGATGATACCGGCGATAGCGCCCTTATAGTTGAACTCTCTCCAGAAGAGTGCCAGTATGATGACCGGTCCGAACGATGCTCCGAATGCGCCCCATGCGTTCTCTACGAGGTTCATGATAGCCTGTGCGCCTGCGCCCTTCGAAGATGCGATCAGGTAAGCGATAACAGCGATGACAACTACTACGACACGTCCTACCAGAACAGCTTCCTTCTCGGATACGTTCTTCTTGAACAGTGTATAGAGGTCAGCTGTGAACGAGCTCGAAGCTACAAGCAGCTGAGAGTCTGCAGTCGATACCGAAGCAGCGATGATAGCCGCGAGCAGCAATCCGGAAAGTGCCGGCGGGAAGAACTTTCTTGCCATTGTGATGAATACGATCTTCTGCATTCCTATAGGGAGAAGCTCATCAGCAACGATCATTCTTCCGAGGTAAGCGATAAGGCAGGCGCATCCGAGTGAGATCAGTACCCATATGATAGCGATCACCGAAGACTTCTTGATCTGGGATGGCTTCTCTACTGACATGAATCTTACGATGATGTGCGGCATTCCGAAGTATCCAAGTCCCCAAGCAAGTCCTGTTGCGATATCCTGCCAGCTTGCGTTGAAGAGTCCTCCGCCGAAGTCGCATGTTACAACTGCTCCGCTGGCGTCTGTGTACTCATAAACCTGTGAAAGCAGTGCTGTATCAAGCTGTGTGTGTGAAGCAAATACTGCGATAGGAACTGCCATGAGCGCGATCATCATCAGCATGCCCTGGAAGAAGTCTGTCCAGCATACAGCGGTGAATCCTCCGAAGATCGTATAGAATACGATCAGCAGCGCGAAGATGACCATTGCGAGTGTTGTTGAGATTCCCGGGAACAGAGTGCCGAATACAGTAGTGCCTGCTACGAAAGCGGAAGCTACGTAAATGGTATATGCGAAGAGGAAAATCAGAGCGCATATTACCTGCAGAGTCTTTGTGTCAGCATCAAATCTGTTAGCCAGGAACTGCGGGATAGTGATGGAATCGTTTGCCTCTTCCGAGAACACTCTCAGTCTCCTTGCGCAAAGGATCCAGTTGAGAGCTGTACCAAGAGCAAGTCCGATGCCGATCCACATCTGTCCGAATCCGAACGCGAGAATCGATCCAGGGAGTCCCATCAGCAGCCACGCGGACATATCAGATGCCTGTGCTGAAAGAGCTGCTACCCATGGGCCCATTGCACGTCCGCCGAGGAAGTAGTCTTCCTGACTTCTCTGTTTGTCTTTGATGTAGAAGTAAATAACTACTCCCATCAGAGCAACAAAGTACAAAATAAAGGTTAACATTTCAGAACTCATAAAGTACTCCTTTTCTACTGTCACCTCTTAGCTTATTTCGAGTTTTTATTTTTTACGGCATTTTCAAATCCGGTTTATCTTTATTGATTCGAATTGTCGCAATAAGAATGGGTTTGGTGACAATAAACAATTATGTACATATTATCACCCGAATGAAACTTTAAGTCAATCTAAAATTGATATTTAGTTGTCGTTCAGACATGGAATTCGCGGCTTAACGCGTCATGAAGCCGCACTAAATCCGTTGAAATTTCAAGGTCTGCAGCTTATATACCTTCCTTATCTGAGACAAAAACATTGTTATTTAATTAACGTTTTCAGGTCTTTCTGAGCTCTGTTTGTTAATTAATTACCTTTTCAGAATTAATAAATATTCACTGTTTGTTCTATATATTCACAGCATATTTCCTGCAAATTAAAAGATGGATGCGCTCATGCGCATCCACCTGGTCTGATACTGTTTTATGTGTTGTCGGCCTCTCTTATATCCTGGAATCGCTTGCCCCAGACGTTTGTCAGCGACATTACCGTCGCGAAGGCGTCAGGATCGACCTCAGCGACATACTTTTTGATTTTTACGCTCTCTGCAGGAGTGCATATGGTGCTGAGAGTCCTTCTCTCCTCTTTTGTATACTCACCTCTTGAGGCGTGAGTCGTTACCGCTCTCTGCACATCCTTCAGTATGTATTCCGTTATCTGCTCACGCTTTTCCTTTGAGCTGGTTATTATATCGAACTGAACATATCTGCCGCCGTATCCTACGGTGATCGCGGATATGACCTTCGCCGCCACTACAGCGGTCACGATCGCGTACACGGCAATATTAGTGTCGAACACAAACGCGGATACAGTGATGATCGCTATGTCGAGAGCCATCTGTATATCGCCCGTCCGCAGATGATTGAGCATTCTGAACTTGATGACTCTTGCCAGAGTATCGGTGCCGCCCGAAGAGTATCCGCCGATATACCCTACTCCTGTCGCAATTCCGTAGAATATGCCTATCAGTATAGCTGCCAGGAAGGGATCGGGCGATCTGAGAAACTCATAATCGATGTGCTCGAATATGAAAAGCATTATCGGATAAGCGAATCCCAGAGCGATTATCCGCTTCACCTCTCCTATTCCCATCGCGAAATACGCCACTATAAGCACTACCATCGACAGAGTGTAATACACGAGTGAGTAGCTTACAGGCAGAAAATGTGTTATCAGCCTCGCTATACCCGGCATTCCTCCTGATGTCATTCCGTTGGGGATCATGACAAAGATCTGTACTGAGGAACCGAAAAACGCTGATGTAACAACGATCAGCGCTTCTCTCAGGAATCTTCCTGCTTTTGTTTTAGGTGATCTTAACATTATTGCTTTTATGCCTCCGCAGCCCAGTCAACCTGATCGCGATAGCTTCCGAAAGGTGTTACCGGAAGATATACCTGCAGATCGAATCCGAACTCTCCGTAAGTATCATAGACAGGGTACACAGTAATGCACACCGACCATCCGCCGTCAAACATCAGCTGCAGCGTGTCTCTTGATATCTCGCCGTATTTGCCCGTAGCCAGCCTTACATCAAGGAGCTCCGAAGGGAATCCTGTTTTTGGTGTCTTGAGGTTCTTGTTGTCAGGCATCTGTCCAAGATATCCGCGGGCATTCACACAGCCTATCCTGGTTACCTGAAGTTCATCAATAGGTTTGATGAAGTAGTAATCTATCTTGCCATAGAAATAATCGATGAGTTTCTGAGGAGCTTCAGGGTGGAATTTGAGCAGGCGCGGGAATTCACGTCCGATAGCCTTGAGTAAAGGCGTGACGATGGATCCGTATACGAATTTTTCATCCTTGACGAGCTCACCCCAGTTATCATTGTCACGAGGCGCAATGTTGAGAAGTATATCATTTACATCATCAAAATACTCATTTGAGCAAGGTATTCCGAAAATGCGGAATCCGAAGTCATCGATACCGTTGAATGAGCCCTTGATCTTATCCTTGTCCATATCGAGCTCACGGTCGGCAACAGGCATAGCCGAGAGGATCCTGGCATCGCTCTTTACGGAAATGGCGAAACGCCAGTCAAGATCAGGACGCTCCAGCATTATCTCGCCAAAAGAGTCCCTTTCGAGTTCTCTGTCAAGGTAATTCAGGCGTATGACAATAGGCTCGCCGCCTGTTTCGAAAATGAATGGCTCGTGTTCTGCTATGCGTTCAATTGCAGGCAATGCCTGTCTGTATGCCAGGTCTTTTTCTTCATCAGTATCTTCCCAGAGATGGAAGAAATAACTGGATTCTGCATCGTCCCTGATAGTATAAGGCACATTCTCTCTTTCAAAGATGGTTTTGAATGATTTTACGCATGCTTCGACAAGAATTTTATTTATCATTTTGCATCCTCCCCGGAGAAATATTTAACATCGTAACCGGTCTGTAAGACCGTAAACATCCGTATATATTATAGACCATGCGGCACAAAAATAACATCGCATTTTATGGTCCAGCGCCTCTTTTCGGAAAAGCCCGTGAGAATGACTCTGACAACTTGAACGCGGCATATACCAATAGTCCGGGATCTGGTCAAAGGCGGATTGCTTGAAGGAATAAGCGGAAAAGGCGGCGGCATAAGAACCGAAGCAAAAGAAAAGAACGGCCTGGAGCCGTTCTTTATTCGTGGTAGCGCATCAGGGAATCGAACCCTGGATTCCGCCGTGAGAGGGCGACGTCTTGACCTCTTGACCAATGCGCCACATTTTTCATGCGCAAGTAGTATTATAAACAAAAGCTTCCCTCTTGTCTACTAAATTTTTAAAAAATATCAGTCAATATTCCGGGTCAATCACAAAAGTTATGGGATTAGCCTGACCTGACCCGCGATCATAGCATTCTCCAGTCTGCCCCGTGAACGCCGCGCTGGCTGACGGGAACTACTCAGCCCGCTCAGACAGCTAT
>Ga0310695_10001621_pt1 | contig 51897 bp, 36 predicted proteins | sample RumenRJG_04DNA_FD_203882 | JGI IMG/M metagenome (GOLD analysis project Ga0310695, IMG submission 203882) | Bovine rumen microbial communities from Lethbridge, Alberta, Canada - RJG_04 (v2) (version 2) | ecosystem: Host-associated > Mammals > Digestive system > Stomach > Rumen | place: Canada... | reverse complement strand
ACCTTGAGCACCATTGCCTTCATGTTCTCGTTGAGTGCAGCAAAGTCAGCGTTCTGGGCAAGCTCCTCATCGGTGAGTGCCTGTATCTCGTCCTTGAGGACAGTGCAAGCGTTGTCCACGAAGAGATTTGCAAGGGCGGCCTTATATGTGTTAGTATTCAGAAGGAGGTCGTAGTAGTCGGTGAGTTTCGAACGGCCTTCTGCAACAAACTCTTCGCTCAGGTCAGCTTCCTCGAAGCCCCATACGTTGTTGGCGTTGGAGCACATCCAACCGACGACGTTGTTGCTTGCATCGCAGTGCAGGCCAATGTCGTCAGAAGTATTCTCCTTGTCGACAATGAAATAAGTGATGTTCGTGGCGTCGTCTGTGCGTTTGAGCTTGAAGCCTTTCGTCGGCTTTGTGTTTGTCGTGCGATATTGTGTGCTGAGGCTTCCGTTCTGCAAGACGACATACCTTTGTGTGCATGCGTTCTGCAAGAGGGTCGTTCCGCTTGTGCTCGGCACGACCATCCAGTACTGCGAGAGCTTTTCTTCGTTCTTACCTTCGCAAAAGATGATGTTCGACGAGAAGTTCTCGTTGATGTAGTTCTTCTTGTTGAAGTTCCTGATGCGGTAGTACTTGCCTTCGACCGGTTCAGAGAGTCCACTTTGGGCAAGCAGGTTTGCCTGCACCTCTTCCATCGTGTAGTTCTCGACAAGCGAGATGCTCCAGTCGCAACCTTGGTCGCCTTGATAAGACCATTTGTATAGTGTGGTACCGTCGTTTCCGAGGTTGAGGCAGGAGAGCCCTGAGAAGTCTGACTTCTCGGAGAGGTTGATGTAGGCATCGTTCGCGCCGTTGTTGGGGCTGAGCTGAATGTAGATTGTCGTTGCAGAGGCAGACGGATCGCGGAAGTTGTTGTTGTCGTCGAGGAAACGCGCTGTGTTGGCATTGCGAAGTGTGTAGCCGCTGCCGCTCTTGCTGAGCAGCCAAACCTGCTCGAAAGTATTGTCGTTCTTGGGAGAGCCTACTGTGTTCGTGCCGTTATCGGCAAGGCGAACGTTGCTGTTTCGGCGGCTTGTGAGGCGGACGATGTTGGTGTTGCTCAGCACGTAGTTAACGTAGGCTGTGCCCGAAAGGTCGCTCAAGTCGGTAAAGGTAACCTGTCGGAACGCCCAATCTCGGTCGCTGCCTTCGCTGCCTTTGCTCGATGCGCCCTTCAGCGTGCCGTTGGTGCTCTGAAGGAAATAAAGGTTGTTGCTCTTTATGGACCAGTGTCCAGGCGTAGTGAACGAGCCGAAAGCAAAGGCATATTTCGACAGGGGCTCAGCGGCTGTGCCGTTGTTCTTGCTCGTGGTCACGTTGCAGTAGTAGTTGCCCAGCCCAGACTTCAGGTAATACTTGTTAGAGCTCCCTGTCTCTTCGAGCATTACGAGATAGCCGGCATTCGCCTGAGCATCGGTGCCGTTAGGAGACTGCGTGGTGACGCCAAGTGTGTTGCCTGGGCCTTCGAGGGCATAGGAAGTCGTCGCAGCATTGTAGAGGACGTACCACACACCCGTTTCGAGTTCGGTGGCTGCACTGCCCACGCTGATGATTTTACCTGCCAATTCGCTCGTCTGTGCCTGCGATGTGAGGCAGAAGCAAGGAGCGAGAAGCATCATGATGGATGTTAAAAGCTTTTTCATAATATGTTAGTCTTAGTTTAATGCTTTATGATTAGCCAAATGAGATAACTGAGATAACAGAGGACAAGCAGCGCCCCTTCCCATCGGCTGAGCTTGCGTGAAGTCCAGCAAACCAGCCAAACCAGCAAACAACTGCCCACGAACATAATCCAGTCGAATGGCACAATCTCCGTGACCTTCATGGGTACGATACTGCTGCAGCAGCCTATCACGAAGGCGATATTGAAGACATTGCTGCCGATCACATTGCCGAAAGCGAGGCCGAGGCTGCCTTTGTGAGCCGCAACGATACTTGTTGCGAACTCGGGCAGACTGGTGCCAGCTGCAAGGATGGTCATTCCGATGACGCTTTCTGCCACGCCCCACTCTCTTGCAACTGCAGCTGCATTGTTGACCAGGACGTGCCCTCCTATCACGAGCGCCGCCATTCCGAGAACAATCAGCAGCAGAAGCTTGAGCATCGGCGTCTTTTCTTCGAGCACTATATCTTGAGCCTCTTTCCTGTCCTTCATGGCGATTCGGTAAGCCATATACAGATAAACAGAGAAGAAGACGACAAGCAGAAGGCCTTCCCACCTTGCAATCAAACCGTTTGTAAAGGCAAAGCCGCAGAGCAGAGCTGAGGCCGCAGCACAAATCGGAAAGTCACGAACGAGCATCGACCGCTCTACGACGAGCGGTTTCATCAATGCCGAACCGCCTGTAATAACGAGGATGTTGAAGACATTGCTGCCGATGATGTTGCCCACGCTCATGTCCGAGCTGCCTTGAAGCACGCTCAGAAAGCTCACCATGAACTCCGGCAAACTCGTTCCGAGCGCCACAACAGTCAGTCCTATCACGAGTTCGCTGACCTTCAGACGTCGGGCAAGACCGCTCGCACCGTCTGTAAACCAGTTCGCTCCCATGAGAACCAAGGCAATGCCTGCTATTATAAGTGTTATTTCGAGTAACATAATTCAAACGCGCTGCAAATATACAAAATAATTTTCATATTTTGTTCATTCTCATTCCATATTCATCAATCTTTAATCTTTTTTATGTGAAACACAACCTTGCAACACCTATTTAATTTTCACGCGCATGCGCGAGAGCCCACTCAGCAAGCCGAAACAGCAGACCCGACAGTTGTCTCGACAAAACTTCGCAGGCGAGGTTCGTTATAGATACATGTATCTACAATTATACATACATGTACATTTAATTATACATACATGTATCTATAACGAACACGACGTGCCGTGTTGAGGAAGTCAATGTGTCGAATCTGAAAACTCGGCGTGGTAAGTTAGATTTTTCAGCGTGGTGAGTTGGATTTTTCAGCGTAGTGAGTTTGCTGGAGCGGCCTGAGGCGATTCCACGCTCTTCTGCATGCAAAGATAAGTTAAAAACGTCCGAAATCGTGCAAATAAAGTTGCATTTTACCCTTTTTGCTTTCACTTTTCAACTTTTCTTCTTACCTTTGCCGACAGAAAGGCAAAGCAAGTCTCTGCCTTTCAACAGTGAGAATGACAAAAACAATAAATAGTAAACGGTTAAACGATTAATAATAAGATGAAGAAGTTAACTCTCGCCATGCTGCTCGCACTCTTTGGAGCAGCTGCAATGGCACAGAATTTCGAAGGTAGCACCATTGAAGAGCGCATCGCGTTCTCTACTGGCGACAATGAGGACACCATCAAAACCGCCAAGGGCTACATCACCATGTTCCAGCAGACGAATGCGAACAAGGACTATCAGGACATGTACGAAAACTACAAGTGGATAAAGACGTATGCGCCCTTCGCACAGAACGGCATCTACACGCAAGGCCCGTTCATGTTCTACAACCTTATCAATGCAGAACAAGACCCCGTCAAGAGGCGCAGGTACTTCGACGAGATGATGGAACTCTTCCAGCTTCGCCAGAAGAACCTCGACGCCCTGAACTCTTTCGCAAAGACGAAGAGCACCCTGGGCGACGTGCTGAGCGTAAAGGCTGAGTACTACAACTGGACGGCTCCTGTTGTCCTCGGACAGAACTTCGACCTTCGTGGCTCGTACAAGAACTTCAAAGAGGCCATCGATATGGTGAACGAGCAGGGCGGTCGTGAAATCACGGGCTCCTTCCTCCAGACCTTCTTCCTGGTGAGCGACGCCATCTACAAGGCAATGCCCAACACCACCCGCGAACAGTATCTGCAGGACTATCTGGACAGCAAGGAAGCTTGCGAGAAGATGCTCCAGCTGGCAAAGGAGGCTCAGGCTGAAGGCGACACGGTAAGAGCAAAGCAGCTTGTTGCCACTTACGACGCACCTCTTGCAGCCATCGAGCAACTCTTCGCCGCAAGTGGAGCTGCCGACAGCGCACAGCTCATCAGCATCTATACCAAGAAGTTCGACGGATATAAGAACGACATCAACAAGCTGAACTCCAGCCTCACCCTGATGCAGCAGAACGATTGCGACAACTCGGACATCTACTATCAGTATGCCGAAGCCGCTTACGCACTTGAACCCACCTTCACCAGCGCCATCGGTCTGGCTCAGAAGGCTCAGAAGGACGGTCTGCTCGACAAGATGCTTGAGTACTACAACACGGCTCTGGAGCTCGCTTCGAGCGATGCAAAGCGCGGTGCCATCTGCCTCAACATCTGCAACGGCCTGACAAAGAGCAAGCAATACACTGGTGCCCTGACCTACGCAGAAAAGGCAATCAAGTACAATCCCGATTATACTGGCAAAGCTTACCTGAAGATGGCAAACATCTACACCATGCTTGGTCAGTACAACGAAGCTATTGCCTACTGCGGTAAGGCTAGTGCAGCCGACATTACTGTCAGCGGTTCTGCAGATCGTCTGAAGGCTAACATCCAAAAAGCACAGGCCAGCCAGGCTGAAAACGCTAAGGCTCGCAAGGCTTACGACGACTTCATCAAGCGTCAGAAAGCCGAGGAAGACTTCTGGAAAGGCAGCGGAAAGTAATAACCTCTCTAAACACATAAATCGACCCGATGTGCTATCTTGCATGGCGGGCCTTTTCACACATATAACATTATATTTGTAAAAAAGGTTAAAAAAAGGGGCAAACTCTTGTTAAAACAAAGAATAATTCATAACTTTACACACTGAAAGTGCAATTTTGCCACCAAAGCAAGGCAAAACAAGCACGAACAGACAATGAAAAGAATTAAAATCGGAATCATAGGACTCGGCAGGATGGGACGCAAGCACCTCGCAGAACTTGTGGCCTGCAACTATTGGGACGTCAAATACACATGCGACATTAATCCCGAAAAGGCCAGACATTCACACGAGATAGCACCCAACGCCATCTTTACAACCGACGAACGAGACCTCTGGAACGACCCGGAAGTGGAGTGCGTCGGTCTTTTCGCATTGGCCGACACAAGGGCAAGCCGCATAGAAAAAGCAGTCAAGGCAGGCAAACACGTAATCTGCGAAAAGCCACTCGCCTATAAACTTCAGGAGGAATGGGACGTCGTCAAACTCGAAGAATCCACCGACAAGTTCTGCACAGTCAACCTCTACCTCCGAAATGCATGGTACACGCAAGCCATGAAAGACTTCGTCAAAAGCGGCGAGATAGGCGAACTGGCCATCATCCGAATCTGTCACATGACCCCCGGCCTGTCCCCCGGAGAAGGACACGAGTACGAGGGGCCGTCTTTCCACGACTGCGGAATGCACTACGTCGACATCGCCCGCTGGTATGCCGACTCGGAATACAAGACGGGACACGCGCAGGCTATCCGTATGTGGGACTATAAAGACCCGTGGTGGCTGCAGTGTCACGGAACATTCGAGAACGGCGTTGTCTACGACATCACACAGGGCTTCGTCTATGGCCAGCTTGCAAAAGACCAGACTCACAACTCATACACAGAACTCATCGGCAGCAAAGGATTCGTCCGCATGACGCACGACTTCAAGACAGCCGTCGTGGAAATGCATGGCGAACACGTGACCAAGCGCCTCGAGCAGCCTTATGGAGACAAGAACATCGACCGCCTCTGCAAACTGATGGGAGAGGCTATCCTGACAGGCATACGCCCCGAGTCCTTACCACGCTTCCGCGACGCAGCCATCGCCAGCGAATACTCTTGGAAAATGCTCGAGGATGCCCGATGCAACGACTTGCCTTCAAAAGGAACACCCGAAGAACTGGAACAGATTCACTACCGACGCGCTCACGCTACCGACGGCTACGGGCTCATCGACCGACCTCACAAATAACAAAACCTGAAACAATAAAAACTTAAAACTACATAAATATGACAAATCAACTCTTATTCCTCGGCTCCTTGGGCAGTCAGGAAATTATCATCATTGCCCTCGTCATCCTGCTCCTCTTCGGCGGAAAAAAGATTCCTGAACTGATGCGCGGACTCGGCAAGGGCGTCTCACAGTTCAAGAAAGGCATGAACGACATTGAAGAACAAATCAATGCCGAGCCCGAAAAGAAGGAAGAAATTCAAAACAAATAACATAAGTTTAACCATCCTAACTAATTATCTTTTTATGAAAGACATGTCAAGAAGATCGTTCCTCAAGGCAGGAACCGCAGCAACAGCTGCTCTTGCAATGGCTCCCGTCGATGTGCTCGGCAAAGCTAAGGCAAAGAAAAACGTACCAACAGGCAAGATTAAGCTCCTCGGCGTTGGCGTTGGCGGTCGCGGACACGCTGACATCAATGCTGTAACCTACAAGGGCAAAGACGAAATCTACGATGATATCGAATTCATCGGCATGTGCGACGTCGACCAGAAATACGCTAAGGGCGTCCTCGAAGAATACAAGAGACTCTTCCCCAACATGAAGGTATACAACGATTACAAGAAGATGTATGCCGAACTGCTGGACCAAGCTGACGCCGTTATCTGCGGTACTGCCGACCACACACACGCTATCATTTGCGCAGAGGCTTTGGCAGCTGGCAAGCACGTTTACTGCGAGAAGCCCCTCACACGTACCGTTTACGAATCTCGTCTGCTCACCAAGCTTGCTGCAAAGGCTGGCGTAGCTACTCAGATGGGTAATCAGGGTTCAAGCGGCGAAGGCGTTAACCTGACTTGCGAATGGATCTGGAACGGCGAAATCGGCGAGGTAACTCGTGTTGATGCCTTCACCGACCGTCCTATCTGGCCACAAGGCCTCGAGCGCCCCGAAGAAGTACACGAGATTCCCAGCACATTGAACTGGGATGCCTTCATCGGCCCGGCTCCCAAGCGCCCCTACAACTCCATCTATCACCCCTGGAACTTCCGCGGCTGGTGGGACTTCGGCACAGGCGCTCTTGGTGACATGGCTTGCCACATCTTACATCCCGTCTTCAAGGCTCTCGACCTCGGCTATCCCATCCACGCTGAAGGCAGCTCCACTCCTCTTATGTCCGACTGCTGCCCCAGCGCACAGGTTGTCAAGCTGACCTATCCCGCTCGTCCAAACCGTCCGAAGGTTGCAATGCCTGAGGTTGTGGTGACTTGGAGCGATGGTGGCATCATCCCATTCCGTCCCGAAGGACTGGCTATCGGCAAAGACCTCAACGTCAGCGGTGGTGGCGCTATTTTCTACGGCACAAAAGACATCTTGGTTGTTGGATGCTACGGTGAAAGGCCTTACTTGGTAAGCGGCCGTGTGCCCGACGCTCCAAAGGTTTGCCGTCGTGTGCCCGGTGGTCCTGGTGGACACCAGCGCGACTGGATCCGTGCTATCAAGGAAATCCGTGAAGGCAAGAAGGATTGGACAAGAACAGCTTCCGACTTCAGCGAGGCAGGTCCCTTCAACGAAATGGTTGCCATGGGCGTTGTTGCCACACGTCTGCAAGGCCTGAATCAGGTACTTGACTGGGACGGCGAGAACATGCGCTTCACCAACATTCCAGAGAAGGCTACCGTTCGCGCTATGCTCAAGGACGGCTTCTCTATCCACGACGGACATCCCACGTTCAACAAGACCTACACAGAACCCGTCAATGCTCGCGAGTTTGCTGCAGAGCTCATCAAGCCGAAGTACCAGAATGGCTATGTTCTGCCCGAACTCCCCGCATAAATAACATCACATAGTTATCACAACGATGAAACTAAGAAACATCCTTGCCGCAGCAGCTCTGGCTGCTGCGGCTGGCGTACAGGCTCAGCCTCAGTACGTCGTTATTGAGAATCCTCAGGTTGACCTCAGCACTTTGAAGGTTGATAAGGAAGGCTACTATGTCCTCTTCGACGGCTCAAGCCTCGATGGCTGGCGCGGTTACTGCAAAGACCACATCCCCAGCAAGTGGAACATCAAGGACGGTGCTCTCCACTTCGACGGCCGTGGCAGAGGTGAAGGCGGTGACATCATCTTCGCTCACAAGTTCAAGGACTTCATATTCGAAATCGAATGGAAGATTGCAGAAGGCGGCAACTCCGGCATCTTCTATCTCGGTAAGGAAACCGCTACCATCAACAATGACGAGCCTAAAACAGAAGAGACGAAGGCTGGCAACGTGACTATCACACAGACCATCGACAATCGCGGCAAGCTCAACTATCAGCCCATCTACATTAGCTGCCCAGAGTGTCAAGTGCTCGACAACGAGCGTCATCCCGACGCAAAGCTCGGCGCAACACTCGGCATCCGTCAGAGCACAAGCCTTTATGATATGATTGTTGCTAAGCCTCAGAACGCGAACCCCGCAGGTCAGTGGAACAAGGTAAAGATTGTCGTGAAGAACGGCAAGGTTACACACTACCAGAACGGCGTCAAGGTATTGAGCTACACTTTGGCCGACAAGTCTTGGGTTGACCTCGTGCAGACCTCTAAATTCAGCCAAAAGAACTGGCCGCTTGCTTACGAGATCATGAAGGACTGCGGCAAGGAGCCCGGTTACTTTGGCATGCAGGACCACGGTGACGAAGTTTGGTACCGCAACATCCGCGTCAAGGTACTTAAGTAATATACATTATTTTATATTATAAGGAAACGAGATGAAAAAGATTCTTATGATTGCCTGCCTTGCCGCCACCTTCTTCGGTTTCGGCATGAACGCAGATGCAAAGAAGAAAGATATTGCCTTCCAGATGTATAGTGTTCGCGAACTTATTGGCGACCCTGGCAAGTATGCACAGAACCACGAGAGCACACTGAAAGCTTTGGCTAAGATGGGATATACTGCTGTCGAGGCTGCCAACTATGGTGACGGCAAGCTTTATGGCGTTTCGCCCGAGCAGTTCAAGGCCGACATCGAAGCTGCAGGCATGAAGGTCCTCTCAAGCCATGTTGGTCACAATCTGAATAACGAAGAGCTGAAGTCGGGCAACTTCGACGGCGCCCTGAAGTGGTGGGCACAATGCATCGACGCACACAAGCGTGCCGGCATGCAATACATCGTGAACCCTGGCGTCAACTATCCCAAGACTCTTGCAGAAGCAGATGTCATTTGCAAGTATCTGAATAAGGTCGGCGAGATGGTGAACGCAGCAGGCATGAAGTTCGGCTACCACAACCATTCGCACGAGTTCGGCAAAGTGGAGAACAAGGTATGGTACGACTACATGCTCGAGCATACCGATGCCGACAAAGTGTTCTTTGAAATGGACGTCTATTGGGCAGTGCGCGGACAAGTCAGTCCTGTCGAGTACTTCAACAAGTACCCTGGTCGCTTCACCCTTCTCCACATCAAGGACCACAAGGAATTTGGCGAAAGCGGCATGGTTGGCTTCGATGCCATCTTCAACAATGCCGATAAAGCTGGCTTAAAGAACTTGATTGTTGAGTTGGAAGGAAGCAACAGGCCCAACATCCTTGATGGCATGAAGGTTTGTGCCGACTACCTCAAAGCCGCAAAGTTCGTCAAAGCAACTTACAACAAGTAAGAAAACTGTCTTTCGGAGCCCCTCTCGAATTCCTAAGCGCTTTCCATAGAGCAGAGGGGCTCCTACTTTAATAGTATGGAGTTAGAAGACAAAAGCAAAACAGAACATATAGAGGAAGAAGAGGCTCAAGAGGGTGCAATGTCTTTTTGGGACCATCTTGAGGTGCTGCGATGGGCTGTGTTCCGCAGTGCATGTGTACTTATGGTCATCATGATTGGCACATTCATTGCTATGCCCTACATCTTTGACCGCTTCATCCTCGCTCCCACAAACAACGACTTCTTCACATATCGCTGGCTCAATGCTATTGGCAGAGGCATAGTGAAGCTCTCGCCTGACTTCGACGTACAAATCATCAACATCAACGTCGCCAGCCAGTTCATGACACATATCTCAACGTCTATCTCTCTGGCAGCAGTCATTGCCTTTCCTTATTTTATATGGGAGATTTGGCGTTTCATCGAGCCAGCTCTCTTCGAAGACGAGGTGAAACATCTCAAACCGGCTTTTCTTGGCGGAACGCTGATGTTCTACGTCGGCTGTGCCATCGGCTATATGCTCGTATTCCCTTTCACATTCCGTTTTCTTGTTGAGTACAATCTGAGCCCTAACATTACAAACCAAATTAACCTGCAGAGCTACATCGACAACTTCACAATGCTCATCCTCGTCATGGGCATTGTCTTTGAGATGCCACTGCTGGCTTGGCTACTTAGTTTGTTTGGAATTTTAAAGAAGAGTTTCCTTCGTGAGTACAAAAAGCACGCAATCGTCATACTTCTCATTTCTGCAGCAATCATTACTCCAAGCGGCGACCCCTTTACCCTTATGCTCGTATTCATCCCCCTATATGTACTCTACGAGCTGTCAATCCTCGTCGTAAGGGACAAAACGAAAAAAGAAGCCGAATGAGCCCTATTGTGCCATATTTGAGCCATTATTTTACACATAATTGGCAAAAGTGTGCACATTTAGCACATAAATTGCATAAAAAATACATTTTTTCTTGCACGGAACTAAATATTGTCGTAACTTTGCGGCAACTAAAAGTGTGTTAAACAACGTATTAAACGCAAAGAAAGAGAATAAAAACCTAAATATTGTTAATCAATTTTAAGAACATGAAAAAGATTACTCTCGTTATTGCTATGTTTACTATGGCAATGGCAGCCAGCGCCCAGAATGCTGGACAGAAGTTTTTTGACAATTGGTCAATTGGTGCAGAAGGTGGCGTAAGCACAAACCTTCATGATTGGGACACTCCCAACGGTGCAGTTGCAGGCATTAACCTGACCAAGGGCATCACTCCCGTACTGAGCTTGGAATTCCAACTTCAGGCAGGCTTCAACGACAACGCTAACTGGAACATGGGCCGTAGCTGCAATGCCTTCGACAACGCAAGCATCTTTGGTAACACCAAGATTAACCTCATGAACTGGTTCGGTGGTTACAAGGGCACTCGTCGCCTCTTCGAGATTCAGGCTCGTGGCGGTTTCGGCTACCTGCGTTATTTCTATCCCGACTTCAAGGGCAACCCCACAAACAATGGCAATGACCTCAACCGTTTCGTCACCAAGTTTGGTATCGACTTCGACTTCAACCTTGGCAAGGCAAAGGCTTGGACTATCAGCCTCCGTCCCGCAGTTGTACTCAAGGCAGGTGCCGGCGAGACCATCTCTCCCGAATACCTCGGTTGTGACAATGGCGATTGCGACGCTTACAGCCACAACGCTCTTGGTCAGATTACAGCTGGTGTGACTTACCACTTCCTTTGCAGCAATGGCGAGCACCAGAACTTCACATACGTAGCTCCCGCAGCAGTCACCAACGTTGTTGAGAAGATTGTTGAGAAGCCCGTCGAGAAGGTTGTCGAGAAGGTTGTCGAGAAGGTTGTCACCAAGAATGTTGGCAACGGCGTTACCGTTGAGTTCGCTCAGAACAAGGCTACCCTCACCAACACCGCTAAGGCTAAGCTGAACACTATCGAGAAGAACGCTACCGTTGTTATCGACGGCTATGCTTCTCCCGAAGGTGCAAAGGCATACAACCAGAAGCTGTCACAGCGTCGTTGCGATGCAGTCAAGAGCTATCTTGAGGATCGTGGCGTGAAGGTTTCTGACGTTAACGCTCATGGTGCAGAAGGTCCCGAGTCTCAGCGTATCGTTTACGTTACAATTAAGTAATAGAGACGAACCTTAATAACAGATTAACTGGAAGCCCTACCACATTTGTGGTGGGGCTTTCACTTTATCTGTAGGGAAACGACCGCAGGGATGAATGCAAATATCACACGTGAAGTTTGCAATTGTAACACGTTATGTTGGCAATCGTAACACGTTATGTTTGGATTTTGACTATGCCACGTTTCGAGGAGTCACTCAAAGCGTTAAGTGTTATGTGTTAAGTGCCAATTTCAACATATACACACATACGCTCATAATGCCCTGAAAGGAAACAAGACTATATACATTACTATTATATTAATACTATATTATAATATATATATATATATAATGTATACTTAAAAGAAACAGCAATAGTATATATGTCTTTTTTGCCAGTTAACAGTTAACAGTTAACGCTTTCCTTTCTTGGATCTCAATTCCCTAAGACTATTTGTACCACCTCGGCTTTATATTTGCGCGAAATTGGGAGGCGAACGTCGCCTATCAGGATGTTCTCGCCGTCACGTCCCAGACAAGCCGAAATACGGACAAGATAGGAACGATGGATGCGGACGAAGTCGCGCCCAAGAAGATTCGCCCATGCGGAAATGGAACGCTTGTTGCGGTAGCGACGACCTTCTGTAGCATAAATCCAAGTCTCTGTATCACAACTCTCCACATAAAGAATTTCCTGACGTTGGAGCTTTACTGGTTGGCGTTCGCTGGTATTCCTAGCTGCATGGAAGGCCCCAGCGTGGATTCGTAATATAGGTCTTATCGCGTTGGCCTTTGGTTTCCTTTTTGGCGCACTCGGTCTCTATCAGATGTATGGCGTTCTGCAAGAGTCGTTCAGGGCATTTAACGAAACGGGCGATGTATCTCCATCCAATCTGGTACCGCCTCCCGTAATATGTGGGGGATACAAATTAGGTCTCATCCCTGTTATCTACGGCATCATCATCTTCATTATATCCCAGATAGCCTACCTCTGCCAAAAGCCGAGGATATAAACAAACGAGCGGATAGCCCATTTCTGTGGCTATCCGCTCGTTTTTTATTAATAAGACTGTTGCCTATATTAGGCTTAGAACTCCTGAAGGGATTTCTCCTTGATGACTTGCTTTGTCTTTTCCGTGTCGGACGAGCGGAACACGAGAATGCCCTTGCCTGAAAGCAGGAAGGAGTACATGTAGGCAATGCTGATGTCGGCTTCAGCAAAGAGAGCCAACACGCGAGCTGCCTCGCCTGGCTTGTCTTCCAATTGAATGGCAAAGACATCGGTAATAGTTGCCGTGATGCCCTGCTCTTTCAGGACGATGAAGGCACGTTCCGGGTCGTTGCAGATAATGCGGTAGATACCGAAGTCCTGCGTGTCGGAAATGGTGGAGGCGATTATCTGAATGCCAGCTTCCTTGAGCACGTTCAGCACGGTAAGGAGCGTGCCGCGCTTGTTTTCGATAAATATGGACAATTGTTTCATAACGTCTTGTTTTTATTGATATACTTTGCGCTTGTCAACAACACGAACTGCTTTACCTTCGCTGACGGGCAGCGTGCCCTTGGGCACGAGCTTCACAATAGGCGTGAGTAAGATTTCATCCTTCAAGGCACGACAAACGTTCTTGGTCAGCGACTGCAGGCGTGCGTAGTCGTCGGTAAACATCTCTGCCAGTTCCACCTCGACCGTCATGTTGTCGTTGTCGTCATCCGTAGTAAGCGTGATGAGGTAGTTGCTTGCCAGTTCAGGGAACGTCATGAGTATCTTCTCGATTTGTATGGGGAAGATGTTCACACCTCGCAGCACCATCATGTCGTCGCTGCGACCCTTCATGCGGTCGAGGCGCACGTGGTTGCGTCCGCAAGGACATGTGCGGCCAAGGACTCGCGTGAGGTCGCGAGTGCGGTACCTTATCAAAGGCATTGCCTCGCGCTTCAACGTGGTCAGCACTAGTTCGCCAATCTCGCCGTCTGGCACAGGCTCGAGCGTCTCCGGGTCAACAATCTCGACGATGTAGTAGTCTTCCCAGAAGTGCAGACCGTTCTGCTCCTGGCACTCGAAGCCGACGCCGGGGCCGCACATCTCCGACATGCCGAAGCTATTGTAAGCCTTCACGCCGAACATGTTCTCGATACGCTTGCGCTGTTCCTCGGAATGAGGTTCCGCGCCGATGGCGAACGTCTTGAGCTTCGTGTCCCTTCGCGGGTCAACGCCCTGCTCCTGCATCACCTCGTAAAGGCGTGTCAGGTAGGACGGAACAGCGTGAATGGCAGTCGTGCCGAAGTCTTTGATAAACTTAATCTGGCGCAGCGAGTTGCCTGCGGCTGCGGGAACTGTAAGCATGCCGAGCTTCTCAGCACCGTACTGGAAGCCGAGGCCGCCAGTGAACATGCCGTAGCCCGACGAGTTCTGGAACACGTCGTCGGGACGCAGCCCAACCATCCAGAGGTTACGCGCTACTTGGTTCGCCCACTCGTCGAGGTCGTTCTTCGTGTGAAGGATGACCGTTGGGTTGCCCGTCGTGCCGCTACTAGAGTGCAGGCGGACGCAGTCGGTCAGGGGCACAGCGGCCAGTCCAAAGGGATAGGTGTCGCGCAGGTCTTGCTTCGTGGTGAAGGGCAGCTTGCGTATGTCACTGGGCGACGTGATGTCCTCGGCCTTGATGCCCATCTCTTTGAACTTCTGGGCATAGAAAGGCACGCCGGCGCATCGCCTGATAGTCTCTTGCAGACGCTCCGTCTGCAACTTACTTATTTCTTCCCGAGAAAGCGTCTCGTACTCGGGATGAAGGTACGGGGATTTAACGTCCATGTTCTTTATGGAATTGTTTGATTCGATCTGTGAATAGTTGTTCTTGCTCGCGACGGAAGAAGGACGTGCAGATGCGGACGCCTTGCTGCGTGGAGCCCATCGTGTCCAAGGGATAGACGGCAATGCCGTAGGTCATGAGCTCGCGTGTCAGCTGCAGGTCGTTCATGCCCGGGTACTGCACGGTGAAGTAGAAGCCGTCGGCCAAAGGAGCGCCCATGTCGTTGTCATAGACGAGGTAGAAGCCGTTCTGCAGCAGCACGTCCTTCATGAACTTGGCCCTGCGTCCGTACTCCTTCACATCGTCGAGAAAGTTGTACTCTCCCTTGACGGCAGCCTCCATCAACGCCGACATGGCATGTTGCACGGAATGTGTGGAGCCGCTGGAAAGCGTGTACATCAGCCTGCCGACGAAGAAGTCGCCGAAGGTGCCGACACCAAACTTCTCCTGCAATGGTGCAAAGGTACGGTGGAAAAGTTTGTTCGAGATGCACGTCACGCCGATGCGTTGGCCAGCATACGAGAAAGCCTTCGATGCCGACACCCACAGCACGTAGTTGTCGGTGTAGCGTGCGACGGTGGCCTGGAAGGGCTCTTGGAAGGGATGTGAGAGGTCGCGGCGGAAGTCCATCGCGAAGTACGCGAGGTCTTCAAGGACAATGAAGTCATATTTTGTCGCAAGCCTGCCGATACCTTTCAGCTCTTCCTCTGTGAAGCAAACCCAAGAAGGATTGTTGGGATTGGAATAGACGACGGCACAGATGTTGCCTTTCGCAACAATTTCCTCGAGCTTCGCTATCAGGTCGTCGCCTCTGTAGTTATAGATGTCGAGAGCTTCGTGCTTGAGGCCGATGACGTCGCATTGCGTGGTCTGCACGGGGAAGCCTGGCTGGATGAGCAGAACGGTGTCCTGCTTCGAGCCGGCAAAAGCATGACGGATAGCCATGAAGGTGGCGAAGGTGCCCTGCATACTTCCTGTCGTCGGCACACAGCCTTCGGGCGCGACGTCCACGCCGATGAATGCCTTCACGAAGTCTGAAGCGGCCTTCTTGATGCGAGGAATGCCTCCATTAGGCGGATAAATCGTGGCGCAACCGTTTTTTAGGGCCTCAGCTTCTGCCTTTAAAGCAATCTCCGAAGGCTGCAAACCAGGCACGCCCATCTCAAGATGTATTACCTCTTCGCCAGTCTTCTCCTCGATGACACGCGAAAGGGCTTGTATGTCGCGGATGGTGGCTTGGGAAAAGTCGCCAAGTCCCATCGCGTCGATAATGCTGTTAACTTGTTCTTTGTTAAACATTTTAATGCCAATTAGAGAAGTCGCGCTTGTCGTTCACATGCTTTGCCTTGCCGGTGGAACGTTGGATGGTCCCTGGCGGCTGTATGTGGATGTTGGGTTTGATGCCAGTGAGCGACACGAGACGGTCGTAGAGCGGTTTGATGAAGGGCATCTGCTTGCCGGGGTTCGGCGAGAAGAACTCTTCGCGCAGCTCGACGTCGAGGTCGAAGGTGTCCTCGTTGCCCTTGCGGTCGACGGTGATGAAGTACTGCGGCGTAAAGGCGGGGAATTCCGTGAGGACAGTTTCGATCTGGCTCGGGAAGACGTTCACGCCACGAATGATAAGCATGTCGTCGCTTCGGCCAAGCACCTTGCCGAGACGCACTGCTGTACGTCCGCACTTGCAGGGCTCGTAGTTGAGGCTGGAGAGGTCACGTGTTCTGTAACGCAGGATGGGCATTGCCTCCTTGCAGAGCGATGTGATGACGAGTTCGCCCACTTCGCCTGGGGCAACCGGCTCGAGGGTTTCGGGGTTGACAATCTCGGGCAGGAAGTAGTCTTCCCAGATGTGTGTACCGTCCTGATACTGGCATTCGCCACCCACACCAGGGCCGCACATCTCAGTCAGGCCGTAGATGTCGATGGCCTTGATGTGGAGCTTGGCTTCCAGCTCACGACGTATGCCCCACGTCCAAGGTTCTGCTCCGAAAAAGCCGACACGCAGTTTGAGCTTCGAAACATCGACTTTATTCTTCTCTATCACTTCTGCGAGATGCAGCGCATAGGACGGCGTGCAGCAGATAGCCGCTGTGCCCATATCTTGCATCATCATGATCTGCTTCTCGGAGTTACCTGCGGATGTTGGCAGCTGGATTGCTCCGAGCTTTGCAGCTCCGTCGTGCGCACCCAGACCACCCGTGAAGAGGCCGTAGCCATAGCTCACCTGCACCACATCGCCAGGGCCTACGTCGCCCACGGCAAACACGCGTGCACAGCACTCCGCCCACATGTCGAGGTCAGCTTGCGTATATGTGCCGACGACGGGCTTGCCTGTTGTACCGCTGGATGCGTGAATGCGCCTGATTTTGTCCATAGGCACTGCCTGCAGGCCGAAGGGATACTCGTCGCGGAGGTCGTACTTCGTGGTGAAGGGAAGTTTGGTGACGTCGTCAATAGACTTGATGTCTTCAGGCTTCACGCCGAGTTCGTCCATCTTTCTCTTGTAGAAAGGGACCGTCTCGTAGCAGCGCTTCACAGTAGCCACGAGCCGTTCGCTCTGCAGCTTTTTCATGTCCTCGCGGGACATGCACTCCATTTCGGGATTGTGAATCATTCGTTTTCCTGTGTTAAATTGTTATATTATCCTGTCTTTTTTCTGCGAGAAAAGAGTGCTTTTTGACCCGTTTTCTAAGTCCTTGATTATCAATGGCGTTTTCGGGGGCAAAAATCCCCGCGTGCGGCGATGGCAATTTCCGCGTGCGGCGATGGCCATCCCCGCGTGCGGCGTTTGACATCTCCGCGTGCGGCGTTTGGAAAAATCAAGTGCCGCGTTTGTAAGCAACGCCGGCATCGAACGCCTTGAGGTTCGCTTCGACTATCTGTTCTCCCTTGCGGGCGAAGACGGTTGCGATGGCTTCCCTGAGGCTTTCCACAGAAAGAATGCCGATGATGGGAGCGGCCATGCCGAGCAGCACCATGTTGGCACCACGGGGATTGCCGCAGTCCTTGGCGACGGTGTCGATGTCGAGTTTCACGCTCGGCAGGGTATCAAGTTCCTGCTGCAAAGCTGCCTCGTCGGGATAGTTGGGGATGTTGACGAAGGGCTTTGAGCTGGTGACAATCTTGCCGTCCTTGCTGAGATATGCCAGATAACGCATTGCTTCCATCGGCTCCATCGAGATGATGAGGTCTGCTCCTGCTTCAGCGATGAGGTCGCTCCAGATGGGTTCCGTAGAGAGGCGCAGATTCGACTGCACATCGCCGCCTCGCTGACTCATGCCGTGCACTTCGGCCTGCTTCAGGTAAAGCCCTGCCTTCGTGGCTGCCTCGCCTATAATCGTTGCGATGGAGAGGATGCCTTGTCCGCCCACACCGCACAGAATGATATCTTTCTTCATCGTTTATTGCTTCTTTGCTCTTGCATGACGGGCGAAAGTCTGAATGCATTCCCTGCGAGGGATGATGACGCTGACGCCCTTGTACTCAATCTCTTCCTTGATGACGCGGGTTATCTCAGGCATGTTCTTGGGCAGAGGCACGACGACACGCACATGCTCCGGCTCGACGCCGAGACCAAGGCAGATGGCTTCGTACTTGTTTGTGCCTGCGGAGTCCTGTCCGCCCGTCATGCCTGTCGTAAGGTTGTCCGAGATGATAACGGTAATGTTGGCCTTGTCGTTGACCGCATCCAGCAAACCCGTCATACCACTATGCGTAAAGGTCGAGTCGCCGATGATGGCCACCGCGGGGAACAATCCTGCATCGGCAGCACCCTTTGCCATCGTAATGCTTGCACCCATATCCACGCAAGAAGAAAGGCTCTGGAAGGGAGGCAGTGCACCAAGTGTGTAGCAGCCGATGTCGCCGAAGACACGATGGTCTGGATAATCAGCAAGCACTTGATTCAAGGCAGCATAGACATCTCTGTGTCCGCAGCCCTGACAAAGCTGAGGCGGGCGCGCGGCCATGTTCTTAGCAGGAGCAAAAACAGCTCCCGTTGCCTTACCTAAGGCCTTTGCTACATTATCGGGATTCAGTTCGCCAGTCCTAGGCAAATCACCTGTCAAGCGACCCTTCACAGGATAGCCTGCGCCAAGCAAACCCTTGACGAGTTCCTCCACGACAGGCTGGCCGTCTTCAATAACGATAAGGTCTTCGCACTTTGCAGCCAAAGCCTTAATCTTCTCCTCGGGCAGAGGGTACTGTGAAATCTTGACAAGGTTGGCATCGCTGCCAAGAGCCTCCTTCACATAGTTGTAAGCAATGCCGCAAGCCAAGATGCCGGTCTTTGAAGCAGCCGCCTCAACCTTATTGAAAGGACTTTCTGTCGAAGCCTGCTTCATGGCATCCTGCTTCTCGATGAGCTTCACGTACTTCTTCCTCGCTATGCCTGGCAGAAGCACCCACTGGTCGGTGGAAGGTGAAAGGAATTTTTCCGCCTTTGGCTCCGTCACTTCCACTGCTGCACGAGAGTGCGCAAGACGAGTTACGACACGCAGCACAATAGGCTCGCCCAATCTCTCCGAGAGGTCGAAACCATAAGCCATCATGTCGTAAGCCTCTTGCTGGTTCGAGGGCTCAAGGCATGGAACAAGCGCAAACTTGGCATAGAAGCGCGAGTCCTGCTCGTTCTGTGAGGAGTGCATCGAAGGGTCGTCGGCAGCGAGGACGATGAGACCGCCCTTCACGCCAGTAATAGCACTGTTGACGAAAGCATCGGCACAGACGTTCATGCCGACATGCTTCATGCAAACAAGCGCGCGCTTGCCGGCATACGACATACCGAGAGCAGCTTCCATCGCCGTCTTCTCGTTCGTACACCAACGCGAATGGATGCCGCGTTCTTTTGCAAGAGGATGGTTCTGTATGTATTCGGTGATTTCCGTGCTCGGCGTTCCCGGGTAGGCATACACACCGCTCAGCCCCGCATTAATTGCACCGAGGGCAACGGCTTCATCACCTAAAAGGAGTTTCTTCATGTTCGTTTTCTGAGTAATCTGAGTATTCTGAATAATCTAAGTATCCTGAAAGCCTAGGCCCTGATGAGCTGCAGGAACTCTTCGCGAGTCTTGGCTTGATTGAAAGCACCGCAGAAGTCGCTGGTCGTAGTAATGCTGCCTTGCTTCTGCACCCCGCGCATCTGCATGCACATGTGCTGAGCCTCAACGACTACCATCACGCCAAGAGGCTGCAGGGCTTCCTGGATGCAATCGCGTATCTGCTTCGTCATGCGCTCCTGTATCTGGAGGCGATGCGAGAAGCAGTCCACGACGCGAGCTATCTTGCTCAGGCCTGTGACCTGTCCGTTCGGGATGTACGCCACATGAACCTTTCCGTAGAATGGCAGCATGTGATGCTCGCAAAGAGAATAGAAATTGATGTCGCGAACGATGACCATCTGGCGATAATCCTCGTTGAACTTCGCCGAGTTGAGTATCGCCACAGGGTCTTGCTCATAGCCGCAAGTCAAAAATGTCATTGCCCGAGCTACGCGTTTAGGCGTCTTGAGCAGGCCTTCGCGCTTAGCGTCTTCACCGAGAAGATTGAGGATAGCGCGGATGTGTTCCGATATTTGCTGTTGAGTAGGAGTCAGTTCGTGCTGATATTGTTCTTCCATGCTTAGAATCTTGCGTTAATCTTGCTTTTCACGACGACGGCCTCGCGGAACATACCCATCTCGCGAATCTGTCTGAGGACTTCTCTTGCCTCTTCACGAGTACGGAAGTCACCAACTCGGCAGAGCCAGTGTGGCGAGATGAAGCTCACATAGACCGAGTGCTCTGGGAAGGAGTTTCTGAAGCGCAAGCCAGCAGCTCGCGCTTCAGCTTTTCCTTGACGGGAGTTGTCGCCGAAGTACACCTGAATTCGATAGCCGTTCATCCTCACCTTCGTTCCGAGCAAGAGGCTGTCGGTGGCATTCATCTGGATAGAGTCATGCAACGTACTGTCTATCTGCTTCTTTTGAGAAGGCTTCGAGACAAGATTCCTTGCTCCGTTGACAAGGTCCGTGATGGTTTGCTCCTGATGCAGGATGATTCTGCCAGCCGATTCGACCACTTGTTGCAGTTTCTCGGTGTAGGTTTCCTGGGCATTGAGCGTCAAGGCACTCAAACAGAAGATGGTGGCGAAAGTGTACTTCTTCATTATATTACATTTTATACCCCCCTGAAAAGGGAACAGGAGAGAACTTTACTTCCAAGCGTCGATGATGCCCTTGAAATCCGGTGCTTTGAGGCTAGCACCGCCGATGAGGCCGCCGTCGATGTCGGGCTTGCCGAAGAGTTCAGGAGCGTTGCTTGCCTTGCAGGAGCCGCCATAAAGGATAGTTGTATCGTCGGCTGCCTGAGCGCCATATACGTCGGCCACGCACTTACGGATGTAAGCGTGGATTTCCTCTGCTTGCTCAGCAGTTGCAGTCTTGCCGGTACCGATGGCCCAAATGGGCTCGTAGGCAATCACGATGTTCTTCCATTGTTCGGGAGTGAGGTGGAAGACGCTGCCTTCAAGTTCTGCCTTGCAAACGGCTTCCTGCTTGTTGGCTTCACGTTCAGCGAGGCTTTCACCGATGCAGAAGATGACCTTGAGGCCATTTGCGAGGGCGAGGTCAACCTTCTCCTTGAGGATTTCGGGAGTCTCGTGGTAGTATTCGCGACGTTCGCTGTGGCCGAGGATAACGTATTCAGCGCCAGTACTCTTCACCATAGCTGCGCTGACTTCGCCCGTGTAGGCGCCGCTCTCCTTGTTGGCACAGTTCTCTGCACTGACGGCGATGACACTGTCGTTCAGCAGCTCGCTGAGTGTTGCGAGGTGGATGAAGGGAGTGCCGATGATGATTTCGCAATTGGGCTTTTCAGCAGCGAGGATTTCTTTCAGTTCTGTAGCAAGAGCTACACCTTCCTGCAGGGTCTTGTTCATTTTCCAGTTGCCTGCTACGATTTTCTTTCTCATGTGTTTTGTGTTTTAACTTATGATGATTAATATATCTGTCGGTGTTGGTAAGTTTGTCGAGGGCCATTTGCGGACGACTTTGCCGTCGTGGAGGAGCATGAGGCCTGGATTGGAACGTATCATGGTCTTGAGCACGACGGCATCTGCATGGCAGAAGGGATACTCGGCGCCTGTCATTTCGATCCAGTTCGCGATGGCTTTCTCTCCGCTCGATGTTAAGCAATAGAACTGCAGACTGTTTTCCTTGCAGAAGTCGTGGAGCGCAAGCAGTTCCCCCATTCTGCCGTCGTCGGCTTTCTCGAGGTAGGGAGCGATGAGCAAGAACGTCCAGCCTTTTTCCTCAAGTATTTGCAGCGTAACGTCCTCGCCCGTCTGTGCATCCTGAATGAGCAAGTCCCCTACTCCGGTTCGCTTCGTAGGCTCCGTCTCGACGGTCTTGGTGTCGATGAAGGTCCACGTGCTGTCGGGATAGTCCTCTAGGGCAAACTCTTTCCTGACGCCGTCCTTTTCAAGGATGAAGGTCGTTTGGTATTCGCCGAAGCTCTGCTGGTCGTCCAGCCAAGCCTGGCGTATGTCGGCTCCCACGTGATAGGGTCGGAAGTCAATAATAGGCAGCCGCCACAGGTTGTAGCTGGCGAAGAGCACGGCAAAGACGAACGCCAAGAGTGCAACGATCCATTCGTATTTCTTGCCAACGAAGTGGGGCATCAGCCTGAACTTATAAAGCGCAATGACGGAGAGGACAAGCAGGACGACGTTTTTCCAGAAGGTCTGCCAATTGCTCAGCTTGACTGCATCGCCGAAGCAGCCGCAATCAGATACAGGGTTATTGAGCGCCAGCCAAAGCGTCAGCGGCGTCATAACGAGCATGAAACAGATTGCGGTGGAGAGCGTGAAACGTCTGCGAATGCCGAAGAGCAAGTAAACACCCATCAGGAACTCCACGATGGCAAGCACGCAAGCCAGCACAAGCGGCAGCCACTCAGGCATAGAACTGGCCAGCCCGAAGGCTGCAACGTAGTCTTCTATCTTGTACTGCGTGCCTCGAGGGTCAATGAGTTTGACTGCCCCAGAGAACAGGAACGTCAGACTCAGAACCAGCCGAATCAGGTTTATCGCTACCTTCTGTATCATTTACTTCTCTCCAAACGTCAGTTTGATGAGCCCGAAGACGGCGTAGTTCAACATATCCATATAGTTTGCATCGACGCCCTCGCTGACGAGCGTATCCCCGTCGAGCAGTTCGATTTGCTTCGTGCGGAAGACCTTCATGAGGATAAGGTCAGTGTAGCTGCTGATGCGCATCATGCGCCAAGCCTCGTCGTAATCGTGATTCTTGCGGAGCATGAGTTGCAAAGCCTCGTTTGCGTGCTTGTCGTAAGCCTCGATAGCCTCGTCCACCTTCATGTCGTCCGGCTTCTCCGAGAAACCTTTCTCGAGCTGAATGAGACCGATTATGGCATAGTTCACAATGCCGATGAATTCGGGCCGGATGCCTTCATCGACGAGCGAGACGCCCTTTGTCTCGATGCTGCGGATGCGGTTGGCTTTGATGTATATCTGGTCGGTCAGCGACGACGGCCGGAGGATTCGCCACGCTGCCCCATAGTCGTGGAGCTTCTTCACGAACAGAGCCCTGCACTCCGCCATCACCTTCTCGAACTGTTCCTGCGTATTCATTCTGTGTCTTAAATTTCGCGTGCAAAGATACGATTTTATTTTCAATAAAACGGCAAGATGGCAAGAAAAAAGTGACATAATGCTGCTTTTGGCACTTCGGACGGAATTAAGAGCCTCATGCCGAGGAGGTCGCACGTCTTTGACATTTTGAAAGCAAATACGCCATTTCGCTTACACTCGCTTTTTTGACAGACTCGCTAGAACCGCTTCAAATCCTCTCGCCGGCACTTTTCTACCCCAAGACGATTTGACGCGCTTGAAACAAAGGAATTACGCAACTTCTTGATTTACAGCAGGAATTATTCAACTGCGAATCATGAATCGAGAATTGAGAATTGTCGAATTGCAAAGCGCACTTGGCAAAACGGACCCTTTCGGCGCAAAATTGCACACTTTTTGACGTGTGGCGATGCCGAATTTCCACAGGCGAAAAATCAAACGCCGCACGCGGAAACCTGCAACGTCGCACGCGGCGTTTGAAATCGTCGCACGCGGAAATGCAAAATTCGGCGTGTTTCGAGCCCTTTTTCATAGTGTGCAAAAAAGACAAAACGAAAGCGAAAGCGAAAATTTTGTAACACAACGAAAAAAGCGGCAGGCTTGCATCCAAGCAAACCTGCCGCCATAAAATATAAATTACATTAGTAAGCGAAGATGGGATAGCCTGCCATAATGGCGTTGACTTCGCTCCGAACCTGAGAAATGACCGCTTCGTCTTCGGGAGCGTTCAGTACGCGCTCGATGAACTCGGCTATCTTCACCATCAAGTCTTCCTTTGCACCGCGTGTCGTAATGGCTGGCGTACCAAGTCGAATGCCTGAGGTCTGGAAGGCGCTGCGAGTATCGAAGGGCACCATGTTCTTGTTGACGGTCAGGTCGGCTGCAACAAGAGCCTTCTCCGCAACCTTGCCCGTGAGGTCGGGATATTTGCTGCGAAGATCGACAAGCATCGAGTGGTTGTCCGTGCCGCCGCTCACGATGTCGAAACCGCGCTTGATGAGCTCGTCGGCCAGGACGGCAGCATTCTTCTTCACCTGCTTTGCCCACTCCTTGAACTCGGGCTGAAGAGCCTCGCCGAAAGCAACGGCCTTGGCTGCGATGACGTGCTCCAGCGGACCACCCTGAATGCCAGGGAAGACTGCGCTGTTCAAGAGAGCCGACATCTTCTTGATTTCGCCCTTCGGAGTCGTCTTGCCCCAAGGATTGTCGAAGTCCTTGCCCATGAGGATGATGCCGCCACGCGGACCACGAAGGGTCTTGTGCGTCGTGCTGGTCACAATGTGGGCATACTTCACAGGATTGTCGAGCAAGCCTGCGGCAATAAGGCCTGCAGGATGCGCCATGTCAATCATCAGGATAGCACCCACCTTATCAGCAATCTGGCGCATGCGGGCATAGTCCCACTCGCGGCTGTAAGCCGAACCGCCACCGATGATGAGCTTCGGTTTGTGCTCAAGAGCGAGCTGTTCCATTTCATCATAATCCACGCGTCCTGTCTCTTTCTTCAGGTTATAACCGACAGGCTTGTAGATAATGCCGCTGGTGTTGACGAGGGAGCCGTGGCTGAGGTGGCCGCCATGGTCGAGGTTCAAGCCCATGAAGGTATCGCCAGGATTGAGGCAAGCCAAGAAGACGGCCGCGTTAGCCTGAGCGCCCGAGTGAGGCTGCACGTTAGCATACTCGGCTCCGAAAAGCTTGCAGACGCGGTCGATAGCGAGCTGCTCAACTTCGTCCACCACCTGACATCCGCCATAATAGCGCTTGCCCGGATAACCTTCGGCATATTTGTTTGTTAAGCACGACCCCATGGCTGCCATGACTTGGTCGCTTACATAATTCTCTGAAGCGATGAGCTCAATGCCCATGCGTTGTCTCTTATCCTCCTTCTCGATGAGGGAGAAAATTGTTGTGTCTTTTTCCATTTAGTTATCCTTAATTATACAAGTTTAACATCCGATAGATTAATTTCTCTGTTGCAGTAGTGACACTGCAGCGTCCCCCTTTCCTTACCGAGGAAGTGGAAGCGCGTGGGCATCGGCTCGTTGTTCGTAATGCACTTATGGTTGTCGCAACGAACAATGCCAACGAGCTCTTCTGGCATCTTGACCTCCTTCTTCTCCACCACCTCGTAGTCACGAATCACGCTCAATGTGACGTTTGGAGCCACGACGCTGAGCTGGTTGATTTCGTCGTCGGAGAAGAACTTGCCTGCAATCTTGATGATGCTCTTATTCCCCATCTTCTTGCTCTTGAGGTTGTAGCCAACGGTAACTGCCGAACGCATATTCTCGAGATGGAGGAGGCTGATAACGTCGAAAAGCTTGCCTGAAGGTATGTGGTCGATGACGGTTCCGCTTTCGAGGGCTGCCACCTGTAGTTCCTGTCGTTTCATGAGATAATGGTTTTGTCGTTGATAATGTCTTCGAGCGTTATGCCGAGAGCGTCGCAAAGAAGTGCCTCACGGGCATAGAGGCCGTTGCGAGCCTGCTGGAAATAATAAGCATAAGGCGTGTCGTCGATGCTGTACTCAATCTCGTTGACGCGAGGCAGCGGGTGCAGAATCTTCATGTTCGGCTTTGCCTTCGCGAGCATTGCACGAGTCAAAAGGTAACGGTCCTTAACACGCTCATACTCGTCAAGGTCGGTGAAACGTTCCCTTTGCACGCGCGTCATATATAATATGTCGGCACCGGCTATCGTGTCGGCATCGAAGTCCTGATGCTCAACGTACTTGATGCCTTTCTCACGGCAGTACATCTTGTAATGCTCAGGCATAGCAAGTTCGTCGGGCGCAATGAAGTGGAACGTCGGATTGAAATGCCGCATCGCCGTCAGGAGGCTGTGAACGGTCCTACCGTACTTGAGGTCGCCCACAAGATAGATGTTCAAGTTCTCCAGCGTTCCCTGCGTCTGATAGATGGTATAGAGGTCGAGCATCGTCTGGCTTGGATGCTGGTTCGCACCATCACCTGCATTCACGATAGGCACAGGCGAAACCTCGCTTGCATACTGAGCAGCGCCCTCCAGATAGTGTCGCATTACGATAATATCTGCGTAGTTAGACACCATCATGATTGTGTCCTTCAAGGTCTCACCCTTCGTTCCGCTCGTCACCTTCGGGTCTGCAAACCCAATGACTTTCGCACCAAGACGATTTGCCGCGGTCTCGAAACTGAGGCGCGTTCGCGTGCTTGGCTCAAAAAACAACGTGGCAACTATTCTTCCCTCAAGAAGCCGTCGGTTGGGGTGCTTCTCGAACTCCTGAGCCATACGGATGAGGTACTCGATCTTTTCGCGCGTATGGTAGGCTATGGTTACTAGACTTCTACTTTGCATTGCTTTATGGTTTTTCTGTGCAAAGATACAAATAAATGAAGAATTAAAAGTGAAGAATGAAGAATTATTCTCCTTTTTCCTTAATTTCTTATTATCTTATTTTCGTATTATCTAATTTCTTCTTACCTTTGTAGTCTAAAAACTCTGTTTCGGATGAGAAAGAAGTTTTTCCGGGTCCTTTGGACAATCTTCATTTTAGGTGTACTTGCAATAGGCATCACGTTTTTCCTTATCTTTAAGGGCGTGATTGGTTATATGCCAGATATTCAGCAACTACAGAACCCTGTCAACAAGTTCGCCACTCAGGTCTTTTCGGCAGACGGTAAGCAACTTGGCACTTGGAGCTACAGCAGTGCCAACCGTGTCTTTGCCGACTATAGCGAACTACCACCGGCCCTTGTGCAAGCACTTATTGCGACAGAGGACGTTCGCTTCTACGAGCACAACGGTATCGACTTCATGGCTTTGATGAGAGCTATCGTGAAGCGAGGCGTATTGCAACAGAAGAGTGCTGGCGGCGGAAGCACCATCACCCAACAGCTTGCCAAGCAGCTCTACTCGGAGAAGGCTGCCACCACGATGGAGCGCCTCTTTCAAAAACCTATCGAGTGGGTCATTGCCTTGAAGCTTGAGCGCTTCTACACCAAAGAGGAAATCATCGTGATGTACTTCAATTACTTCGACTTCCTCCACAACGCTGTCGGCATCAAGACGGCTGCTCAGACTTACTTCAGCAAGGAGCCGATAGCGCTCGACACCTGCCAGTGTGCCCTGCTTGTTGGCATGTGCAAGAACCCGAGCTACTTCAATCCCGTTCGTCGTCCTGAACGCTGCATCGACCGCCGCAACACCGTACTGATGCAGATGGAGAGGGCCGGGTTCCTTACAGAAGAACAGAGAGAAGAGTTGCGCGAACGTCCGCTCGAGCTGGCTTTCCACCGCGTCAGCCATAAGGAAGGACACGCCACTTACTTGCGCGATTTCCTACGTCAAGTCCTGATGGCAAAGAAACCTGTCCGAAGCGACTATGCTTCCTGGCAACAACAAAAGTTCTACGAGGACTCACTGGCTTGGGAACGCGACCCCATATATGGCTGGTGCAACAAGAACTACAATCGCGACGGGCGTCCCTACAATATCTATACCGATGGCTTGAAAGTCTACACAACACTCGACAGCCGTATGCAGGAATACGCAGAGCAAGCTGTCGAAAGACATGTTACCGGCGAACTACAACCCCTCTTCGATAAGGAACAGCGTTCGAACAGAAACGCACCTTACGCTTCCGCTATCACGCCCGCAAAAGCAAGAGAGGATCTGATTCGAGCTAAACGGCAAAGCCCACGATATACGGAAATGAAGAGGGCAGGATTCAGCGATGCCGAAATCGAAGAATCCTTTAACAAACCAACCGAAATGGTCGTCTATACAACGAAAGGCGACAAGGATACCGTCATGACGCCGCTCGACAGCATTCGCTACTACAAGTCCTTCCTGCGGACGGGCTTCATGTGCATGGACACGGAGACAGGACATGTGAAAGCCTACGTTGGCGGTGTGGACTACAGTCATTTCCAATACGACATGTGTACGCTCGGCAAACGTCAGGTCGGTTCTACCATCAAGCCTTATCTCTACTCTTTGGCCATGGAGAACGGCTGGTCGCCCTGCGATGTCGCACCAAACGTGCAACAGACATACTTCGTGCCAGGCAGCGGAGCTTGGACGCCACGCAACGGCAGCCGTGCACGCTACGGAGAAATGGTGACGCTCAAATGGGGCTTGGCAACCAGTAACAACTGGATATCGGCTTGGCTGCTCAACCAGCTCAGCCCCACCCTGTTCGTCAAGCTCTTGCACGACTTCGGCATTCAGAATCAGGACATCCATGCTTCCCTCGCACTTTGTCTCGGTCCATGCGACATCTCAGTTGCAGAGATGGTTGGCGCATACTCTGCTTTCCCACAGAAAGGTGTTCGACGCACACCGCTCTATGTAACGCGAATCGAGGATAGCGACGGCAACGTCCTCGCACAATTCCAGTCGAGAGTGAAGGAAGTGATTTCCGAGGAGACAGCCTACAAGATGATTATCATGATGAAGGGCGTCATCGACGGCGGTACTGGCTCTCGAATGCGCCGCCGTTACAACATTACTGCGCCGATGGCAGGCAAGACGGGTACGACCAACGATAATAGCGACGGCTGGTTTGTGGGCTATACACCGCGACTGAGCTTCGGAGCGTGGGTGGGCGGCGACGAACACGACGTCCACTTCGCCAGCATGGCTTACGGCCAGGGTGCCAACTCTGCCCTACCCATCGTCGCCTACTTCCTGCAGAAAGTCTTTGCCGACAACCGTCTTGGTTACGACCCAGAGGAGGACTTTGATATTCCCGCCGGATTCGATCCTTGTGGTTATTCAGGAGGTGGAGGCGAAGAAGACGGCGAAGAAGAAGTGGAAGAAACCGGCTTCGACATCGGAAACGTTTTTGAAGAATAAGTTGCAAAAATAGTGTCGTTTGACGTTAAGATTGTGTCAATGTCTTGACATAAATCAACAAAAGTGCTATTTTGCTGTTTTTCTTGCCCAAAATCCTTGCAGGAAGAAATAATTGCCGTACCTTTGCAGTGCAAAAAGGAAGTAAACTCATTCTTCATCATAAAATTAGATAGTTTGAGAATTCGGTAGAAAGATTTGTTTGAAGGTTAATAATAGTTGTTAGTTTTAGTTTTTGGAGAAGCAATCCGTGAGGACCGCTTCTTTTTTTTGTCCTTTCAGACAGGTTTTTATCACAAATCGCGCATTCACTGTCGGTAATCCAGATTTACCTTTTCCCTCGCATGCGTAATATATAATAATGTATAGAGGAAGAAAACGCCGCACGCGGAGATTGCCAACGCCGCACGCGGAGATTGCCAACGCCGCACGCGGGGATTGCCAACGCCGCACGCGGGGATTTGGGGCTCTGCTAACGGCGTGAAACAAAGGCGCTTGCAAAAGACAGAAAAATCCCCTGTCGGAAGGCGGGACTTACCGACAGGGGACTGCTATGAAAAGGTTCGTAATATTCTAATCTTCAGTTCCTTCGAGCTGTTCATTGAGAACATCGTCCTCCAACGGGAAGACTGGAACATAATCCTTCACGTTGTACATGCGGAGCATTTCATCCGTAGGATTCATGTCTGTGTACTTCGCATTGAAGCGCGGCGGCGTGTAGCCACCCAGACCCTCTTTCTTGTACTCAGCCATCTGAGGTCCAGGATAGACGAGACGGAAGTCGATGAGACGCAGCTTCTCGTGGTCGCTGGGAATCTTGAGCTTGCCATCAGTACGGTTGTTGGCAGTGGAACCTGCCGGTTCGTTACCCCAAGGATTACGCATCACGAAGAGACATTCGTCTGCCTCGGTAGCCTTCATCACCGTGAAGGCATGACCTGTGACGGTCTTCAAATCGCCCATATAGACATCGCTCTCGTGGAAGCCGCCGACACTGATCATGCCGTTGTCGATGGCATAATCGACAATCATTTGATACTCGGCATTGTAGAGCTTGTCGCCCCAATCGAAGCTAAAGCTGTCGCCGTTGCCCGTGAAGGGAGGAGCTGCATGTTCCGTGCCGATACCGCCTATCTTGTTGCACTTGAAGCAAGTCTCCCACTTCATGAGCGCCTTCTCCATGATAGTTGCCCAATTGTACTTCGTGTTTTTGCCGTACACCTGACCGCAGCCGCCGTCGGAGCTGCACATCAACTTGTTGTCGACTACAACATCAACTGGATTGCCTTTCGGGTCGAACATGTGAACAGTAAACTGGGTCGGGTTAACCGTTTTATTGGGTTCAATTATTGTCTTAATCCATTCAGGATAGATGTATGCGAAGGATGCGAAGACAGCGCACATGCAGCAGTCGCCGATTGAATGCTGGTTGACATCGGCAGGCGTTGGAGAAGAAGACATCGGATAAAGCGTAATCGTCTTTGTCGTCCACTGCCATCCGCTCAGTTCGTGCCAATTCAAGTCAGGCTGGTTGCTGGGATTGGCAAGCCATGCAATGTCCTCTTCCGTAGCAGCACGATAGCTCTCGAAATGTCTACCCATAGGTGTGCTGCTGGAGTGAGAGTCACCGCCCTTGATACCGCCATTCCACACGGCTTCTCCAGTAGCATACTGCTGACGGGTAAGGTAATTGCCGTTTTCGGGTTTCTTTGCCGATATGGCAGCCTGCTTTGACTTATAGAAATAGAAGCGCGAAGTGCCATTCCTGAGCACGAGGACCTCACCGTCATTAGCGAAGACCGAGTAAGTCGTCGGAGTCGAAGCACCTTCTCTTAATGCCTTGAAAGTCTTGCCTGGAATAGGACCAGCCTCGTCATAGGTCAGAGTGTATATTATTTCGCTACTCTTCTTAACCCATCTCATTCTGCCGGAAGTGAAGACCAGCATTTCCTCTCCATTGCTGTTAGTGGTTCCGCCGTTTGAGACTCTCCAGCCAAGATACCAGATGCCGTCAAGCTCATTCTCGCCAGCTGCTTCCACAATCTCCATGTAGTTGATATCGTCCAGCATGATGGAAGTCATCGTCCTGTCCTGAAGCACAATGTCCAGACGCCTTTGTGCTGTAGCGATAGTACAGAAAGACAACAAAACCAATACTGCACTAAATAATCGTTTCGTTTTCATTATCCTTTACCTTTTTACGTTATAATTTTGTTTATTTCCTTTGCAAAGATACGAAAAAAGTTGAAAGTAGAAGAGATCTAAAGATAAAATATTCATCTATACGCTTTTTTCATTACGCCTTACGCTCTTATAGCTTTCACCTTTTTAACTTTTTCTCTGTCGGACAGCTTCGAAGAGGAGTATGGCAGCACTGACTGAGACGTTCAACGAATCAAGGCGTCCCAGCATCGGAATGCGGATGTGCGCATCGGCTGCTTTACGCCATTGGTCGGTCAGTCCTGTTGCCTCTGTACCCATCACGATTGCCGTCGGACCCGTCATCAAGGTATCATAATAGAGCTTCGAGTCCTGCAGCTGTGCGGTCAGTATTCTGATACCCTTCGCCTTGAAGAACGCGATGCACTCCTCCGTACAGCAAGCCACGCAGGGCACAGTAAAGAGCGCTCCCACTGCGGAGCGTATGAGGTTGGGATTGTAGAGGTCGGTAAGTGGGTCGCAGACAATGACGGCATCGGCTCCGGCGGCATCGGCACTACGCAGGACTGCACCAAGGTTGCCTGGTTTCTCCACACTCTCGAGCACCACGACAAGTGGCGAGGCGGACAGCGTCAAGTCCCTGAGCGACATGTTTCGCACTTCCACGACAGCCACAACGCCTTCCGTTCCGCCTCGATAAGCAATGCGTTCATAGACGTTACGGCTGACGGGAACAACCTCCACACCTTGTGGCAAAGAAAGCGACGCATCAGCTATCTCGTCGCAGACGAACGCCGTCCGAAGCGTGAAGCCTGCCGACAGACAGTGTTCCACTTCGCGACGTCCTTCCACAACAAACAAGCCGTCTGCCTTCCTCTGTGCCGACTTCTGCTGGAGCAGCAGCAGATGCTTGATGCGAGGGTTCTGAGTACTTGTTATCACCTTTTTACTTTTTCACCTTTTCTACCTTACTTCGTCCTTCCTGTGTATGCGTCGATGCCCGAGGTGTCGATTGTCTGCGAGAAGAACTTGTTGGCTGCCTCGTTCATGGCACCGTTCCAAGGCTGCGAACCGTTAACCTGCACCACCCACAGCTTGAGTTGTTTCTTATGCCAGTTGACCATGCAGTTCGTTCCCCACGCGCCTCCGTGACCGAACCACTCGTTCTCGCCGTCTACTTTCGGAGCGTTCAAACCGAGCGAATAGCCGCCGAGGTTGTTGGGCCTCGTGGTGACGGCGAGGATAGACTTCACGGTCTCTTCCTTGAGGATACGGACGCCGTTGTCGCCCACACCAAGGTTCATGAGCATCTTATAGAACTTCAGCTGGTCGTTTGCCGTTGTCCAGAGACCTGCGCCTGCCGAAGCGAAGACGTGGCCGTCGTTGTAGGGGCGCTGTTCCCAGCCGTTCTCGAGGCGATAGACTGCCTTTTGGCCTGCCTTCACGTCGTACATCTCAATCTGAGTCTTCAGTTGCTTGTCGGTCGGCCAGAACCAAGTGCTCTTCATCCCGAGCGGGTCGAGCACCTCCTTCTTCAAGTAGTTCTCCCACTTCATGCCTGTCACAACCTCCACAATGGCAGCGCCGATGTCGATACCCGTGTTGGAGTACTGGTCCTTCGTACCTGGCTCGAACGAGATGGGTGAACCTGCAGCGATAGAAGCCACCTGCCGGAGAGGAGCACCACCCGACCAGCCACCGCCACGCACGTCACTGCGCTTTGCGCTGCACTCGAAGGGGAAACCGCCAGTATGATTCAGCACCATGCGAACCGTCAGCACGTTCTTGGCTTTGTGGAGCGTCTTGATGCCGTCCTTGTCGCTGTCCTGAACCCAAAGTTGGTTGAACTCTGGCAGATACTTCGACACAGGATCGTCGAGTGAAATCTTGCCTTCCTCGACCAGCTTCGCGATTGTTACGCCGCAGAAGCCCTTTGTCTGCGAGCACTGCATGAACACATTGTCGAGCTTGATGGGACGCTTCTGCTCTACATTCGCATAGCCGATGCAGCACGTTTCCTGCACGCCGTTGTTGTAGAAGATGCTGATTGCACCAGGCAACTCGCCGCTGTCAAGGTAAGGTTGAAGTGCCTCTTTGGCAAACGAAGTCTTCGAGTCGATGACTTTCTTCTGGCCGCTTGCACTCACGCAAAACATGACCAGCAAAAGGAAAAACAGTTTCTTCATAAAAATAATGTATTAGGATTTACTACTATTCAAGCGCAAAGTTAAGGATTTTTGTGCCACGAAACAAGGAAAAGGCCAAAAAAGTGCAACATATTCTACGATGTCGGATCGGAAATCAGCTAAGACAAGCCACCCTGCCCAACTTTACAAAATGTCACAAAACCACTCATTTTGCTTACACTCGCATTTTTCACAGACTCGCGAGATTCGCTTAAAAAGCTCTTGGCAGCACTTTTGTACCCTTTTACAAAAAGAGGCGCTTAAAAAGCAAAAACATCGTAACTACCTGATTCACAGGCGGAAAATTTTAACGATTCACCGTGCATTATTCGCTCCAAAGTGCCGTTTTGCAAAGTACGCCTTACAAAACGCGTACTTTTCGCCTGTTTTTGCACACATTTTGGCGTGAGGATTCCACAAACACAGCAGGGGATAATTTCAAACGTCGCGTGCGACGATTGCAAACATCGCGTGCGGCGTTGGACATTTCCGCATGCGGAGTTGCCAAACGAGGCTCGTTTTGTCCCGTTTTTCGGCACTTTACGATGTGTGCAATAATAGCAAAAAGAAAGTAAATCGGTCAGAAGAGTGACAAAACGAAAAAACCCTCGCGAGGATTTAATCCTCGGAGGGCGAAACGCAGTGGAGCTGGAGGGGATTGCTCCGGCTGTGCCGCTTGAGTGAAACGAAAAACCCTCGCGAGGGTTTAATCCTCGGAGGGCGAAACGCAGTGGAGCTGGAGGGGATTGAACCCTCGTCCAAACAGGGACGTCCTGTGCTTTCTACACGCTTATTCCAGCCTTCGTTTTCGTGCACCGGCAAGACCTGGACCACCAACCGATACCTTAGTCTCTAAGAGTTTCGCCACAGGATAGAGACGTCTCCCACGACTATTCCCGATTTTTTAGCACCGCTTGATCAAACGCTTCGGAACAACAGCTTTTGAGCGATGTCTCGTCTCAACACCTGGTGAAGAGATAAAGCCAGTAACCTACTGTACTTCGGTTAGGCAGCGAGAGCGTAGTTGTTTGCGCCAATTAAACTTTCGGAAGTCAGAGATTATAGAGAGGGACAACCAGCTCTCTGCGTGCTTACACAACACCTCGACCTGCTGTCAAATCCAGTCAGCCCCAGAGTGATGTATTTCGAAACGGGCAGCAAAGGTACGAAGAATTGTTGATAATTGACAATTGGAAATTGAAAATTATTCGTTATCTGCCGTAAAACATATAAAAAGGTGCTGGCACAAGGCCAGACACCTCTTACTTTTCGGGGACTTGCGGGAAGGTGAGCTTCGCCTTGTCGATGGCTGGCTGCTTGTCGGCAACAGCCTTCATGGTGACAGAATTGCCAGCAGTCCAAGGGCTGTAGGTCACCTTGCCGTCGCATACGATGCCGATGCGAAGCACACGTGCCTTTGCTTCTGCCTTACCATCCACTTTGGCGATGCTGACGGTCAGCTTCTTGCCCACCGTAACAGCCTGCAACCGATACTCCGCGTAACCGCCAAGACGATAGTCGAAGCCATCGCCAGCATCCTCATAGAGGCGGCCTTCTGCCCTGCCCTCGCTGTCGGGATTGACGAGAAGAGTGAGGCTGTCTGTCTTCATCTCGACAGTGTTCTGGTAGAGATTAGCCATTGGAATGACAGAGCCGGGACGCTGTGCCAGATAAGGCTGGAAGCCGTCGTCCTTGTCCTCGAGCGGCAGAATGTCCCAGTCGCCACTTGGCAGATTGGCATCACCTGCCCAACGAGGAATGATTATAAGGTCTGCTCCGAGCATGAAGGCCTTCTGCTCAGCACGAAGACTCTTGTCACGAGCATCTGCCATGAACACCGGACGCATCACCGGCATGCCGTTCCTACTGGCCTCTTGGAACAGTGTGTAGACGTACGGCATGAGGCGATAGCGGCGATTGATAGCGGTGCGGCAAACATCGAGGCATTCCTGGTCGAAAGCCCAAGGCTCCTGCGCACGGCCGCCATCGATGCAATGGTTGCGAACGAATGGAAAATAAACACCTACCGCGGTCCAGTTGGCGACCAGTTTCGCATTGCTGTCACCACAGAAGCCACCTATATCGGGACCATTGAAGGGCTGTCCGCTCAGGCCGAGCGTAATGGACATTGGGATGGAAGCCATGAACTGCTCCCAGTTCGAATAGTTGTCACCCGTCCAAGTCGCCGCGTAGCGATGTCCGCCAAGGAAGTTGCTTCGGCTCAACACGAACGGGCGCTTCGTCGGATTCGCCAAGAGAAGGCCCTGACGACTGGCGCGTACCATGTTCAATCCATAGATGTTATGATAACGCAGATGCACGTCGGGACGAAGACCATCGCCGCCCTGGTGCATGTTCATAATAGGCATCGACGAACGTGGACCTTCGAAAACCGCCGGCTCGTTCATGTCATTCCATATGCCATCGACGCCTTGTGCCATGAAAGGAGGATAGAGTGTGCTCCACCAGGAACGCACCTCGGGTCGTGTGAAGTCGGGGAAGTGGCAGTCACCTGGCCAAACTTTACCGACATAGGGCTTGCCCTCTTCATCGCGCACCTCGTAGCCGTTCGCCATGAGCTGGTCGTCAACCCAGTAGCCCTGCTGAGCCTTTACACCTGGATCAATCATATAGACACTCTTGAAGTTCTTGCTGTGCAAGTAGTCGTTGAGTGCCTTGGGCTGCGAGAACTCTTGCGGATGGAACGTGAATATCTTGTATTGGTCCATGTAATGGATGTCCATCCAGATGACATCGCTTGGTATCTTGTGGTAGCGCAACGTGTCGGCAATCTCCTTGACGCGGGTGTCGGGATGATAGCTGTAGCGGCACTGCTGGTAGCCAAGCGACCAAAGTGGCGGCATCTCCATCGTGCCGGTGAGGTTCACAAGCTCCTGCATTACTTCCTGCGGCGAGTTCTTTTCGATGATGACCATGCGGAAGGCTGGTCCCATGCTACGGAAGACAACCTCGGTGTCGGTAGTCATCCATGCCTGCCAGGTGTTGTCTGCAATAATGCCAAAGCTAGTGCCGTCGCTACGCAAGCCAAGTACCCAAGGATGACTCTGATAGAGATGCGTGCCGTCGTCCACGCCATAGCAAGGCGTATCGACGTTCCAGAACTCAATGGTCTTACCGTTGCGACGCAAAGGTCCCCAAACCTCGCCGCCTCCGTAAAGGTCGGCATCGGCATCCACTTTGATGCGAACAACGCTCTTGCCCTCTTCCGTAGAGAATACAGGACGAAGTTTCCACGACGGACTGACCGCGCCTTGAGGAGCCAGTTCGCGAATAAAGATGGGCGAAGGGCTGTGGGCTGCCGCATCATATTGTGCCGGATAAAATACTGCGACATCTTTCGATGCCATATAGCTCTGCTGTGCTTGAGCAACGAGGCTGCAAGCCGCAGCAAATACAAAGGCTTTGAATTTATTCATTATTCTTATTTGATTAATACTTTCTTACCGCCTATGATGTTCAGACCACGCTGAGGTTTACTCAGACGTTGGCCTGCAAGGTTGTATATAGCACCATCGTTCGTCGCAGTTTGTACCTCGTCCGTCATCTCTATACCATCGGGCATCTCTGCTCCAAGGTATTCGCCTTTGATGGTTTCCTCGAAGACATTAATACGGATGCGATAATAGCCGTCTCGACTTATTACCCACTTATAGTCCTCCGAGCCGTTGTACCAGACCTGCTTTGCGTTCAGGATGGAAGCGTCTTGCGTAAAGGGATGCAGAACCTTCGGGCCCCAGCCGTACTGTCCGTTTATCTTGAATCGCTTGGGCTCGACGTTGTAGGTATAGTTCTTCAAGAGGCCTGTCCATTCGAAGACGTTGGGATCATTACTGTCCTGCTCCATCTGCTGGCCAGAAGTGATCTGCCAGCTTCCCTCGTTGTTTGTGCCTTCGCCTTGTCTGTCTGCAACACAGCCACCGCAAATCCAAGCTTCGTACCAACGAGTAAAGAGTTCGCCCGAGACTTGTTTGCTGTTGACGTCGACGGTAAATCGATAGTTGTCTGCCTCGAAGAGGACTGCCCATTCTGCGCCCACACTGTCTTTCTGCTGGACATAAGCGGTCTGCTCCGTCACGATAGGCGTATCGACAAGCGTTGGAGCATAGTAGTACGAAGGAGTTGCAGAAGCAGTCGTCGTGATATAAAGATTGCCGGGAAGTAGCTTACCGTGATACTTGAAGGTGTATTTACCAGAAGTGCTCGTCGAGAACTTTGTCAACTGCTGTATGCCACCAGGAACAGCAGAGCCACGGACATAAATGCGGGAAGGCGTCGTCTGTGCAGAGGCATGACTAATAGACAACAGGCATATAAATATATATAATAATGTACGTTTCATATTATGCTATTTCGCTGAGTGGAACATTGATTGTGATGGGTTGAGAGAGGTCGCTTGTGCTGACAACAACTGTGAGCGTCTTTGTGGCCTCATCGTATGTGATGTTTGATTCATCCACAGGATTACCGTTGATCGTGATGCCTTCAGGGACGAAAGTTGCAGGTGTTCCGAGGAACTGCACCGTCCACTGGCGTTCGGTCGGCATGCCTTCGAAGCTGCCTTCACGACCGCCGATGGTAAGCTCGACGCGGCTCTTGCTACGGCTTTGGCTGAATGTTGTCATTGTCCAAGCATTGCCTTTGTAGTCCTGATTATTACCACTGTCCTCATAGAACTTGCCTGTGCCGTCTGCTCCAGGCACGACCTTGAGGATAATCTCGCCAGGATCGTTGACAACTGTGCGACGTACGGGATAAAATGGGATGATGCTTCCTGCACGATAGAACACAGGGAACTGGTCGAGGGTGAATGTGCTGTAGAAAGCTCTGTCACCTGTAAGCAAACGAGATTTCGTTACGTCCCACCACTTTCCTTCAGGGTACCAAATCATTCTTCCACTAAGTCCGTCTTGCTGAGGCGTGTAGATGGGAGCGACAAGCATGTCGTTGCCAAACATGTATTCATCTTCATAGACATAAGCATTTGCGTCTTCCGGATAGTCATAATACAAGGGACGATTCATGCCGACACCAGTGTCGTAGGTCTCACGAGCGGCAGTATAGAGATAAGGAAAGAGCCGGTAACGCTCTCTTACTGCTTCACGAAGCTGCTCAAAGTTGCTGTACTTCCAGATGCGACGTTCCAACTTGCCATCGTTCGTAGCATGTGTTCGGAAGATTGGGGTGTAAGCACCGAACTGCAACCAGCGGAGGAGGAGTTCCGGATCGTTGTTGCCGCCCTGATGTCCCCCGAGGTCATGGCCCCAATAGGTATAGAGGACATTGCTTGCATTACTTGTAAAGAAGATTTCATACCCGAGTGTTGACCAGGCAGCCCATGTATCGCCGGAGAAGCAGATTGGATATCTGTGTGAACCAAGCCCGCCCCAACGGTGATAGATAACGGGTCTGAGCTCCGGCCTGTTCTTTTCCATGTCCTGGAAGAACGTGTGATTGCACCAGAATGTTTCGCCCAGACGTTCCGAACCTTCAGCAGGCGTGTAGTTCTTCTCCTGGCCGTGCTTGCCAACGGTAAGTGCCTGCTGCCAGTCCAACCACCAGAAATCGATGCCTTCTCGCTCGTGAGGTCGGATGACATTATTGAAGAGGGCATTCATGTAGTTGTAGTCCTCGACTTTCCATTTCAGTGTCTGTCCGCTGTTGTCACCAAGCGCGTTTGCCATTGCCCTATAATTGTCTTCCGAACTTTTCACGCCATCCGAGGGATGCAGATTAAGGGCAGTCTTCAAGCCGTGATTATGAAAGTAAGTGATGAGCTGTCTGGGATGAGGGATAAGAGTCGTGTTCCAACTCCATCCCGTCCATCCACTCTTGTGCCAATCCATGTCCATAATGATGACGTCCATGGGGATATCGTTGCTTTCGACGTCCTGAACTATCTCTTGAAACTCGCGCTCTGTGTATGCCCAATAGCGGCTGTACCAGTAGCCAAGTATGTACTTCGGTGGCATTGGAACGCGTCCACCGACCTTCATATAATCGTAAAGGCACTTTTTATACTCGTGACCATAACCAAGGAAGTACCAGTCGATGGCATTCACGTCGATAGGATTTGCCCACCACGTAATGCCGTCTTCCTTGGGTTCAAGTGCATAAGTGGAGCTTCCATCGCCTCGAAGCGTGAGAGGAGACTCGTCGATGATGCTCCATCCGGCACGGGAGAGGAGTCCTTTCTCCAGTTTGTTTCGGGCATTGTCGCCCCAAGCGGTGTCGAGCGTGCGGTTTGTGCCGAGCAGATTCATCGAGTCGTCTTTGCCGGGATACCAGGTGACGTTCCGTCCGTTTAGCTGGAACGTGACCATGAGGTTATCGGGTTTCTTGTCGGTTGGACTGAAGACGCTGCCCTCTTTGTAACGAAGTGTGAGGTCGTTTGTATGGATGTAGAGGTAGCCGTCGCTCGTCTCGGTTGTAAACTCAGGCACAGGAAGGTGTCGGTTCACAATGGCGAATGTGGCTCTGTCCTCAAACTGAGCGGCCGAACTGTACTGAATGCGTATCATCTGGCTCGTGAGAACCGTGAATCGGGCATTGCCCGAAGTGACGACCGCAGCAGGGTCAGCCACAGGATTCAACTCGTCTTCTGCACTCAAAGGCAACGCTGCCGTCAAGAACAAAAGGTAAAAAAGTGATAAGGTGAAAAGGTGAAATTTGCTCTTCATACAGAATGTGGTTTTTTCTTCTTTTGTTTGCAAAGTTACACTTTTCCTACCAAACCGGCAAAAATAATATGCTCAAAAATGCTTTTTGACACGCGGAAAGGCCTCAACCCTGCTATTTCCTAACGTTTTCTTTGCAGGATTCAAAGGAAAATCGTAACTTTGTGCGGCTTTAAATAATATAATAAGGTATAGAAAATGACGTTCCGCACATTCACACTTTTGCTGCTGATGCTCTTGACGAGCCACATCTCGGCTCAGGACATCACGAATCCCGTTTGGCGAGGCAACTGGCCAGATCCGACTGTTTGGCTCGGAGAAGACGGCCGTTATCACTGTCTCGCAACCAATCCGACACGTTCGCTGGTGAGCGACGACCTGTTTCATTGGGAAATGTCGGACGTTGCCCCTATCGACATCGCGTCTTGGGGAAAGATGCAAGCCATAAGTCGCAACTTCTGGGCACCTGACGTGGCGACCGTCGCAGGCAAGCGAAATCTCTATCTGACCCTTTACAACAGTGCGGAAGACAGCAGTATCGGCGTCTTTCAAGAGTTCGCGCCGAGTCAGTTCCAGTTTGTCGGCATCATTACGAGCAGCACAGAGACGGGCATACACGACACGATAGACCCCGAGGTCGTTACTGATCCAAAAACGGGCAAAGTGTGGCTCTTCTTCGGTTCCGTCGGTGGCATACATCGCATCGAGCTTAACAAGGACGGCCTTTCCCTGAAGGAAGGAGCAACATACGAGCATGTGGCAGGCCTGAAGATTGAACAAAACCACAGCCGCTCGAAGGTGTTCGAGGGCTCGTACCTGCACAAACACGGCAAGTACTGGTATCTCTTCGTCAGTTCCGGCAATTTCGGCGACCACACCTACAAGCTGAAAGTGGGACGCGCGAAGAAGCTGACCGACGATTTCGTCGATAGAGAAGGCAAGCCGATGAAGGAGGGCTTTGCCACAACAATACTTCATAGCGATGAAGGCGACGACTTCTATGGTCCCGGACATTGTGGCGAAATCTTCAAGGCAAAGGACGGAAACGAGTATATCTTCTACCATTGCCACGTCGCAGGAAGCAGGAGACCTGGCAGCAGACCGCTTTTCGTCTCCCAGATAAAATGGGATGCAGAGGGCTGGCCATACGTCGAAGGAGGCAAGCCGAAATGAGGCATCAAAAAACTTAACGTGGTTAAATCGAAAACTTAACACGTTAAGTTGGCAAAGTTAACACGTTAAGATGGGCAACTTAACACGTTACGTTTTGCAACCAACCTAGAGTAAAGGAAAAACTAAACTAAATATCTGACTATATGACACTTATCAAATCTATCTCAGGAATTCGAGGAACTATCGGAGGAAAGGCAGGAGATACGCTCAATCCCCTCGATATAGTGAAGTTCACATCTGCTTATGCAACCCTCATTCGCCGCACAACTAAGGTGACGAGCAACAAGATAGTGGTCGGAAGAGACGCACGAATCTCCGGACCTATGGTGAAGAATGTGGTCTGTGGAACGCTCATGGGAATGGGCTTCGACGTAGTCAACATCGGACTCGCCACGACGCCCACCACCGAGGTCGCAGTCACAATGGAAGGCGCTTGCGGTGGCATCATCATTACTGCCAGCCATAATCCACGCATGTGGAACGCCTTGAAACTGCTCAACTCTCGTGGCGAGTTCCTCAACGCCGCTGAAGGCAATGAGGTTTTACGCATCGCAGAAGCCGAAGACTTTGAGTATGCCGACGTAGATCACCTGGGCTCTTATCGCGAGGATAACAGCTACGACCAGAAGCACATTGACCTAGTGCTCGGGCTCGACCTCGTGGATGTGGAAGCCATTCGTAAGGCAAACTTCCGCGTAGCATTTGATAGCGTAAACAGCGTCGGCGGAGTCATCCTGCCCAAACTGCTCGAACAGCTCGGCGTGAAGACTGTCACAGGTCTCTTCACCGAGCCAACTGGTGACTTCCAACACAATCCGGAGCCGCTCGAGAAGAATCTCGCCGACATCAAAGCCCTGATGCAAAAGGGCGAGCACGACATCGCGTTCGTCGTTGACCCTGATGTGGACCGACTCGCTCTCTTCTGTGAAGACGGAACCATATATGGCGAAGAATACACACTCGTCACGGTTGCCGACTACATCCTGCAGCACACACCAGGCAACACGGTTAGTAATCTCAGTTCGACACGCGCTTTGAGAGATGTCACTCGAAAGTATGGATGCGAGTACAACGCAAGTGCCGTCGGTGAAGTCAATGTGGTGACAAAGATGAAGGAGACCGGTGCAGTCATCGGTGGAGAAGGCAATGGCGGCGTCATTTATCCTGCTGCCCACTATGGTCGCGACGCTCTTGTAGGCATCGCACTTATCTTGACTTATATGGCCAAAAAGGGGATGAAGGCAAGCGAACTGCGTGCAACCTATCCTCCTTACTTCATCGCGAAAAACCGTATCGACCTGACTCCGGAAACAGACGTTGATGCAATCCTCAAGAAGGTGAAGGAAATGTACGCAAGCGAAGAGGTGAACGACATCGATGGCGTCAAGATAGATTTCCCCGACAAATGGGTGCACCTCCGAAAGAGCAACACAGAACCCATCATTCGCGTCTATAGCGAAGCCAGCACAATGGAGGACGCCGATGCCATCGGCAAAAAGATAATGGACGTCGTTTACAGTATGGCATAAACCTTTAAACAATAAACTATCAACTATAACCTTTCGTATGTTAACACAAATCATTAATGCCAAAATCCTGACACCGCAAGGATGGCTCAAGAACGGCAGCGTCATCCTGCGTGACAACAAGATACTTGAAGTAACAAACTGCGACTTGGCCGTCATCGGAGCTGACCTCATCGATGCAAAAGGCATGTGTGTTGTACCCGGATTCATCGATATGCACGTTCACGGAGGAGGTGGCAGAGACTTCCAGGAAGGCACAGTCGAAGCCTTCCGCACCGCAGTAGAAGCTCATGCTAAACACGGCACGACCGCTATCTTCCCGACGCTCAGCAGCAGTACTGTGCCAATGATCGAGAAGGCGGTACAGACTTGCTCCAAGCTTATGCAGGAAAAAGACTCACCCATCCTCGGCTTGCACCTCGAAGGACACTACCTCAACCCCACAAAGGCCGGTGCACAACAGCCCGGATGGATAAAGAATCCTGACCCCAACGAATACATCCCCATCGTGGAGAAATCGGAATGCCTGAAACGTTGGGACGCTGCACCTGAGCTTCCGGGTGCCTTGCAGTTCGGACGCTACTGTGCAGAGAAAGGAATACTGCCCAGCATCGCACACACCAATGCTGAATACGATGATGTGAAAGCTGCATTTGAAGCTGGCTTCACCCACGTCACCCACTTCTACAACGCAATGCCTGGCTTCCACAACAAGATGGGTTACAAGTACGAAGGAACCGTCGAGAGTGTCTATCTCATTGACGATATGACCATCGAATGCATTGCAGACGGCATCCATGTTCCGCCCACAATTCTTCGTATGGCATACAAAATTAAAGGTGTCGAACGCATGGCTCTCATCACGGACGCCTTGGCAGTGGCTGCCGCAGGAGCAGACGCAAAGGCTTTCGACGACCGTGTAATCATAGAAGACGGCGTTTGCAAGCTTGCCGACCGAAGCGCTTTGGCAGGTTCCATCGCTACAACAGACCGCCTCGTTCGCACCTTGGTGCAGCAAGCCGAAGTGCCTCTCGAAGATGCAGTTCGCATGGCAAGTGAAACACCGGCTCATATCATGGGCGTCTTCGGCAGGAAAGGAGCCTTGGCACGCGGCAAGGATGCCGACGTGCTCATTCTTGACGAGAAACTCAATGTCCGCTGTGTCTGGCAGATGGGCAAGATTATCGAGAACACACTCTTTTAAAAGTTGATGAACTCAATTCGGCGTCTTTGGCAGAAAGCCATGAGTAATGATGCACTTCGAGAAAAGTTGCGCATCATTATCTTCCAAAGTGACACACCGCTTGGAAAGGTTTTCGATATCGCCTTGCTTTGTTGCATCGTTGCAAGCATTCTAATTGTCATATTGGAAAGCCTGCAAGGGATGCCGCCAAAAGCAAAGCTGACCTTCACCGTCTTGGAGTATGTCTTCACTTTCTTTTTTACATTAGAGTACCTTTGCCGGCTTTATTGTTCCGACAAACCACGCGATTATGCCCTTAGCTTCTTCGGTATCGTTGACTTGCTGAGCACGTTACCCCTTTACATCGGTTGGCTGTTCGGGCCTGTTCGCTACCTTATGGTGGTTCGAACATTCCGCCTCATTCGTGTCTTCCGCGTGTTCAAGCTTTTCAGCTTCCTGCAAGAGGGCGACCTCTTGATGCGTTCCATCATCATCAGTGCCCCGAAGATTGGCGTCTTCTTCCTCTTTATGGTAATTATGGTCATCAGCATGGGTACTTTGATGTACATGGTGGAAGGCAACCTGCCTAACACACCATTTACCGATATACCAACCAGCATCTACTGGGCTGTCGTGACAATGACGACGGTTGGATACGGCGACATTGCTCCCGCGACGTTTCTCGGCAGAGTGCTTTCTGCGATAGTAATGCTGATGGGTTACACCATCATGGCTGTGCCGACAGGTATCGTCAGCGCACAAATGGTGCACGACCACAAGTCGAAACACAAGGAGAAGTTCTGCCTGGAGTGTGGCTCGCCCCTACCCTTCGACGCACATTACTGTCCTTTCTGTGGCTTGAAACAAGACGCAACCAAGAACTTGAAGAGCGTCAACAAGCCGCTCATGCTGCTGCTCTTCCTGTTCCTGCCAAGCTTCTCACTCTTTGCCGAGAACCATAAACTGACAGGAACAGCCATCGGAACGGCCGAGAGCTTTGACTACTCAACAGGCGAGGCAAGCACAACCGTTAATACTATCGCGAATGCCTTCGACGGAGACCTCTCTACCTTCTTCGCTTCCTACGAACGCAGCAAGACTTGGGTGGGACTCGACCTTGGCGTGAAGCACGTCATCACTCGTGTTGGATGGTCTCCTCGGGCAGGTAGTGTCGGACCGAAGCGTGTCGTCCTAGGTCTCTTCGAAGGAGCCAACGACCCGAACTTCCTTGATGGCGTTCCGTTATATCTAATCGACCAGGAAGGCACTGTCGGCACAATGAGCTATGCCGATGTTGATGTCTCGAGAGGCTTCCGTTATGTCCGCTACATCGGCCCCAACGATGCAAGGTGCAACATAGCGGAAGTTGCTTTCTATGGCCGTGCTGAAGAAGGAGACGACTCGCATTTCTATCAGCTCACGAACCTGCCCACCCTGTCCTTTCACACCGTCGATAACGTCGACCCATACGACAAAGTGCACGAAATCGTCTCGTCCTTCACAATCATTTATGATAACGAGACGAAGATTCAGGAAGAAACTGGCACGACTCGTTTCCGCGGCAATGGCTCGCTGACAAACCCCAAGAAACCTTATCGCATCAAGCTCGACACATCGCGTCGCATGTTCAAGAACTCCGACATGCGCTCTCCTGCGAAAGCCAAGAAGTGGACACTCATCAACAATCACGACGATAAAACCTTGATGCGTAACCTCGTAGCGTTTGAGATAGCACGCCGAATGGGCTACGACTATGTGCCTTGGAGCAAGCCAGTCGATGTCATCGTCAATGGCGAATACAAAGGTTGTTATCAATTGAGCGACCAGATAACGGTCGATCCGAACCGTGTCAACATCACAGAGATGATGCCTGACGATACAGAAGGCGAGTTCCTGACGGGCGGTTATCTGCTTGAACTCGACGGCTATGCCAGCCAAGAAACATCGTGGTTCACCAGTGCTGCAGGCAACCCAGTTACCATAAAGAGCCCCGACGACAATGACATCGTGCCAGAGCAAGCTGCCTACATTCATCGCGAATTCAACCTGATGGAGGCAAAGATACTGGCATCCAACTTCGACGACCCCGATTTGGGATTCCGCTCAAAGCTCGACGAGACAAGTCTCTTGCAGTATTGGCTGACCGAAGAGCTTGCTGGCAATCCTGACGCTTTCTGGAGTTGCTACTTCACAAAAGAGCGAGGTGACGAAAGATTCCACATGGGACCGGTCTGGGACTTTGACAATGCTTTCGACAACGATTATCGTAATTACCCGACTAACGACTTAGGAGACTTCCTTTCGCTTGCCCGAGGTGGGGCAGGCAACTTCAGAGCTTTGCTTAAACGGATGTTCTCCGACGAAGTCCTTTGCGATTCGATGGCGGCAATGTGGAACAATGCGCGAGCCAAAAGAGGCATCACCGCCGAGAGCCTCGATGCTTATATCGACTCGACAGCCAACGAACTGATGCAGTCGCAACGACTGAATTTCATCCGATGGCCCATACTTGACCAGCTCGTTCAAATCAATCATCGGGCCGGTGGGTCGTATGAAGTCGAGGTTGGTTGGCTGAAGGAATACGTCGAGAACCGCATCGTGTGGCTCGACAACTTTATCAACAACGACCACTCCGACGAGGAGCCTGAGCTTGTGGAAATTGCTTCGGCAGCTGACTTGGCGAATTTTGCCAATCGTGTCAACGCAGGAGAGACAAAGCTTAATGCCGTACTGAAAGCAGACATTGACTTCACCGCCTATCCCAACACCATGATTGGCACGAGCAATCACTACAAAGGAGACTTCGACGGAGCCGGTCACAACATCAAACTTGCCTTGCAACGCTCATCCGAAGATGCAGCCCTGTTTGGTTGGCTATCGGGTTACGTACACGACCTTACCACGACAGGCGCCATCACGACCTCAGGCAAGTTTGCCGCAGGCATAGCGGCTAGGACTGAAGATGCCACGATAGAACGTTGCCAAAGCCGCGTCAACATTGTCAGCACAGTTAATGGTGACGGCACACACGGCGGCATTGTCGGGGTCTCATACAAGGGGACGATTGTACGTGATTGCCTTATCAGCGGCAACATGACGGGCACACAAACGAATTGTTGTGGCGGCGTCTCGGGCTGGGCTGACGGTTCGACTCACATCTCGAACTGCCTTATCACAAGCCAGTTCACGGTAGGCACAAATGGCAGCGACCTTGTGGCTCGCAATGTCAGCAACGTCACTTCGACAAACAACTACATCTCCAGCAACTGGAACGCCGCAAATGGTTGTGGCGGCATTACTTCATTAACGGAGAATCAGGTTGCCTATGGCGAAGCATGCTTCCTGCTCGAAGGACGACAACCGGGCACAACGAGTTGGCGACAGACGCTTGGTTCGGACATCACACCCGCACCCGACCTATCGCACAGCACCGTCTATTGCTTCTCCCGTCTGCATTGCGACGGCACACCCTACACCACTATCGATGGCTTCACCAACGACGCATCGCTCAACCAGCAAGACCAGCACAATTACATCGACGGCATCTGCCAATACTGCGGAAACGTCGACATGGACAGTATGCCACGCGACGAGCGCGGTTATTACGAGATTGCTTCGGCCGAGGCACTCGCCTGGTTTGCCCAAATGATAGAGCAAGGGCACAACAACATCTGCGGCGTCCTGACCGACGACATTGACTTCACAGACTATCCTACCACGATGATTGGCGACAGCAAGACCTACGAAGGCACCTTCGACGGTGCCGGTCACACCATCACCATCGCACTTGTCCGCACAGCCGACTACGCCGGACTCTTCAACAAACTGTCAGGCACGGTGCAAGACCTCATCGTTCGTGGCACGATTACTACAAACCGCAAGTTCGCAGGCCTTGCAGCCAACGTATTGGGCGGCACATTGCTCCGCTGCCAAAGCTACATCGACATCAATGCCACCATCAATGGCGACGGCACGCACGGCGGCTTGGCAGGACTCCTCAGCGATGGTCCGGACATTTCCAAGATACAAGACTGCATCTTTGCCGGCTCTATCAATGGCGACAATGTCAACCTTTGCGGAGGTCTCGTCGGCTGGGCTTCCTCATTAGGAATCATCTCGAACAGTCTCATGTTGGGCAAGATGAACATCAGCTCGGAAGGGGGCGACATCATCTGCCGCAACAATAGAAGCGCCATCATCCTCGACACATACTACCACATCGACTGGAATATCAGCGAGCCCACCGATGCCATCAGCACTGACTGGTACGATATGGCCTGCGGCAAACTCTGTTATCAGCTCAATGCAGGCAGGAAGGATGGGCAGCAGGCCTGGTTCCAGACAATCAGCGAGGACAGTTATCCCGTTCCCGACAACAGGCACTTGCCCGTCTGGTACTTCGACAACGCGTACTACAACGAGAGCCCGGACGGCATTGCAGCAATTCAAAAATCAAAAATCAAAAATCAAAATGTAGTCTTCGACCTGAGCGGCAGACGCGTAGTCGGCACACCTGCTCGCGGCATTTACATCAGGGATGGAAAGAAGATAGCGATTGGCCTTGACCAACAAAGACAGCGACGTTGAAAAACACAGCGTGGAGTGTTGGCAAACTTAACATGGTTAAATAACAAACTTAACGTGTTAAGTTACTCGACTTAACACGTTAAGTTCGTCTTTTTAACGTGATGCAAAACACTCGTCACTCGCAATTATCTTTTCGCACGTTTCAGTCCTCCTTCTATGTAAATACCCTGCAATTTTCGATTTACGACTTTCCTGCCACTGAGGTCAAAGACTACATTTCGGGTTTTAAGTTTTGAATCTTGAATTGACTCGATTCCTGTTCCGATGTCGTGCAGCACGACCTCAAGCTTATCCAAAGGCGGCACCTTCGTTCCGCCCTGATTGTACGGGTCGTCCCAACGGACAAGCAGATAGGCTCGCAAGGCTCCGATGACACAAGACTCGTCGAATCTGCAATCAGGCGTAGTGTCGATAAAGTCAATATAGAAGCCTTCCTGGTAATCAAACGCCTCGCTGACGTAGGAGCCAATGAAGGAAACGTCATCAACGGAAACCGTATCACGATAGCAGCCTGCCAAGTCCAAAGTGCTGAGGTCGATGCTAAAGTCCTCGTCCGGCACAATAATATAAGGAACATGCGCGCGAGGCTGCAACTCCTGCTCAAAGATTATCTGTCCATCTTCGTACCTGTCCAGCCTGTAGTACTTCCCCTTGCTTGCGTCTGGCGCTTCTGGCAATATAATCGTTGCCATCTGCCCTTCAGTGTAGGTTACAGGTTCGACAGACCCCATGCATTCCAGTTGCACAGTCTTGTTGTAGAGCTGCACTTCATAGCTGTCTCTTTGGAAGCCTGGTATTTGAGCATCTATTTCATAGTTGTTGTAACAATCAACCTCTCCATTAGAGTAGAGTTGGAAGTCAATACTATTCTCCGTTATCCCACATATTGCATACGGCAATATTTCACATGATGCGTGAAGCCTTCCCCAGACATGAAGCGTGTCGTCCACAAACTCTGCGTTCAGGTCAGATGGAGCTCCGTACCAAGCTTCGTATGCTTCCCAATCCTCAGGTGTTTCGAGTTTGCCTTCCCAGACAAGTTGTGTAACATTTGCATCGGCAGTCTTAACGAATTGGTTGTTGGGATAAAAACGGATCTCTCCAGAGCGAAGCAGATATACATCTCCATAGGAAGCATTGGCCTTCATTATGCCCGTATAGATGGAACCAATGCCCTCCACCCAAATGTCATGCTTGCCTTCTTGACTCAAGAGTTCTATCAGGTACAGACTTTCATTATTTACAATGGTATCGCGCACGTCTGTCACCTCATATTCTGTATTGTTGAGGTCATCATTATAACTGTCACCTTTCTGCAATCCAAAGTCAAACAACAAATGCTCTGTATTTGTATTGGTGTCATAGCAGAAACATTTCGCCTCTTCCTGACGTAGCAGCACCATAGCATCCACAATGCTGTCTTCTCTGAAATAGCCACCATATTGCAGATACTCTTTCCCGTCTACTGCAACATACTTTTTCCTTTGATACCAAAGGTTCATCGTCTCATATTGACTTTCAGGAGTAACCATGAAATAAGAGAAATAACGACTTATGTCCTTCATAGGCAGTGCCACGATTGTGCCGAAGCCGCTCCACGGCGAAGTCGTCTTGTACTCTTCTATAGAGCCAGCAGGCACATGAAGCGTGGCTGAAGCAATAAGTGAATTTTTGAATACGTCGTACCCCAAGGATGGAACATTATTTCCATAAGAATATACATCTGTCAAATTGCTGCAGCCATAGAAAGCATTATCTCCGATGTTGGTCACACTCCTTGGGATAGTGACACTTGTCAGATGACGACAATTCAAAAAAGCCCGTTTGCTAATGCCGACAACCCCCTCTGGTATGACAAGATCTTTTACCTCTTCGTCGTTGAGATAAAGGTGGACATCATAGTTAAAGACACCACTAACATCTTGAAAAGAAATGCCGCACCAGGCAGCGAGGTCTGAGATATGCACGGCATTTAGGTTTTCACACCACAAAAAAACCATGCTCCCTATGGTTGTCATGCTTGGCGGTATGGTGACACTGGTTAAATTGCCGCAGCTTCGGAAAGCTTCGGAACTAATGCGGGTGACACCCTCTGGAATGATGACGCTAGTCAGACCCGTGCAATTATCAAAGGCATAGCGGCAAATGCTGGTAACACCATCTGGTATGACAAGGTCAGTCATCTCCTCACCATTGAGATAGAGATGGTGGGCATAGAAGAGAGGATTAGAGCTGCTGGATACATCATCCCACTGAAACTCGATTTTACACCAGGCAGCCAGGTCAGTGATGTGCACGGCAGTCAGCCCCGCACAATTGTAGAATGCCCTATAATCAACATGGGTAAGGCTTTCAGGGATGGTAACGCTGGTTAGACCTGTGCAGTCATTAAAGGCTTGATAGCCGATACATGTGGTACCTTCTTTAATTACCAGATCGCCCGTAGGTACATTACCCTTATAGCCAACAAGTAGTGGTCCTATGTAAAAAAGGCCATCGGGAGCCTCATTATATTGTGTAGAATACCAAGGCGTATTTTGAAACGCATATCTGCCAATGTAGTTGAGATCGGCAGGGAGAGTGAGGCTGGCCAAACTACGACAATCGGCAAAAGCCTGTTCATCTATTGAGCGGATAGAAGAAGGAATAACTACCGACTCAAGCTGGCTACAATTATGAAAAAGTTTTCTGGAAATTCGTATCAGTCCTTCAGGAAGCTGTACTGCAGTTAAGCCGTCGCAGTTCTCAAAAGCTGCTACTCCGATATCAGTCACACTTTCGGGTATGCTGACAGACTTGATGTTGTTGTTCGTCCAAAAGGCTTGCTCGCCAATACTGGTTACAACATATTCTGTCGTTCCTACGGTAAATTTGTCAAGTATTACCACATCACCCGCCGCATCAGGGCTACCTGGGCATAGGTCTATAAGTCCCATGTCAACCTCCATCTCACATCCTGCTTTTACCGAAGCCGTGGGCTGGCCTGGCTCGTAAGTATAGACGACGTTGGTTTGTGGGTCTATGTACTCGTCGGCCATAACTGTAAGGGTCATAGCTGACATAATTGCTGATAAAAGAATAATTGCCTTTTTCATAGTAGTATAACTTTTGTCATGTTTCCAAGAGCAAAATTAGGTGTTTTTTGCGTTCCATCCAAATAAATTCACTCCCAAGTGCTCCCAACTTATGAAAGTTTTTAGTGATTTGGGAGTAGTTGGGAGTAAAATTACTTGCTTGTCCTATGAAAAAGGCTTAAATTTGCAGCAAGAAAGATCGTTTCATGAAAAAGGTAGCTTTATTCTTAATGTCGTTTTGCCTGCTTTTCCTGCTTTCTTGCAAGGATAAGGAAGACGAACAATTGCTCGACAGCATCGAACAGACTTGGCAGCTTTGCGAGACTTCGTTGCCCGATGCTTGAGCAAAAGCGGAAAC
>Ga0310695_10001620_pt1 | contig 51908 bp, 43 predicted proteins | sample RumenRJG_04DNA_FD_203882 | JGI IMG/M metagenome (GOLD analysis project Ga0310695, IMG submission 203882) | Bovine rumen microbial communities from Lethbridge, Alberta, Canada - RJG_04 (v2) (version 2) | ecosystem: Host-associated > Mammals > Digestive system > Stomach > Rumen | place: Canada... | reverse complement strand
GACCGCAAAGGTAAGCAAAAAAAATAGTTTTAGCACGCTATCATATCAAGTTCTTTGGTTAGGCAGCGGCATCCGTCCGCCACGGACAATCCCCCTTGGGCCGTAAAAAGCTTGTTGTTAACAGATTTTAACTACAATAGAAGCCTGCAATTTGGAAACGAAGCAATTGCATCGTATCTTTGCAGCAAACTTTTTGGACAAGCCGAAAACAAAGACGGTAAATAACGCCTTATCGGTCTTGTTATATAGAAGTGTAAACGAGAAAGGAACAGACCCTCTCTAACTCCCCCTAAAAGGGGGAGGACCGCGATGTCAAACAAAACAATATATTAACCCTTTAGAAAAATCCCTACCAGCCCACCGCCGGGTTTGCGCGCTCCCCCTCTTAGGGGGCTGGGGGGCTCCAATTCGCTTATGCTACACTACAAACTTTATCAAAACAAGTCCAAGGGCAACAAGGCCTACGGCATGTGGTTCGCCCGCGCCATGGTCACCCAAACCATCGACCTCGAACAACTCGCTGAGCACATGGCCAACCACAACACGCCTTACTCCAAAGGTGCCATCTTAGGTGTGCTGACCGACATGGTGAACTGCATCCGCGAGCTCGTCCTCGACGGCAACGCCGTGAAGATCCCCAACCTCGCCATCTTCTCCGCCGGACTGACCACCAAGGCGGCCGAGGCCCCCGAAGGGTTCAATGCGGCCAACATCAAGTCGGTGCATCTGCGCGCCCGCTCCACCGGCGTTCTGACCCGTGCTGAGCTCACCACGGCCGCAAGGGTTCAGCAACTCTCCCCCTACGATCCCAAGAGGAATGCGGTGGAGACGGAGGGCGGTGAAAACGGAACGGGCGGTGAGACCGGAACGGACGAGAAAACGGTAAATCCGTAAAACAAAGTCCCAAAGAGAATGCCTCACCCCAAGAGGCTGTTGTTTGTAGGGGGTAAGGCTTTACGCAAAAATCATGCATTTTAGGTATTGCGCCTTCGGAGCTTTCTTCGTAATTTTGCAACTGTAAAACGATGGCAAGAGATAAACATCAAATATCACCGACGTGACATCTTGTCGCCATCACCCGACATGAAATCTTATTCGCTATAAACATGAAATCTTGTTCGCTATAAATATAAAGCATAATGTTTTTGTATGTGTATAAAAGGATCGGCTGCGAAGTCGGTCCTTTTTGTTGTTGTGTTAATCTTTGAATTTTTTCACGTTTATATTTCCTTAACTAATTAAGAATCTGTAACTTTGCATATGGAAAACGTTAAAGGGTCAAGCAAAAACCATTTTCAAGCAGAAAATCAATATAAATAAAGCATGGAAGTATTAAACAAATTGTTTTGGGGATTCCCCGAGTTTTGGGGTGGGGGTGTAGCGCACTCCCTGTTCATCCTCTCCTTGGTGCTCACCATCGGTTTGGCACTGAGCAAGGTAAAGGTCCGTGGCATCTCACTGGGCGTGTCATGGATATTGTTTGCAGGACTGGTCTTCGGCCACTTCAACATGATGCTCGACGAGCACCTGCTCCATTTCCTGATGGAGTTTGGCCTGGTGCTCTTTGTCTACTCCATCGGTCTTGAGGTAGGTCCGGGCTTCTTCGCCTCCTTCCGTGGGGGCGGGCGCGTGCTCAACGGCCTGGTGGCTATCATCGTCGGCATCGGCGTGGTCACCCTGCTCGCCATCTACTTCATCACCGGCACGCCCTTCGCTACGCTGGCCGGTGTGGCCTCCGGTGCCGTGACCAACACGCCCGCCCTGGGTGCTGCCCAGCAGGCGTTCAGCGATCTGCACCATGTCGTTGACAATCCGTCGATTGCCACCGGCTACTCGGTCGCCTATCCCATCGGTGTGCTCGGCGTCATCGCTGCCATGGTCATCCTGCGCTATGTGCTCCGCATCGACATGAAGGCCGAGGAGGAGGATGCCCGGCGCGGTACCGGATACCTCGAAAAGATCACGCTGAACACCTTCTCGGTGAAGATCAACAACAAGATGATCGATGGAAAGCCTGTGCGCGAGGTGCACCATTTCCTCAAGCGCGACTTCATGATCTCCCGCATCTACCGCCCCGAGGACAACAACCACCACGAGCTCGTCAAGGGTGACACCATTCTCAACGACGGCGACGTGATCCTTGTAGTCGCCCACCCGCAGGACGAGGAGCCCATCTGCGCGCTCATGGGTGAGAAGGTGGCGTTTGACTGGAAGCAGTTCAGCGACTCGCTCATCTCCCGTCGTATCCTCATCACCAAGTCGGAGCTCAACGGCAAGTCCATCGCTCAGCTGCAGTTCCGCTCCAGCCTCGGTGCCAACATCACACGCGTCAACCGCTCCGGTGTGGATCTCGTGGCCACACCCCATCTGAAACTGCAGATGGGCGACCGCGTCACCGTCGTGGGTTCTGAACTTGCCGTGAGCCATGCCGAGAAGGTCATGGGCAACTCGCTCAAGCGACTCAACGCGCCCAACCTGATTCCTATCTTCCTCGGCATCTTCCTCGGCTGTCTGCTGGCCAACGTGCCCTTCTTCATCCCCGGCATCTCCGAGAATCTGAGACTGGGACTCACGGGCGGACCGTTCATCATTGCCATTCTCATGGGATATTTCGGGCCGAAATACAACTTGGTGACCTACAACACCATCTCGGCTAACCTCATGCTGCGCGAAGTGGGATTCTGCATCTTCCTGGCATGCGTGGGACTGGCTACGGGCCGCACCTTCGTGGTTACGATAGAGAGCTATTCGGGATTGATTTGGATCTTCTACGGCTTCCTCATCACGATGATCCCCGTGCTGCTCGGCGGCGTGATCGGCCGTTATTGCTTCCACATCAACTTCTTCACGCTCATGGGTGTGCTGGCCGGTTGCAACACCAACCCACCCGCACTGAGCTTCGTGGGCGAGCGCAGCGACACCGACTCGGCGGCAGTGGGTTACTCTACTGTCTATCCGTTTGCTATGTTCCTGCGTATCATCACCTTACAGATCCTCGTTTTCATTTTTGCTTGAATCTCTTAACAGTATAGAATCGTCATGCCGGTCATACACATCACCCGTAAGGACACCCCGGGCACAGAGGTGTTTTGGAAACTCACCGACGCGCAGCTGCGCAACCGGCTGCATCCTGCCGAGGCCCTCGTGGTCGTGGAGAGCCCTAAGGTCATCCGCACCGCGCTGGGGGCAGGACTCCAGCCCGTGGCCATGCTGTGTGAGGAGCGCCATCTGAGCGGCGACGCTGCCGACATCGTGGCACGGGTGGGCGACATCCCCATCTACACGGGCCCACGCGAGCTGTTGGCCGACATGACGGGCTACACGCTCACGCGGGGCGTGCTTTGCGCCATGCGCCGGCCGTCGCTGCCCTCGCTCGATGACCTCTGCGCCCAGTCGAGGCGGCTGGTGGTCATCGATGGCGTGTGCGACACGACAAATATCGGTGCGATGTTTCGCTCGGCGGCAGCGCTCGGCATGGACGGCATACTGCTCACCCGCGACAGTTGCGACGCCTTCAACCGCCGCAGCATACGCGTGTCGATGGGCACCACCTTTCTGATCCCCTGGACGTGGGTCGACAATCCTTTGGACGACCTGCGCAGCCGGGGATTCCACACTGTGGCTCTGGCCTTACGTCACGACTCAATCGTCCTCGACGATCCCCGTCTGGCAGCCTGGCCCCGACTGGCCCTGATCATGGGTACTGAGGGCGACGGCCTTCCCCTCGAAGTCATTGACGGGGCCGATGATGTGGTGCGCATACCCATGGCGCGCGGCATCGACTCGCTCAATGTCGCAGCGGCCATGGCGGTGGCATGTTACCAACTGAGGATAAAAAGTTGAGTGTCAATTTAATATTCTTATATGCAACTATATCAATGGTTAGGTTTTGACTCCAAAACCATGAGTGTGCGCACTGAGCTCATCGCCGGTGCCACCACATTTCTGACGATGTGTTATGTCCTTGCCGTGAATCCTACTGTGCTGAGCAATACCGGCATGGACCGCGCGGCACTGTTCACCAGCACGGCGCTGGCCTCGGCGGTAGCCACGCTGCTGCTGGCTTTCCTCGCCAAACTGCCTTTTGCGCAGGCTCCGAGCATGGGACTGAACGCTTTCTTCGCCTTCACACTGTGCCAGGCGCTGGGCTATACGTGGCAACAGGCACTGGCCATCTCGCTTATCGAGGGCGTAACCTTCCTGCTGATCACGTTCATCCATGTGCGCGAATATATCCTCTACGCCATTCCCACCAATCTGCGCTATGCCATCTCGGTGGGCATCGGCATGTTCATCGCATTCATCGGACTGAAAAACGCGGGCATCATCGTCAGCAATCCCAACACTTTTGTGTCGTTGGGTACTTTCACGCCTACGGCTATCCTGGGCATCATTGCCATTCTGGTGAGCGGTGTGCTCATGGCGCGCAATGTCAAGGGTTCGCTGTTTTTTGGTATCATCATCACCACGCTGGTGGGCATTCCCATGGGAGTGACCGAGGTGCCGCAGCATTGGCTGCCGGTGTCCATGCCACAGAGTCTGTCGCCCGTCTTCTGCCAGTTTCGCTTCGACGGTCTGCTGTCTTTTCGCACGGTGATGGTGGTGGTTTCGCTGCTGCTGGTCAACATCTTCGACACTGTGGGCACCTTAGTGGGACTGTCATACAAGACCAACATCGTGAAGCCCGACGGCACCATTCCTCATGTCAACGAGGCGATGATGAGCGACGCATTGGGCACTACCATCGGCTCGCTGTTGGGCACGAGTACCATCACGACCTACGTAGAGAGCGCCTCGGGAATCGCTGAGGGCGGACGTAGCGGCATGACGAGCTTCGCCGTGGGCCTGCTCTTTCTCATCTCGCTGTTTCTCTCCCCGGTGTTTATGCTCATCCCCGGTGCGGCCACGAGCGGTGCGCTGGTGATGGTTGGCGTGCTGATGCTCGACAATGTGAAGCGGATGGATCTCTCGACGATTGACGAGTCATTTCCTGCTTTCATCACGATGATCACCATGGTGCTGTGCTATAGTATCGCCGACGGCATCTGCCTGGGCATCCTCAGCTATGTGGCCATGAAGCTGTGCGTGAGGAAATGGCAGGATCTCAATGTCACCCTGCTTGTGCTCAGCGCTGTCTTCATCCTTAACTTCATATTCGGATGATAAAATGCTAATAATCTGATTGTTATTGGTTCTTTGCGAATTGATTCATTCATATTAAAAAAGAGATTCAGCAGTGTTGCCGAATCTCTTTTTTTTATTGCCATCAAGATTTGCTCATGTGGAAGAAAAGCCCTATATTTGCAAGTGCAAAACAAAATTGCTAATATATATAGAATGAGATTCGCTTTCATCATATTTCTGCTCTTGCCCATAGCCGGACAGGCCTATGTCATGCTCCGCACTTGGCAGTTGCTCCCAGCCATTCCTGCGCTTCGCATGGCCGTCATGGGCTTGATGGCTTTGGCCTTCATCATCTTCTTTGTAGCCATGTCGGGCACCATCAACCATTGGCCGTTGGGCTTGGCGACGGCTGCTTACGAGGTGGGTACCTCATGGCTCATCGTCCTGCTCTACCTCTTCCTTGTGTTTCTCTGCTTCGACATGTTGCGGCTCTGCCATATTCTCCCCTCCGCCAGGTTACAGGCTAACGGTCGGTTGGCCGCAGGACTGGCTATTGCACTCACAGCACTATTCGCCTACGCTTATTGCCACTACAACGACAAGAAACGGGTGGAAATGACAGTGAAAACAGCCAAGCCGATGGATAAAGACGTGAAACTGGTTCTCGTCAGCGATTTGCATTTAGGCTATCACAACCGCAGAGCCGACCTACATCGCTGGCTCACAATGCTCAAAGCCGAGACCCCTGATGCAATCCTCATCGGTGGGGACATCATCGACGGCAGCTATCGCCCAGTGGCGGAAGAGATGATTGCTGAGGAGTTCCGCGCCTTGGACATTCCCGTCATCGCCTGCCTGGGCAACCACGACTACTACACCGGGCTCAGCAATGACTTGCAGTTTTGCCGGGAAGCGGGCATCAGGGTGCTGCGCGATACCACGACGACGCTCGACGGCATCACCATCGTAGGCCGTGACGACCGCACCAACTCGCAGCGTAAGCCGCTCAGCGACATCTTGCAGGGCACTGACAAGCGTAGATTTATACTGGAACTCGACCATCAGCCCTATCACTTGGAAGAAGCTGAGAAAAATGGCGTCGACTTTGAGTTTGCCGGACATACTCACTACGGACAAGCGTGGCCCATCAGCTGGATTACCGACGCTGTCTATGAAGACGCTTTCGGACCACTGCGCAAAGGTCATACCGACTATTACGTCAGTTCGGGCCTCGGCATCTGGGGCGCAAAGTTCCGCATCGGCACGCAATCGGAATATCTCGTGCTGAACATCAAAAGACAATAAGCATCATACACCTATTTATATATAGGTATCTTCATAACCCCTTTAATCATCAATAACCATGAACGGAAATTTTGTTTATCACAATCCGACCAAACTCTATTTTGGTCCCGACAGTCTCAACGGACTGAAAGAAGAACTGAAAAAATATGGTCCAAACATCATGCTCAATTATGGTGGGGGAAGCATCAAACGCAATGGTATCTACGACGAGGTGATAGCCGTGCTCAAGGAAGCTGGTAAGACCGTTGTGGAGAATCCCGGCGTGATGTCCAACCCCACGCTGGCCAAGCTGCGCGAGGGTGTAGACATCGCCCGCAAGCATCAGGTCGACCTCATCCTTGCCGTGGGTGGCGGCAGCGTGTGCGACTACTCCAAAGCTGTGGCAGCCTGCGCCCACTACGAGGGTGACTATTGGGACGCTTTCTATCTCAAGCAGCAGAATCCGCCACAGGGGCAAAAAATACTGCCAGTAGCCTGCGTGCTGACAATGGCGGGAACTGGCAGCGAGATGAATGCCGGAACCGTCATCACCGATGCCGACACCAAGTTGAAGGTGGGTCACGTCTACGACGAGCGGCTCCTTCCACAGTTCTCCATCCTCAACCCCAACTTCACGCTTACCGTGCCCGTAGAGCAGATGAAGGCGGGTATCTTCGACATCATGAGCCACATCTTGGAACAGTATTTCTCCGATGACAACGACAACACTTCGGACTATATCTCGGAGGGACTGATGCATAGTCTTATCGTTGCGGCCCGAAAAGCCGTGAAGGATCCGCAGGACTATGAGGCCCGTAGCAACATCATGTGGACTGCCACTTGGGCTCTCAACGGGCTCATCAACAAGGGCAAGAAAGAGGATTGGGAAGTGCATATGATTGGACACTCGGTGGGTGCCTGGACACATGCGCCCCACGGCTATACGCTGTCCGCGGTGTCGCTGGCCTACTATCGCAAGATCATGAAATTCGGACTTAAGAAATTCGTGCGCTTTGCTGAAAACGTCTGGGGCGTCAGCCCGCAGGGTAAGACCGACGAGCAGATTGCCAATGAGGGGCTCGAAGCGTTGAAGGCTTGGATGCAGGAGATCGGACTGCCGCTGACATTGAAAGAGATCGGCACCACCGACGACATGCTCGATGGCATCGCCCGCGGCACCTTCCTGCTCGATGCCGGTTATCATCAGCTCACCCACGACGAACTCATGGAGGTGCTCCGCGAGAGTATGTAATGATTGACAATGACTTATAAGCAACTCGACCTCTTCGCCACTGACGACGAAGAGGAGAAAATAAAGAAAGAGGTGGAGGGCATTGACCTTTCGCCTCTTTTTGAGCGACTGGCCAAGAGTCAGTTCCGCAGCTCGTTTTATCTCAATGCCAAGGACAAAGCCTATATCCAAGACAAGGGCTGGAAAAAAATAGAGCAGGGCACGCGAGAAACCATAGCCCGGCGGCTGGCTCCAGCCTTTATCGCCAACGATGGCAAGCAGACACCCATGCGCCATGGCATCTTTCCGCCTTTCATCGCCCAGCACGCCACTGGCTGCTGTTGTCGTGGCTGCTTGGAGAAATGGCATGGCATTCCCAAGGGCCGTCAGCTGACGCTGCGTGAGCAAATTTACCTCACGCGTGTCGTCATGGAGTGGCTGCGACAGCATAATGTGTGGTCTGAATGAGTCATGAACATCTGTGTACCAGCATGAGTCATGAACATTTCAGCATGAGTCATGAGCATCCATGCGAAAACACTAACGATCAGAACAACTTCATCCAGTCGTCGAAGTCCTTGTTTTGAAAGGTGTGGATGCCATTGCGCTCAGCAGCTTCGCAGTTCACCTCCAAGTCATCGATGAAGAGCGTAGCATTGGGATCAATGGCTGCGTCTTTGATGACTTGTTGAAAAATCTCATTGTCGGGCTTCTTCATGTGCATCTCCTGCGAGAGAAATGTCTTCTCGAAATAGTCCTCTACACCATAGTGATCCATCGGGAATAGCTTCTCCTTGCAGTATTGCCAGTGCAGATCAATGGTATTGCTGAGCAGGAAGACGCGGTGCCCCTCTATTCTCAGTTGCAACAACATACGTTTCTTCTCGTCGGGGATATACAGCAGCATTGCGTTGGCAGCAGCCGTGATCTGCTCGTCGGTGGCATCTGAGTGAGTGGTCTCGCGGACTGCGTCAAAGAATTGTTTGTTGCTCATCAGCCCCACGCCCATCGCCTGGAAGAGTTTCAGCCCCTCGGCATACTCTTGGATATGGTCCTTCTTAGGCCAACCCAACTTCTCAAACGCACGCATTGTGGCAGCCTCATCGAGTTTGACGAGTACATTGCCCAAATCAAATATGATATTTTCGTAATTCATCGTCGATTGCTGATCTATATTTTCACTGTTTCTTGAGTCTTCTTTTCTGACTTCAATGTCGCAAAGGTAATAAAAATTCTACGTATGACAAAGTGAGTTTGATACTCAATTTCTTGTGATAATAAAAATTGGGTGCCTTTATCCATTTTACAAGCTGATGGTGCCGCTTCTTTTTAATTTTTTTCGTATCTTTGCGGAAAACACTCAAGTATGAAACAACAAACAGAGATTCATGGCAAGAACTGCACAGTTTATCAACGGGGAGAAGCTCCGCTGATGCTTCTTTTGCAGCCCGTCGACGAGCACGATCGTGAAGAGTTGGACACAGAGATGGAATGGATCGCCAATCATAGTGCTGTGGATTTCCGTTTCGTCGCTGTTCATATCGACCGGTGGTTTGATGAGTTGGCTCCTTGGCCGGCGCCTCCCGTCTTTGGCAAGACACCTTTCGGTAATGGTGCGGCAAAGACGCTCGATAGCCTCCGGCTGATTGTCCGTGAGGAGCAGCTGCGTAGGGTTGCGTCAACTGTGGCTTCGTTGAAGGTTATCCTTGGCGGTTATTCCTTGGCAGGGCTCTTTGCGCTGTGGGCCGGCTATCAGTCCGACCAACCCTTCGACGCTGTTGTGGCAGCCTCTCCCTCGGTGTGGTATCAAGGTTGGCTGGACTATGCTGCTGCCCATCAGCCACTGTCCAGCGCTTTCTATCTCAGTCTCGGCGACCGTGAGGAGCGCTCGCGAACACCGATTCTGACCACTATCGCTACTGCCATTCAATGTCAGCAGAAGCTGCTGGAGCAGGCTCATGTGGTCAACACTTTTGAGTGGAACCCCGGCAATCATTTTCAAGACAATGGACAACGGACAGCAAAAGGATTTGTCTGGGCAATGGAAAACTTGCATCAGCGCTAATGGCATTACTGATTAATGAAGAGGGTATGATTTCAATTTTTTCATCTCATTTATGAATGCAAAGAACGCTAACAACGAAGTCTTGAAAGATGCGGGACAGATCGCCGAACGGCTGCGTGCGCTACGCAACGACAGCCAACGCGGGATACTCATGCGCTTCTTCAAGACTGGCCCGGGAGAATATGGCGAAGGCGACGAGTTTTTGGGCATCAAGGTGCCCGTGACTCGCAGTGTGGTAAAGCAGGTGGACAAACGTCTGCCGCTTACAGAGACAGAGCAGTTGCTGCTGTCGCCGTGGCATGAGGTTCGTCTCTGTGCGCTGCTGATATTGGTTAACCAATTCAGCCGTTTCGCCAACCACAACGACCAGGAGGCCATGGAGCAGCGCGACGCAATCGTCAGCTTCTACCTCCATCATGCCGACAGAATCAACAACTGGGATCTTGTCGATGCCTCTGCTCCGAAGATCATCGGGCGATGGCTGATGTGCTCTACCAACTTGGGGCAGCAGCGCGAAATCATTGATGCTTTGGCCCATAGCGGCCATCTGTGGCGGCAACGCATCAGTATGGTTTGCACGCTCACCCCTACACAGTATGGTGATCCTTCCTGGTGTCTGCGCTATGCCGAGATACATCTCCACGCTACTCACGACCTCATGCAGAAGGCCGTCGGATGGATGCTCCGGGAGATGGGAAAGCATGTGAGTATGGATCTCTTACGCAATTTTCTCATTCAACATGCCCACGAGATGCCGCGAACCATGCTCCGCTATGCCATTGAAAAGTTTGATGAAGCTGAGCGTCATGACTTTATGGCGAGAAATGGCCGAAGAAATCTCAACAATAACAAGAAACGCTCTGAATAACAAGGAAGGGCTCAAGAATAACAAGGAGGGATCAAAAATAACATTTTGCCGCTGACTGCCCACAAAACGAGAAGCGGCGCAAAACTTTGAACGAAATTAAAGAGGAGATAGAACAATGAGTACGGGTAAACGATTGACACGATCCATGTCGGATCGTTGGTTAGCAGGTGTGTGCAGTGGCATTGCCAACTACTTTGGTTGGGATGTGGCCATCCTGCGTTTAGTCTATTTGGTGCTGACGCTGTGCACTGCCTTTAGTGGCATCATCATCTATATCATTCTATGGATTTGTATGCCGGAAGATAACAACTAATTCCACGAAGAATCAGCATTGCTGAATATTTCGTAGATTTCGTGCGGTGCGAAAATTTCGTGTCAGTGCGATGGTTTCGTATTGGTGCGATAACTTTCGTGTTGGTGCGGTAAATCTCGCAATTTGGTTCGGGCAGCTGCCATGATGGCAACTACCCGAACCGTATTTGGTGCTGTCGTCGAGGCGCACACGGCCCCGTTTCGTCAAGGACGCTGCCGGGTGTGCTGACGTGAATTTCAGTTGACACTTGTTCTATACGCTGGCGGCTTGAAGCAAGATCTCGTTGAGCGTAGGATGGATATGGATGATGTCTCTCAGTTGTTCCAGAGTGATGTCGAAATTCATCAGCGCAGCCACTTCCTGTACGATAGCAGCGGCATTGGCACCCATGACATGACATCCGACTATCTTGGAATCAGGCTGCGTGCCATCGCAGATGATTTTTACGAGTCCTTCGGTGGCCTCTATAGCTTGCGCCTTGCCGTTGCTGCGGTAGAAGCCTTTGTGGGTAGTGTAGTCGGGGTACTTGGCTTTTGCTTGATCCTCGGTCAGCCCGACGGAAGCCAATTCGGGACGCGTGAAAACCGCAGCGGGCATGATGTCGAAACGAATGCGGTCATCATGACCCAAAATACGGTTAACTACATGGCGGCCCTGCGCTGTTGCTGCATGAGCCAGCATCTGACGGCCATTGACATCACCAATGGCATAGATTCCAGGCACCGTGGTGGCGAAATCGTCGTTGACAAGAATGCCGTGACCATTATACTCGACGCCGGCTACTTCGAGATGTAATCCGTCAACTTGTGGTGCGCGTCCGGTTGCTACCAGAATGCAGTCGCAAGTGATGTGCTCTTCGGCTTTCTTTTTTGTATTGAAATAGGATACCTCGTTACCGTTGACTTCACGGACTTGACAAGCAAGATGGAATTTGATGCCGGTCTTTTCCAGTGCCTTGCGCAGCCGCCTGGCTATCTCACCATCGACGGTGGGCAAACATTCGCTTAGAAACTCCACTACATCTACTTTGCAACCGAAGTCCCGGAACATCGTAGCCATTTCCAAACCGATGACACCAGCTCCAATGACGCACACCGTAGAGGGTAGCGAAGGAGAGGCAAGCAGGTCGTCGGATGTGAAGACATAAGGGCTCCGCGGCTCCTTAATCCCTGGCAATGGTGGCATCTTCACTTTGGATCCCGTAGCGATGATCACGTACCGGGCTTTCACCTTCTCTTCGCCTACGTTGACAGTTTGAGCATCGATAAATACTGCATGTCCCTGTAGTAGTGTGATGGCTGGATTGGAGAGCAATGTAGAGATGCCCTGACGAAGTCCCGCTACAACCTGCCCTTTTCTTTCCATAGCGTGATTGAAAGCCTCAGCCTGAGGCTCTGCATTGCCCTGCGCTTCCTTAGCGGCATCGTGGAGCAACGATTTGGTGGGAATGCAGCCGCGGTTGAGGCAGGTTCCACCAACCTCCCTCTCCTCGGCTATCACCACTTTCTGTCCTTGATTTGCAGCATAGAGTGCTGTTTCATAGCCTCCTGGTCCGCTGCCAATAATCATTATATCTGTTTCTATCATTTTTCCGTAAATGTTAGGTTCTGTAAGGCTATTTCATTTCCTATAAGTCGAAATTTGTGGTGCTGTCTTTCAAATCGGAATTGATAATGTTGTCTTTGAAGTCGGAATTGATAATGTTGTTTTACAAGTTGGAATTAATTATGATTTGCCGCCTTTGAAAGTCAATACGGGGTGACGGGCAGCCAGCACGTCGTCGGCACGCGAGATGGGCGTGTTGTGCGGTGCGGTCTTCACGACGTCGGGCGTTTCTTTGGCTTCACGTGCGATCTGATGCATAACGGCAATGAATCGGTCGAGTGTTTCCTTGCTTTCGTTTTCCGTTGGCTCGATCATCATGGCCTCGTGGAAGAGCAGTGGAAAGTAGATTGTAGGAGCATGGAAATCAAAGTCGAGCAACCGCTTGGCAACGTCGAGCGTGGTGACTCCTGTAGACTTATCTTTAAGTCCGTTGAAGACAAATTCATGTTTGGAAAGGCCCTCGATGGGCAAATCATACGCATCTTTCAGCTGGTGGCGAATGTATGTGGCGTTGAGCGTGGAGAGTGGTCCCACTTGTTTGATATTTTCTTTACCCAATGACAAGATATATGTCAGGGCGCGCACCTCCACGAGGAAGTTGCCATGATAAGGATTAACCATGGGGAAGAACTGCTCCAGTCCCTTGCGCACTCCTACAGGGCCGCTGCCGGGACCGCCACCACCGTGAGGTGTGGAGAAGGTTTTGTGGAGGTTAAGATGCATCACGTCAAAGCCCATGTCACCGGGGCGACAGATGCCCAGCAGGGGGTTGAGATTGGCTCCATCGTAGTACATCAGTCCGCCGCAGTCATGTACCATTTTTACGATTTCCACTATGTTGTGCTCAAAGAGTCCGAGTGTGTTAGGATTGGTCATCATCATGGCGGCTACGGTGTCGTCAAGTTTTGAGCGAAGGTCTTCGATGTCGACGGTACCATCGGCGAGACTTTTGACTTCCACAACCTGCAGGCCGCAGACTGCTGCTGAGGCCGGATTGGTGCCGTGGGCAGAGTCTGGAACGATGACTTTTACGCGCTTCATATCGCCGCGACTTTCGTGATAAGCCCTGATAATCATCAGTCCCGTCAATTCTCCATGAGCACCAGCACAGGGTTTAAGCGTGAAGTCGTACATACCCGTAAGCGCCGCGAGCTGACGGCGCAACGCCGTGGCTACCTCCTCACATCCCTTGACCGTCTGCACAGGTTGCAGAGGATGGATATGGGTGAAAGAGGGTAGAGCGGCTATCTCTTCATTGATTTTAGGATTGTATTTCATCGTGCAGGATCCCAACGGATAGAATCCGTTGTCAACTCCGAAGTTGTTGCCGCTGTGGTTGGTATAGTGCCGCACGACAGTCATCTCATCGCACTCTGGTAGTTCTGCCGGCTTGTCCCGGCAAACATCAGAAGGTAGTGAATGATGAGGAAAAGTATTATGTGGCAGGCTGTAGCCAACGCGTCCAGGATGGCTCAGCTCGAAAATCAAATGATGATATAACTTATTGTTCATAACCTTCTCTTTTAAGAATTAACCAGTGCTACGAGCGCGTCAATCTCTTCCTTGGTCCTTTGTTCAGTGACCGCCAACATAATGATGTGGTCATCGATCTTGACTCCTCCGAGGAAGCCTGCTTCCAGCCATTTGGCCTGCAGAGCGTCGATGTCATCGTCGTATGTGACACAAAATTCGTTGAGGTATTCCTTGTTCTTGAATGCATCGGTGAAATGTCCGGTTTCCAGAAGCTTATCGTGAAGGTAATGGGCACCGTCACAGCCCAATTGGGCGACCTCAGTGAGTCCCTGTTTACCCATAAGCGCCATGTAGATAGTTACCCAAAGTGCCATCAAGCTCTCATTAGAGCAGATATTAGAAGTGGCTCTCTGCCGGCGAATATGCTGTTCGCGAGCCTGCAGAGTCAAAACAAATACCCGTTGACCATTGCCGTCGACTGTCTGTCCGACAATTCTCCCCGGCATCTTGCGCATATATTTTTCTGTGGTACACATATAGCCGAGGTAAGGTCCACCCCAGGCCATAGGCAGGCCTAAGCTCTGTGCCTCACCAACAGCAATATCTGCTCCCCATTCTCCGGGAGTCCTTAGCAGAGCCAAGTCTGCGGCTATGCTGTTGATAATCAGTAGCGCTTTGTAGGAGTGGCAGGTATCAGCCACGCCGCTCAAGTCCTCGACGATACCATAATAGTTGGGTTGTTGCACGATAATGCCGGCCACTCCGCCCTGTTTGAGTGTATTCTCCATCTGAGTGAAATCGGTGACGCCCTCGTTTTGCGGGATTTCCTCAACGGTCATGCCATGGAAATGGGCATAGGTGTCAAGCACTTTTCTTACTTTCGGGTCGATGGTTGCCGACACAAGTATGGTTTTGGTATGGTGCCCAATAGCGCAGGCCATCATCGCGGCCTCTGCAGTGGCTGTGGCACCGTCGTACATCGACGCGTTGCTCACTTCCATGCCGGTGAGCCGTGACATCATCGTCTGATATTCAAAGATATAGTGGAGTGTGCCCTGCGAGATCTCTGCTTGGTAGGGCGTGTAGCTCGTCAGATACTCCGAGCGCTCTACTATTTGTGGAATGGCAGAGGGTATATAATGATCATAAACACCGGCACCGGCAAAGCACGTCAACTCTCGGTTGTCCTTTGCAAGACGGTCGAAATATCTTCGTACTTCCACCTCGCTCTTCGCTTCCGGAATGTCGTAGTCGCCCTTGAGCCGGACAGAATCAGGGACATCCGCATAGAGGTCGTCAATGGAACCAACCCCTATAGTCTGCAACATTTCTTGGATGTCCGCAGGTGTTTGAGGGAAATATTTAAACATAGCTTAGATTTATTGAAATATCGGAAATAGAAAACCCGCTTGTTATGACACATGTTATCCTCATGCGTAGAGATGAGGAGATATTTTTGCGGTGTGTCATTTTCCTTGCCCTTACGCATGGGGATGAGATGACATTGTTAGCGGTGAGCTATTCTCTTTGCCCTCATGCGTAGGGATGAGAAGAAATTTTATCGACGTACTATTCTATTTCCGAATACGAGGTTATTGATTTTTCTTGTTGTAGTCTTCTTCTGTCATGAGCTTTTGGAGCTCTTCTGTGTCAGCGATGCTTACCTTGATGATCCAATTGTCGTTGGCATCCTGGTTGATGAGCTCAGGATGATCCTCCAGAGCCTCGTTGACTTCTACAACAGTGCCGCTGATTGGGGCAATCAGATCGCTGGCAGCCTTAACGCTTTCCACAGCTCCAAAGACTTCACCAGCAGTGATCTCGTCATCTACCTCCGGCATATCGACGTAGACGATATTGCCCAATTGCTTCTGAGCGTAGTCGGTAATGCCAATATAGCCGAACTCTCCTTCTACTCTTACATATTCGTGTGATTCACTGAAATAAGTCATAATAGGTGTGAAATTAATGGTTAATAAGTATGTTATTTGTGATAATGCTCATGCTATTTGTGATAGTGCTTATCATAGAATTTCTTCTTGACAATGGTTCCGGAGAAAGTTTTGCGGCGGATCTGAATCTCCACACGGTCGCCCAACTTGAGTGAGGCATCGACCAATGCCACGGCACAACTTTTGTCAACAGAGATGAGTCGATAGCCGGTAGTGACTATACCGACTGGTTTGCCGTCCTTGAGCACGGTATAGCCATGACGGGGCACAGCCTTGTCGTCGAGTTCAATGCCGCGAAGCCGCTGAGTCACACCATTTGTCTTTTGTTCGACGAGCGCATCTTTGCCAATGAATTCTGGTTTATCCAATTTGCAAAACATGCTCAGTCCAGCCATGACGGGTGAGATATCCTTCGAAAGTTCGTCTCCATAGAGGGGAAGACCCACCTCGAAGCGCAGCGTGTCGCGACATCCCAGTCCACAGGGCACGCAACGATGGCTTGCCATCAGCTGATCCCATTGTTTGACGATGAACTTCGTTGAGCCATAGATCTCAAAACCGTCCTCGCCGGTGTAGCCCGTGCGACTGACGATTATTTCCTCACCATCAACCTTCAATGTTTTGCAAGTGTAGAAGACAAGCTCGCTGCAAGGTATCTTCAACACTTCTTCCATGATGCTCGGCGACTCAGGACCTTGCACAGCGAGCTGTCCATAATAGTCGGACTTGTTTTCAAGCACAACATCAAATCCCCGGGCTTGCTCGCGCATCCATGCATCGTCTTTGTCGATGTTGGCAGCATTAACCACAATGAAGAAATGGTTGGGAGCCATCTTGTAGACAAGCAGGTCGTCGACAGTTCCTCCGTCGGGGTAGAGCATCATGCCATAGTAAATCTTGTGAATAGGGGCATCTGTGATGTCATTGGTGAAAATGTGGTTGACATATTTTTCAGCGTCAGGTCCCGTCACGACAATCTCTCCCATGTGGGAGACGTCAAAAACGCCACAATGCTGCCGCACTGCATTGTGCTCATCTATAATAGATGTGTACTGGATGGGCATATCGAAGCCCCCAAATGGCTGAATGAGGGCTCCTGCCTGGCAGTGCCGCTCGTAGAGACATGTTCTCTTATTCATAGACATTTATGTAACAAGGTATATTTGCTGCAAAAATAAAGGTTTAAACAATACACTGCAAGGAAAGGGCTACTAAAGTTAGTTAAAATCGGAATAATTGTTATTTTGGAAGTGCCTTGATCAAAAGGATATGGTAAAGTCAGAAGGGGAAAAATAAAAACGGATTGCAAAGAGTATTACTTCTTCACAATCCGTTGTATATGTTTTCAATAGAAGTGAATGTTACTTCTTCTCGTTCTTGACTTTATCGACATAGGCGTCAATAACAGCCACGGCAGTAACGTTAACGACGTCGCGGACGCTGGCCTCGAAGTCGGTGAAGTGGATAGGCTTGTTCAGACCCATCTGGATAGGACCGATGATCTCCACATCGGGATCCAACGACTGCATTAACTTGTAGCTGCTGTTGGCAGAGCTCATGTTGGGGAATACCAGGGTGTTGACATCCTTGCCCTTGAGACGGGTGAAAGGATACTTGGCATCACGCAGCTCTTTGTCAAGAGCGAAGTTGACTTGCATCTCACCATCAATGGCGAGGTCGGGATAGTCGTGCTGCATCATTTCCACGGTCTGATGTACCTTCTGAGGTGATCCTATCTCGTCTGTACCGAAGTTGGAATAGCTGATCATGGCCATTACAGGCTCGTCGTTGAAGAATCTGACGGTATGTGCCGAGAGACGGGCTACGTCATACAGCACATTTTGGTCGGGATGACGGTTGATAAGCGTATCAGCGAGGTAGTAAACTCCCTTCTTAGTGTTGAGGATGTGCATCGTAGCGAATGTGTTGTAGTCTTTGCGCACTCCGACCACTTCCTTGGCTACCTTGATAGTGTTGCTGTATTTGGTATAGAGACCAGTGATGAAAGCATCAGCGTCGCCCTGCTCAACCATGGACATGCCGAAGTAGTTGCGCTCATACATCTTGTCGTATGCCTCTTCAAAAGTGTAGCCTTGTCTTGCGCGTTTTTCAGCGAGGTGCTTGGCATAGGTAGCGCGGCGACCTTGCTCTTTGTCAGCACGCATATCGATGATTTCCACACCTGTTAAGTCGAGTTTTAAACGATTGGCGATACGAGTTAAGCGGTCGGGGTTGCCAAGAAGAATAGGATGGCAGATACCCTCCTGCAGAGCCTGTACAGCTGCTTTCATCATCGTCGGATGACCACCTTCGGCAAAGACCACACGCTGCGGATGCAGTGCAGCAGTGGCATGCAAGGTGCGCGTGAGCTTGGTCTCCTGGCCCAGAAGCTGACGCAAATGATCCTTGTAGGCTTCCCAGTCCTTGATAGGTGTGCGGGCAACGCCGCTTTCCATGGCAGCTTTTGCCACAGCGGCACTGACCTCTGTGATCAAACGGGGATCCACCGGCTTCGGAATGAAATATTTAGGACCGAAACTCAGGTCATTCACATGGTAAACCTCGTTGACGATGTCGGGTATCGGTTGTTTGGCAAGGTCAGCGATGGCGTTGACAGCAGCCATCTTCATCTCTTCGTTGATAGCCTTGGCATGAACATCGAGAGCACCGCGGAAGATGTAAGGGAAGCCGATGACATTGTTGATTTGGTTGGGATAATCAGAGCGGCCTGTAGACATCAGCACGTCGGGCCGGCTTGCCATAGCATCCTCGTAACTGATCTCTGGCACAGGATTGGCGAGTGCAAAGACAATTGGCTTTTCAGCCATCGAGCGGACCATGTCCTGAGTCAGGATGTTACCTTTAGACAATCCTACGAAGACGTCAGCGCCCTTGATGGCTTCCTCAAGACTATGGACATCTCGGCGGTCGGTAGCGAAGAGCTTTTTCTGTGGTGTCAGGTTAGGACGGTCAGAAGTGATGACGCCCTTTGAGTCGAGCATAATAATGTTCTCTTTCTTCACGCCCAGAGCCACATAAAGCTTTGTGCAACTGATAGCGGCAGCACCGGCTCCGTTAACAACAAGACGCACCTTGGTGATGTCCTTGCCGGCCACCTCCAGCGCGTTTTTCAGTCCGGCAGCGGAGATAATAGCAGTACCATGCTGATCGTCGTGCATCACAGGAATGTCGAGATTCTTCTTCAGACGCTCCTCAATATAGAAGCACTCAGGTGCCTTGATATCCTCAAGGTTGATGCCGCCGAAGGTAGGAGCGATGCGCTCTACTGTTTCGCAGAATTTCTCAGGATCCTTCTCGTTGAGCTCGATGTCGAAGACATCAATACCACCATAGATCTTGAAGAGCAATCCCTTACCCTCCATCACCGGCTTGCCACTCATGGCACCGATGTCTCCCAATCCAAGTACGGCGGTGCCGTTGGAAATGACGGCTACAAGGTTGCCCTTATCGGTATATTTGTAGACATCATCCGGATTTTTCTGTATCTGAAGGCACGGATAGGCGACGCCAGGTGAATAAGCCAAACTCAGATCAGTTTGTGTGCGGTAAGGCTTCGTCGGCTTCACTTCTATTTTGCCCGGTCGTCCATTAGCATGGTAGGCGAGGGCAGCTTCCTCTGTAATCTTAACCATAAAAATGTTATCTTTTTGATTTAAAAACTTTCTATCTCTTTTTATTTAAGTGCAAAGATAATAAAAACTGTGGAATCCAAAGAAGTTTTTCTTTTTTTTTGTACCTTTGCAACAGAAAAGACTTGTATTTTCTCATATGATCAAAAATGTCTGTCCAACAGAGTACCGTCAGCAGTTGCGGCAACGTATCATCGAAGCCGCAACACGCGAGTTTGAAGCTAAGGGCATCAAATCCGTGAAAATGGATGATATTGCCTGTTTGTTGTCTGTATCAAAAAGAACAGTGTATGAGATTTTTGGAAACAAAGAGGATCTTCTGCTTGAATGTGTAAAGCATGACATGGACAGAACTGATGCTGAAATGAATGCCTTTGCACATGAGCCCGGTCACAATGTGATCGACATCATGTTGCACTTTTATGAGGTAAAGATGAGCAGAATGTCAAGGATTAATCCTGCCTATTTTATAGAATTGGACAAATATCCTCAAGTGCTCAGGCATTTTGAGGAGAGAAGAAAAATGAGAACGGTCAATTCTGCCTCATTCTTCAGCGAAGGAATTAAGCAAGGCTATTTCCGGCCGGAGGTAAACTATGAGTTGATCGAGAAAATTGCCGATCTCACTATTCGGGAAGTGATGTCTCAGCAGCTCTACATTGAATATAATCTTAAGGAGGTATTCAGTAATCTCACCATGGTATTCATGCGCGGACTTTGCACATCCAAAGGGATTGCGGAGTTGGAAAAGTAAGCAAATCAAAAACTGCTCCCTTATCATACGCAACGCATAATAATTGATCATGCTTGTAATTATGCGTTACGCATGGGGGCTATTATATTTATTTTTTTACTTGATCGTGGTATTGTCTAAGAGCAGCGAGAAGCTCCGCATTCTCTTTCTTTGTGCCAATCGTTACACGCAGACAGTCTTTGCAAAGTTTGACGCGGGTTCGGTTTCTGACGATGATACCTCTCTCAACAAGGTAATCGTAGATAGACTGAGCATCCGTCATCTTTGCCAAGAAGAAATTAGCGTTGGTTGGATAAACAGTCAGACAAATGGGTAGTTCACGGAATGCTGCCATCAGCTTAGGACGCTCTTCCAACAACAGCTTTACCCATTTCTCCACCTCCGCGCGATTCTTTAATGCTTCTAACGCATGACGCTGTGTGAGCAAGTTGATGTTGTAGGGGTATTTGACTTTGTTGAACAGTGCAATGATCTCTTCGCTGGCAAAAGCCATACCCAAACGTATGGCAGCGCAGCCCCATGCTTTGCTCATTGTGTTGAGTACGATCAGATGGGGATATTTAGCTACAACATGGCGAAAGAGTGGGGCGGAAGAAAAGTCGGAATAGGCCTCATCGATAACAACAATGCCATCGAAACGCTCCAAGACCGTTGTGATCTCCTGAGTGGACATGTTATTACCTGTTGGATTGTTGGGAGAGCAGATCCAAATCACTTTTGTGTGCGCATCACATGCAGCCAACATAGCGTCGGCATTCATTTGATAGTTCTCATCCAACAGAACAGGCCGACATTCGACATCATTGATGTCGGCGCAAACCTTGTACATGCCATAAGTTGGCTCAATAGCCACCACATTGTCTACCTGTGGACTGCAAAACACGCGGTAAACAAGATCTATCGCTTCATCGGAGCCATTGCCAAGAAAAATGTTTCCAACCGGTACACGTTTAATCTTTGAGAGTTCACCTTTCACCTCCAATTGCAGTGGATCGGGATAGCGATTGTAGGGGCTGTTGTAGGGATTCTCGTTAGCATCAAGGAAGACATGAGCCTCATGTCCTGAATACTCATTGCGTGCAGAACTATATGGAGCCAATTTGGCAATGTTGGGTCTCACCAAATCATTCAGGGATCTTCTGTTCATCATTAGTCCATTATTAATATCAACTACTCTTGGCTTTGTATTCTCAGTCTCATAGCGTTGGCATGTGCTTCAAGTTGCTCATTCTCAGCCATGCAGACTACAGCTTTTCCGATACTTTCAACACCTTCTTTTGTGAGATGCTGAAAAGTGATCTTTCGCATATAGCTGTCGAGGTTCACGCCATTGTATGCCAAGGCGTATTGATGGGTGGGGAGCGTGTGGTTTGTACCGCTGGCATAATCACCTGCGCTTTCGCAAGCCCATTTGCCAAGGAAAACACTACCGGCATTGATAACTTTAGCAGCTAAGGCTTCATAGTTCTTGGTAGCAAGGATCAAGTGCTCAGGGGCGTAGGCATTGCTGAGTTCCATCGCTTCATCAAGATCGTGAACGAGCACCAATTTGGAGTTGTCCAGCGACTTTGCTGCAATTTCTTTTCGTGGGAGACGCTCTAACTGAATGGCTACCTGTGCACTCACTTCTTCTAACATTTGTTTGGAATCGGTGATAAGAAACACCTGAGAGTCGATGCCATGTTCTGCTTGAGAAAGCAAATCCGCAGCAACGAAAACAGGATTACTCTCGCTGTCTGCGATAACACACACCTCACTTGGTCCTGCTGGCATATCAATAGCCACTTCGTGGAGACTCACTTGCTGTTTAGCAGCCATAACATATTGGTTGCCAGGGCCAAAGATCTTATAGACCTTAGGCACACTCTCCGTACCATAAGCCATAGCGCCAATAGCCTGAACACCTCCGGCCTTGTAGATACGGCTGACTCCTGCTATCTTGGCAGCCGCCAAAATGGCAGGATTCACTTTCCCCTCTTTGTTTGGTGGAGTGCAGAGTACAATCTCCTCGCAGCAGGCAATCTTCGCTGGAGTAGCTAACATAAGTACGGTTGAGAATAGGGGCGCGGTGCCTCCGGGAATGTATAATCCCACTTTCTGAATGGGCACACTTTTTTGCCAGCACTCCACACCTTTGGAAGTCTCAAGCGATACTCCTTCAAATTTTTGGGCATAATGGAACTTATAAATGTTGTCATGTGCAAGTTTCAAAGAGTCAAGCAATTCTGGCGACACTAATGTGAACGCCTCTTCAATCTCTTCCTTGCTTACAGCCAATGAAGTCAATACCACATGGTCAAACTTCTCCTCGTAGCTCTTTACTGCCACATCGCCTCGTTGTCTCACATCGTCGAGCACACTTTTCACGGTGGTATTCAGTTGTGAAACGTCTAAATGAGGCCGTTTGACCAACTCTGGCCACGTCTCTTTTGAAGGATATTTAATAACATTCATGTCTCAACCTTTTTTCGTTATTATCAGATCTTTACTGCATAATCACACCAAAGATATGGTCTGAATTCATCAGTATCATCTTATCATAGCTATGACTATATGACCCGGTTTTAGTGACCAGACCTCTAGAGAATCATTTTCTCAATAGGAGATACCAAGATGCCCTGGGCACCCAACTCTTTCAACTTTCCAATAATTTCCCAGAAACAGGCTTCGTCAAGAACCGTATGGATGGCGCACCACTCGGGATCGGAAAGAGGGATAATGGTTGGGCTCTTGATGCCGGGCAGTACTTTAGTGATGTCAGCCACTTTATCTTTCGGTGCATTCATCATCACATATTTCTTGTCGCGTGCTATTTGTACAGCCTCAAAGCGGAAGAGCAACTCGTTCAATATTTTACGCTTCTCATCGTCCATCTTCCAATTGCCGATAAGCACTGCCTCACTCTTCATGACTACTTCCACCTCTTTCAGATTGTTGTGGACGAGTGTGGAACCTGAGCTGACAATGTCGAAGATGGCATCAGCCAGTCCTATGCCCGGGCTGATTTCCACAGAACCGGTGATGACATGGATATCGGCCTTAATGTTATTTTTGTTCATGAAGCGACGAAGAATGCCGGGATAGGATGTGGCAATCTTCTTGCCATTGAACCAGGAAAGTCCTGTATAATCAATTTCTTTGGGAATAGCCAGCGATAGTCTGCACTTCGAAAAGCCTAATGGACGGATGATGTGGGCGTCTTCCTGACGCTCTTCAAACTCATTCTCTCCTACGACGCCTATATCTGCTACTCCGCTTGCAACACTCTGTGGAATGTCGTCATCGCGAAGGAAAAGGACCTCCAAGGGGAAATTGGTGCTCTGGACGAGAAGTGTTCGTTTACTTTCACTGACTTTGATGTCAGCTTCTTTTAGCAAATTCATAGTGTCCTCATAGAGGCGACCTTTAGATTGTACTGCTATTCTTAACATGCCGTTTTCTTCTATTTCGAATGTAATAATTCTAATTTTCCTAAAAATATCGTGCAAATTTAGCAATTTTCAAGCAGATGTGCAATAAAAATGCTACTTTTGTGATGAAATTTATGACGACGGTAAGAAACATTTATATTTATGCGTGTTGTATCCTCGTTTTCTTGTCTGCTTGTCAACAGCAACCCAAGAAGCCAGAGACGACACCATGGGGCACGACTATAGGAGAGGATTCTTTACCAAAAGAGAATTCTCTCAGTTTAGATGATATTCAAACGAATGGTGAATTGATCATGCTGACCATATCGGGTCCAGAAACATACTATGACTATCATGGTCATGGTATGGGTACTCAATATCTGCTATGTCAGAAGTTTGCGGATAAGTTAGGTGTGTCTTTGCGAGTAGAAGTTTGCAAAGACACTACAGAACTTGTTCAACGAATTCAAAAAGGAGAGGGGGATCTTGCTGCCGTCTTGCTGCCTAAGAAGTGGAAAAAGCTGCTGTATGCGGGTGCCGTTGACCAAAAGCATTTCACTTCCTGGATTGTTAGGAAAAACGGGCAAGATCTGGCACAAGCACTTAATAGTTGGTTTCGACCAGACATGATAGATAAAATTAAACGAGAAGAGCAATTTTTATTGTCCACAGCCAGTATTACCCGCCATGTTTACGCACCAATGCTTAACAGAGCCGGCGGAATCATTTCTCGTTATGACCATCTTTTTCAGCAATATGCGCCCTTGGCAAGATGGGACTGGCGTCTCTTAGCTGCTCAATGCTATCAGGAGTCTACTTTTGATCCGAAGGCACATTCGTGGGCTGGAGCCTGTGGACTGATGCAGATTATGCCGTCTACGGCAGATCATGTGGGATTGCCGCGTGAAAATCTTTACGATCCAGAAGCCAACATCGCTTGTGCTGCTAAATATATTCAGGAACTCAGTGGATTCTTCAGGGATGTACCTGCATCTGAGCGGATCAATTTTGTGCTGGCCAGCTACAATGGTGGTCACTTCCATGTAAGGGACGCTATGGCATTAGCGCGTCGTGATGGCCGTGATCCTCGTCGTTGGGGAGATGTAGAGGCATATATCCTCAAGTTGAGCTCTCCTGCTTACTATACGAGCCCTGTAGTGAAACATGGTTATATGCGTGGAGCAGAGACTGTCAACTATGTCCGTCGCATCCGTGAGAGGTGGAATCAATACCGTGGTGTGGCTAAAGGTGGCTTCTCCTCTGGATTTTCTACTGTACCAGAACGGGCAAAAAGAAGGTACAAATGGCATCTTTAGTGACATTTGGTTTAAAGCCGTCATTTCATTCAAAGATTGTTTATATCAATCCGCTTGAAATTGCACGGGTTACTCATTGCCATCACTTGAACTTAGAATAACAACCTATGCGAAAAGCTAAAGAGAAATGCTTCATGTGACACTTACGTGCGGCTGCTTTACTTGTAGACAATGTGCTGAGAATGCTCAATTAGACGCCCCTGCTCGTTAATAAGTTAATAAGTCATCACATCCCCGTCCACAGCAGCTACATAAGTCTGCTTTGTATTGGGATTGTGCCTAAGCACACCATTTCGATTATCTTTTTATTATTGTGTAGTGTTTAAACTATTATTGATTTTTCGTTACTTTTTTCAATGTGATGGCGTATGCAGTGAGCATAAGTAAACCTGTTAGAACCCAAGAGATGGGATACACCACCATGAGATGGTTGAATCCAGGGTGTGTCGGACAATAAAAGAAAATCCACCCCAAGCGAAAAACGCAAGTGCCAAAAATGGATATGAGTGTAGGTTCCAGAGAATGGCCTAAACCACGGAGACAAGCAGCAGAAATCTCATAGCTTGCAGCGACCCATTGAAACACCAACACATTTGCCATCCGCTCTTGGGCAAAAGTAGTGACCCGATGATCGGTGGTGAAGATCCAAAGAAAGAAATCACGTTGGTCATAAAACAGCAGATTGCCTGCTAGACAAAACAGTGCACCGCAAGCCATACTCAGCCAAAACACACGCTTGCAACGATGAATAAGGCCAGCGCCATAGTTTTGCCCTACAAAGGTAACGGCTGTCCCCGTGAAGGCTCCCATCAGAAAATAGCAATAATATTCAAAGTTCTGTTCTATGGACGATCCTGCGATGGCAGCAGAACCATAACTGTTAATACCCGTTTGCACGAAGACGTTACTGAAAGAAAACAACATGCTTTGAAGACCTGTTGGTATGCCGATGGCAAGTATACTTCGCAACGATTGACGATGGACATGTAGACGTGAAAATTGCAGATGAAAGGGACCAGTCTCGTGGTGAAGCACACCTACCATGCACAGAGCACTGAACATATTGGCCAAACCTGTGGCAACCGCAACCCCAGCTACATCCCAATGGAGAACGATGACAAAAAATAGACAGCAAAGAGTGTTGATGAGCCCGGCTATTATCAACATATACAGAGGTCGTCTGGTATCGCCTTTACTACGAAGAATAGCAGCACCGAAGTTGAAGATGATGAAGAAGGGAACACTAAGAAAATAAATCCTCAGGTAAGTAGTGGCGCGGGAAAGAATCTCGGTAGGTGTATTCATCCATCGTAAGATGGTAGGAGCAAAGGTCAAACCTACGATTAAAAGAAGCAAACTGCATACCAGGGAAATCGTAAATGTAGTCCCCACAGCGTTGCGTACTCTGTGTCTGTCACGGGCACCGATGGCCATGGCAATGACAGCATTGGCGCCAACTGAGATGCCGACAAAGAGATTGATGAGCAGATTTATGAGAAAGGTATTAGCTCCAACTGCAGCCAATGCTTCGCTAGAAGCAAAGCGCCCTACAACGGCTACATCAATAGAGATAAATAATTGCTGAAGTATGCTGCTCACGGCAAATGGCATAGCCACCTGAAGCATCTTCCCCAAAAGTGGTCCGTGAAGCATGTCCATTATCTTATTATTGTCCTTGTCCTTGCTATTAGTCCCGTTCATACTATTTCTCTTCATCCCCTTACAGCACACAAATTTAGCTTATTTTTTCTATTTGTGCAAGTTAAATCTGCTTTTTTCAATGGATCATTGCGTAGCTTTCTTATTATTTTGTAATTTTGCATTGTCATTTAGAAAAGATTATGGACAAGCAAAAAAATAAAGAAGATTTTGAGGCGCTTCTTCGTGAGACTAAGCGCGAGGGTATAGATTATGTAATTGAAGATTTGGAAAAAGGAGGATTCTTCGATGCTCCAGCGTCTGCCGGTCACCATCTCAACGTACCTGGTGGCTTGTGTGAGCACAGTCTGAATGTCTGCCGCACAGGTCTAGCCATTTGGGAGGGAATGAAGATACTAGATGCAGCCTCTATGGGAGAGGTGAAGCGAGAGAGCATCATTATTGCAACACTGCTTCATGACGTTTGTAAGATGGATATCTACAAGCGCACTATAAAAAAACGTAAGAACAAGTTAGGTCAATGGGAGGATGCCGAAGGCTACAATGTGTCGTATAAGGATTTTCCGATGGGCCATGGAGAGAAGAGTGTTATTTTGCTATTATTAAGTGGTCTTCAACTTAACGATGACGAGATGTGCGCAATTCGATGGCACATGGGTGCTTTTGGACTTAACTTTAATTCTTATGAGGATGAGCGCTGCTATGATACAGCTCGTATAGAGTACCCACTCTGTGCCATTGTGCAGGCAGCCGATAGTCTGGCTGCTGCTATCATTGAGACAACATCCGAGGATATCGACAATTTGTAGACGGTCATATTGAAAATTATTCTGCCGCTGGCTTTCGTACAACTGACAAATTCAAAGGCATGGAAGATAACTTGTTAGCTGTCTTCTATGCCTTTTTACTTCAAATCATTCACATGGATTTTATTAGGTATGATCATAGGTTTGGACGAGGTTTTTAGGCGCAGAGGATATTTCCTGTGGTCGGCTATTCATTATCATTCTCTGAATCGGTTACAGTAGTTAGCAGGAAAGGAAAATCGTCACGGACAGGCTTTTACCCCGTAGGCTGAGACTCAGAGCTCCATTAGGAGCTAAAGTCTGTACAGGGCAGTGCTCCTTCCCTTCTTGGTGATGTCGTTGGTGACAAGCAGTGTTCTTATGGCATCAAATCAGTGTTCAAGCGGGGTCAAAACTGTGTTCGTATGAGGATGAAACAATGTTTTCAATGTTGTAATGCTATAGAAAAAGATCGTTCGCTACGTAAGGAACGATCTTTTTCTACGCAGCGAACGAATGTTTGTCAGGCTGCAAAATCAAGTTCCATGCATTGACCTCCTCGCCAGCATCAACTGCTTTCAGAACTTGACGCATATTCATGAGCTCTCTTCTCCAAACACAGAGAATATCCGTGCGCCTGTCCGTGCCACGGGGAATATACATTTCGCTGAAGTTATTTGGTTAGGCCTTCGTGGTGTCCAGCCACGGACTTATGTATCTGATCCGTTTTTTATGATAATATAGACTTTCGTAATAATGAAATGACCACACCACGTACCAACAGATAGAGGATGAAAGCCAGCCACAACAGATGGTTGGTCCAAACTTGAGAGGGTAGGGTGAAGGCAAACGCCAGCCACGCTACGGCGAAAAACAGTAGAGATGCTACAAAGCTGGCCAAGAGCATCGGGCGTGTAAGTGTCAGTCCAATGCAAATACCGTCTAAGATAAAGGCCAATGTTCCCGCAAGCGGTATCATACAAGCCCAAGGCAGGAAGTGGTCGGCCATTGTCACAACTATTGGATCGCTGCTCAGTACAGCAACCAATAGCCTGCCTCCAAGTGCATAGAGCAGTGTGGCTGTGAAGGCTAATCCTGTGCCCCATTGTATCAACCGCCGGGTGACCGCCTGTAGTCCTTTACGGTCACTGGCGCCCCAAGCATGTCCGGAAAGAGCTTCGCCGGCAAAGGCAAAGCCATCCATAACATAGCTGAACAACGTGAAGAAGGTCATCAGTAAAGTGTTGGCTGCCAGCACGGTGTCGCCTTGACGGGCACCGAAGGCGGTGAAGCCAAAGTTGACTGCCACGAGACAGATAGTTCTTAGAAAGATATCGCGGTTGAGCGAAAAGAAATGAGCCAGCTCCGTGCGCTGCAAAAGTTCGTTCCACGTGATATGTACGCGCCCCCAGCGAACCATATGACGAAGAAGCATGTAGACCGCGGCGAAGAGTCCAGTCCATTGTGCAACAAGCGTTCCCAAGGCCACACCCCGCATTTTCATGCCTAACCCTATAGCTAAGGAAAGAGAGACAATGACATTGACTACATTCTGAAAGATAGCTACATACATCGGTGAGCGCGTGTCCTGCATGCCGATGAACCATCCATTGAGACACATCAATGCCAAAGTGGGTGGCGCCCCCCAGATGACGATGCGAAAATAAACATCAGCAATTGTTCCCACTTCTACCGAAGGAGAGATAAGCCATAGTGCCAATTTCCAAAGCGGATATTGCAGCAACAGAATGATAGCTGCCACACTGATAGCTACACCAAGAGCACGTAACAACGATGCATAAATTGCTTTGAGGTCTCCTGCACCATGAGCCTGCGCCGTAAGGCCACTTGACCCCATGCGCAGAAAGCCAAAGAGCCAATAGGTGACGTTGAAAAACGTTGTGGCTACAGACATGGCTGCGAGGTAGATGCCTGACCCAATGTGGCCGACAATAGCAAGGTCGCAAAGACCAAGGAGCGGAATGGTGATGTTGTTGATGACCGAAGGCAAAGCGAGTTGCAGGATGCGTCGATCGAGTATGGACAATGTGAAGGACATGAGAACGAGAATATGAAAGAAGCGGGGCCCTTAACCCCGCTTCTTCGTGATAAGATAATTTTGATTGAAGAGTCTTTGAATTTGTTTTTCTTTCTATTCTTCAATTTTTTGTTTGATTTCCATCGGGAATCAAATTTCATTTCGTAGTATCTTATGCATTCTTGGCAGCGAGCGGAGCAGCCTGAGTATAGACGCGTGTGGCAAGATCCTTGTCAAGCGTATAAATACCGTAGCCATTATCACCGATCATCTTCAGGCTGTCAATGATGTTCTTGGCATTTTCCTCTTCCTCAACCTGCTCATCAATGAACCATTTAAGCATACTCTGTGTAGCGTAATCATTGTCTTCGAGTGATGTGGCATAGAGCTTGTTGATGAGACCAGTCACAGTCTGCTCATGCTTGAGAGTGTTCTGGAAGATCTCGAGTGGATTAGCCCATTCAGTAGGAACACCCTGGATGGGGTCGAGCATCACGCGGCCGTCACGCTGCAGAATGTAGTCGAAGAAGATCTTCACATGATCCAGTTCTTCCTGATACTGAACCTCGAACCAGTGAGCCATGCCGGGGTATCCCTGCGCATGTGCAAAGGCTGACATGGACAGATAGAGATAGGCTGACCAGAACTCAGCATTAATTTGCGCATTTAGCGCATCTTGCATTTTTTGACTTAACATAATAAAAGCTATTTATTTAATAAAGAGGTCAGTCATATTCAAACCTGTATGATTCAGGTCTGAATATTCTGATCTGTTAGTTCAAATCTGCATCAGGTATTTTTTGAACGCTTCAAAGTCGTTTGGCATCTCCACGCTTTGTTTCTTACCGCGCATAAAAGCTTGAAGTCGATCAGGGATGGCAATGTTGGCATTATCGATCGCGTCGACCTTCTCCTTGAATTTGGCAGGATGAGCAGTCTCAAGAAAGACTCCAACCTGGCCTGGCTGTAACTGCTCGGAGAGCGCTTGGTAGCCACAGGCACCATGAGGATCAAGAACATACCCTGTTTCGTCGTAGCATTGCTTCATAGTCTTCCGGATATCATCATCGCAGTAGGTGGCGCCCGAGATATCGTTGCAGATAGCTTTCCAGTCGTTGTTGTAAAGGTCGAGAATACGTGCGAAGTTACTTGGATCACCGACATCCATCGCGTTGGCAAGCGTCTGCTTGCTCGGTTGTGGAGAGTAGATACCCGTTTGCAGATAGTTGTAGAAGATGTCGTTGGCGTTATTGGCCGCAATGAAGTGCTTCACGGGCAAACCCATGCGGGCACCAAAGAGTCCGGCAGTGATATTGCCGAAATTACCGCTTGGGACGCATACGACCATGTCCTTACGTCCCGGCCCGACAAGTCCCAAGCGCTTGAGTTGTGCATAGGCGTTGAAGTAATAAAAAGCTTGGGGCAGGAAACGCGCCACATTGATAGAGTTGGCCGAAGTCAGCTTCATGTGATTGTTGAGTTCCTCATCCATGAATGCGTTTTTCACCAGAGCCTGGCAGTCGTCAAAGACACCGTCAACCTCTAAAGCCGTGATGTTGCGTCCAAGGGTGGTGAACTGGCTTTCCTGGATTTTGCTGACTTTTCCCTTTGGATAGAGCACATAGACATGGATGCCGTCAATACCAAGGAAGCCGTTGGCCACTGCTGATCCTGTATCGCCAGAAGTAGCTACTAGTACGTTGACCTCATGATGAACGCCTGTTGCCTTCTCATCTTTCTTGATGAAATATTGCAGTAGACGAGCCATGAAACGGGCACCCACATCCTTGAAAGCCAAAGTGGGGCCATGGAAGAGTTCAAGGCTATAGATGTCGTCTTTGACCTGATGCACCGGCGTGTCGAAAGCCAAGGTGTCGTAGACGATCTGTCTGAGCGACTCCTCGTCTACATCGTCGCCAAAGAAGCAGCGAGCTACCTCCAAGGCTATCTCTTGGAACGAGAGCTTGTCGATGCTCTCGAAAAACGAGTCGGGCAAGCGTTTGATGTTTTCGGGCATATACAGTCCGCGGTCGGGAGCCAGTCCGTGCTCCACAGCCTCACGGAGTGTGGCCATAGGAGCTTTATGATTGGTTGAATAGTATTTCATAATCTATTTATTTTCAACAGTTTATTAATGCATATTTCTATTATTGATTTTAGTCTCAGCGTTTACTCAATGCTCATGAAAGCTTCCATGAACTCATTGAGGTGGAGCATGCCGTAGGCACCTTCCACACACGACACCTCATCGTAAGTCTGCACGCTATCGGGCTCAATGCCACGATACCAAATGATGAAGGGGACAGGCTCCTTGACGTGGGTACGTATCTCGACGGGCGTAGGATGGTCGGGGAGCAGCGCAATGCACACTGGCTCATCCCATGTACTCACCTCTTCAAAGATTGGCTTCACGATGCGTCGGTCGAGATAGTCGATGGTGCGCAGTTTCAGTTCCAGATCACCATCGTGGCCAGCCTCGTCGCTGGCTTCGAGATGCAGAAAAACAAAGTCCTGATGACGTAATGCGTCGATGGCAGCCTGCGCCTTACCCTCATAGTTGGTATCAGAGAGTCCAGTAGCTCCCGGTACTTTCACCACGTCGAGCCCGGCATAGTGTCCGATGCCTCGGATGAGATCAACTGCTGAGATGCAGGAACCGGAATGAATCTGCGGGAAGAGCTCTTGCAGCGTCTTCATCGATGGACGGTATCCACCGCTCCACGGCCAGATGCTGTTTGCCTTATCTGCTCGGCCCTGGTTGAAGGGATGCTCCATGAGCAACTGCTGAGAGCGGAGAATGAGGTCATTGACCAGGTCTGCGGTTTCTTGTGCCGTCATTCGATCACCATCGTGGCGATCGGCCCAACCCTCCTCGGGCTTGACAAGCAGTGGCCGCCACTCTTCATTGGGATGATCGTGTGGTGGAGCGCAAACGATGTGTTTGTTACCTCCTTTGATGATAAGCAAATGACGATATTGTATACCAGTAATAAATTTTACGCGGTCATTGCCGAGTTTATCGTTGAGATATTGAATGAGCACACCTCCCTCCTCTGTTTTAAGATGTCCGCCATGGTGGTTTTTGATGCGCCCATCCTCGAGCTCTATGATGTTGCATCGTAAGGCAAGGTCATCGGGCTGCATGTTGTAGCCAATGCTGGCAGCCTCGAGAGGTCCGCGACCCTCATAGACTTTATTGAGGTCATAACCAAGGATAGCAGTGTTGGCCACCTCAGAACCCGGCAAAAAGCCGTCAGGGATGGTCATCAGTCTGCCGGTGCGTCCTTCGCGCGCCAGTCTGTCCATATACGGAGTGTCAGCATATTGAAGCAGGGTCTTGCCACCTAATCGCTCAACGGCGTGGTCAGCCATACCGTCGCCCAAGATAATAATGTGTTTCATGGTTATTCCGAATTAACAATCTTTGGTTTTAAATATTGGCGATACTCATGATATTGGCAAAGACACCGGCCGCTGTCACGCTGGCTCCGGCGCCATAGCCCTGAATAAGCATCGGGTACTCTTTGTAGCGCTCTGTTGTGAGCAGCACGATGTTGTTGCTGCCCTCAAGACTATAGAAGGGATGATCCTTGCCGACAGCCTTGAGAGCTACGCTTGTTTTACCCTGGTCCATTGTGGCCACAAAACGCCATCGCTTGTCTTCTTTTTCTAATTGCTTGCGTTTCTGTTCAAAGTCAGCGTCGAGCCGTGGCAGTTTTTTCCAGAAGTCGTCAACGGAACCTTGGAAATATTCATCGGGTACAAAGAGATGCTTCTCCACGTCGTCCTGCTCAATGCGGTATCCGGCCTCGCGAGTGAGGATAACGAGTTTACGAATGACGTCAGTGCCGCTGAGGTCAATGCGTGGATCAGGCTCGGAATAGCCCTGTTCTTTGGCGCGTCTGACAGTTTCGGAGAAGGGTACGTCGGCAGCAATCTCGTTGAAGATGAAGTTTAGGGTCCCGCTGAGCACTGCTTCGATGCGCAGAATGCGGTCTCCGGAGTTGCGCAGGTCGTTGATGGTGCCGATGATGGGCAGTCCAGCTCCTACATTCGTTTCGAAAAGAAACTTCACGCCCCGGAGTAGTGCAGTGTCCTTGAGCAGCCTATAGTTGTCGTAGGACGAGCTGGCTGCTATCTTATTTGCGGCAACCACATTGATGTTGTGGTTGAGCAAGGTGGGATAGAGGGCTGCAATGTCAGCTGATGCCGTGCAGTCGACAAACACCGAATTGAAGATGTTCATCTTCAGAATATTTTCGCAGAGCGAATGCGGTGTGCTGGGCTCTGAGTTGTGGAGTTGCTCGCGATAGTTGTTCAGATCGATGCCGTCGCGGTCGAATATTGCGTTTTTAGAACTGGCAATTCCCACGACGTTGAGTTTCAGTCGTGAATGTTCTTTGAGTTCATCGTATTGGTTGCGGATCTGCTCAAGGAGCTTTCCTCCAACGGTACCCACACCACATACAAAGAGGTTGAGCACCTTGTATTCAGAGAGGAAGAAAGAGTCATGGAGGACGTTGAGCGACTTACGCAGAGAGCGAGAATCCACGACAAAAGAGATATTGGTCTCAGAGCCGCCTTGTGCACAGGCAATGACCGAGATGCCACTGCGTCCGAGCGTGCCGAAGAGTTTTCCGGCTATGCCTGGAGTATGTTTCATATTCTCACCGACGATAGCAATTGTAGCCAGGTTGCTTTCAAGATGCATGGGATACATGGCACCGTTGGCGATTTCCGATGCAAACTCATGGTTGAGTACCTTCACAGCTTCCTTTGCATCCTCGTTGCGGACACCGATGGACGTGGAGTTCTCGGAGGAGGCCTGCGAAACGAGGAACACGCTGATGCCGTTGTCTGCCAAAGCAGTGAAGATGCGTCGGTTGACACCAATGACTCCGACCATGGACAGACCAGAGACCGTGATGAGTGACGTGCCGTTGATGCTGGAGATGCCTTTGATAGGCTTAGCGTCGTTGGCTATCTTTTCCTTGATAATGGTTCCGGGAGCTGATGGGTTGAAAGTATTTTTGACCCTGATAGGTATATTCTTCACACAGACAGGGTATATGGTTGGCGGATAGATAACCTTTGCCCCGAAGTTACATAGCTCCATGGCCTCGACATATGAGAGCTGGTCGATGGTGTAGGCCGACTTGATGACGCGCGGATCGGCGGTCATGAAGCCGTCGACATCTGTCCAAATCTCAAGCACCTCAGCGTCGAGGGCTGCAGCGATAATGGCAGCTGTGTAATCCGAGCCGCCTCGTCCGAGGTTAGTGATTTCCCCCGTGTCGCGGTCGGTGGAGATGAAGCCAGGGACGAGAGTCACACGAGGCATGTCCTTGAAAGCTTCCAAGACAAGCTGATTGGTCAGTGCGCTGTCAAGAGTATTTTTCCCGGCAAGGTCATAGGTCTTGATAAACGATCGGGAATCCATCCATTTTGAACCTCTGACGAGTGTAGCGACGATGTTGGAACTGAGTCTTTCGCCGTAGCTGACAATGGCATCCTGTGTTTTCTTGCTCAGGTCGCGGATGAGGAACACACCGAAGTAGATGGAATGAAGCTGCTCGAAAAGCGCATCGACGGTGTTGAAAAGTGTTTCTCGGTCATTGGGATCGGTGATGATGGTGTCGATCATCTTGTGATGGCGGTCCACCATCTGCTCAAAACTAGTGCGCCACTCATCCTTACCGCTGACGGCGAGTCGTGATGTAGCAATAAGTTGATCAGTGATGCCTCCAAGAGCACTGACGACAACGACAATGGGTTGCCGGCGTGCTTCGTTTTCTACGATGCGCTTGAGACTAAGAATACTTTTCACGGAACCTACCGATGTTCCGCCGAATTTTAATACTTTCATAATAATAAAATGTTTATAGAATGAATTGACATCCCTCATACAAAGAGGCTATGCCAAAACTTAGTTTTCTACTCTGCCGTCCGCTCTGCTTCTTGTGTGCAGGGCAGACGGCTGAATTGTGTTACTGTAGACCTAAGCCTAAGCAGAAGTGGACAACTGCATAGGTGAGAGGACTTTATGAGGTCTTAGGCTAACTACAGAAGAAGAGCACGATGATCTGAGCAGCGAAGATTCTGAGGAACATGCTCAATGGATATACAGTGGAATAGCCCACAGCCGGAGCTTCCTTGGAGCATGAGGCGTTGGCATAGGCCAGTGCTGGTGGATCTGTGTAGGTACCAGCGATCATACCCATGATCGTGAAATAGTTAAACTTATATCTCAGTCGTGCGATAGTACCAATGATGAGGATAGGCACCACGGTGATGATAAATCCGGTGTAGACATATTTCAGTCCATCTCCGGCTACAACCGTCTCCCAGAATCCTGCACCGGCTTTGATACCTACGCTGGCGAGAAAGAGCACGAGTCCGATCTCTCTCAACATCATATTGGCCGAGGTAGTGGTATAGGTTACGAGCTTTATGCGATAGCCAAAACGGCCGATGAGGATGGCGATGATCAGCGGACCACCGGCGATACCGAGCTTCAATGGCACAGGCATGCCTGGGATAGCCAAAGGAATGCTACCGAAGAGGATACCGATGATAATGCCGATGAAGATCGTGGCGATGTTTGGCGCGTTGAGGCTCTTGACCGAGTTTCCCATGAGGTCAGCCACACGGTTGACATTGTCCTCCGGACCGACAACAAGAATGCGGTCACCGATGTGGAAATGGTGATCACGACTGGCAAAGAGATCCATCCCTTGGCGTGAGATGCGGGTGACATTCACGCCATAGACACTTGAGAAGTGCATCTTGCCGAGTGTCTTACCGTTCATCTTGGGATTGGTGACGATGATGCGCTTCGATACCAGTGGCGAATTGCTCTTCTCGTCAGCCTCTTTCCAGCTGGCTTCCACCTCAGGGCCGATGAAGGCCTTGATGGCCTCTGCGTCAGCTTCAGCGCAAACAATGTGAGCTTCGTCGCCCATCTCGAAGACTGTATCCTTAAGAGGCGTGGTCAGTTCACCATCATGAAAGAGGTGGGTGCAGACCATATCACGGTTAAGAAAATCTGAGATCTCTTGCAGTGTGCGTCCGGCGATGTATGCGTTGGTCACCTTCAGCGTCATAGCGTGCGGCTTGGCGTGTGGGTTTTCCTCCTCAGCCTCGTTGAGCTTGTCTTCCTCTTCTTTGAGATTGGTGCGGGTGATGTAGCGGATGGCGATGGTGGCACCGATGATGCCGAGCACGCCGAGGGGATAAGCACAGGCATAGCCGTTGGCAATCTGCGGCGCTTTACCAGCACCAAACACCGATGTGAGTGCTTCGTTGGCAGCACCGAGTCCCGGTGTATTGGTCACGGCACCATAGAGTGTACCCACCATCATCGGTAGGTTGACGCGGTTACTCGTGTCGAAGAAGATGTAGTAGCAAGCAAACATTACCAGGACGTTGAGAAGCACGGTAGCCGTTGCCAACAAGTTCAGTGTCACACCACCTTTCTTAAAACTCTCGAAGAAGCCAGGGCCCACCTGCAAACCGATGCAGAACACAAAGAGAATCAGTCCAAAATCCTGCAAAAAGGATAGAATTGGGGTGGGAGCCGTAAAGCCGACGTGACCGGCGACGATACCTGCGAACAAAACGAAGGTGACACCCAAAGAGATGCCGCCAATCTTGATTTTTCCCAGCAACACGCCCACGGCGATTACCAAGGAATAGAGCAGCGCGATATGTGCCACGCTGTCTTGGGTTGTGAATAGATTGATTAACCAGTCCATATATGTTTTTACAATTTCTTTGCAAAAGTACGATATTTTATGCAATGCGCAAAAGAAAAGACAGAAAAACTAAGAAATAGTAAAACACAAATTCTGTTTTACTGCTTTTCTTGCACCTTATCTGTCATTTTTTGTACACTTTATCGGTCTTTTTCATTTCAAAGGAGAAGATATGTGGATGACGAGGATGGTTGCTCTCAAGTGACTACTCCTGCTCCGAGACGATGCCATAGCCCTTTAACCAGTCGTCGAGGATCATGCGGGCAATGGACAGGCGTTGAGGAATCTTGGGGAGGGCATCGTAGTGGAACCAACTCCCACGCGAGAGTTCTGACTGCTGGAGATGAACCTTACCCCCGACATAGTCAGCGTTGAAGCCTACCATAAGTCCACAGGGATATGGCCACGGCTGTGAGCCAAAGTAGCGGAGATTGGTGATTGTCAGCCCCGTCTCTTCCATCACTTCGCGGTGCACAGCCTGCTCCAGAGTCTCGCCGGTCTCGACAAAACCTGCCACAAGGCCGTAGAAGTCGCCCTTGAAGTTCTTGGCATGAACCAGAAGCACCTCGTCGCCCCGATGGATGAGCACGATGATTGCCGTGGCCAGTTGTGGCCATACCTCTTTGCCGCATTGTGTGCAGCGCTTTGAGATGATGGTGTGCATCTTCATTGGGGCACCACAGATGCCACAGAACTGGGTGTTGTGGTCCCAGTAAAGAAGCTCCTGACATTTACCGGCCTTGAGATAGAGCTCAGTAGAGAGATGATAAAACGAAGCTCGAAGCCCTATAAAGTCAAAGCCAGAGTCGCGCAACCTGGGATCAGTGATCTCTATATGTTGAGGATCTTCGAGCATTAGGGTTTTTACGAGCGTACCGTTTTCCATGGGACTGACCTCCATGATATGTGTCCAGGCGTGGGTCTTGACCGGAGTTTCCTCCGTGCAGGGAATCGTGTATTTGCCGTCGGGCAACCGCTGAAGGAGCAAGTCGGTCTTGCTGAATATAAAGTAATAAGTCTTCATCTGTAATTGCTTTCGATTGTTACCATTGCTTATTTCACGTAAAAGTCAATGAGTTGCTGGATTGCCTGTCTACAGGCAGGACAGAAGTCAGGATTTTGATTGGTTCGCATCCGGCAGTCATAGTAAGCGCGGTAAACGCCCTTGGGTTTGTATCCTGCCCCCTCGTAGAATCCGGCTTTCTTATCCTTGCCAATGAGGTTTTCCCATTTTCCACGGAAGTCCACCTTAGTGGTAATGTTCTTTTCCCATGGCTCCACATCGAGCGGATAGATGTCAACAGTCTCGTCGTCGTAGGCATATTCATCAGCAAGACCGGCGAAGCTGTGCCCAAACTCATGTACGACGACGGGCTTGGCATACTGGTTATGGATGGAGGCGAGCAAATACCCATTGTAGAAACCTCCACCACCATAGCGTGTGGAGTTGACCAGTGCGATGATATGCTCATAGGGAGTACCTGCGAGCCAGTCGTGCATATCTTTAAGGTGTCCCGTGGTAAGATACCGTTCGCTGTAGTTGGTGTCCCAGTGAGCGTGCAGTGCTGTGTTTTTCCATATTCCTTTTCCCGGCTCGCTTGCTCCGCTCTCCTCGGATGGAGACTTCACGGCGACGACATTGAAGTATCGGCGGTTGCTCTTAAAGGGCTCGTAGGAGAAGAGAGTTTCCATTGACATGCGTGCGTCGTCGACAAAGGTTTTCATCTCTTCGGGGCGGTAGCCCTCTGCAAGGTAGGCCAGGTGGATGCAGTGGGTGGTGTCCTGAGCTTGTTGCAGTACGATATATGGTGTAACATTTTTCTCCCCGAGATGTGCAATGAGTATGTCTGTAGGTGCTACAGTATGGGTTAGGTGACTGCTGACTTGGCGTCGGTTGTTACGCAGATCCACGGTGATGTCGACGGTATCCTTAGGCATAGGCACAAGATATACGTTTTCAAACGATTTTTCCAAGTGCCGCGCCTCAGGCTCTTCCTGCCATTCCTGGAAGAGAGTAGAGAAGGAGTTGCGGTAGATGACGCGTTTTGTTTTATGGTCGCGCACCGTGATCTGTCCGTTGCCCTCCACGGGTACCTCAGCGAGTCGCTGTCGCTTGCCATACCATCGGGGCTCTACATACATCTGCTCCAAGGCGATGTGCTGGGTGGTAGCGGTGCCGGAGAAGATGTAGTCGATGCGTAGGGTCTTGTCCTGAAAATAATCTTCAAAACGCTGAGCGGCAACGTTAATGCTCATCATAGCAGCCGCAGCCAGTAAAACATAGTGTTTGCTCTTCATCATATTAACTATTTAAGATTCATAATTTATGTGTGTTGATCTCTCTATCAAGGCATTTAGTAAACCTTCAACTCATCCCCGACATGAATCTGATAATCAGGTGTTAGATGGTTTTTCTTGTAGAGACTCTTCAAGCGTATGCCATAGTATTGAGCAATAGAGTACATGCTTTCACCTGGCTTCACCACATGAGGGCGGTGCTTGTAGGTCTTAATGGCTTTCTTCTGCTTTTTCTTTAAATAAATGATATCTCCGGCATGGAGTACGTCATGTTTGTCGCGTTCATTATATTTTGCCAGCTTGCGCCATGGCAGGTCGGTTTCCTTTCCGATGGACTTGAATGTGTCGCCCTCGCGTGCTACGAGATAATAGTTTTTGTTGTAGATGCGGATGGGATGGAGTCGTTGTCCGGCCACCACGGCGTGGTCACGTGCGCCACGCTCAGCCATAAACTTGTCATAGTGACGTGCGTGGTCGTATTGGTTGAGCTTATAGAGTTCGATGATGTCAATGAGCTTTTGAGCGTAGGCGGGATTGGTGGCATAGCCACACGATTTCAGTCCCCGAGCCCATCCCCGGTAGTCGGTCAGGTCGAGCCGGAAGAGCTGGGCATACCGCTGGTTGCCTGTGAGGAAGCGGCTGTGATCCTCATAGCTCTGTTTGGCATTGTCGTAGGCACGGAAACATTCACCGATGTCGTCGTCGTCCTGGTTCATCGTGCGTCCCGCCCATCCATGGCATTTGATGCCAAAATGGTTGTTGCCCTGTGTGGCGAGTGGACTGAGTCCAGCGCGGCTTTCAAAGGCACCCTGGGCTAGTGTGATGCTTGCAGGGATGCCGTAACGGAGCATCTCCTCGATGGCCAAATCCTTATATTGGTCGAAATATTGTTGATAAGCCTGGTTCCACCTCATCTGTGCTTCCAGCGGCAGCACGATGAAGAGAGATATTATAGCGGCACAAAACCTATTTCTAACGTTCATGGACATATCATGCAGTATAGAATGATTCACTATTAATTTTCTCTGCAAAGTTACAAAAAAAACAGATAGAAAGTAGCAAAAGGCTTCATTTTTAACGATTCGTGAGCAATATGGAATTCTAAGTGTTTTGGGTGATATCTTAAGGAATAGGAGAAATCCTTCTATTTTATAATCAAAAAAAGTTCAGTTTTATTTGGCCGTTCAAGAAAAAAGCTATACCTTTGCAACCGCAAACAAGCCAAGGGACTTTTTCTTGGAATATTTGCCGATATGGCTCAGTTGGTAGAGCAACGCATTCGTAATGCGTGGGTCGGGGGTTCGAGTCCCCCTATCGGCTCTTAAATCATGTTTTTTATTTGGCGGAATTAGCATATCGGTAGTGCGCGGGCTTCCCAAGCCTGAAAGGCGGGTTCGATTCCCGTATTCCGCTCAACACCCTTCTGCTTTATTACTTATTCTTAGTTAATAGTAATCCGCTGTGATTTCTATCGGTGTTTCATTATCACTCTGCGAGTTGATTACATCAATTATCGCATCCATATGGTTTGCGTAGTGCATAATTGTATTATACTTTCCACGAAGTTGTTGTTTACAATGTGCTACATAGCTACATCGCTACACTGCTACATAAGGTAGATACCAACATACAGCCAGATTATTTCATAAGATGATACTATATAGTAAAAATATTATATTTATAATTAATATTCTAATTATTAATATTATATTTTATTGAATTCCTAAATTCTCTATTTGTGTTTTTCCTGATCTACGTCATGCACTACCTATAAATGTAGCAGTGTAACGGTGTAGCACTGCAACGGATGAAAGAAGCGGGAACTTAAACCGACAAGCAGCCTCATTCAACGCGCTACACCGCTACATAAGCCCTTGCAATATTTCGACTCAACAGGTCGTACGCAAAAATGAAGGGCTGGGAGCCAATGAAGCCTTAGTAGTTACAGAATCTATACTAAAGCACTTAAACACTATAGTATACAAGACTTTGAACTAAACCTTTCTTCATAGCTTTTGACATTACATAAACAGCATACCAACCTGATAGACGACAGCAGAAACAATCCAAGCTAATGCTGTGGTATAGCAAGCGGCAAATAATGCCCATTTCCAGCTACCTGTTTCTCCTTTGATGGCTGCAATGGTAGCGACACAGGGGAAGTAAAGCAGGACAAACAGCAGAAAGCAAAATGCAGTGAGCGTAGCTACGGGGCGAGCTTGGTCCATCGTCAAACCATGCATCTTTGCTATATCTGCGGTGATAGCTTTATTCAAGTGCTCATACTTACCACCGTCGTCATTGAACTCCTTATCTTCAGAATAGCTATCATCATTGGTATATAGTACACCCATGGTAGAAGCTACAATTTCTTTGGCACCAACACCGGCAACAATACCCACATCAAACTTCCAGTTGAATCCTTGGGGATAGAAAATGGGTTCGATGGTTCTGCCTATCCGGCCAATGTAGCTTTGCTCCTGTTGTTGCTGAACAGGAAGTTGATCATTATGAGGGAAATATCCTAATGCCCAAACAATTATGGTAGCTACAAGAATGATACCGCCCATTTTCTTGAGATATTGCCGTCCTTTCTCCCATGTATGTCGGAAGACAGCCTTGGCCGTAGGGAAGCGATAGGGTGGAAGCTCCATCACAAATGGAGTGTCTTCTCCCTTGACGATATATTTTGTCATCAGCTTGCTGATGATGACCGCCATGAAGATACCTATGAGATAGAGTGACATCATCACCAACCACTGAGTGTTACGTGAGAAGAATGTGCAGATGATCATAATATAAATAGGTATTCGTGCCTCACAACTCATCAGAGGCAGTACCATCATCGTCACTAACCGTGAGCGGCGGCTCTCTATCGTACGGGTGGCCATAACGGCAGGAACATTGCAACCAAATCCCATGATGAGTGGAATAAACGATTTGCCATGAAGTCCCATCTTGTGCATGAGCTTATCCATGATGAACGCGGCACGTGCCATATAGCCGGAGTCCTCCATGATAGAGATGAAAAAATAGAGGATAAGAATCTGTGGCAGGAACACTATGACTGAACCGACACCACCAATGATACCGTCTACAAGCATCGCCTTGACAGGTCCCTCTGGCATCAACCGTCCGATGGCATCGCCCAACAAGCCAACAAGTGAGTCGATCCAATCCATGGGATATGATCCCAAGCTGAAGGTCACGAAGAACATGATGGCAATCAGCAGTAAGAAGATAGGGAAGCCTACGATCTTATTGGTCAGTATTCGGTCAAGCACATGAGTGATCTGGTAGGTATCTTCCTTGTGCCCCTCTTCGTATGCGGCCTCATTCAATGCGCCATGGATGAAACCATATTTTGCATCCATGATAGCCGTTTCTGCATCTTCCTTTGTTTCTTCTTTGACACGATTCTCCGCTTTGTCACGATGATAGAAGATCTCCTTTGCATCCGGTAAGGCACTGACGAACTTCTCAACGTCCTGGTCATGTTCCAGCAACTTGATAGCCAAATAGCGGGTTGAGTAGAGTTCACGCACATTCTCTTCTTTCTTGAGATGCTCTTGTATCTCACTGATACCATGTTCTATCTCATGGCCATGGTTGATATGGATATGACGATAATGCGATTGCGCGCCTTCTGTCCCCTCATACACTTCGATGATTTGATGGAAGAGTTCGCTGACACCTTTGCCGGACTTGAACACTGTCGGAACCATAGGTACACCAAACAACTCTGACAACTTGTCGTAATTGACATGGTCACCGCGTTTCTGTGTCTCATCAAACATGTTTAGTGCTACCACCATACGGATGTGCATGTCAATGAGTTGTGTCGTTAGATATAGATTACGCTCCAGATTGGAGGTATCAATCACGTTGATAACAACATCCGGAGTCTTTTCGATCAGCTGCTTTCTGACATACAACTCTTCAGGGGAATAAGCAGAGAGAGAATAAGTGCCGGGAAGGTCGACAATATTGAACTGGTAGCCTTCAAAACTTGCATGCCCTTCTTTTGCGTCAACAGTAACACCTGAGTAGTTTCCTACCCGCTCGTGTGCACCTGAGGCAAAATTAAAGAAGGAGGTCTTACCACAGTTGGGGTTTCCAACCAATGCGACATTGATCACCTTACGCTCTTGAAGAGCAACCTTCTCCATTAAATCGGTAGAATCTTCGTAAGACTTATCGTTTGGGCGAAGAGCCACATCAAGATCGGCATTGCTGTCGTCGTCGATCAACAATTTTTCGGCAGGCTGTCCTTTTGCGGCCTGTTGCTGTTTCTCTCTTCGCTCCTTCTCTTCTATCTTCTTAGCTTCCTCAGCAGTCACCACCTCTATCATGTTAGCCTCGCTATGGCGCAGGCTAACCTCGTAGCCCATGATACGATATTTCACGGGATCTTTAAGAGGAGCATTGAGCAGAACGTCCACTTTATTACCTTTGATGAACCCCATCTCTACAATGCGTTTCCGGAAGCCACCATGACCATTGACTTTTACTATAACACCACTTTCTCCTGTATGCAGCTCAGACAATTTCATAATTTATAATTTTCCTGTCTATGTTTTCTAATGCAAAGTTACTAATTTAATCTCGGAATGTGCTCTCTCGAAATATGTTTCTCTATAAAATACCTAAAAATGATTAGCATTGGTCATATGACTCCTTAATGTGCGTACATGAATATGGTGAATTATATGAAGTAATATTTTGCTCTACAGAGATTTTTGTATAACTTTGCAAGCAAAAATCATAGACAATATCATAGACAATGGGCAGAAAACGTCAATCATTACCAATCATAGAGAATGTCACTATCGAGTCGATAGCTGCTGAAGGCATGAGTTTGTTTCATCACAACGACAAAGTGGTGTTTGTGCCATTCGGTGTGCCCGGCGATGTTGTTGATGTCCAAATCGTGAAGAAGAAACATAAATACAACGAGGGGCGCATCATCAATATGATTAAGAAAAGCGACAAGCGAATAGAGCCTTTCTGCGAGCACTTTGGTATTTGTGGTGGATGCAAGTGGCAGATGCTGCCTTATCAAGAACAGCTGAAAGCTAAACAACAGCAAGTACACGACCAACTGACACGAATCGGTAAAGTAGAATTGCCGGACTTTATGTCTATCCTTGGTTCTGTAAAAACCAAAGAATATCGCAACAAGTTGGAGTTTGGCTGCTGCGACAGACGATGGTTTACACATGAGGAGCTGCAGGATCCGGCTTTAGATTTGGACAGCGGCAATCATTCTGCCATAGGCTTCCATATACCCGGTGCGTTTGACAAAATATATCCTATCCACAAGTGTTGGCTGATGGATGACCTTCACAACTTAATCCGCAACGACATTGAAGCCTATGCCAAGAACATTGGTATGACTTTCTACGATGTACGCCAGCAAAAAGGAGTGCTGCGCAACCTGATGTTCCGAAACTCCAATACGGGCGAATGGATGCTCTTGATCCAGTTTCATTACGACGAGGAAGGAGATGAGGCCAAGGCGATGCAACTTTTACAACATGTTGCAGAGCACTATCCGCAAATCACCTCTTTAATGTATACTGACAACCAGAAGGGCAATGACTCTTTGGCTGATTTGGAGTTGAAGACTTTCAAGGGCAACAGCTTCATCTATGAGGCAATGGAGGATTTGAAGTTCAAGGTTGGCCCCAAGAGTTTCTACCAAACCAATACCGATCAGGCTTATCAACTATATAAAGTGGTACGCAAGTTCTGCTTCATGCCGCTCAATGACGCAGAGCCCCCCATAGAAGATCCTCTGCTTTATGATCTTTACACGGGTACGGGCACGATTGCCAACTTCGTTGCGCGCAAAGCTAAGCATGTCATTGGCATAGAGTATGTTGAGGAGGCCATCGAAGACGCAAAGGTAAATAGTCAAATCAACAATATTGAGAACACTACGTTCTTTGCTGGAGATATGAAAGATATCCTCACTGATGACTTCATCAAAGAGCATGGACGTCCTGACATCATCGTCACAGACCCGCCACGCGCAGGAATGCACCCCGACGTAGTAAATGTCATTCTTAACGCACGCCCTAAGCGTTTGGTCTATGTAAGTTGCAATCCTGCAACACAAGCTCGTGATCTGCAGCTGCTCGACGCTGGGTTCAAGGTGAAGGCTGTACAGCCTGTGGACATGTTTCCACACACTTCCCACGTGGAGAATGTGGTGTTGCTAATAAGAAAATAGAAACGTGTTGAAACCGTAGCGGATTATGTCTCAGAAACTATATATTAAAAACATGGTTTGCGACCGTTGCAAGATGGCGGTCAAACAGATCTTGGAACAGGCAGAGCTACATCCGCTTGCCGTAGAGTTGGGCATTGTCACGATAGAAGAGGACAGCCTCAGCAACGAAAAGCGATTGCAGTTGACTCACGCACTCAAGTCCATTGGTTTTGAATTGCTTGAGGATCAGCGGCAACAACTGATGCATCAGATCAAGACCGCAATCATTGATTTGGTGCATTATAAATCTTCTGGACAGCCTCTGACTCTCAGTGCCTATCTCGCAGAGAGATTTCATTTGGATTATAGTCGGCTGAGCAAACTCTTCAGCGAGTGTACCGGCATAACCATTGAACGATATTATATGCTGCAACGGGTGGAAAGGGTGAAAGAGCTCTTGAAGTATGACGAGTTGACACTCACACAAATTGCTCAGCAGATGAACTATTCAAGTGTCGCCTACCTGAGCAGTCAGTTCAAGAGTGTCACAGGAATGACACCTTCAAAGTTTAAGTCTTTGGGGGTCAACTCCCGCATAGCCTTAGATAAAATATAAATTGAGTCATATGGGAAACATGGAATTAAGAAGATCCTGGCCATATCATCTTCTTGGTATCATTGTCGTGTTGACATGGGGAGTCACCTTTGTCAACTCTAAAGTATTGCTCAACCACGGATTGATGGCCCATGAGATTTTTACACTCCGCTTCCTTTTCGCATGGCTCTGTATATGGCTGATCTCTCCGAGAAAATTATGGTGTGACAATCTGCATGATGAATTGTTGATGGTGCTATTGGGCATTACCGGCGGCTCTCTCTACTTTGTTACCGAGAATATTGCTGTGAAGATTGGTTATGTTAATAATGTGTCTTTCATCGTGTGCACAGCTCCTTTGCTAACAACTATACTGGCTCTTCTTTTCCTCAAAGACATTCAAGCTAACCGTAAATTGATCATCGGTTCTTTGTTAGCAACTGTTGGGGTGGGGCTTGTTGTGTTCAATGGACAGTTTGTCTTGAAGATCAACCCCTTGGGCGACTTTTTGGCATTTGCCGCTTCTCTTTGCTGGGCTGTCTACAGCATTCTGATGAGATATATGAGCCACTATAGCAGTGTGTTTATCACGCGCAAAGTTTTCTTTTACGGACTCATTACTGTGTTGCCTGTTTATTTGGTGCGTCCATGGAATTTTCCGTTCCAGGGTTTCCTACAACCGACCGTTTGGGCCAATCTGCTCTTCCTTGGCGTCGTAGCCAGTTTTGCCTGCTTTGCCCTTTGGAGTTTTGTGATTAAGAAAATAGGGGCAATTTCTGCCAGCAACTATATTTATCTCAATCCTGTCAGTACTGTCGTTGCCAGTGCGCTTGTCTTACATGAGCGTATGACAATCCTGGCATTTATGGGTGCAGGCTGCATTCTCATGGGGGTATACATCGTTAGCAAAGCTCTGCCACAGAGGGCTTAAGGCAAAGGAGTACTAACAAGCTTGATGCGTATGAAAAAATTGATAAAAGACTTTGATTTTATCACCTACAAAGATCCTGGAATATTGGAATTTAAAGATGTAGTGATAGATGATAAGACGCTTCCTCTCACTATGGTGGCATGTCCGGGAAAGGTGTCTTCGATTGTCGTTGATCCAACGGCAGGGCATCAGCTCATTATGGCAATTCTAGGACTTGGCAAGGTGAAAGGTGGATACATAACTGTTGACGGAGAATTGGTGACCTATGGGTCTGGAGCTTTCTTCCGACAAATGATGTGCTATGTACCTCATTTCTTGCCACAAGTAGATATGACTGTAGGGGAACTTTGCAGGCAGGTTGTAGGCAAATACGATGGTAAGAATCTCAGAGCAGAAGCCTTGACTGAGACATGGAATAGTCTAAGCATCAATCCTACGGTATGGAATGAAAATATGCGTAGGGTTCCCCAACCTGCGCTTTGGCTCGTGCTCTTATCATTGTTACCCTTGTGCGGGAGATCCATTGTACTAATTGAAGAACCCATTGTCAAGAATGAAGCAGTGGATTCTTTTATCACTCAATTGGCGAGACAGGGTAGGGAAGTGATCTGTACAACACAAACTCAACCTCTCAACTCTTTTCAAGTAAAGAATATAACATCAAAAAGCGAATAAACCATGAGTTTACAATTATTTGGCGAACTTTTGTTCTGCACCTTGTTGTTGGCCATTCCATTTGTTTTCGACAATATACTAAAGCTCAATATTAGTGACAAGCTTTTGAAAGGAGGAATTCGCTTGTTGGCGCTGATCGCTATTTGCGGAGCCACCCTTTCCTTCGCTATTTGGCAAAATCATCTTTGGCTCACAATATTGGCCGCCTTCTTCGTAGTAGTAGTAACATGTGTATGGTCTCTGCTTCGGTTCCATCTAAAACTACAGCGATTGCTAATTCCTTCTCTCACAGGATTATTGGCAGTCATGCTGGTCTTGGCTCCTTTGTCAGCCATGCTCGTTACCCCCTTGCCGTCGTCTTTCTTGCCCCAGTATTTCCTTCCTATTGTATGTCTACTGGCTGGCTCTATATCGTTTAACATGGTTTGTGGCATCCGTAAATATTATGTTGGACTACGGAATCATGCTGCTCTATACAACTATTTATTAGGTAATGGTTGTACGCATCATCACGCTGTTGCATATTTCCTCCGACGCTCATTGCAGAGCACTGCGTTGTGGGTGCTTCGGCGTATATCCACCACTATGCTCACAGCTTCTCCACTTCTTTTGTTAGTTTTGGTATGGGCTGGAGTACCTGTTCTCAAAGCCGCGATCCTTAACTTCATGTTTTTCTTTGCAATCCTTTCGGGTTCCATGTCCTCTTTATTTATTTCTTTGTGTGTCGCTCGTCGTTTCACCTTTGACGAGTACAGCCGTCTTCAGCCAGTCTCGTAACACGCCAGCATATTGGTTTTGTGAATCTGCGACCATAACCAATACGCGCTTCCCCCCTGTTAGTTGGGGACCAAGACACATGCCTTCGTAATTGGCGAAGCTATGATCAAAGAGCTTCATATTGGTTTGCCATTGTGCGAGCAAAGTTTTCTCAGAAGTAAGGATGTTATAGCAAAACACCTTACACTTGACAAACGCTCCCAATTTCATCTTTGGAACGTAAGCTTCTCGCTCAAGCACCAAGATACTGTCAGCATTCAAAGCACACAATGAAGGTAAGCCAAATGTGTAGAAAGCTCCTTCACGCGGCGATATGCTTGCAGTATCCATCTGATAAGGAATGACGCGTTTGACTTTCATGATACTGTCTATCTCAAGTAATCTTATTGGCGCAGTTTCGTTGCATGTCCAAAGATGATGGCTTTCCTTGCAGTATGTCAGAGCTTCCAATCCTTCGTTTTCTGGTAGATGCCCTAAAGAGTCCGGCCAAACTGTGACACGCCCGGTATAGCGCCCTTGTCTGTCAGATTCAATAATGTGGTTGTCAACTTCGCCACTTATCATCAGCGTTCCTCGATCAGGCAAGTAAGCTATGCCTTCATCATCTCTCCCTGGTTTTACAGATCCATAGAATCCTAAATTCTTGGCTGATCGTATAGTACCCGTTATGGAATCAAGTTGGATGTCAAAAACAAAATATCCGTCATGCTCACTTTTATCACTAACCACCGCATATTTTGTGCCTCCCAACCAAGCAATACCGCTGTAATTACCTGCAGGGATTGTCTCTTTAAATTGTTGCTGTGGGTTGAGCCAGATGGTGATTTGTGATTGAGCAGATACCACCATCAACAAGAATAGAGTCAGTGTCAGAATGTGTCTCATAAGAATATCTTTTCATTAATAAACGCAAATTCCATCAGAATATTTGGTGATATGAAATGAAACATGTAAATTTGCACATGAAATGGAGAAAACCATAAGGGGTTGTTTCGGTTCGATCGGGATACTCATCAAATTACAATGAAAACCGGGATTTCTTCTCTTGTTGATGGCGGGCCACAATGTTGCGAAAGCAGCAGCTGTAAAGCCGGTGGATTACAAAGGCAGGGAGGACCCACAACTTTTATAGCTGGAGTTTTCATCACATCATCGTTGCAACCCCTTTCCATACGGAGAATAGCGCGGAGGCAATGGTCTCGCGTATTCTCCGTTTTTATTCTTGTCAAAAGACTTAGGGCAAGTAACATTCATAATTAATAAATAGGAGACAAATTATGTTTAGCGGTATTGTTGAAGAAATGGCCATCGTCAAAGCCATCACACAAGATCAAGGAAATATAAATCTCACACTTCATTGCTCTTTTACGCATGAGTTGAAAATAGATCAGAGCGTTTCACACAATGGCGTTTGTCTGACTGTTGTAGACTTGAAGGATGACTGCTACACTGTAACAGCCATGAAAGAGACTTTGGACCGCTCCAACCTTGGGTTATTAAAGGTGGGCGATGCTGTCAATGTTGAGCGATCAATGATGATGAACGGAAGACTTGATGGACATATCGTACAAGGTCATGTTGACGAAACGGCTGTTTGCACGAATATAGAAGACGCTGATGGGTCTGCCTATTTTACCTTTAAGTATCACAACAATCCAGAAATGGCGCAACGTGGCTACTTCACGGTAGACAAAGGCTCTGTTACGGTCAATGGCGTTTCTCTTACTGTGTGTGATCCTACAGACGACAGTTTCCGGGTGGCTATTATCCCTTATACACGACAAAATACCAATTTCCGGGACATAAAGGTTGGTAGTGTTGTCAATCTTGAATTTGACATCATAGGTAAGTATATCGCACGACTAAGACATTTCGAATAGCCTCATCGGCATTGTCTTGGACATCCGTTTACAACATTAACCAAAACAGAAAAGCCTCGTCCGACACAAAGATGTAGGACGAGGCTTAATTTATTTGTGGAGAGCTAAGATTAGTATGCTCTTGCGATGATGACACGATATTTAGCCGGTTTGCCACTCACCATGTCAACGCCAGGTGTCTGCTCATAAGAGAAGGGAACGCATCGGATAGTTGCCTGTGTGTCCTCTTTGATCTTGGCTTCTGTCTCGGCTGTGCCGTCCCAGTGGCAGAGGAAGAAGCCACCATCTTTGATACGCTCCTTAAACTCTTCGTAGTTGTCACATTCGTAAACGTGTGCATCACGATATTTGCGGGCCTTCTCAAAGACGTTTTTCTGGATATCATCAAGCAGGTTCTTCACACGCTCTACAATGCCGTCAAAACTGACATTTTCTTTCTCCAAAGTGTCACGACGCATCACCTCAATGGTATTGTTCTCTAAGTCACGTCCACCCATCACCAGTCTCACTGGCACGCCCTTAAGCTCATAGTCGGCGAACTTGAATCCTGGGCGTTTGTTGTCAGCATCGTCATACTTCACACTGATGCCTAACTCATCAAACTTATCTATGACGGGCTTAAGCTTCTCTGTGATGGCTGCAAGTTGCTCTTTGTTCTTCGTAATAGGTACAATGACAACCTGAATAGGAGCCAATTTCGGAGGCAACACCAATCCGTTATCATCTGAGTGAACCATGATAAGCGCACCCATCAGACGAGTAGAAACGCCCCAGGAAGTAGCCCATACATACTCTGGCTTGTTTTCCTTGTTCAGGAAGGTGACATCGAAACTCTTTGCGAAGTTTTGACCCAGGAAGTGGCTGGTACCACTTTGCAGAGCCTTACCATCTTGCATCATTGCCTCAATCGTATAGGTTTCCAAAGCTCCGGCAAAGCGCTCGGTCTCACTCTTGACACCTTGGATGACAGGTACACCCATCCAATTCTCGACAAAGTCAGCATATACCTTGAGCATTTTCTGAGCCTCAGCCTGTGCTTCCTCGGAAGTGGCGTGGGCTGTATGACCTTCTTGCCACAAGAACTCAGAAGTACGCAGGAAAGGACGTGTACGCATCTCCCAACGCATCACGTTGCACCATTGGTTACACATGATAGGCAGGTCACGCCAAGAGTGAATCCAGTTTTTATAGGTATGCCAGATCATTGTCTCTGAAGTAGGACGGATGATCAGCTCCTCATCGAGCTTTGCGGCTGGA
>Ga0310695_10001618_pt1 | contig 51948 bp, 59 predicted proteins | sample RumenRJG_04DNA_FD_203882 | JGI IMG/M metagenome (GOLD analysis project Ga0310695, IMG submission 203882) | Bovine rumen microbial communities from Lethbridge, Alberta, Canada - RJG_04 (v2) (version 2) | ecosystem: Host-associated > Mammals > Digestive system > Stomach > Rumen | place: Canada... | reverse complement strand
GTGCCGAAGAAGAGGTCGCTTACCGCATCCTCCTTCGAAACGACGCCGCAAAGTCCGCCCATTTAAGTGTTCCTTTCTCCTCTTCAGTTTGCCGGTGTCTCCGCAGCAGGCGCCGGAGCGGGATTCTCGTCGGGCTTGCAGCACTTCGTGCACGGACAGGCGAAATAGAACGCAGCCGCGACAATCACGAAGATCACAAAGAGCCAGCAAAGGACGCGGCAAAGACGGCACGGCGCGCAGATAGTGAAGCCGCGCGCGCGCTTGATCGAGAAGCGCATCGGGCGGTTGATCGCCCAACCACTCGCGTTTAGTATCGCGCCGATGTCGCGCTGACGGAGTTTGAACCACGTGAGGATCACGCTCGGGAGCGAAACGACGAGGATGAGCGCCACGACGGAAATCGCAATCTGGAGCGCGGTCATATTCGAGATTGCCGCCATAAGCGACGCCGCAGCGGCGCCAACCATGCCGACGCCGATGCCGATAGCCGCTACAGAACTCGCCATCGCAGCTCCCCCTGCCTGCGCGGACTGCGCGCCTTGCTCGACGTTCTTCTGCGCCGCTGCCTGCTTGTCGCCAAGGAACTTCTTGACGGCTGCGGCGACTCCCTCGCCAAGCTTGCGCCACGGCGCCCAGAACGCCTCACGAAGCGACACCTGCGCTTCGACGACCTTCGTGACGACGGCCTCCCAATCCTTTCCATCGCGATCGTAGAATACGCCATTCCTGCCGACATAGAGCTGCGCTACCGCTCCAGCCGTGACAACGGCGCAGATCTGCCGAGTCGCGCCTTCGGACGGACGCGAGAGCTTCAGGTAGATTACGCAGCACTTCGAACGCTCGGCGAGCGCGGAATGAGCGGCCTCGCTCTCGACATGGAAGCAGAGGTTCATCTCCTTTGCGTCGATCCTGAGAACGCCCGTCTGGAAGATGGCGAGGTCATCGAGATCGTAGAGGCGCTTCATATTGACGTAGTTCTCGAGGAACTCGACGAGGTGCAGCTTGTAGCGCAGGACGCGCTCTTCGTCGTCAAGCTCGCCCTTCTTGCCGGCGTTCATCACCGGCTTCGCGGCGACCCACGCGCGGTAGGCGGCAAACGCACCCTTCACCTTCTTCCATTCGAGGCGCGACAGCGTGTCCTTCTCACCGAGCACGGGCTTTACGCACTTCTCCGCAAACGCGAGAATCGCCTCGAGGTGCTTCGGGTTGAGATGATCCTTGAGCGGCAGCTCCTTGTCGGGATCTTCGGTGACAAGCGGCATGTCCTCTGGGGGAAGGAAGAACGCGTCGATGACCGGCTCAACGGCAGCAAGCGCCGCGTCAGCGTCGGTCGTCGCATCGCCGGCGACTGCGACTTCGGGCGTCTTACCCTTCGCCTCCCAGTCGGCAAGCGCCTTCTTGTCGTCGGCGGACGGTTCGAGCGCCGCGAGATCGGCCTGCTTCGCCGTAACATCCGCGAGCGCCTTCTCCTCGGCCTCGCCGGCGGTGAAGAGGGAATCGAAGTCGACGTTCTTCGCCTTAAGGAAGTCTATCGCCGCGAGGACCTCAGGGGTACGGATGCGTCCGTCGTGGTCGGTGTCCATCAGCTCGAGCATTCGAAGGTCGAACCTGACGCCAGTCGTCGGCATCGAAAGCGCAATCCATTGCTTGCGGTCGAGTTCCGCGAGGGCTGCGATATCAGCACCGCACGTAAGCGAAACCTGTTGCATTCTTCCGGCCCTGAACCATTTCCAGCTGTAGCTCATTTTAATTCTCCTTGGATGATGACTTGAAAGGCATTGCCTAATATTTTACCATAAAAATGCGTTGCCGACGGCGCAAAGAAGCCGACGGTCATTCAAGGTCGAGCGAGATTTCGTCGCCGGCATCGACCTCAATTCGCTTCAGGCGCTTGCATTTGAAGTCCTTGAGATCAAGGGCGGCCGCCACGCGAAGCGGCAGGGTGGAAAACCCACGCTCGGCGGAGCCGCGGTCCTGCGGCTTGTAGACCATCAAGGAGATGTCGTTGTCTCCTTTCTTGAGCGAGATCTCGGCAGTTCGCGAATCGAAAATTCCTGCGCAGACGGGCGGCAGCACCACCTTGCTCCCTACGCAGCAGTGCGCCGACGGCGATGCGATGAGGCGCAGCCGGGCCTTGCAATCGGCCGGCACTTCCACCGTCCAGACCAGAATCGCGGCGTTGCCCTTCTGGCGGTTCGCATGCTTCGCTATCTCGTACGAGCCGTTCTTCGAGATCACCTCGCGCGGATTCGACCCGGCGGCCTTGGTGATGTACCGCTTCGAGCCGTCGAACGGATAGAGCGTACGCTCCTTCATGTCCTTCATCACGAGCTCCTGCGCGAACGGACCGTAGAGCTTGACGCAATCAAGCGGCTTGAACGAAGTGCCGGCAAACGGATTCCATCCCTCGAAGTCCGTCTTCGCCTTCGTACGCTCCTTGATCGTGGACTCGATCTCGTCCGCAGTGAAGCGCATAGCTACGATCGCCGGCATGGGCCTATGCAGGTCGAACTGCGAATGCGCGACAACGACTATCTCGCCGTCCTTCCGCACGTGGAGATTTGGCGCACCAGCGGTGTTGCAGTCGCCATAGTTGTAGATTAGACGCGCCTCAAAGCCGTCCTTGCCGCCGGCGCGAAGCGACTTGTACGGGCCAACCCATCCACGCAGCTCTACGCCCTTGCGAAAGGCGACTACGATGCGCCCGTTGTCGAGAACGCCTACGGAATGTTCCGCACCGGCAAGCATTCCGTCGATCTGCACCGGACTAGACCAGGTCTTGCCCTCGTCTGCGGAAAAGCTCGCCCACGGCGCGTCCCCCCGCCAGCAATCTGCCACAAGACAGCAGAGTTCCTTCCCGTCCGGCGAACGGAAAACCGTCGGCAAGAGGAAGCAGCATCCCTTTTTCTCGGCAATCACAAACGGCTTCTCCCACGTAAGCCCCCCGTCGCGCGTGAAAGACCCCATAACGCAATAGCTCCCGCCGATTCCGTTCGGATTCTTCCCGCGCGAAAACACGCCGAGATATGCACCGTCCGAAAGGCGCACCACTCCGGAAAAGCCCACGGCGCAGGCAAAGTCGGGGCCGAGCGGAGGCATAAGCTTCCATGTCGCGCCGTCGTCTTCGCTCATGACGGAAGGCATCGCCTTGTCAAGAGGCAGGTCGTCCGCCCCTCGCCAGTCATATTCGCCGGCCTTGCCATAGGAGGCGAACACGCGTATGCGGCTCTTGCCGGTCTTCGGGTCTACAAAGAGCCAGGCCTTCGGTTCGTCATAGCACTCTGAGAACTCCTTTGGGAGGCGATCGTCGATGCGAGTCCACGTGCGGCCTGCGTCCGTCGACATCGCAGCGGGGCCGCAAGGTCCCGCCTGCTGGATATCCCAGAAGGCGAACATCGTCTTGTCGTCGGGCAGCACTGCAACGGATGGATGCGCCTCGAAGCGGTCGGACGCGCAGACGGTAAAGAAACGCTCGGGATTCGCCGGCGTATGGCCGTCACGCGCCTCAGGGTTGAGAGTGAAGTCGCATATTTCCGCGGCTACAGCCGAACCGGCATAAAGCGCGATGCAGACAAGGGAAGTTTTCAGAACGTTCATTGTTTTATCCTCCTTGTCAGATCCTGAAATCGAGGAACGTCACCTCGCCTTGCTCGATTGTCTCGGAGAACGGTTTGCCCCAACGTTCGCGAGTCGAATTGCGCATCACGCCCTTCTCCTCGTCAGGCACCAACCGGCGACGCCAGCCGGAACTTACGCTGCCGCCCTTCTTGTTGACGTCTATCGAAAGCTTCACGCGCTCGCCTGTCGTATTGACGAGAACGAGGCAGACTCGCTGGCCGTCGTTCTCGACTGGTGGCGCAAGGAGAACGAGATACTCGACGTCGCCGTTCTTGCCTGCGGCGACGTTCGCGCAGGCAACGGGCACAGGTCGATACGACTCGTCTTCGCCAAGTTCGACGACGTCCCCGAGAAGGCTGTCGTCGTCCATAGAAGCCACAACCACCGGCTTTTTCGCCGTCTTCTCCTCGCGGGGGGCGGAAGTCGCGGCCTCGCCGTGCCCGACAAGCGAACGGTTGCCCGTCGTCGCCGCCCAGAAGTGACGCATCGCAAGCCCGAAATCGTCGGCGCGGCACGGGCGTTCCACGAAGACGCCGTCCGTGCGGTCGACCGCAAAAGCGGACATGATCCAGTGCATCTGCCACGCAAGGGCCGCATTCGCGTCCTTAAGCCCCGCGACCTGGCCGGGGCCGACAGCCCAAAGGCGGAGTTTCGCAAGGCGCTTGTCCGAGGACTTGCGCAGCTTCTTGGCGACGGCTTCGAGTCTCTCGTAGGGCGCTGTCGCGTCGCGCAAGTCGACGACAAGGTGCGTGACCGATTCAAGCCCCACGTTCATCGCCGCAAGCATCGGCGAATCAGGGCTCTTGACGGGCAAGGCAACGGCCGCCTTGGGGAACTGGCGAGCCGCAACCGACGCGACCTTCTTCCACATCGAGGGGTCTGCCCCGCCAGTCGGATCTGCGCCGAGCTGAAGCCCCGCGACGACGTCCTTGTGAGGACTTTGCGCAAGGCGGTTTACCGTTGCGATGGCTGCCTTCTGGTCGCCGTCCAGCACGACAAAGAGGCGAAGCCCGTACAGGTCGCAGAACTCAAGCGTCGCGTCGTCGCAGCGCGTCGTATGGAAAAGCCATGCTCCCGCCCGCCGACAGGCGAGTGCCGCCGCCTCGTCGCCAGCCTGCGGATCGGCCGCATAGCCTACGCACGGAACGTAATGCGGAAAGGCGTTGCGCTTCGGCGCCGTGGTGTCGATCGAAAGCGTCAAGTCCTTGGCAACGGCTACAAGCGCCATGCCGGCAAGGAAAACCGTAGCAAGCCCCTTCATCAGTTTGCCTCCTTCCTGATGGGGAAGACGACTGTGGCAATCGTTTTTCCCGGTATCTCGACGACGTTCTCTTCGCCGTCGTATTCCTCCTGCCACGCCAAGCGCGGTTCGCCAGGCATCTGGCTGACGCAGACGTCCTCCTTCTTGCAGCGATAGAGCCGGTAATGCGGCTTGCCGAGCGAGCAGCCGACCGTCTTCAGCGGCGGACGGAACGGCACAGAACAGCAGTTGCAGACCATCAGCGCGGCCGACGTGCGGTCCTTGTTCGCGAGAAGCACCCATTCGACTGTGCCCTCGCCGGAATCCCGCCAGACGTTCATCATCTGGTTGTAGCGACCGTCCGTGATCGAGCCGTCGCGGCGACGGCCGCGCGCGAGGACGTGCGGATGGCCGAGAAGCGCCTCGTTGTAAAGCTTGAAGACGGGACCTACAGGACCGACCTCGAGCCGCGGGCGTCCCGTCCAGTCGGGATCGACGAAGAAGTCGTTGCCGAGGCCGTGCGCGCGCTGGCCGCGCCACTTGCCCTTGCCGTCGGCGATATAAAACCCGCCCGAGAGCTGTCCGCACTGGTGGGCGCTAATGCCCTCTACCTCTGGCTGACAGACGATCATCAACATGTAGAGGGCGTCAAAGAGGGCGATCTGGAACTTCTGCTGGCTCGTTAGGTCCATGTCGGACGTAAAGCGCCATTCGGTGATCCACGCCTTCTTGCCCTCCACCTCAGGGAAGGACTTCGCAAAACGGCGGATGCGCTGAACGCCATTGTATGTGCAGCCATAGTGCCCGAACCCGCCGTAAAAGTGGTAGACGACGTGCGAGCAGTGGTGGATATAGTTAGAGAACGCGATGATGAAGCGTCCAGACCAGTTGTTTATCTTGTTGAGCCCGAGCGTGGAGTCCTGGCTCAGCAGCAAGTCGACATCGGTGTAGCGCGAGCGCACGGCGGCGATGTCTGGGTCACCGTCGTAGAGTTCCGCTATCGAAAAGCCAAGCGGCACTTCGGGCCATATCTTCTTGATGTCCGGCACGATCGCCGCCCAGCGGTCGGCGAAGACCTCGGGCGAAGTTCCCCAGTACGGCTCGTTGCCAAGCTCGATGCCCGCGACCTGATCCTTGAAGTCGTTGTCGACAATCCACTTGACGTAGCCGAGAATGCGCCGCCGCGCGTCGTTGATTGTCCGACCCGAATAGTGCTCGATGCAGAGAAGAACCCTTACGCCGTGCTTCTTGCGCCAGGCGAAGACGTCATAGGCCATTTCCTTGTCGCGCTCCCAGGCCCCGTCGGCGTTCCACTCCTTGACAAGATAGGCACCCGCGCCCTTGAATACCTCCCACGTGTGGTCGGGGGTGCGACGGAAGAACTCCTCTGCATACTCCTTCCCCTCGTCGGCTATGCAGCCGGCGTAGCCGAGGTTCGGGAAGGAGGTAGACTTCGACTGGTCGATGTAGGTCGGCGCATTCACGTCGAACGTAATCGTCATGTCTGGCGGGGCCGCATCGTCCGCTGCCGCCGGCATCGCCGTCAAAAGGAGCATTCCCGCCAAATGCGCCGCGACAACCGCAGGTTCGATTATTTCGATTGATTTCATATTGTGGTTCCCAAAGTTTCAATCGTATTTTACCACTTTCCCGCCCATCCGCCAACCCCTACCATGGTAGGGGTCGGACGCTGTGCACCGCAGTTAGTTCGGCGGCGGAGCGAAGGTCCGAGCGAGTGGATACGGCGTATTCGCCGAGGGTCCACGAGGAGGAGCCTTCGGCCACCGCCGAACAAATGGATTTCAAAAACGAAAAATGCGTTTTACCCTTTAATCCATTGGGCAAAACGCACTTGCGAGGTGGTGGAGATAAGGGGAGTCGAACCTTTAGCGGGGTTGGAAATGTTCGGAAATGTTCGGTTTTTTTGGGCTTGCGTCTGCATTCCCGAGAACGAGTTCCCACAGATAGCCCCACATAGCTTGATTATCCATGATTCCACCAGATTAGTAATTTTGTCACGATGTAAACGATTCCAGAAATGACGATCAGCGCGATGGGCTTTGCAAGATTTGGCGCAACGCCGGTCACGTCGCTGTTTGCGTGTGCGCCCATGATCCAGAATATGCCGACGATGATGCCGAGTACCGACAGCAGTTTCGCAAGCTTGTATTTTTTCGCCGTTCGCTCGATGGTGATATGTCCGTCGCTTTTCATTTGGATTGATTTTCAGTTGGGTTGTTTGCAGGGTTCTCAATCGGCTTTTCTCCGATGATCGCGGCACGTATCTGATTGCGGACGTGGTTTCGTCGCGCTCGCGTTTCACCGTGTGCGGCAAATACGCGATTGTCGCCGAATCCGACATTTCGGTTTTGCGCTGCGCTCTTCCGGCATACCGGGCAAGGCACATGGTCGCGGACTTGACCCGTCTTGATGGATCGGATGCAGTTCTTACAGCGCGTACCGCCTGACATTACGTTTCCGTTGCAGTTGGGGCATGGAACCCATGCGACGACAGTTCCAGAGCCGTGACACTTCTTGCACGGCGTTTCAGCGCAATACGCGGCGAACGTCGCGGCGGTCGCGGCGAGGGCGGTTGCAAGCGTTAGTATCGTCTGTCTCATGCGTTTGCGGACATTATAACACATTGATAAAAATTTTTTACCAAGAGCCATTGACAAGTGTTATAACATTTTGATATCATACACGCCGTAAGCCACCGAAGGTCGATGGCGGAAAACTGAAAGGGAAAAAAAACATGGTCGAAAAAAAGAAGTCGAACGGGGCGCGTGGTTCTCGCGCCGGAAAGCACAGGCCTGAAAATGTGCTAATGGGCGCATTCGTCACGCCGAGGAAAAAGGCAATCACGATGGTGACGTGCGCGGTTGTCGCTGGCGACGGCAAGATGACAATATCTGACTTGATGTGGCGCGGCGTTGAAAACATAGCGCGTACAGTCGGCGTATTGGACGCGAACGGCGAGGTCGCAGAGAAGTATCGCGATACGGTGAAGTTGGCAGAACTGACGATTTCAGAGCACCAGAAGGTACGGAGGGCCAAGCATGAAAACTAAGGCGACGTTGCAGATGGTCGCTATCGCCAAACGGATCGCCGCCAAAAACGGCGTTTCCGTTGACGAGGTTCTCGATCGGTTCAATCAAGATGTTGAAAAAACGTCTTTCGACCGGCGTGATTTATTTTTGGGTTATAGTGTTATAACACTCGATGATAAAAAAGTGGTTTCGACTAGGTCGCGGTCGCGGTCTGTCGGCAGGTTGGGGAGCCGCGCAATGGTTGGCGCGGCTCGCAAAACGGCGAGGGTGAAAGCATGAGCGCAGAGGATAAAGACAAGGCAACGTTTTTGTTGCGTGACGTTCCGGGCGACATTGTGCGCGAGATCGGAGCGCGAGCGGAATTGAACTACCGCTCGCGCTCGGCTGAAATTCTTGCGATTCTGACGGCGGTTTGTCGCGGTCATGTCGCGTTGCCCGTCTCGATGGACGGCGCGACGATTGCGGCGATAAGGCCGACGGAAGATGTGTCGCAGGATGACGGACCGATTCAGCCATTCGAGCCGGAGCCCCTTCCGTCAGATGCGTTTGAAAAGCCGTACACTCAGGATGTCGCGGCGCAAGAACCGGCCGGAGGTGAGGCATGATGATGATGACGCGCAAGGAATGGGCGAGCAAGGACGCGATCATGCAAGAGGTCGCGGACGTGCCCGAGAATTGGCTGCGAGGTTTCGCGGTTCGCCATCCGATGGATTGCAGGAAGTTCTCGAAAACGCGCAACGGATCAATGATGTACCGTGTCGAAGCGGTGCTGAAGGCGATTGAGGACGGCGAGACGATGCCGGACGGCGGGATCGTCGAGCGCGATGAAAACGGCGCGGCGGTGTATCAGGTCAGCGAAAAGAAAGAGGCGGCGGCATGAGTGATGTTCGGTTCAAGACGGGATCAGCGTATATCGGCACGGCGTCGATTGACCACAGGCGGCAAAAGGTGTTTACCGTTGTCGCAAGGTGTGGTGATGTTGTGTCGTTTTCGCGTGTCAATGACGTGCGGCGCGAGCTTGTGGACGGCTGCGACGGCACGGAGATCGTCAAGATCAAAGATGCGGACGGATTAGACTATTTTCTTTCGGCGCGTGTCGAAGCTGACATTGATCAGGCGTTCAACGTTGTCAGGATGTGTCAGGCATGATGATCAGCGGACAAACCACGGCGACCATAAGACGCGCTCGATCCGGCGCGTCCGAGTGCGACGTGATCGGCGCCTTTACGTGGTTTGCGCTTGCGACGTGCGGATTCGCTGCCGTAGTCGCGGCGTTTCGGAATTGCGGCGCAACGGTTTGGGAATCGCACCCGGTGGCGGCGACACGGCCACCGACATTCAATTTCGCTCAAGGCATGGTGCCGAGGGCATAAACACAAAAGGAAAGGTCAGGCAATGAAATTCAGGATGTTCACGGAGGCAATCAGCGGCGAGAAAATCGCGGTCAACATTGACCATGTTTTGAAAATCGGCGTCGCGTGTAAGACGGCAAAGACGACGTATATTTATTTTGATTACCAGTTAAAGGATGAAGAGGCGACGATGGAGGCGGTTGTCGAAGTGTCGGAGCCCTTCGATATTGTCTTTTCGCGTCTGAATACAATTGCGGAGTGATGGCGATGATTGTACGGCGTAGAGTTGTGCGGATGCGGCACATTCGGCATTTGACGCGCTTCACGTATGAGCGTGAACGGATCGGCAAGTCGCCGTATGTCACGCGAGTAGTCAGATTCAGGCATTTGACGGAGCTGAAAAATGAGCATTGACGATTTTCTCGGCAAACTTGACGGCGTGACGTCCGACGGCAAAGGCGGCTGGATGGCGTGTTGTCCTGCGCATGAGGATCATAATCCGTCGATGCACGTCAACATTGGCAAAGACGGTCGCATTCTCGTCAAGTGTTATGCCGGTTGCACGACGGCGGACATTTGCGCGGCCCTGGGGCTGAAAGTGCGCGATCTGATGCCAGAGCGTCCAGAACGCGCCGGAGCCAAGGGCAAGGCAAAGACTAAGGCCAAGTCGCCGAAGGCCGCCAGCGTCAAAAAATCGGGCGGTTCTGCGGTGTCTGCGGCCAAGGTTGCAGGGCCGACGTTCGCGGCGAGGAAAAAACGGCCGTCAAAGCATGTTTGTTATTACACATATAAGCGCGAGGACGGCGCAACCGTGTTCCGCGTTGATAGGCGTGTTTACACCGATGCCAAGGGCGGAAAGACGTTTGTACAGCAGTCGCCCGATCCGAACGCACCCGGCGGCTGGACGTTCGGCGTCGCGTCTCAGGGTGTAGAGTACATACCGTATCAGCTGCCACTTGTGCGAAAGGCCGCTGAAGGTGACAAGCCGGTCATTATCTGCGAGGGCGAGAAAGACGTTTGCACGGTGATAAAGCGTCTGAATCTCGCGGCGACGTGCAACGCCAAGGGTGCAGGGAAATGGTCGGCAGGGTTCGGCAAGTATTTCGAGGGCGTTCCGTCGATCCTGATTATCGCAGACAAGGATCCGGATATGGTGATCGACAAGAAAACGGGCGAAGAAAAGCCGTTTGCGGTCGGTCAGCGTCACGCTTGCGACGTTGAGCGCAAGCTCAGGGCGGACGGGTACACGGGCAAGATTCGCAAGATCGTAATGCCGGACGTGGAGATCGAGCAAGGTGTCACGAAGAAGGTCAAGGATTTTACGGATTGGGTGGACGCGATGGATGCCGCGAAAAGGACGGTCGATAAATCGGCGTTCAAGGCGGCTATTGATTCATTTGGCGATTGGCCGGAGAAGTGGAATTTTCAGGATGCCGATTTAATCGACCTCCAACGCGCCCAAAAAGAGGCGCGTGATTCCGCTCCTCTTATGCCGGGAGACGCGCCGCACGGTGGGGATGACGAGGGCAAGGCTAAGCGGACGGACGGACGCGGCACGATGGAAGACGCCGGCCGGTACGGACGTCTATGCCCCCGCGCCCCCTTTAAAGAGCGCGGATGGTATCAGGTGGATTTTCAAATGTCACCCGGCGAGATTGCGCGGTTCAATGTTGGTTGTGACGGGTTGCAATTCGAGGGTTGGCGACGGTCAGAGCGTGACGAGAATCGCGGCGAGTTCGAGCAACACGCGAGCTATGACGAGATCAAATGCCCGGTGTCGCGCATGGTCGGCATGGCTATCGGCTGCATGGATTCGTTTTCGCGGCGGTTGAAGCTATCCAATCCGCAACGGACGGAACTGACTTGCTCATTGTCGCTTGCGTGGTTGCGAGCGCGTGGCAAGTTCTTCGCGGACGCCGACAATCCGATGTATGCGACTTCTCTTTACTTCGACAGCGCGAAAGGCGTTCTGTACAACATTCAGTCAGACGAGTTTAAATCATTCTTGGCGACAGAGACAAACGTAAGCCGTGAGAACAAGGTTTATGATTTCATGATGTCGCTCATAGAAGATATGACGATGGCCGAGAATATCACGCCGCGTGTCCGGCCGTCCAAAGAATGGGATCGGCGCGACGATGTGATTTATGTCAGCAACGGCGATTCACGGATGTACAAAGTCACGGCGACCGGCATTGAGGATGTTGCGAACGGCACGGACGGCGTTGTATTCTTGCGCGGCGCGACGCTCTTGCCGTTCAAGATCGTTGACGGTTCGGGCGTTGATCCGTTCGCGGAATCAATGTTGTTCAAGAATGCGTCGCTTGAAACGCCGAGCGACGTAATGAATTGCCGATTGTGGACGCTGAATATTTTTGCGTGTCACCGCAACAAGCCGATATTGCTTGTCAACGGGCCGCGAGGTTCGGGCAAGACGTTTTTGTTGCAGGGCATAAAGCAATTTTTAGGAATCAGGACCGACGGCCAACTTGATGATTCGGTCACGAAGATGGAACACTCAGACAAGGGGTCTGACAACTTTTGGATTATCATAGACAAAGGGCGTTTCGAAATCTTTGATAATTTCGACTATAAAATCAAGTGGGCTGACAATGACTTGCAGACGGCTTCAACAAATGGATCGCATAAGACGAGGGCGCTTTATAAGACAGACGTGCTCGTTACGCAGTTTGCGAGGGCGTGTGTTGCGTTGACGTCCAACAATGCGGTGTTCGCAAGCGAGGGCGGCGGCCTTCCCGACCGTATTATCACGTTGCGGACAAACGGACGGCCTAAGACGCCAAAGGGCCCGGGCGAGCTGCTTGCAGACAATCTCGCGAATCGTGACAAGTACCTGACATTCATTTTGCGCGTGTTGTCAAAGGCATTGGCCGACGACAAGCCGGTTGATTCTTCAATCAATATGCGTCACCCTGAATACGCGGCGTTTTCGGTCAGATGCGGTCGCGCCATGGGCTGCGAGGGCGACGTAATCAAGGCGTTGTCTACGGCAGAAATTGAAAAGGCCGTGTTGCCGCTCATGAATGAAATGATCGCGAAAGAGATTGTCGCGGTACTGGTGTCACAAACGCCACCGGGCAATATTTCGTTCACGGCCGGTGAAATGTCAGACATGATCATCAAGCGGTTTGGCACGGACGAGGTTGACGAAAAGACACGTACAATCTACGGATCGCGACGGGTTGGCAAGACGATACAGCGGCTTAAAGAGGATTTCAGTACGCTTTTCGCATGGACGTCGCGGACACTTGAAGGTCGCACGATGTACGATTTCACGGGCATGACGTCGCGTGGCGAGGTAGTTTTGGACGTGTTGCGCGGTGGGTTGGTGGGTTTTGAGGGGCAAAATTCGGAAAGTCCATGTATAAAAGAGGGCGCGGGAGATATTTCCGAAAATGGCACTACAAACACACCTAACACACCGTACGCGCGCGCGCGGTCGCAAGATTCTTCTTTTACGTATGAAAAAGAAAATAATGATAATTCAGAAAGTGACGATATAGATGATCTTATCTTCTGACAAGTCGCGGTGTATAAATATCGGCCATGCAATCCACATGGAAGTTGTCGAGGAAGGTCGGCGCGAAGGTGTTTGGGCGTATTTGGTCCATGATGGCAAGGGTCAGGCGTGGTTTGAGAAATGCAAGCCGGCGGTTTTCAAGGATGGCAAATTGATCGAGAGGGCCGGCGTTCCATATCGTCGCTTCTCTCCGGCGTTGGTCGAGAAGATGCGTCGGCACAAAGACGAGTTGCGTGTATATGCGCGATGGTGCGAGAACAACCCCGCCCCGGTGGTAGGTTCTGAAAAAGCGGTAATCTCTAATGCTGGCAACGGCAAAGGTGAGCGAACTCAACTGACTAACGAAAAATGAAGGGAAGGTCAAACATGGCAAGAGTAAAAAAAGAAAATCCGGCGGTCGAAAATCAGGCTGCCGAAAATCAGGAACCGACGCCGACGCCGGAAAGTTTCGGCGAGTTTGGTCCCGTCATGGCCGGGCAACCGCTCCAAGTCGAGATTGAGCGCGATCGGTTATGGGAGTTGTACGTCGCCCGTGTCGCTAAGGCCGAAACGGTCAACACGATGCGACGCGACGGCAAGGCGATATTTCGCGATGCTTTCATTGAGGCAAAATGTGCCCATGAGGTGTGGGTCGACATGACAAACGGAGGTAATGAGAAATGAGCGAAGCTAAAAAAGAGTATGATCCAGAAATGCGCGGCGCGCTGTACGAGGAATCGGAACGCAAAAGCGAAAAGTCGCCAGTCGCGACAGGCAAGATCACGATCAGCGGCGTGGAGCTGCGGATCGCCATGTGGCCGGCTCAGGTCTCAAAGGGCGAATCGAAAAAGAAGTATTGGCCGGTCAAGATCGAATATCGGCAGGGCGCGACGAAGTTTCTTGCGCCGGTGTGCCCTTCCCAAGTGACGGTCACGGGCGCGACGGCAACGGTCACGGGCGCGGCTCCTGGCGACGGTGAAGCTGCGGACGTTGGAGATATGCCGTTTTAAGGGGTCAAGGCATGAAGCGCGAGAAAAAAGTCGAGAGTTTGTTTGACATGGGTTCGGGCGAAACTACGATCGTTAACGTCGAGGTCGAAGACGGCGTTGCGAAGATGTCCGATCCAATTCCGGTCAGTAGTCTGATGCGTCTTTCGGATTTCGTCGAGAATCCTGACAATCCGCAGACTATCACAGATCGGGCGTTTGACCGGCTCATTGAGAAGGTCGAGCGCATTCCGTCCGGATTGACGGCAAAGAGGATCGCGTATGTCACGGATCACCCGGCCGGCAAATACGTTGTGCTTTCGGGAAACAAGCGGCTCCGGGCTCTCAAACGGATTCACGGCGACGACTTCGCGGCTCCTGGCGATTGGTTTCAGGACATAACCGCGATGTCGCAAGAACAGCGTGACGAGTATGTAGTCACGATGAATGTTGTCGAGGGCAAGTGGATCGCAAAGATGCTTTTCGCGATGTTCCCGAAAGACGAGCTTGCGCGGCTCATGGACGACGTGGACGTGGCGGCGATTCTTGCCGATTTGCCTGCCGTCCAGCAAGTCGCGGAAAACAAAGAGGTAGATCAGGGCGAATTTGGCGACCTGATGGAGTTCAAGGTCAAGTTGACGCCGGAAGATCGCGACAAGGCGATCGCCGTTCTTGACGCGATAAATCCTGACGACATGAGCGCGGCATTCATGTCGCTTATCAGCGAGGGCGAGAAATGAAGCTTAACGAGTTGGTCGAGAATCCTGACAATCCACAGGAAATCACGGACGCGGCGTTCGAGAAGGTTGTCAGGCTTGTGCGCGAAAATCCGATCGGCCTGACAGCAGACAGGATCGCGTATGTCACGGATCACCCGGCCGGCAAGCGCGTTGTGCTCCAAGGCAACAAGCGTTTACGGGCGTTGAAGCTCATTCACGGCGAGACGGCCGAAGTTCCTGACGAGTGGTTTCAGGACATTACTTCGATGTCGGAGGATCAGCGCAACGAGTTCGTCGTCGACGCGAACGTCAACGACGGCAAGATTGACGCCGACAAGCTACTTGCAAGGTACGATCGCGAGAAGCTGGAGGAATGGATCAGCGCAGACAAGATCGGCGAATTGATTGCGGTAGTCGAATCGTCGCCGTCCGCGCCGGCGTCGGCAAGCGGCAAGGCGGCAGAGACGGTCAAGCTCGTAGAGTTCAAGCTCGCGTTGTCGTCGGCTGACTTCAAACGGGCGACCGAGTATCTACGCAAACGTTCGGATGATATGTCAGTTGCGTTTATGGAGGTGATAAATGCAAGGTCACAAGTTCGCGCATAGTTGGGCCTTGTCTGACGGCTTTCCGGCGCCCGGCATTGAGGATCACGGATCAACCGTGTTCGGCACCTTTATCTGCGGCGGTGGCTCGTCGATGGGGTACAAGCTCGCAGGGTTCCACCATTTGGGCGGTGTCGAGATTGATCCGAAGGTCGCGGAGGTGTACAGGCACAATCTACGACCTGAAATGCTCTACGTCGAGGATTTGAGGAAGTTCAACCGTCGTGACGATCTTCCGGCGTCGCTCTATGATCTTGACGTGTTGGACGGTTCGCCACCGTGTACAACGTTCTCGATGGCCGGACAGCGCGAACGGTCATGGGGCAAGAAAAAGCACTTTCACGAGGGCAAGGAAAAACAGACGCTTGACGATTTGGTATTTGTATATTGCGACACGATTGCGAAGCTGCGGCCGCGTGTCTGTCTTTTGGAGAATGTCGCCGGAATCGTCAAGGGGAATGCAAAGGCGTATTGTCGTGAAATCGTCTCGCGCCTGAATGACGCAGGGTATCGGGTGCAGATATTTCTCTTGAACGCAGCGAGGATGGGCGTACCGCAACACAGGCAACGCACGTTTTTCATTGGCTTGCGCAACGATTTCGCGGACCTGCCGAAGCTCAGGATCGACGTTGACGAGCCACCAATCATGTTCGGCGAGGTGATCGACGAGAAAGATCAGGCGCGAAGGATCGGACCTCGTACATACGATTTGTGGTCGAAGCGGAAAGCCGGAGACACGTCTTTACGCGATGTCGTCGAGCGCGCCGAGGGCAAAATCTCGATGTTCAATCATTCGCTGATTCACCGCGACAGGATATGCCCGACAATGTGCGCAACTACGGCTCCTACGCTCTACGACTATCCGAGGCCGCTCAACGGATCGGAGCGAGTAAGCTGCGCAACGTTCCCGATTGACTATGAATGCACGTTTGAACAGCTCGTATTTACGACGGGTATGTGCGTTCCACCGGTAATGACGGCGCATATCGCGGATGCGATTTGGAATCAATGGCTTAAACCGATAAAGGCGAAGCAATGACGTATTGGTACGATCTTGAACGGCTTTTTGTCGCGCTCGATACAGTCGAGGGCGCGGCGCGTGACATGGAATGCAACCACGATGTTGCGGATTGGCTCGCGCACCGTCTTTCGCACATTCGCGCAGAGGCGCGGTCTTTCAAGGATGCAATCACACTACACAAGAGGGAAAACCACGTATGACACGGATCATTGAAGCGACAAGGAAAGACGGAACGCGGCAACTCTTGCCGACGTCGCTCTTTCGCGGATATGTGGCAGAGGCGCAAGCAGTCGCCGGCACAAATTCGGACAAGCGGTTTCGCGCATTAGGTCAGATGCTCGCGAATCTGATGTATGTTCGCGGATATGTCCGCATGGTTCAAATTGATTATAACTGCAACGGCCAGAGACGAACGGTAATCATGGAAAAGAAAGGTTGCAAGGCATGACATACGCTCAATTCGTCGCGAAGGTTTCAGAAATGCGCAACGCTCAGAAATCGTATTTTCGCACCCGGTCGGCTGCGTTCCTTGACAAGTCGAAGCGGCTTGAGCGCGAGGTCGACAAGGCGGTCGCGGATTTCTACGATCCACAGGGCGATTTATTTCAGGAGGGCAACGCATGAGAATCACAATACCGGTATCGGGCGACGGCGACGCATGGATGTCGCATTTACCTGAAATCAATTTTGAGTTCGATCGGATTCTTGACGCCGACGGCAAGCTCGTTTTGTCCGAGGTCGTCGCGTTGTTCGCGAGGGCAAACGAGTTTTGCGAATCGCACGGGTACCGCCCGACATTTATGACGAGTTCCGGCGACGGGTTTAATGTCTATTCGATGACGATTGAATTTTTGCGACAGCTTGCGGCGGTCACGCATTGGATCGAGAACCGGCCCGGCTCCAAGGCGCACGTATCTTCTGACGGATCGGCGCAAGATCGTCGGCTTGAGCGTCGCATGAATCGGGATCAGGTCGCGTTTTGCCGGATAGACGTTTACAGCGTAGCAAGCGGCGTCAAGTTCCTTGTCGGGTACGGCAATCCGAAAAAGAAGATAATCGGCAACTGCGAGACTGGTGCCCACGAGTGCGCGATTTATCTGACGCGCATTCTCTTGAACATGGCCGAAAGCGTCAACGCGCTCAGCCGCGAGAAGAATGCCGGATTGCGCGTCACAGTCGAGGGCCGCGACCCTGATTTGGTTTCGGAGGCGCACCGGCGCGAGGCAATAGGTCACGAGCGCGATGAAGTGCGCAAGGCGAACGAGCAACGCATGACGTGCGTTCGTCGTTTGGGCGGCTATTGTTCGCCGAGTGATCCGCGCTGCCGTTGCTATCGCGACGGGCGTTGCGTCGAGCTGGAATTGCCGGAGGTGTGACAATGGGCGAGAAGATAAAACCAGATTATTGCTTGTCATTAAAGCGCAAGTGGTTCGCCAAGATTTGGAATGGTGAAAAGACGATCGAATACCGCAGGGTCACGCCGAAGTACCGAAAACTCGCAACGTGGATCGGAGAGCGTCGCGGCGTCTTTATGGTGTTCTACATTGGCATGATGGCGACAGGGCCGAGGTTGCTTGTCGAGGTCAAAAAGATTGACGTCGGCAAATGTCCGATCGAAGGGTTTGACGGTGACTATTACCGCATTCACTTTGATGTTGTTCAGCCGTATCTTTACGATCGCGGTACGTATGTCCCGATGTTAGAAATGCCGAGGATGAAAGAAGGTTGATGGCCACCTGCAGACAGAGTTCGTTTTTTGATTACGACGGTTTCGTGGCGAAGTTTTCGCCAAAGAAAACGACCGATGATTGCTACACGCCTGAAAACATTTATGAGGCGGTCAAGACATGGGCCGTTTGCGAATACGGTCTGGAGGGCCGCGAGATCGTGCGTCCGTTTTGGCCTGGCCGCGACTATCGCGACCAGAAATATCCTGACGGCTGCGTTGTGATCGACAATCCGCCGTTTTCGATTCTCGGCAGTATCGTCGAGTGTTTCAACGGGATGAAGGTTGACTATTTTCTTTTTTCGCCCTACCTGACGAATTTCAATTACACGAAATGCAATCACGTCGTCGCGCCGGTGTCGGTGACTTATGAGAACGGCGCACAAGTCGATACGAGTTTTGTCACGAACATGGGCGACTGGTTCATTCGCACGGCGCCGGACTTGATGGACGCGATCATGTTGCAAGAGAAGATAAACGCTCGCAAGTTCCGCAAGGCGTCCGTCAAGTATGAATATCCAGACGCGATTATTACGAGCGCGAAGGTTGGATATTTCTGCAAGCATCATGTGAACTATGCCGTCAAGCGCGATGATTGCGCGTTTGTCCGCAAGTTGGATGAGCAAGGCGGAAAGACGATTTTCGGCGGCGGATATATCTTGTCGGAATGTGCGGAATACGATAAACGGGCGGCAGAGGTCGCGGCACACAACAACGCGGTCGAGGAACGCGCGATGGCCGAGCTTGCCGACGCTCAGAGTGTCCGCAAGTGGTCGCTTTCAGACAGGGAGCGAGAGTTGCAGAAATACATTGGTTCTAAAAGATGACTGACATTGAGCAGATTCGCGCGCTTGCCGGTCAGGGAATCGGGCGGTACGGCGTAGAAGCGACGATCGGGCGCAAGCTGACCGCCGACGAGCTGACGGTGTTTTACAAAGCCGTCACGGTCCGAAAGCTCAGGATCGCGCAGAAGAAAGCTCAGGGGCCAAAGAGCGTAGCAGAGCGCGTCGCGGCGCACGTCGCACGTCATAACGAGGTAGGCGACTTCAATGTTCGGCCGCGTCACCGGCGTTTGAAAGAGGCGTGTCGATACGATCTTGAAAAATTCATGTGGTACTACTGCCGGCGCGTGTTGAAACATAGGCCGTCGGAGCTGATAAAGAACGGGTTGATACACGATGTGCAAGAGACGATTCTGCATGGAGGTCAGGCCGTCAAGCAATACGGTCGCGGCACCGGCAAGACGACGATTATTGTTTATTGCGCGATCACCTGGGCGATTCTCTACGGCCACCGGCGCTATCCGGTCATAATTTCCGCGACGGCCAAGCTCGCAAAGAAGAATTTGAAGGTCGTCAAGAAGTTGCTCTCCCGCACCAAGGCCATATTGCAGGACTTTCCGGCGGTCGCCGTTCCCATTCAGGCGTTGGGCGACGTGTCTCAGCGCACGGCGTCGCAGACGTACCACGGCGCGGCAACTGACGTCGAATGGGCGACGGATCAGATTGTATTGCCGATGTGCCGCGACGACGCAGGGCGTCCACTTGACGACGGCTGCGGCGCAATCGTCGGGTCTGTCGGCATAGGCGGCGCGGTTCGCGGCGCAAATGAGGGCGGTCAGCGTCCAGACTTCCTGATTCTTGACGATCCGCAGACGGAGAAAATCGCGCATTCGCCTGCAATGGTCGAAGCGGTTGTAAACTACATTCACCACGACGCGCTCATGCTGGCCGGACATGATCGCATGATTTCGGCGTTCGTGTCGATTACTCCGCAATGTTTCGGCGACGTGGCAACGGAATTGTGTTCGCGGTCGAAGCATCCCGAGTGGGATGTGACGATAGAGCCGTTCGTCGTCCGCAAGTGTCCCAATTGGTCGCGCCTGATTATCGAGTTCTGCGAGCAGTACGTGGAAGATTCGTCGGCGCACGACAAGAGATTTACGCGGTCAACAGAGTGGTACAAGGCGAATCGCGACAAGTTCGCGGATGTCGTGGTACTTGATCCGAAACAGTACGACGAGACGATGGAGGTTGACGCCGTACACCACATTTTGAATCTTCGCGCCCGGCTCGGAGCGGTTGCGTTTGACGCCGAGATAATGATGAAGGTCAGCGACGCGGCATCTGAGCTCGAGATAAACGCTGACACGGTTTCGGAGCGGTTGAATGGCGCGGACGTGAACGTGCTGCCGCCCGGCACGGATTCGGTCGTGGTCTTTTGCGACGTGAACATTACGAAGAATCGCGGCCTATCCTGGGCGGCGGTCGCGTTCGGGCCGCACCGTGTCGCGGCGGTCGTGAATTACGGGCGATTCCCGGACAGGGGCCCGCTTGTGCCGCCTAACAGTTCCGATCTTGTCAGGAACCGTCTTGTCGCTGCCGGAATCCGCGCCGTCGTGGATAAGGTCGCGGCGATTCAGTTCCGAGACGGAAAGAACCGGCGCATTCCGGTCACGGCGTTTGGATTCGACCGCGGCTATCTTCCGGCGGTCATTCATAGAACGTTGTTTGTGCTGCGAAAGACAAAGCCGCTGCCCTTCCCGCTTGTCGCAATGCGCGGCTTTCCATGGGATAAGTTCGGCGTCCGCGAGAAAGACACGCTCAGGCGCGGCGACCACGTATTTGCGACGCGCTCGCAATACGGTCAGTACCTTGCGGAAATGGCGCCGTACTGGCGCGAGATCATGCAGAGCGGATTTCTCGAAACGCCGTTGATGGCCGGATCTCTCTCTCTCTACGGATCAGACGCGACAAAGCATTTCGAGTTTGCGACGGAAATCTGCAACGAGAAATTGATTCGCAAGTACACCGTGACACGCGGACGGCAGACGCTGACGGCGTGGGATTGGCAGACGTTGGGCGAAAACCACTTTTGTGACTGTCTGACGGGATGTTTCGCGCTTGCATCATGGTACCATTGCTATGACAATCTTTCGGCGGTCATTGACGGCGTAATCACTTCGCCAAGCGGCATGGTGTTCAAGAAGGTCGCGGCCGTTCCGCAGACACAGCCGAACGGCGACGAGATTGCGCCTCACAAGTACCACCAAGACGATTTGTTTGATCCAATGCGGAATCAGGCGGTCGTGAAAGCTGCCGGATACGACGGCAAGGCCGACGAGACGGAGGGAACGCTCGACGATCAGGTGGAACCGTTCGCCGGTGATGTCGAATCGACGTCAAACCCACTTGTCGCGGCAGATTCGACGCCGAGGAAAAGGACGGTTTTCATAAAAAAGCGGCTGCGGAAATTCAGGCGCGGAAAGTGGGTAAAATGATTGTTCGGTATATTGAGAAATGTCCGGTGTGCGGTCAATGGGACCCCTGGCGCAAGGTATCGTCAAGGTTGGTCAAGGGCCGTCGGCGCGTTTACGCCGTCTGTCGGCGTTGCGGACGGAAAGAGACGATCGAGTACCGGACGCAAGACGATTCGGCGCCCGAACGGGGTACTATTTCGTCCGATTAGCGCCCGATTGGGGCACGATTTTCGTTTTGAAGAATTTTTTTCGCGTTGCGTGTGCTATTATAGACGCGCGATGACGGACAAAGCGAGAAACAATCTGACCAGGCACCGGGCGAAGCTCCTCGCCCAGATCGGCGCACTTGACAAAGTGATTCAGGAGATCGCGGTCAAGGGTACCGCGTCGGCGACGATTTCGGCCGGAGGCGGTTCGAAGTCGTACACGCGCCTTGACCTCGGAACGCTCCAGAAGCTAAGGACCGATTACGCCGATCGCGTCACGCAGATAACGCGGCGTCTCGCCGGCGTTCCGTCCATTGGCATTCGGCGCATTATGACGGTGAGGTACTGACATGGCGAAAACACGCAAGGCGACAGGCAAGGCAAAGGCGACGCGGCGCGTTCCGGCGTCCGTACACGCCAAGTTTGCGAATTTGCCGAAGGCTGACCAGAAGCGTATTGCGGCCATGCTTGTCGGCGGCTTGCGCAAGATGGGGTATTTCGGGCGTGGCGGATATAGAACCGTCCACGGCCCGGATCAGATGAACCGTCCGCGCATTTCGGCCGAGACGGAGGGCGAAGTCGGACAGCTCACGATTTGGGAGCGCAACCGGCTCGTCGCCCTTGCCCGCAACGCGGCTCGCAATTCGGATCGGCTCGAGGGCATTTTACACCAGATCGAGATAAACGTCGTCGGCGTCGATGGCGGCAAGGCGGTCTTTGAGTTTCCGAAGGCGTACAAGGCCGCCGAGGATCAGATAAAGACGGCGTTCGCGAATTGGGCGCAAGAGGCCGAGTATTTCGAGGACGTGGATTTGCAGGACGTTCTACGGCTTGCGCTCAGGACCCAAATGCTGGGCGGCGACGTTGTGCTTGTGTTCGACGATGATGTCACGGCTGCGTCAACCGGTCAGATTATCGCGTTCGAGCCCGATTGCGTCGGCGACCTTGTGGACTTCAAGAGCAAATATCCGGCGTTCAGGCAATATCAGGGGATCGTCAAGAACGCGAACGGCAAAACCGTCGGCGTCACAGTCTCATGGTCGCAACGCGGTCTTTCGGCGTATGACGAATTTGACGCCGAGGGGAACCGCGCCGCGTGGACGCTCATAAAGCCGGAGGGCAAGCGGTGGAGCGATTCGCTCTTTACGATCTTCCGCGGCGTTGGTCGCTTCAACCAGATTCGCGGCAGTTCGCGCCTTTGGCCGGGTCTCGGAACGGTCGCGGACTTGACCGACCTTCAAGGGTTTGAGGTACAGGCCGCGAAGATCGGAGCGCAGAAGATCGGTCAGGTACTTCAGGAGGCCGAGAAAAACGAAGCGGACATTGACGCACAGCTCGACCCTGACGCACAGGCACCGATTGGCGAAACGGGCGACTACGAAGCTGCGGCGGAGGCGGCGCAAGAGGCTGCGGTCGAAGCTGACCAGATGGAACTTGACGTCGAAGAAATCCACGGGGCCGGCGTGATTTACGACGTGCTACCGCCCGGCGTCAAGATGGAACTTCTCGATACAAAGCACCCTAACGACAAGCTTGTGGAGTTCTCGAATTGGCTGCATCGCGGCGTCGGCTTTTCGCTCGGGCTCGGGTCGATCCATGCGACCGGCAAGGCGGATAATTCGTATTCGGCAAGTCAGGCCGAAATGGTGCTTGCGCAAGTCGAATTTGACGACGAGTTTCACAAGCTCGAGAAATACATTCTCGATTGGGTTCTCGCGAATTGGTCGCGCTGGGCACAGCGTCGCGGCATGATTCCGCGAGATTCCGCGCTGCCGCTCGATTGGCGGCGCACTTGTGTGAAGTGGCAACGTCCGCCGCACCGTTCGCTCGATCCGGTGAAAGAGCAGACGGCCCTCAATTCGGGATTGAAGAACGGAACTATTCTCTATCGCGAGCGGTGGGGCGCAAATTGGAAGCAAAAGGCCCTTGCGTTTGGCGAGGAAATAGAATTTTTCAAGGCGAACGGCATTCCGCACCTCGCCTTGCAAACGGTCAGCGGAAACGAAATCGTCACCGACGGTGACAACAAAAACGCCGACGATGGCGAGGAAGGCAAAAACTGATGGGAAGAAAAAAATTCAGTCTTATCGGTGAGATCACCGATTTCGACTATCACGGAACCTGGGGCGACTACAATTCACCCAAGCCGCTCAAGGCGTGGCTTGACACGCTCGCGGCAGACGAGGAGGCGGAGATCGAAATCAATTCTCCCGGTGGTCTCGTCGTGCAGGGTGTCGAGATGGCGAACGCGATCAAGAACAGCAAGGCAAAGATCGTCGCCCACGTCACGGGAATTGCGGCGTCGATGGCGTCTGTCATTGCTTGCGCCTGCGACAAGATCGAAATGGAAGAGGCGTCTTTCATGATGATTCACGATCCATGGGGGTACGCTTTGGGCAACGCCGAGGAAATGCGCAAAGAGGCGTCCGTCCTGGATCAGATGAAGGCCGTAATCATGTCGTTCTATCGCGGCAAGTTCAAGGGTCTTACGGAAGATCAGATTTCCGCTCTCATGAGCGACGAAACATGGTACACCGGCGCAGAGTGCAAAGAGAACGGGCTTGATTGCGAAGTGATCAAGAGCGACGTTCGCGCTGCCGCGTCTATCGTCGGTCACAAGTTCGCGAAGATTCCCGAGGGCGCGGCGAAGTATCTTAATGCGCCGGTGCTGACCGACGAAGGCCGCGCCGAGATCGAAGCGGCGAAGGCCAAGGCGAAGGCCGAAAACGCGGCGGCTGAATGTTCCACGGGGAACAGGTCGGTTCTCCTGCAGGACTATCTCGACAATCCGGAAAAGGCGTTTTCGCCCGAGGATTACAAGGCGATTTTGAAAGAGCTTGACGCCGAGGGTTTCGCCGCTCGCTACAAGGGCGCGTCGAAGAAAATCAACGCGCTCCAGGCGCGTATCGCAGAGCTTGAAAAGCACGGCGCGGATTCGGCGCAGGCTGCCGAGGTCGTGAAAGAGCGCGACGGGCTGAAAGCTCAGGTCGCGGCTCTCGAACAGACGAGCGCGAACGCGGTCAAGGCGCTCAAGGATTTTGAGGATCAGGTCAAGCAATCGGGTTTTGAGAATCTCGCGGCTTTAATCGGCGCGGCGAGCGGTCTCAAAGCCGACCTTGAAAAACGTGATCAGGAACTCGCGAATTGCCGTGAGCAGCTTGACCACATGAAAGAGACGCGGGACGTCCTGACCAGTTCCGTGTTGTCGCACGGTTCGGCGTCCGCGAAGTACGCGACGTTCGCCGAGGCGGTTGACGCGATCGGCTATGTGGCCGCGTGTCAAAAGTATCCCGAGCTCAAGGCGGCGTATCGGCGCAAGAAGTAAGCCGGCGTCGAAGTGGGTTCATTCACAGTCAAAAAAGGAAATTGAAAAATGGCAAAGAGGTTTTTCAGGGTTGAAAAGGCTGACCGTCCCGACCTGGCGGCGATCGGCTCCATTTCGCAGTTGGATGTCAAGGGCTACGCATTCCCGAAAATCTTTCCGCTGATGCCGGTGACGGAGAAAAGCGGAACGATGACGGTTGCGCCTGCCGGTCTTACGGCGTCCAAGGGTACCAAGAACCGTGCGAACGGCACGGCGCTCAGCGGCACGGCGATCAGCATGGTCGATGTCAACTGGTCTGCGGTTCGCTTTGAAGGTCGCGGCAAGCTCTACGAGGACGACGGCGCGGCGTATGCGTCGGCAGAGGCGGCGGATCAGGCCGGCGCCGAGCTCGCTCAGCGTCTCGCGTGGAACAAGGTCGAGGACGAGGCGTTCGCAAAGGTGTTCACCGCTGCCCGCGCCGCTGCCGCGACGGAGCTTGCCGATCACCACGTTGTCAAGATTCTCCAGCAGAAGGCGAAGTCGCTGCGCAAGTACGGCAAGCCGACGTTGGTGATGACGACCAATGCGTGGCTTGACTTCTGCGAGATTCCAGAAATCCGCTACAGGCTCGAGAAGCTGGCCGGCGCGGCCAACGACACGGGCTTTATCATGACGGACATTGACAAGGTTCGCGCTGCCGTCTCCACGTTCATGGGCTTCAACGACATTGTGCTCTTTGATTCCGAGATCGTCGGCACCAGCTATGACACCAACATTGCGGTGATCGGCCTTCGCCCGGAAGCGAAAGACAACACGGTTGCGACGGCCAAGAGCAAGGCGACGTATGGCTGGACGCCGGTTTATATCCCGGAGGACGCTGCGGCCGACAAGCCGTTTGACATGAGGGCGTGGTACGACGATGACAACAAGTGCAACGTGTACGACGCCGAAGCGTTCCTCGGAATCGTCGAGGCATTCAGCGGCGCGGTCGCGATGTGCAAGTTCGCGGAGGCGTACACCGAGTACCCGACAACCGTTGTCAACAACCAGATCAGCGGCGGTCAGGGCTAATTTAAGGCAAAAGTAAGCCAATGCCCCGGCGCGGTGTGGACGGGGATTCGCGCCGCGCCGGGGATTTTCAAAACAGCAAGTCAAAGGGGTAAAGACGATGAAGAAAATGCTTTCAGTTCTCGCGGCGTTCGCGTTCGCTTTCGCGGCGGTCGCGGCGACGAAGAAAATGCTTTCAGTTCTCGCGGCGTTCGCGTTCGCTTTCGCGGCGGTCGCGGCGACGGTCGTACCGTTTACGCCGACGGACGGCGGCGTGTTCAAGCTCTCGCAGGGCGGCAAGCTTACGCGAGTGGAAGCGTTTTCGCCGGTATCGGGCGGAACGCTCGCATTGAGTACCATCTATTCCGCACCGGTCTATACAAACGCGATCGAGATTTCCACGTTTACGAATTTTGCGTACACGGTGGTTGAATCGAACGCATACACGCACGTTGTCACGACGAATGTATTTCCGAATCTGTCCTTTATCGACGATCCGGGCATTGTTGGTGTTTCGACGAACATGACGGTCGCGGCGACGACCAACACATGGCCGGTACTTCAGAAAACAGTCGCGGTCACAAACAGCGTTTTCAGCGGAACGCAGACAGGATTTGTCTATACCAACACGCTCGGAACGGCAAAGTATCTCGCTCCTGGCGAGGTGTTGCGTTTCACGGGTACGGGCGTCGGCGGTTGGATTCGCCTTATCTTTGAGTGATGGGCTGCATATTCGAGAATGGCGCGGCGTTTGAGCCGATGACGGAGCTTGTCAAGTGGCGGCAAGACAAGGCGCCGCACCTTGAAGGCTCGTTTGACGCGGTGGTTCTGCATGGCGAAAGCCAGTCAGATTCGGCCGGCCCTTCTCGCGGCACGTTCGCGGCGGACCCGTGGACGGTCATTTGCGAAACGAATCCGGCCGAGTGCGTCGGCATGGCCGTCGGCGACACTCTCGAATTGAAAGACGGTACGGTACTTTCCGTACAGCAGTTTTCACGCGATTGGGCTCTCGGCTGGATCATTCGCGCAACGTCCAAGGCGAGGGCTCCGAGATAATGGCCTACACGTTGACAGATTCGGGCGTAAGCTTCACCAAGGGCCGCGGCAGAAACGCGGTCGCGCTGGTCGTTTCGTTCAAGGAAATCGACCGTTGGGCGAAGCGGATGCAGAAGGACACAAAGGAACTTTGGCGGCTTTCATACGGTCGCGCTTGCGCAGGGCTTAGAAAAAAGTTCGTTGAGGTCATGCAAAAGCGAGGCGGCTACGGCGTTCCGAAGTTCAAGGATTTCGAGGACTTCACGAGAACGCTGCGGCAAAAGGGAATAAGTCGAACTGATCGCATGGGCGGCATTCTTGCACATGACGACAAGCACAAGATTGTCGCGTTCAAGCGCAACGGCGCTCAGGTGATCGGATGGGCTGACAACCTGGCCGACGTCGCTTGCGCGTTTCAGGAAGGTCGCGGCGGACCTGACGCGGAAAAGTATTTCACCGATCCTGAATGGCGTCGCTCATGGCACCGCGCAGGGTTGCAGGACATTCCGCGCGCCTACGTCCACAACGAGCGCATGGTCATTGAGCCGTATTTCGTCGATTACGTAAAGGCGAATCTCGATCAATGGGCCAAGGGCGCGTATTACACAGGGCTTGTCAAGCTCATGCAGGGCAAGCGCGACAGGAAATTCGAGGGGGCGAACAGATGAAGTCGCATCGTGAGATAATGGAAAAAGTCGCGATGGCGATTCAGGCGTCAGCGGACGTCGCGAATTACTGTTACGAGCATTTCGGCCGTGCGCTCGCAATCAACGTCGGCGCGTATGCGAACGGCATTCCATCGGAAGAAGATTCGCCCTTTTTGTGGATTCACGCGGCAGACGACGAGAACGAATCCGTCAGTTCGGAAGACACGTTCACCGTTCGCATGGTCGTCGCGGGATGCGTCAAGGGTCCTGACGGCGAACAGTATATCGAGAACGTCGTCGTACCGCGTTCGGGCGGCGTCAACGGCCTCACGATAAACGGCGGCAACGTGATCGTCGAGGACTTGCGCGACATGATTGTCGGGATCGTGCGCGACGCCAAGGCCGGCGCGTACCCGATCAGGATCAGGCGCGAGGAAAACGACATTTCGCATTTTCCGCTCGAGTGGGCGGTGATTTACGTTGAGTACAATGAGCCAGAGGCTCTAAACTGAAAGGAAGGTAAAAGATGGGTACAAGGTATCATGTCAAGTCGGCGACGCTGACGTTTGGCTCGAACACGTTTGAAATGGCGTCCGGCCCGGCCGCGAAAAGCCAGACGAAAGAGGCGGTCGAGGTGACTGCGCTCGCTGATTCCGTCAAGCAGTTCATTCCCGGCGCGCTCGTCGAGGATGACGAGTTTTCCGTCTCGCTTTACGACAAGGGCGCGTCGATGCCGTCCGTATCGGATGCGCCGGCGGCGCTCACGATCACGGTCAAGCTTTCCAACGGTCAGGATGCGGACGTCACCGAGACAGTCAGCTACAACAAGGCTATCGTCACGAAGGTTGCCGCGCCGGATCAGGACGGGAGCGGCGAGCGCAAGGCGACCGTCGATGTCACGTTCCGGCCGGATGGATCGGTCGCGGCTCAGGCCGGGGCATGATAAGAGGCAACGCCGATGTCGATGTTCGCAGATTACTTCACGCTCAAGCTGGGCGATGTCACGGTCAAGGGCCGTCGGCTTTCGCTGCGAGAGATTCAGGAAAGCCGCGCCGATTTGATTGGTGGCACTCTCAATGTCGAGAAGTGCGTCGCGATCATTTCAGATCACGTCAAGCTTGAAAGCGGAGACAAGTTCGATCCCTACGACCTTACGCCCGCACAGTTGCGCAAGATCGTCGCGGAGCTTGTCTTGCCGGAGGAAGGACGCGGTATTGCGGATTTTATCGGGTTGCTCTCCTGACGGGGAGCGATTCGAAGGAATCCGCGCAGACTGCATTTCTCCGAGAGGGCGAAAAGACATGGGGCGTTTGGCTGCCGATTGCGCTTGCGGATGTGCTGGTGATGTTGCACATTGTTTCGCGTAGGGCGATCGGTGACACGGGAAGAATCAAAACCATGAAGCGTTCGGAGGTCTTGAAATCGTGGATGCTTCCGGCAATGTCCGCGGCAATCGCCGAGGATGAAGCGGAAGCGGAAGCGTGGGCGATGTTGGAATCGGTGAGGAGCTTGAAAAAGTGAAATGAGCAAGAGTACGCACCAATTCGAGATACGCGGCGTCGACAAGTCGGCGGGCGCGTTTGGCTCGATCAAGAATCGGGCGGCTGCGACGAGTGCGCAGATTCGCTCGATTGTCGGCGGCGCAATCGCGGCGGCCGGCGCGTATCTCTCATTTCGCGCGATCAAGGGCGGCATTGACGAGCTGGGGCATTTGTCGGACATTGCGCAAAAGACGAATACGAACGTCGGCGAGCTGACGCAGACTGCGGCTGCGCTCTCCGCGCTCGGAATCCAGAACATGGGCGTTGATCAGCTCGGCAAGGCGTTCGACTACATGGCCAAGACGACGGGCCGCTCAGGGATGGAAGGTTTCTACAAAACCATTGACGAGCTCGGCAAGATTCCCGATGTGGCGGATAGAGGTCAGGCCGCAATGCAGGCGTTCGGACGTTCGGGCATGGAGTTTATGCCGCTTCTGAATGCGGCGGACGAATCTGTAAACGCATTGCAGACGGTCGTCGCGGCGATGCCGAAAGTTCCGCAGTCGGCGGCTAAAGCCGGCGACGCGATGAGTGACGCGATGGGGTTTGCGGCGAATCAGGTAAAGTCGATTTGGCTGCAAGGTCTCGCGTCAATCTGCGGATGGTTCGACAATGAATATACCGGCGGCGTTCGCGAAGCGTCTCTCAAGGCCGGAAACTACATGGAGTATTACGCCAAGCTCGCCGTGACGAAGTGCCTGACGTGGTACAGGAAGGTTCAGGAATATCTAAAGCGGTACGGCGAGTATTGGGGTACGTTTATCGGTACGAAGATGGGCGGCGGCTCCTGGACTGAGGCATTTCAGAACGCCGAGAACGCATGGCAACAGGCATTGAAAGAATACGACGACGTTTCAAAAGAGCTCGAGCAGAAAGAGCACGAGCGGACGGAGCGTTTCAAGAGGGATTTCGAGGATCGGGCAATCGCTATTCAGAAGTTTCAAGGCGCGTATGAGAATGCCGCCATAACGATTGAGAAGCGCAAGGAACGCGACGCGGCGCAGGGTCTGGAGGTCTCGCGGCAAACGCGCATATCGAACGACCTCGTTCTCGGCGGCTCCAACGCGGCGACGCGCTTGCAGATTTTAGGGCCAACGCTCCAGAGCGAGACGAAAAAGCAGACGTCGATACTCGAGAAGATCGCGGCGAACACGGAAAAGACGGCTGACAATACCGAGGAAAATTCAACTGAGAAATTCGACACGTTAGGCACATGAGTACACAAGTCAAACAAAAGGCCGGTCGCAAGTATTCGGTTGGTTCGGGCGGAATCTCTACGCTCAAAAAAGACTTTATCGTAATTCAAGATGCGGTAATGTCCGCTAACGGCGAGGTGGTTTCGTTTCCCGGCGTTCCGGCGATCGGATCGGCGCACCCGAGTTTTCCGGGCTTGTTTGTGCAGACTTACGACGTGCAAGAGGGCGAAGGCAAAGACAAGCGAGTTTTGACCGTCACGGCCAACTACGGGCCGGTGACTACCGAGACGAGCGGAAGCGGTCAGGATGCGACTACTTGCGTAGTCGAAGAATGGGGCTGGGATGACGGCACCGACGAGATAGAGTTGACTTGCGGACAGGACGGAACGCCGGTGCTCAATTCGGCCGGCGATCCGTTTGACAGCGTTCCGAAGGTGATGACGCCGGCGCCGGTGTTTACAAAGGTGATGAAATTCAAAACACGTCAAACCGGATGGAACGGCGCGACGTGTACGGTCAACAGTGCGCAAGTCACGATCGGCGGCATATCGTTTCCGGCCGGTTCATTGCTTTGCACGATTTGCGAGAAGCGCATTATCGGCGACAAGGATTGGAAGTACCGCTATACGGTCAAGCTGCGCTATAAGAAAAACCTTGTCAAGATCGCCGGCGCGAATCAGCTCACCGACATTGGCTGGGATGTCGCGGTTGCGGATGCAGGGATGCGCGAGCTTGACAGCAACGGCGAAAAGAAGCTCATTCGTGTTGTCGACAAGGAAACGGGCAAGATGTGTACAGTTGCGTCGGCGGCACTTCTCGATGGCAACGGCGCGAAGCTCGGCGACGGTGAAGATCCGTACAACTTCCGCTTTCAGGCGTATGCCCGCGCGACAATTCCGAGCTGGTGCTATTCCGAACCAACACTTGTGGAGGAGGGTTTGACATGATTGCGAGATACCTGATTTCGTGCAACTGCGAACGTCCTGACTGGCCGTTTGTGCCCTTGTGGGTTCCGTGTGGATCGTCGCGGACGGTCGGCGTCACAGGGCTCAGGTCGAGGAACGGCGTCACGGTGACAGGCTGCCGAATCCGCGTCACGAACGCCGACGGCGTTGCGCTGACGCAAGATTGCGTCAAGGACGGCGGCGTGTGGGTGACGACGTTCCCGGCGTCGCACTTTCGGAACTACGGATCCGTAAAGAACGGCGTCGTCGTCTTTTCGGTCGGCAAGGACGAAAACGACAACGACCAACTATGGATTGAGCGCGTCGGCGACCTTCGCGTTTCTGCGGTCGATGCGTCGAGTACGCCCGGCGGCACGGTCGAGACGCCGAAAGACGTCTATCACAAGAGCGAGATCGTGGACGGCGTACAGCACTACAAGAAAGAAGTGCTTACGTATTCGGCGCGGCAAAACGCATGGGGCGCGGAGTACGTCGGCGACTACGTTTTTATTGGCGGCGACTACGTGCCGTTTTCGGAGGGCTGAAAAATGAAAAAGTTATCTACACTTGTACATTGTTTGTTGATTGTTTCGGCTGCGGTCGCGGCACCTACGGCAAACGAGGATTTCGTGGTCGCGGAAGACGCGAAGACATACACAAACGCAGTCAACGCGGCCAACACCTACACCGACGACAAGATCGGAGAGATACCGGTACCGGACTTTTCGATGAACAACACGGAACTCGTCGAGACGATCGAGGCGAAGGCGCCGACGCCGGATCTGTCGCCGTTCCTGCGCAAGGATAAACAGGACAGCGAGGTCCAGACATTCGGCGGCCTGCTTTCGGGGTTCGGCTTTCACGCCGACACGGGCCGCAACGACAACGGGTGGAACCAGTACACGGCGCACAACGGGACGGCGCTTTCGCAATCCCTTCCGGCGTACATCGAAAGCAACCCGTGGAATTTTTCGAAACTGGACGACAACAACGTGCTGACCATCCCGACCCTAACCGTTGGGGTCAGAGCGGGCGGCTCCACTATTGGCGAAATAAGCGTCGCCGAGGGTTTTGAAGTCACGGCAAGCGGAACCTCCTCACACGCCGAGGGCGACAGCACTACCGCCTATGGCAACTCGGCTCACGCCGAGGGGTTGCTTTCTACCGCATGGGGGCCAAATTCACACGCGGAGGGCTACGACACCCAGACCCAGAACAGCGGCGAACACGCGCAAGGACGGTGCAACCTTTCGCACACAGGCGCGAACGCCGCCGACCAGACCATTTCATCCATTGGCATTGGCGGCGGCAACAGGGATCGCAAGAACGCCGTCGAGACGATGATGGACGGCAAGACCTTTATTTACGGATTGGGCGGCTACGACGGCACGAACCCGACGAACGGCGTGAAAGATTTGGTCGCGGCCATTGGGGGCAAGCTCGACAACACGGGGCTCCATAATAACGGCGGAACGCTCCGCGCCGTCTCGTTCGACACAGACGGACTCTTCATATTTAACGGGACTATGTGGCTTGATGTCCCAGCGACAAGCGGTCCGGCGCTGACGGCTGGCGACCTTGAAAATCCTAATGCGCCTCTTTATCAGGCATTTGACGAAAAAGCACCGAAGAGCGACATACCGGGAGCCGTCTCAAACATCGTCACGGCCGCGTACATAAACGACCGCGTAAACGTCACGCCGCTCGCCGGGCGGACTTACGACTTCGCAACGAACATCGGACTGTATACCGCGGTGCGCGACATCATCCAGGCGCTCGGCGGATCCGTCACGAACTTCCCCGCAATCCCGCAGAACTAAGGAGCAATCATGCCGACAAACACACTCACAGCATCCCCCACCGATCCGCTGCTCACTCCGGACGACCTGGAGGGAATCGACGAAACGACGAGAGACACAAACGAGCGCATCCGCGCGCTCGAACCGACGATCGACAACGCGGCCGCGGACGTCGAGGCGCTGAAACTACAGCTCGCCGGATCGCGCATCTGCCGCGTCACCGTCAACCTCAATCCGACGGGCGGCGATTACGACGTGCCGACCGATCCGACGGAACTTGCAGATATCCTGGACGGTGCGCAGATCGTCCTGGAGGAACAGGGGATCGCGACGCCGTACCGCTACAATCTCGCCGAGCTCGAAGGCGTATCATGGGCACAGACGCTCTATGTCACCGACGCATCGCTCTATGCGTTCTCGCGCGTTTCCTGCGTCCTCGGCAAGTCGGCGACGTGCGCATACGCCGTCGTATCGACGAATTTCAAGCTGTCGGTAAACGGCGACGTGTCGATCAACCTGTTCACGAAGCGCGTGTCGGCATCGGCCGACGAGGTTTTCGAGATCGCGCGAATCCAGCCGTACTCGTCCACGTCGTCCGGGACAATCACCATCGGCTCGGCGACGTACGCCGACGACGGCCGCAGTTTCATCGGCGTCCGCATCACGGACGGCAACGGCACGCGCTGGCGTACGGGCGGATACGCCTTCAACTCATCGACGCAATGGATCGACGAATCTCTCGTCAAGGTCCCGATCTACGACGTCGAATCTGCGGGGGCGACGCCTGTTGAACGCCTCATATCCGACGGCGGCGACGCGGAAAACGCGCTCGACATCATGCAGTCGCTCGCCTGCCTGAAAAACATCCGCATGGCCGACGTCACTCTCACGCACGGCGCGACGTCCATCACCGGCAACAAGTTCGTCGTCTTCGACCAGGTGTGGATCAAGACGACGCGCGAGAACGTCCCGATGCACACGTTCGACGCGAACGGCAACGTCACCGGCACCGTGTACGTCGACTGCATCTGCAAATGGTTCTGCGACACACAGGCGGACGCGGACTATCACCTCTCGCCGCTGCACGTCCAGTACCGGCGCAACGGCGACAACTCGATCACGGAAGTACCGCTCGACCTCGGATTCGTCGCACGGTACTACTCGAACACGCAGAACGTCACGATCGACGGCGTGGCGACCGCGATGATGACGGCGAAATCCGACAACTCAAAGGAGGTCGGCGCGTCGCGCACATCGTTCCTGGCCAGGGCGCGGAACAACAACAAGATGTCCGTATCCGTCGCGATCGAGGGCGAGGAATCGCCGCGCACGTTCGCGGCGAACGCCGACGCGCGGCTATTCTCAATGGCCGGGCTCGCGGAAGATTCGTTCATCGGAATGTTCGCGTATCTCTTTTTTGGCGCGAACGTCCAGGCGTCGCTGCCGGGCATCATGACGAACGCGGTCAGCTCGACGTCGAACGGCGCGACGGACTACATTCTCGCCGCGGGAGTGTGGAACGGCGCGAAGAACACGGCAAGCGGCCAGAACTCGATCGTCTTCCTCGGCATCGAAGACGCGAACTGGAGCTCGACCGGCTGCATGCTGCCGGACATCACGGCGATACACGAACGCATCATCGAGACAGACGAAAACGGCACGGCGACATCGAACACGACCGCCGCGTACTTCATCTACGCGCTCGACAGGCTCGACTATCTTCCGGGCGACTCGAATGCGAACTACAACCTCACGACGAAGGATCCGGATACGCAACAGCAGATCACGTCGCCGGCATGGTTCCTGGGGCACGGATATCGCCGCGCGGATTTCCCGAAGGTTACGTCGAACAGCTATCAGCGGCGCATCGGATGGGAAGATTCGCAACTCATTCGCGACGCGCTCATATTCACGACGCGGACAGCCGACGAAAATATCAACATGGCCGCCTGCGACTACACATGGGGGCAACCGAGTCCAGTTTATCCGAACACACCCGAAACACTACCGGCAAGCGCGACCGTGGAGCTGTACCATTGGCTCATGGTGGCCCGTGGCTACTACCGCTCCTACGGCTCGTACCTCGGCATCGCCTCCTTGGCCGCTTCCAATGCGCTCTCGGCCTCGGGCGGCAACTTCTGGCGTTCGCGTCCATCCCTTCAACTTTCACCCGCGTGAGCAATGAGCGAACGCGGGACTGCACGACAAAAATGCGTCCATCAACAAAAGGAAAAATCAAGATGAACTGACACAAGGGGATAAAGCGAGATATGAGACCGAGACTGCTCATGGTGGCCCGTGGCAACAACCGCAACAACGGCTCGAACCTCGGCATCGCCTACTTGAACGCTAACAATGCGCTCTCGAACTCGAACGGCAACAACTGGCGTTCGCGTCCAACCTTCACGCCCTGCGCGGCGACGCGCACGGGCGAAGTCCTCGGCTCTAAACCTGAAACACCACACAAGGCGGCTCGTCTGCGCGAAATGCGCGGTGCGGTGAAAAACATGCATGAAAGGCCGGTTAGTAGGGCGCGGTTCGCGTCTCGAAGGGCGGCGGCACCAAAGGGATGGAGGTGCGCGGCATGAAGCGCGTCGGCTATCTCGCGGACAAGGTATTCACGCGCGAAAACGTCCGCGCGGCATGGGACGCCTACAACAAGAACCGTCCCGTCAAGCTGCGCAAGGCATTCGACCAGCGCAGGGCCGACAGGATCCTCCAGGCGGCGCGGCGCGACTTCGCGGCGATCGTCGCCAATCCGCGCGAAAAGACGATATTCGAGAGCGGCAAGGAACGCCGCTTGCAGATCCCGCGGTTCGCCGCGTCGATCGCGATGCTCATGCTTTGGAACGTCGCAGGGCCGTACGTCGAGCGGCACATACATTCGATGTCGTACTCGTCTCGCAAGGGCATGGGCGGACACCTGGCGGCCGCGAAGTGCTCGCGGTTCCTGCGGACGCACCGCAAGGACGCGAAATATTGCCTGTACTTCGACGTCAGGAAGTTCTATCAGCACATTCAGGCTCGAATCATGATGGCGCGGCTTGAGGCGATATTCAAGGACCGGCGGATACTCGACATGTTCGACGCCGTGCTCAGGTCCGCGACCGGCGGACTGCCGATCGGATATCCGTTCTCGCATTCGCTCGCGAATCTCTACCTCGTCCCGCTTTACTTCCTCGTCCGCTCGATCAAGGGCGTCTCGCGCGCGTTCGTGTACATGGACAACTGGATCGTGTTCGCGCGGTTCAAGAAGGCCGCGCACAAGGCGAGGATCGCGGCGAAGGCGTGGCTTGCCGGGATGGGATGCGAGATCAAGGATGACTGGCAGGTTTTCCCGACGGCATCGAGGCGCGTGAATATCTGCGGATTCGCGCTGCACGCGGCGCGTCCGCCGCGCCTGTACCGCAGGATATGGCGTCGGACGCGGCGCGCGTTCTGCGTGTTCGCGGCGCATCCGACGAAACGGCTTTATCTCTCGCTCATGAGCAGGAAGGGCTGGCTCATGGCGATAAACAAGCATTTCAGCCCGGCATTCAAACTTCCAAACGGAGGGTATCTATGGCAAGCAAGGTAGTTCCCGGTTCCGCGCCGATGAGCGCGGTCACGGTAGAGGACAGCGAGAGGCGATGGACGCCGCTCGCGATGAAGCGCGCTCTTTCGGCGGCGGGGCGCTGGCCGGAGGTCAAGACGATGCTCGTCGCCGCGGACAAGTACGACGATTTCCTCATGTGCTCGTACATCTACGAGGGCGACGAGGATTTCCAGAACGCGAAGGCGTGGGCTGTCGAGCACTATGGCGCGGAATCCGTCAACGCCCTTCTCGACGCCATTCCGACGGAGGGGTGACGATGGATAAAGTCACACGCGATATGTGCGTCGCGCAGTTGAAGAACGCCGACGAACATCCGGAAAAGCCGGAACTGATGCGATCTGCGCTCGTCTCGTCGCTGATAGCGGTCGTCGATTGCCAGTTCGCGACAGGCAATCGCGTCAAGCGTCTCGTCGCGTGGCTTGCGTTGATAGGCGTCGTGTTGCTCCTGGTGCTTTTGTTCGGGTCCGACGGCGCGATCAGGTTCATAAACTTTGTCAGGGGGGTCGCGTGATGGCAGACGACGCGAAGAAGGAAAATTCGGATTTGGTTTTCGACCGGCCGAAGCTCATGCCGCCAAAGGAAAAAGGCGGTATGTGGGAGCTGGCCGAAAATTGGACCTTGTGTTACAAGGGCGAAGCGTACACGGTTCCGGCCGGATTCAAAACGGACGGCGCGTCGATACCGCGTTTCTTGTGGCGGGTGTGCGGTACGCCGTTGGACGTGCCGAGGGTTTACGCGGCACTTGTGCATGACTGGCTGTATTCGGGCGGCGTTCCGAATGCGGCGCGTTTGCACGACGCGGCATATTCGGGTACGCCTGTCGTGACACGCGCAGAAGCGGACGCGCTGTATCGAGACTTGCTGATTGCGCTCGGCGTCTCGCGTGTCAAGGCATACACCGAATGGGCCGCGTTGCGCTTGTGCGGCGGCGGTCATTGGCTTGCCGACGATGGCGACAAAAACTGATTTCGCGCACAGTGCGCGGATAAAAACGAAAACATGAAAGAAGGTTCAAAATGAAAAAGCTGATAATGATGATTGCGGTCGCGGCGTTCGCGGTCGCGTTCACGGGCTGCGCGACGAAATCGCGCTCGTTCGATGCAAAGGGTATGTATGTGTCCGAGACAGGACAGCTCGCAGTCGGATACGTCCACGTTGACGCGATCCCGGATGGGGTCGAGAGCGCAGTCGTGCATTACGAGGAAGACGTCGCCCTTCTTTCGCCGTCCACGAAGACGCACGATATCGACATCATCCTGACGGGCACGAACTCCGTTTCGTCTTCCGAGGGCGTCGTCAAGGCTATCTGCGAGGCGTTCGTCGCAGTTGCGCCGAGGATCGCGGAGGTCAACGCGGACGTCGCGAAACAGGGTGCGACGTCGCCGCTCGATTTGGCAAAGTCAAACAGCGATGCGCAGAAGGCAGTCAAGCTCGCAAAGATTGCGGCATCCGAAGTGAAGGCCGCGGCGTCGGATGCAAAGGCCGTGACGTCAGAGGCGAAGGCTGCGACGTCTGACGCGGCGACGGCGGTACAGGCTGCCGAATGCGCAGACGGCGCGTGTAATGCGTGTACGGCTGGCGAACGCGGCGACAAGTGAGGTTGCGACATGGCGCGTAAATTCGTACTCGGGCCGAACGCGGCGCGGAAGCTCGCGGAGCTGATTCGCGGATCGGGCGAGGTGTCGCGTCGTCCTGGCGCGACGGCTGCGCTTGCATTTGATTCCGAGTACGTCGCGCCGTTTACCGTTCAATGGGCCCAGTCGGCCGACAGCGGCGGCGCGTGGATTATTTGGCTGCCCGGGTCCGATCTCGTCGTCAGGAAGGACGAGACGCTTGATCCGACATCCGAGCTCAGCGACGTCGGCGGCGATTATCCTGACGGGTGGTATGTTCTCACGGGCTCGATGCTCAACCGTTCGAGCGGTGGAACGCTTTACCTGATTCTCGAATTTGGCGAAGAGCCGAGCGCGACGTTTGACGCGGAGGCCGACGAGGACGAAAGCAAGTTGTCGATTCCGATTTGCGAGGCGTCCGTCGATTCAGAGACGGGCGAACGCAAGGTCAGGCAGCTTGTCACGTCGGCAATCGTGCTCGATGGCGGCGACGAGCCCGACGACGTTTCCATCGAGAAGATTCCAGATCCGGAATCCGGAAGCGAACCGGACGGCGACGAAGGGAAGTTGCAGATTAAGGGATTCAAGGCCGGAACGCCTGCGGACACAAACACGCTCGCCGATTACCTCCAGGGCGCCGCCGAGATTCCGAGCGAAGGGATTGCGCTCGTCGCGCGCCTTGCGGGTTCCTCTACGCCGTCCGTCGTGTATATCCCGCTCGCGGCATTCTCCGAGGATACCGAGGACGAGGGCAAGACGATTTCTGACGTGGAAGTTGTGCCAAGTACGTCCGAAACGACCGTCACGTTCACGTACACCGACGGATCGACAACAGAGATTCACATACCACACGGATTGCCGGGCGGCAAGGGCGACAAGGGCGACGACGGCGACACGCCTGAAATCACCGCAGAGAAGAACGGCGGCATTACTCAAATTTTCGCCGACGGCGCGTTGATCGCGTCGATCAGCGACGGCGCGACGCCCGTTATCACCGCGAAAAAGGCGAGCGGCGTCACGACGATCTACGCAAACGGCGTCGCGATTGCGCAGATCAATGACGGTTCAAGCGGGTCCGCGACTTTGCCCGACAAGAATGTTGTCGATGACGTATCGTTTTCCATTTCGGGCGGCAAGCTCAAGGCGACGCTCGCGAAATCGAATCTTAAGACGGGCGCGACGTCCTCGGTTACTAAAGACGTTTGCGACGTTTCGGAGCTCGACGTCGTCACGGAAGAAAAGTATTCCACGAATACGCATCAGTTCACGAACACGCGCAAGCGGATCAAGGTCATTGGTACACCGTCCAGCGCGTCGGGTCAAACGCCCTTCACGGCAACGCCTCTATCGAACGAATAGACATGGCAACCGGGGAGATATTGCGGGGCAACCGTTGGACTGCGCTGCCGCTCTACGGCAGGAATGGCACGATTCTGTATCAAACGGCAGTTTCGATGTCCTGCAACATCGTGATATCCTGGAGTGGAGGAAGCGACGTCGATATATGCGCGTTCTTTTCGCACTATCCCGGCGCGACGATTGGGTACAATCACGGATCGGAGATAAACGCCGGCGATGGCTTCACGGCGCAATGGACGAGCGGCGACAACACTTCCGGAGGACCCGAGACGATAAGTCTTGCATATTCGGGGCTGCGTGGCATAGGCGGCAAGTCTTTCGAGATACATACGAACTGGTATTCAGTCGGTAGCGGCGATCAGACGAGCGGCGGTCCGGCGACAATCACGGCGACGGATGCCAAGGGCACGATAAGGACTCTTACGATCACGCCCGCAACAAGCAAGGGCAGGGCGGCAACGGCTGCCGATCCTGGCGTTCGCATCAACTTCAACACAGACGGCACAATACAAAGTATAACATCCGCATAAGAGGGTAGACATGAAAAAGGCAATAGTCGCGTTTTCAATCCTTCTCGGCGTGTTGAACGCCAAGGCAGACGTAATCACAAATTACGTTTATATCGTTTCAAACATTTTCAACAACGTATATTCGGAGTCGATCATTACTCAAAAGGTCAAGTCGACTCACACGGATTATTATTTCACGAATTACGTTTCAATCGTGACGAACGTTTACCAGACGACGTTTCAGACGAACATCGAGGTCAATGTAATTTTCGACAACTTTGAACCGTGGGTAATCGCGGCGTCGAACTACGCGGCGAATGCGTCGTCGTATGCCGACGACGCCGCACAAAGCGCGACGACGGCCGGCGCAAGCGCATCGACGGCGGCGATGCACGCAAACACGGCATGGTCGGCCGCTCATGCGGCACAGGATGCGGAGTCTGATGGATTGCGCCGGATCAATGAACGTATCGCGTGGTTCGAGGAACATTCGGGCGAAACAATTACGATGAATGTCACGAACATAAACGCATCGGTTACGACTAACCTGAATTTATCGCGCCGAACTTTAGCGGTTGACTATACGGGCGAATCCACAACGGCTTACAATGTCGTGTATACGAATGCGGTAAGCGGCACGGTTTGGCCTAAGATCACCGTGCATCCCGGCGGCATAGACGGCGGCGCCACCGTCGCGGCCTACGCGAACGAAGTTTATGCCGGCACAACCATTGAGGCGTGGCCGTATTGCAGATCAGGATCGAAAACATGGACATTTCAACCGGCGTATATTGATGCAGACGACAAGGGTATGCGATTTCAGTACGTCCCGGAACAGATGGTCGAGATACCGTATGCGGACAATCAAGGAGCGTATGCTGGCGGTGTAATCGTTCCAGAGTATCTATATTGGCAAGATGGGTATTTGAATCTCAAGGTCAACGTATGGACGAATCACGCGGTCGCGGGATGGTGCAAGTCGAAATTGCGGTATGACACGTATCCGCGGCCCATCAACTACGGATCGACGACCGGTGTTGGTATCACGTATGAAACACGATACTATTACGGGAACAGTACACAGCCGTCATACGGTGGATGGTTCCATCATACGGGCAGAAACAGCGGAAGATTTGAGTTTCCGCAGATGCTCACTCCGTCGCTTATGTCTACGGTTGACTGGATGAAGAACGGTCCATGGTAGGCGTCGTGGCGGCGCGTTCCAAGGCGGCGCGTTTCGCGGCAATGTGATCGTCGTGATCGTACCGTTCGGCGGTGGAATCGACGCGGTGGCCTAATAGGGCCTTGCGCGTCTCGATGTCCGCGCCGGTTTCAGCAAGTCGCGTCGCGGCGGTGTGTCGCCACGAGTGGATCGTATAACCGGCCTTGTCGAGCCCGGCTGCGGTCAGCACTTCGCGGAAGTTCAAGAGGCGTCGCGCTGCCGGGCTGGTCTTTCCGTACATTTCCGCATGGATCGGGAAAAGGTAGTCGCCGGTCTTTTTGATTGTCGCTATGAGATCGCGAATCGGCTTGATGATCGGAATCGTGACAATGATGTTGTGGCGTTTCGTTTTGATCGGGCGGATGCGCAGAACATCGCCGTCGATGTCATGCCACGTCAGACGCGCAACGTCGCCGTATCTAAGGCCCGAGTGACGCATGAGGGTACAAACGCCCGGCCAATCCTTGCCGACGCGCCTGGCGGCCTCCATGACGCGCTTCTCGTCGGCGTGGGTGAATGCCTTGCCGGTCTCGCCGTCGATGTCCTGGGGGCGCAGAGACGACCAAGGGCTGCGGACGCCGGTTGATGCGTTCTCCAAGAGCTTCCAAACGGTTGTCAGGTCGGCGATGATGTTGATGCGCGTTTTGGTCTTGAGTTTCATGTCGGCAAGATGCGTCGCGAATCCGGCGGCGATGGGGCCGGTCACGGCTTCAACAGTCTTGACGGTGGGGCGTTCCTCGTGCAACCAATCCAAGAGGCGCTTGACGTTGTTTTTCCGGCGCGTCATGGTGTCGGCGGAGATCGCGGTTTTGCCGGTGGCTTTTGCGAGATCGAGATAGACGTCGAAAGTGGAATCAATCGGCAACAGGCCTTCGACCGGTTTGTTGTAAAACATTTTCAGGACGGCGACGGCTTCCTCGAACGTCGGCATTTTTTTCGCGGTCTCGATTTGCGACGCCCATGCCCTTGCGACGTTGTATTTCTGCGTGTGTGTGGACTGGCGGTATCTTTTTTTGTCGATCTGATATTCGACCCACCATGTTTTTCCGCGCTTGTAGAGTGTCATTGATTTCTCCGTTTCAGGTGTTCAGAGGGTTGAAAAGTCCCCACAATGTCCCCACGGTCTGCAACGCATGAAAAATCAACTTCTCTCAATATAATCAATACTTCCATGGGTGGTGGAGATAAGGGGAGTCGAACCCCTGACCTTCTCAATGCCATTGAGACGCTCTACCAACTGAGCTATATCCCCAATAAGAAAGAAGTGGCGCGTATTATCTCATATCGACGCGCCGTTGTCAATGGCGAACTTAGCCGATCATTCCGCCGTTGACGGAGATGATCTGGCCGGTGACATAAGCCGCCTCGTCGCCAGCAAGCCACGCGACCGCCTTGGCGATGTCCTCGGCCGTGCCGAAGCGCTTGAGCGGGATCGTGTCCATATACGCCTTCTTGACGTCGTCGGGAAGGACATCGGTCATCTTAGACTGAATGAAGCCGGGCGCAACAGCGTTGCAGCGGATGTTGCGGCTTCCAAGCTCCTTCGCAGTCGTCTTGGTAAGCGCAATGACGCCGCCCTTCGACGCCGTGTAGTTCGCCTGGCCCGCATTGCCCATAATGCCAACGACGGAGGCGATGTTGATGATCGAGCCGCCGAGCTGAGTGCCGTCCTCGGCCTTGTTCTTCATCATCGGGCGCGAGACAGCACGAGTGAAGAGGAACGTGCCCTTCAAGTTGACATTGAGAACGGCGTCCCAGTCCTCGTCGGACATGCGCATGAGAAGACCGTCCTTCGTGATGCCCGCGTTGTTGACCATGATGTCGACCTTGCCGAAGTCAGCGATGACGGCCTTCACGCATGCATCGACCTCGGCCGACACCGCGACATTGACGCCGTAGCCCTTGGCCTTGACGCCAAGCGCCGCAAGCGCGGCGACCGTCTCGGCGCACCATTCTTCCTTGAGGTCGCAGATTGCGACGTCGGCGCCGCATTCTGCGAGCTTCTTTGCGATGGCCGCGCCGATTCCGCGAGCAGCGCCTGTGACGATTGCGACTTTGCCTTTCAAGTTGTTCATGATAGTTAGGTGGTTAAGTGGTTAGGTAGTTAGGTAGTTAGGTGGTTAGGTGGTTAAGCGGTTAAGTGGTTAAGTGGTTAGGTGGTGTAGCAGCTTGAAATTTCGGTGGTGAATTTCACTACCGAACTACCGAACTACCGCACTACCGCACTTCTCCCCGAGGGCGGCGACAGTCGCGTCGAGCGACGCGAGGTCGGCGACATTCGCCGTGGCGAGCGCAGGGTCGATCTTCTTCACGAGCCCGGAGAGCACCTTGCCAGGGCCAAACTCGACGAACGAGTCGCAGCCGAGGGCCTTCGCCGCCTCTACATCCGCCGCCCAGTTCGTCGTGCCAGTCACCTGCTCGAGCATCGTTGCCTTGATTTCGCCAGGATCCGACGAATGGGGCCTGCCAGTGACATTGGAAAGCACAGGGAACTTCGGCGCGGAGAACGCGATGCCGTCGAGGATTGGCGCGAGCTTTTCGCGCGCACTTGCCATGAACTTCGAGTGGAAGCCGCCAGCCGTCGCAAGCGGAATCGCGCGCTTGATGCCAAGCTCCTTGGCAACCGTCGCGGCCTGGGCAATCGCGTCCTTCGAGCCGGAGAGGACCTGCTGTGCGGCGGAATTTATGTTGGCGACCGTGCAACCAGTCTTTTCGCAGAGCGCCGCAAGCTGCTCGCCCGTCGCGCCTACGATGGCGATCATGCCAGAGGGCGTCGCCTCACATGCCTCCTGCATGAAGCGGCCACGCGCCTCGAGCACCTTGAGCGTCGAGTCGAAGTCAAGGACTCCTGCGGCGCACAAGGCGCCCCACTCGCCAAGCGAGAGGCCCGCAGCGCACGCGAACTCCGTCGGCCTGCGCTTCTGGAGCGCAAGATACGCCGCATAGCTCGTCACGAAGATAGCCGGCTGGCAGATGTTGGACTTCGTCAGCTCCTCGGCAGGGCCTTCGAAGCAGATTTTCTTCAGGTCGAAACCGAGAACGGCGTTCGCCTTGTCGAACAAGGCCATCGCCTCGGCATCAGCCTCTGCGAAATCCTTGCCCATCCCCGGAACTTGGGCCCCTTGGCCCGCAAATATGCAACAGTTCTTCATAGAGAGGTATTATATCAAAAATTATTCGCCTCTGTGGACTGGCGAAGTGTCGCGGCTGTGGGGCTGGCTGCGATAGAGGGACCAGCCGTTGTTAAGCCAGAACGCGATGCCGCATACCCACATCGCGGGCGCAAGCAACTGGTGGTTCCCGGAAATCTCCGCGACCATCACGATCGCCGTAAGCGGAATCCTGACGGAACTTGCAAGAAAGCCCGCCATGCCGACGAGAGCAAACGCAGAAGGATGCACGCCCCATGACGCGGGGAGGACGCGCGCAAAGAAGAGACCGGTCGCCGCGCCAAGCGTCGCTCCGCAGACGAGGGCTGGGGCGAAGACGCCGCCAGAACCGCCAGAGCCGACGGTAAACGAGGTCGATATGACGTTCAGGAAGAACATCGCGAGGAACACGACCGCATTGCCGTTCTCGACAAGGCAGCGGCGGATGATCGGATAGCCAGCGCCGTATACGCCGGGGAAGATGAAATAGCCGAGAAGACCGACGACGAGACCGCCGATGACGACCTTCACAGAACCGGGAATGTGAAGATTCGCAAACGTCTCCTCTGTGCCTCGGAAGAAACTTATGTAGAATCGCGCGCCGAAGGTTATTACAAGCGCGAGCGCGAAATAGGGGAGAAGTCTCAGCGCATTTTCGTAAGAGCATGGCGGCATGGCGAAAAGCGGCTGCCACCCGAAGAAATATGCGTAGATCGTATAGGAAATCGGAGCGGCAATGAAACACGGGAGAACCGTCTCGTACTCAACATCGCTCGACGAGTAGAAAATCTCGAAGCCGAAGATCGCACCAGCAAGCGGTGCCTGGAAAAGCGCCGCGATACCGGCGGCAAGGCCTGCCGCCATCAGAATGCGACGGGCTCGCACGGTAAGATTGAGCAACCTCGCGACCAAGCTGCCGCAGGCCGCGCCAATCAATGTCACGGGGCCTTCGTAGCCGGCGGACCCACCGGAACCGACAGTCAAGACGGAAGCGACCGACTTTATGGGGATCACGGTCGAAGTTATGTAGCCACCGTGCTGGTGATACGACTTGATGGCACTGTCGGTGCCGCGCGCGTGTTCAAGCTTGGCGAAGCGCTTTATCAGGCTATACCCAGCGAGCGCGCCGAGCGCCGGAAGGAATATCATCATCCACCGACGGCCTTCAAGCCACGAGCCGCCCATAAGGAGCGACTCGCCGTAGTCGATCATGTAGCGGAAGACGACGACAACAAATCCGGTGACAAGGCCAACGAGCATCGACTCGCCGAAATACTGTCCAGTACGGAACGAGAGACCCTTCCCCGCAAGGAAGAATTTCCAGCTCGTTATCGAAAGCCGCCTGAACATGGCGACCTCAATCCAGGACGTCGGTCACCATGCCGCGCGCAACCTTTGCCGCCGTCTTTTCGTCCGTCAGGGTCTGGAGGACGACGAGTGCGAACAGCATGGACGCGCCAGGGGCCTGCCCCGTTATCACGTTGCCGTCCGCAACGACCGGGACTCCCGCGCAGGGGCGGTCGAGATCGAGCGCACAAGTCGGATAGCAAGTGACGTGCTGGCCCTCTTCGAGGACGCCAGCTTCTACGAGGACAGTCGGCGCGGCGCAGATCGCGCACAGGAGCCGCCCTTCCTCCTTCTGACGGCGAAGCCGCTCCGAAAGTGCGGTCGACGCCTTGAGGTTCTCCGTCCCCTCTCCTCCGCCCGGGAGGACTATCGCATCGAACTCGTCCTTCTCTGCCTCCGAGAAAGGCGCGTCCGCAAGCATGGTGACGCCGTGGGCGCTGCGCACCTCTGGGCCGTCGGCGAGAGCCGCGGTAACGACCTCGACCCCGCCGCGGCGGAGAACGTCAATCGCTGTGACGGCCTCGATGTCCTCGAAGCCGTCCGCGAGCACCACAAGCGCCTTAGCCGACATTCTTTGCCTCGTTGCACTTGAGCTTGCGACCAAGAATCTCCTTGTCGGAGAGCGCCTTCACGGCCGCATCGACCTCTGCGCGGTTCGGCATGTGCACGAACCCGAAGCCCTTGGACCTGCCGTTGTAGCGGTTCGTTATGATGCGGGCGTAGGTGACCTTGCCGAACGCCTCGAACTCCTTGCGGAGCTGCTCTTCGGTGAGGTCGTAGCTTAGGTTGCCGACGTAGATTTCGATCGACCCGTCCGCAGGCGCGGGGTGGGTCTTCTCAAACTTCGGCTCGCCGCGATCCTGACGACGCTGGCCCTGCTTCTTGCCATAGCCGCAGGAGCCGCCGTTCTTGCCACACGGGCGGAACATGCGGCAGATGGCGCACATTACGATGACGCCAAGCACAAATGCGGCAATCGCGATGGTCCAAGCCGCACACGAATTGGTCTTGAAAAGTTCAAGAGCTCCACTGATACAGTTCATTGTTATGTTTTTCCTTCCTTGCCTTTAGCTGTTCCTATAGTCACCGAGCGACTTCATGCGGCTCGGATGACGGAGTTTTCTGAGCGCCTTCGCCTCGATCTGGCGAATTCGCTCGCGCGTTACGTTGAACAGGCGTCCGACCTCCTCGAGCGTGCGGCTGTAGCCGTCGGTCAGGCCGAACCTGAAGTCGACGACCTGCCGTTCGCGGTCGGTTAGCGTGTTCAGTATGTCCCTCAGTCTCTCCTTGAGTAGATGCCCTTCCGTTACTTCGAAGGGATTCTCGCTCGAGAGGTCGGGGATGAAGTCGCCGTAGTGAGCGTCGTCGTTGTCGCCGACCTTCGACTGCAGCGAAATCGGCTGCTGCGACATCCTCTTGACCGCCCTTACCTGGTCGGCGGGAAGCCCCATCTCCTTGGAAAGCTCCGCCTCGGTAGGTTCGCGTCCGAGCTTCTGGATGAGCTTCTTCTGGACTCGCATCAGCTTGTTGATCGTCTCGATCATGTGGACGGGGATGCGTATCGTCCTCGCCTGGTCCGCGATCGCGCGTGTCGCTGCCTGGCGAATCCACCACGTCGCATAAGTCGAGAACTTGTAGCCCCGCTTGTACTCGAACTTCTCGACCGCCTTCATGAGGCCGGTGTTGCCCTCCTGGATGAGGTCGAGGAACGAAAGCCCGCGGTTCATGTACTTCTTCACGATGGAGATGACGAGACGGAGATTCGCCTCGACCATCTTCGTACGCGCCGTCTGCCCCGCCTTTAGGACGCGCCTCAGCTCGGAGAACGTCGTCATGAACTCCTCGGCGGGCATGCCGAACTGGGCCTCGAGGCGCGACATCCTCTCGCGGACCTGCGCGAGGTCGTTGTCGCGCTTCTTCGACGGACGGGACTGCATAAGCGCAGACTGCTTCGCGACAAGTGCGCGGTACGGCAGGTAGATGCGTTCGTCGGCGTCGGCGCAAAGCGTCTCGAGGACCTTCTGCTTGAAGCTGAGGTCGATGAAGCACTGCTTCAGCGCGGCGCGCGCGTTCGCGAGCTTCTTCTCGGCGCCGCGCACTTCGGCCGCGGTCGGACGCTTCTTCGCGATCGTAGAGAGGTACTTCGAACTCGCCTCGGCGAGACGGGCCTCCACGTCCTTGATCTGCTTGCGGAAGCCCGGTATGAGCGCGATGTACGCGTCGCGGTTCTCATCGAACTTGTCGGTGACGATCCTGTCGAAGCGCTCGTACTGACCCTCGAGCTTGTCAAGCTGGTCGGCGTACATCTTCGGGGCGAAGAGGAACCTGTTGAACATGTTCTTCGTCTTCGACTCGGCGTCCTCGATGGTCTGGCAGATTGTGACCTCCTCGTCGCGCGAGAGAAGCTGAACCTGGCCCATCTGGTGGAGGTACATGCGGATCGGATCCTCGATCATCTCCGCAGCTCGCGCCTTGGGATCGGCGGCCTTCTGGTTCTTCGCCTCGAGCCACTTCTTCACGTCCTCTTCGCGAAGCACCTGCACGCCCAGCGCCTCGAGTATCTTGAGGTAGCGGTCGGACTGGATCGCGTCGACGATGTTGGATGGGAGAATCTGGTTAAGCTCCTCGTAGGTGATGTAGCCGCCGTTCGCCTCGCTGCGGCGCTTCACGTCGACGATAACGTCGTTTAGCTCTGTCTCGCGGAGAATGGACATTCCCTCCATCGACGGAAGAATCGTCTCTGTTCCCTCTATGTCGTCCGCACCGAAGCTCGGCAACGGCTGTGGGGGAATGGCGGCTTCGGCGTCCTCGGCGTCGACGGGCCTCGTCTCGTCCGAGGGCTCCTCCTCGCGCTCTACCTCGGCGACAAGCAACTCGTCGTCAAGCGACTCGGAGTCGAGCTCTTCCACGGTATCGGCAGGGGGAAGATCGTCGCCAGCCGACTCGTCGGACGCAACGCGCTGGCGGCGCTTGCCGTTCGCCTTTGCGGGGGCTTTTTTCTTGCCGTCAGTCGATTTCGACCCCGCCTTCTTGGCAGGAGTCTTTGCGGAAACAGACTTCTTCTTGCCCCTCTCGGGCTTCTTCGACAGCTTCTTCGTTAGCTTTTTCGCGGCCTTTTTCAAGGCCTTCTTCACTTTCGCCATGGTTGCTCCAGTATACAATCCACCCAACTGCACTTTGTCAAGTGGTTTGAATAGTATACCACAATTATTCGCCCGTGTGTGGGGGGAAAATGAGAATTTTTTTAACGCGTAACCGCCCCTTGAGGGTGGGCGCGACCCATAGGGAAGCGACCGAGCCGAGCGAAGCGAGTGCCGAGAGGCGCAGAGTACGCAGAGATTTTCGGGGTGGATCTTAGCCGTGTAGAGGTGGAGATGTGGAGAAGAAGCCGTGCAGAACGTGTAGATCGTGTAGAACCAATAAGGCGCACCATCGCTCCCGTTATCCATATGGACGAGCGGTTTCCGACGCGCCGCCACATAGCGGATTGTCCCCTATTGCAGTCTTTTGACATTATTCTTCTCGCCATTTGATTTGCATCGTCCCTCTTTTTCACGCAGAGGCCCTTCGCACCCCTGCCAGGGCATCGCTTCGCGACTCGCCTTCGGCTCGGGGGATACCCCCTGCCAGGGCATCGCTTCGCGACTCGCCTTCGGCTCGGGGGATACCCACGGGCGTTGCCCCGCTTCCCCGCTACTACGGCATCATCCGTTACGCCTCAAGGCAGAACATCGTCAGGGGGTTCTGCTTCGCAGCCTCGGCATGCCTCGCGATGAACGCGCGGTTGTTCTCGACCAGCTCGTCGAACGTCACGGGCTCGAAGTCGTTGACGTCAACTCCGGCGTTGAGCATACGGGAGCGGCGGGCAATCAGAGGCCAGTAGTCGTCCCTCACGTTGTTGTGGATGTGTCCGTAGACCATGTAGCCCCGCCGCGCCTGCGGATAGGAAAGCATCGGATAGTGGCAGAGCGTCAGAACCCTTCCGTCGATCTCCACTTCCTTGAGAGTCTGTACGCTTGCGAAATAGTCGGACGCCGCCACCCTCTTCATCCATGTGTGGTCGTGGTTTCCGACTATGAGGTGCTTGCGCCCGTTGAGCGCCTTCAGGATCGGCTCGACCTTCGCCGCCCGAAAGAACAAGTCGCCGAGTATGTAGACGGTATCGTCCGTCTTGACCTTTGCGTTCCATTTTGAAAGCAACGCCTCGTCCATCTCCTCGACCGTCCCGAACGGACGGCTGCAGAGGCGAATGATGTTGAAATGCCCGAAATGCTGATCTGACGTAAAGAACACCATGCCTTTATCCCATTCTATAGCCCTTTGAAGAATCCGAGCAGCCCCCCAACGACGGCGTCTACCGTTTCGTCAATCCACGCATAGTCGGGATTTGCCATTCTCTTTAGAAAGGCCTTGCTGGAAAATATCCGCGCAAGACGATGTTCAATGTCCGCAACATTGTTCTCCAGCATTGAAGAATCCTCGAAGATGCAAATTCGCAGGTACTCAGAAAGCACCTTGGCATCAACGTAGCGGCGAAGATAAAACAAGTCATACACATCCTTGTATCGCGTAGAGATGAGGCCGAGACGAAGCAGACTCTTCAGCTTCTCCACGAATATCTGCTCTTTAGGATTCACCAGAAGAACTACGCCATTACTGTCAGTTATGACCTTAAACTGGAAATCCTCCTGCTGAATGGACTTGTTGCTGTGTACGCCTATATCGACCTTTGTCCTTATCGAACGCCCAGCCTCGTCAGTCAGACTCAGAACTACCCGCTTGCCCTTATACTCCTTCTGCCGCAATTCGACAATCGGGCCATCAATCCTTATGTCGCAATCCGCGACCCGGCTCAGGCGCTGCACGAAGCGCTGTATGGAAGCATCACCCAGCGAATAGCCAAGAAAATCCACATCCATGTCTATTGTAGCTCTGCGCACGGCATCTGTTATGCCACTCATAACGACACCGCCCTTGATCGTCACCTTGTCATGGAATCCGGCATCTTCTATGGCCTTGAGGACTATGTCGTGGGCAATCTTTGCATCAGCCTTCTTTGGGGAATACCCGGATTTCCTAAGTGTTGCCGCTATATCCTTGAAATTCATCAAAACACCTCGCTTTCAATTGTGCGCAATATGGAGTCCCTCTTCGGGAACGATTCAAGATAGTCTGTCAGTTTGGAAGGATATAGCGTTTCCTTTATCCTTCGGAATGATTCGATTACTTCCTTGTACAGATCGTATGGAAGCTTTGTCTTGTTTCTGGCCGTCTCGATGAGCAGCCGCTCCTTGTCGAATATGCGCGAGACCTCGTCGCTCATAAACTTGGACGCAACGACACCGATACCGATGGTTCCCTTGGGCATAAAGTGCTGAACGATTCGCTCGTCGTATATCTTTGAAGCATCCCTGTCCGTCGCAAGATGGAAGACTTCGGGTATTGAATCCGAAAGCTCGTAATAGTAATACGCACTCTGCAACGTCACCACGGCATTTGGATATTTCGCCAGCACAACCTCGATATCAGACCAATCGGGCGTATCGCTGTACAGACCAGTGGCAACCTTGAAAAGCTTGCCCTCGCGGATCAGCTGGTCCGTCCGATACCGTCCGCCGAATTTTTCACAGCATACAGAGTAGTTCATTACCACGTCACACACCTCCGCATTATTTCGATTTTGCGTAGAACGGTGTATATTTTACCACACCCCTTCGTTTCTCGTCAATGTGAAGGTTTTTGGCCTTTGAACATTGCGGCGGCATCGGGGCTGCAGTAGAATGAAACGGCGCGGGCGGCCATTGGGATTGCCTTCCTGCCCAGGAGTCGCTGCTTGCCCATAGACTCAGCGCCCTTCGTCAGGAAGTCGATGCCGTCGTTCTCGATAAGCCACACCATCACATCATCCGGCTGGAGGTTGCCTTCCGCCGCCAGCAGCCGGGACCGAGCTCCAGCCTTGCCCGACGCGACTATCTCCGCGAGAATCTTCTTGAGCGCCTCAACGCCAACGCCCGTCGGCTTGTCCGTGACGTCCTGTCTGAACTTGCGCCGAAGATACGTGTCTGCGTCCGTGATGTTCTCCACATACGGATCCCACCACGTCATGTCGTCGTAGTTGCGTTGCCTGCGGGCCGGCGCGGCAAATCCGCCGCGCCAGCCAAGCGCCACCGTCGCGGCCATGCCGCCCATGAATTGCTTTCGCGTAATCTCTTTCATGCCCGCCATCCAGTAGCCAGTGCAACACTCGTTGCGTAGCCCTGTGCTGACGAAGCTTTCTTGCTTGTTGTCGGTATTATAGCAGTTTTGGTTTGGGCTTGTAAAGCGGGCTTCAGCTGGAGATTC
>Ga0310695_10001616_pt1 | contig 51965 bp, 47 predicted proteins | sample RumenRJG_04DNA_FD_203882 | JGI IMG/M metagenome (GOLD analysis project Ga0310695, IMG submission 203882) | Bovine rumen microbial communities from Lethbridge, Alberta, Canada - RJG_04 (v2) (version 2) | ecosystem: Host-associated > Mammals > Digestive system > Stomach > Rumen | place: Canada... | reverse complement strand
CTTTTCCTTGAGCATGACTGCAACGCGGAGCGGATTTGCACCAGAGCGGTCGCACTTGTTCACGAACACGACGCGCGGCACATGGTAACGACGCATTTGGCGGTCAACGGTAATAGACTGGGACTGGACACCTTCAACGCCAGTGAGGACGAGGATAGCACCGTCCAACACGCGGAGAGAACGTTCCACTTCGATCGTGAAGTCCACGTGCCCCGGGGTATCGATGATGTTGATGGAGTCCTTTTCACCGGTCTTGGTGTGAGTCCAGTTTGCAAACGTAGCAGCAGACTGAATCGTGATGCCGCGTTCGCGTTCAAGTTCCATGGAGTCCATCGTGGCACCGACGCCGTCTTTACCACGAACTTCGTGGATAGCGTGGATACGCTTTGTGAAGTAGAGGATACGTTCGGTAAGAGTTGTCTTACCGGAGTCGATGTGAGCAGAAATACCAATATTTCTGTGCAGCTGAATGTCTTTCATATTTTTATTCCACTAATGGAGTTGATGTTATTGAATGTTGCGCCCAAAAATAGAAAAATTTGGGGGGGAACTCAAGGGCGGTTTTTCATTTGATAGTATAAATAAGGGCTAAAATGGGTAAAATTTGCGTTTTTGCACAATCTGGTAGACTAAAAATCCCGTTACAATAGAGATTCCTGTCCATATGGCAAGTGAACGAAATGACATCCAAGGACCCAAATTCATGAAATAGCGCTGGGATATTCCGTAATAATCGTTAATAACAAGGGAATATGCAAATCCATCGATGTTTAGTGGTATGTAAAAATGACTCAGGGCGATTTGCAAGGCGAGTAACGCTGCGACAGTCTTTGCGCTTAGGTTTGTTTTGTCGAGGGTGTCGCCGAGCGGGACAAGAATCAAAGTGAGTAGCGGAATGATATGCCTAGCCTCGCTGTCGATAGCAAAGAACATGAAGACGAGGAATGCAAGTGCGTAGCCGGGACTCCGATTGAAAATGTTCTTTGAAAAATCGCGGAACAGAAAAATCACAAGTAGCGGCAAGATACCGAAATAGCAGATATGCGAGACCGGTGTGATGAACGGATACTTGAGCGGGCGTAAAAAGGCTTGGAGGATAAATGCGACTTCACTAAAAAAGAATTTGTCATTCGCATGTGCGTGGAGGTAAAGAATGATTGCGATGAAGGGGATGAGGATCATCGCCAATTTTTTCCACAGGGACTGGCGGATAAATTCACGGGCGTATGTGGACGGGGTGTAGATGTGACCGTCGCAGTTTCGAAGGACGATGTAGAGGAAAGCACTCCAGGCAATAGCGTTTACGACGAGTAAAGGCTGGGATGCAGGGATGAACAGCATGCTTTCGAGAAGCTGCTGCTTGTGTAGCAGGTAGAGCGCGGCAACAGCTCCGACAGAAAGTAACGGAAGCGTTAGGGCGAGAAGTTTCCCGGTGTGGATCTTTAGGTAGTGTGCGTCTTGTGAAAAAGGTTTATTGAAAAAGTAAAGGAGCCAAATGATGTAGGAGACTGTTGGCCATGTAAAAATGCCCAAAAATGAAATGGCGATTGCCAGCATGTTTTTTTGCCGCAGCAAATAATAAAAGGACACAAGGAAAATCGTATTTGCGAAGGCGTCCGTCTGAAATATTTCGTAGCCGCAGTTTTTGAGTATGAAATGATTGAAAAAGAAACACCCAAAGATTAAAGCCGAAGTTGTCTGTTTCCAGGCGCACAGCTTTGTGAGCTTGAAGAAAAATAATATCAGAATGGCGAGATTGCAAAAATGGAGCATGTACATGGAGTGCATCAGGTTTGCAAGCGTAGGCTTGATGTCAAAGAACGAGAAAAAAAGATTTATCAGGAAAAATGGGAAAATACGGAAAATGCGGAATCGGTCGTAGCCTGTCGTCCAGAAGTCTGTGGTAAAATTTTGCGCGACCTGGTAGTAGAAGGTTCCGTCGTAGCCGATGCCGTTGTTCAGCGGCGTTTTTTCGCCCGCAAAAGATAGCGTAAAAAGAAACAGTAAAACGAACACAAGGAACTCAGAGGTCCCTTGCATTTTAATCAATTTACAGATTTTATGTATGACGCTCACTGTGGAACGCTGACCGTTAAAAAGGAAAACGATTAGTTGTTTTCGTCAGAACTATGTACTGTCGATTCAGCGCTGTTTTCTCCGCTTGCGCTTTGATCTGCACCATCATCGCCAGATTCAGATTCCTTGTCGATGGCGTTTTCGACGAGTTCCGGCTTTTCGATACCTTCGAGTGCCTTGAAGTAGGACTTGGCTGTCTTGCCAACCTCGTTTGTGTCGAAGTAGGTGTATGCTCCGTTACCGATGGCGCCAATGGCTGGGATTGCGCGGAGGGCGATTCGACCGAGGAAGTTTGCTGAAATCTTGACTCCGATTTTCTGGAGCAGCTTCTGGAGGGCTGCAAGCGATAGCTTCTGTACGACAATGCGGCTGCCCGTGCGGACGGCGACATCGCGGAGGAGCGAGGCTGCACTGTGGCGGAAAAGGCACCAGACCATTGCTTCACGGGAAAGCATCGCGAATTTGCCATAGGTGCAAGCGATATCGGAAACAAGCTGTGCCTGGATGCGCCAGACTGCTGCTATATCCGGAATAGAGGTGAGGACTCCAGTGAATCCTGCTGGGATAGAGAGCGAGGTGCTGACTGCTGCGGCTTTCAGGGCTGCCTGCTTGATCAAAATGTCTGCGCGCGTATCGGGATCCCTGTTGGGGCAGAGGAGCGAGTCCGGAATATCCGTAATCAGGTTGAAGACGACCGAATTGAACATTTCCTGAATGGAATTGGATTCGTCTTTTTTGAATTCGTTAAAGTTTAACATGGCAGCCTCCTTCTATTTCAAGAACATTTTAACAATTCCTGCGAGGTTTTGGGGAATCATGTAATTAAAATTACTTTTTTCTAACCACAATTTCACAATTTCATCTATCCAAAGTCTATCTGAAGCGATTTTTGTGATGAAAAACTCGGTTCTTTCGCCATTTTCGACAATTTTGTAGTTTAAATGGAACGAGATGGGTGTCGTTTCGCCATGCGGAATGACTGTAAGGTCCATCGTCTGCTTTTCGGCGTTGACGCTGAAGGAGACGTTGTTCAATGCTTTCTGAAGTAGCTCTTCCATGATTGCTCCATCTGTGGCGGTTAGAACAAAATTTTTGCGAACAAACCCGTGCCCTTAGGGAGTGCTTTCTTGATAGAATGGTTTTTGAACCACCAAGCGGCGATTTCATTGACCAACATTCGTGGGCTGTCTACTTTGTTTATAACAATCATCGTTCCTTGTTCTGTATCTTCAAAACAGTAGTGTGCACAAAGTGTGGTCGGCGTAAATTCTCCGTGCAGAAGGATGGTCACGGTTGCTTGATTTTCTAGTGAGTCGATATCGACGTTCTGAATTTCACCAAATCTATTGATGAAGTCATTGCGCCGGAAAAACATCTCGATGGCTTTGTCTCGTGCGTTGCTGAGAAAGGACATGGTTTTGTTTTTTGTTGGTAGTTACTAGTTATTAGTTACTAGTTAATAGATGACTTTGATGTGAATTTCTAGTAACTCGGTACTTCGAACTAAATTCTTGTACCGAATTTTGCTGGTTGTAATATATAATTTTTCACGAGAATAACAAAAAAGGTGTGCATCGCTGCACACCTTTTAAAATCTTGCGAAATCGCAAATCTTTTTACTTCACGACCTTGTAAGTCTTGTCGCCAACAATGACGAGGAAGTTGCCTCTGCTGTTGATGCGGACTTCTTGCAGGGTTGAGCTTGTCTTTGCAGACTTGAGCACACGGCCGTTCATATCCGTGATTGCGAACTTGGTGCCGGTTACAGCGTTTTCAATGACGATGGCGCTGTTGTTGGACCAGACCTTCACGGAGTTGTTGAGCTTGGGCTTAGAGGCGATAGAAACATTGTCCGGCTTTGCGTTCACCTTGTAAAGCTTGCAAGATTCAAACGAATAGAAAGTCGTGTCCTTTGCAATCTTGACGCCGTTGTGTTCGTTGGCGGTGACTTCCTTTTCCGTAACTTCCGGCTTCGGTTTCCAAATCTTGAACGATCCGCTCAAGTGGAGCATGGCGAGGTAGTGCACCAAGCCATCGTAGTAGCGGTACTGACCGGTCATGAGGTTTCCATCCCAAGCCATCTTGAGATTCTTCTTGACGGCGTCATTATATTTCGAATTGTTCATCAAAGCCATTGCAGCCACGGCATTTGCGCCGGTTTCGCCAAGCGTGTACTGTTCCTGCGGATTGGAGCCGTCCCAGTTGAAACGAGCGTGCTTGTAGCCATCCTTTTCAAAGAAATCGATGATGCGGCGGGCCATTTCTTCTTGGCGAGCAGAATCAGCGCCGAAGAGGTAGTAGTCCATGCCGAAGTTCATTGCGCAGCGCATGGCATCGTACATGTACTTTTCGGCATTGCCATTGTAGCTTACGCCATGCGGAGTACCGTCGAAGTTGTTGTAATCCGAGAACAAGCCGGACTTCGTGTTTGAGGATTTGTACAAGTGATCGCGCGTTGCCTTTGCAGCCTTGCTCCACTTATCCTGATTGGAGGTGGACCAGCGAGCGAAAAGATCGACATAGGCCGGCAAGTCGTAAGACGGGTCGGAGAAGTTGTTTTCGTTGCCTTGCGGCTGGAACGTGATAACGTAATGTTGCGGGTTGAAAAGGCTATGCTGGCCGTTGTCCCACATCTTCTTCAAGATGTACTGGGCATCGTCCATGTACTTGCTGTCATTCCAGCGGTTCGCTGCAAAGAGGAGCGACATCATAAAGTACATTTCGCCGTCCGGAGCGCAGTTGTCGTCACCGCCGGAACCGCTTTCGTTGCGCTGCCAAGCGAAGTAGCCATCCCAGCCACCGCTCTTGTGCCACATGTGGTTCTTGGCCCAGTTCCAGAGCTTGTCGAATTCTTCTTTGTGGCCGGTCTGCACAGCAATCATCATACCGTAAGACATGCCTTCAGAACGGACGTCTCTGTTGTTCACGTCGAGAATGTAAGCTTCGTTGCCCTTGTCGTAATAGACCTTGGAATTGTTGTCGCCCTTAAAGTAGTGGTCCCACAACTGATCCATTTTTGCCTGGATTTCTTCGTCGGTCTTGCCCAAGACGGTCTTGAACGGGCTTTCGTAATTACCGGTGTAGTATGCGCCGGAATAGTTTTTTTCTTTATCGCAGTCCGGGCCATAGTAAGCGCCGTTTTCGTCAAAGAAATTGCCTACGGTATCGGCTGCAGTGGCCATGGCGGCACTGAACAGCAAGGAGAGGGAGAATGCAGAAAGTTTTGTTGTTTTCATGTCAACTAAATTATTCTTTTTTGATTTTTTTTGAAATAGGAGCTGGTAAAATACTATTGTAAAACATTACATCAAAAGATTTTATACGTAAAAAGCCTCGCGCATTGGATTGCGCAAGGCGTTTATAAAGCGTTTCAAATGTGGCGGGTTAGCGCGGGAGCGTGAGGATGTCGATGCCATCCTTGGTCTTCACGACGGTGTGTTCCCACTGGGCGCTGAGAGAGCCGTCTCGGGTTACTGCAGTCCAGCCGTCAGCGAGAGTCTTTGTGCCCGGGCGTCCGACATTGAGCATCGGTTCGACCGTAAAGACGTTACCGATTTCAATGAACGGGCAACGTTCGTAGTTGCGGAAGTGGTAGACGGTCGGTTCTTCGTGGAAGCCGCGACCGATGCCGTGACCGCAGTAGTCTTCGACGACGCTGAAGCCGTGTTCATCGGCAATGTCCTGGATGGCGCAGCCGATGTCGTTCCAGTGTGCGCCTCTTTCGCCTGCAGCGCGGATGCCTTCTTCCATGCAGAACTTGGCGGTATCGACGAGTTCGCGGGCAATGTCAGAGACCTTGCCGACGCAGAACATGGCGGAGGTATCACCGTGGTAGCCGGAGAGGATCGTCGTGATGTCGATGTTCACGATGTCGCCATCCTTGAGGATGGTGTTTGCGTTCGGGATGCCGTGGCAGACAACTTCGTTGATGCTGATGCAGGCGTAGCGCGGGTAACCGTGATAGCCCATGCAGGCGGAGATGCCCTTGTGTTTACGCGTGTAGTCGCCGATGAATTCGTCGATTTCGAGCGTGGAAACGCCGGGCTTGCACATTTCGCCCGCACGGATCAGCGTTTCGGCAGCGAGAGCGCCGGCGTCGCGGATCAGTTCGATTTCTTTTGCGGATTTTACTTTGATTTTTGCCATTTGAGATTTTGAGTTCGCGCTTCGCGCTTTGAGGTCGCTCGCGTTGCTCACTTTGAGGTTTAAAAGTTAGAAGTAGGAAGTAGGCGGTAGGAAGTTTTATAATCGCGGCTGTGCCGCCTAACTTATTCTGCCTACTGATAACTGTCTACTGCCTACTGTTTCCTCCATGCGAATCTATCAAGCAGATAGGCAAGTAGCATCTGGTCGTCGGTCGTGCCGTTCGCGAGATCCTTAACGAGCGGGAGCATGCGGCTGATGCGTTCGGTTGCTTTTTGACCGCCGAAGTGCTTGCGAACTTCTTCGAGGCGGACGCGTGTACGTTCACTCACCTTCTTTGCGATTTCTTCGTTTGTAAGCGGATCCATCTTGATGAAGTTGATGCCGAAGTCAACTGCTGTCTGGCGGAGGTCGATTTCTTCGACTGGAGTGATGAGCGAAATGCAGAGGCCACTGCGGCCTGCACGGGCGGTACGTCCGCTACGGTGCACGTAGACTTCGTGGTCGGCGGGGTGGTCGTAGACAATCACATGCGTCACGTGGTCCACGTCGATACCGCGGGCGGCGACGTCTGTGCAGATGAGAATCTTGAGCTTCTTGTCGCGGAAGGCGTTGAGCGTCTTTTCACGGAGGCTCTGTGCCACATCGCCACTGAGAGCGCCAACTTCAAAGCCGTAACTGGAGAGCACCTGTTCGAGGTAGCTCACGTCACGCTTGTAGTTGCAGAAAATCATGCAGCTTTCGGGATTGTAGTATTCCAGAACCTTGATGGTCATGGAATCCTTTTCCATCACGTCGCATGTGTAGTAGCGGTGTTCGAGGTTGTTTGCGATGACCTTGTCGTAGCTGAGCGAAAGGAAATCGGCACCCGGACGCTGGAATTCGCGGGCAAGGCTCTTGACCGTCTGCGGAATTGTGGCGCTGTACATCGTGCAAGAGATGGCCTTCGGCAAGTACTTGCGGATCTTCTGCATGTCGGGGTAGAAACCCATCGAGAGCATTTCGTCGGCTTCGTCGAGGACGAGGTCGCGGATCGAAAGCAGGTCGACATTACCGCGCTGGATGTGGTCCATGAGGCGGCCCGGAGTAGCGACAATGACATGTACGCCAGAGCGGAGAGCCTTGATTTGCGGTTCGTAGCTCACGCCACCAAAGATGGCGACAGACTTGATGCCTGTACCCTTGGAGAGCTTTTCGAATTCTTCTTGCACCTGGATGCAGAGTTCTCGCGTCGGCACGAGGATAAGAGCCTGCGGATACGGATGGTCACGGACAATGACCTGCAAAAGCGGGAGGGCGTATGCGCCCGTCTTGCCCGAACCCGTCTTTGATTGCACGAGCATATCGCGGGCGGCGAGCATGTAAGGGATGGATTTGCGCTGGACAGGCATCAGTTCGGTCCAGCCGTGTTCCCGGAGAATAGCCTTCTGTTCTTCGGGGAGCATATCAAACGTATAATCGGGGAGCTTGTTCTTGGGCTCGATAATTTTGACAGGCGTTAAAAACGGATTTACTCTTTCTTTCGTTTCTTCTTTAATTTCGTCACTCATAGTGAGCGCAAAGATAGAAAAATTGCAAGTGGAAGGTCTTTGTTAAGAGTTACAAGTTACTAGTTACTGAGGTTGCTTTGCTACAGTTTGGAGTTCTTTTTTTGTCATTCTCCGTTAGGAGAATGATTTTTTTTCTAGAATCTCTAGTAACTAATAACTATTAACTAGTAACTAATTAGAGTGTCCAGTGGTATTCAAAGCCGAGGCTTACGAAGCAATCGAGGGTGAATCTTCCGATTGTTGTGGGGGCGGCGCCTGCATCGGGCGATGGGGCTTCATAGAGGTCTCTTCCTCGGCTTGAAATCCCTGCACGTAAGTCGAGACCATAATGTTTTTTAAAGATGAACTGACCGCCAACGCCTACTAACGCGCCTTTATAAACATCTTCGAACTTGATGCGGTATTTGTAAGCCCTGGAGGGGGTCTTGACCCCTTTTTTCAATTCGATGTTTTCTGAATAGAACGAGTATTGGAATCCAAGGAAAAATAGCGGTGTGATGTCAAGCCATGTGGTGATGGGGTAGGTCATGGACAAGAGTGCATTGAGTCCGATGTCATGCTGTCCGAAATTCCAGTGGTCTAGCTCTCGATAGACAGTATCGGCTTTGTCCGTTTTCATATCGCGGTTGGAATAGCGGTACAAAAGTTCAATGCCTATAAACCCATGCCAAGTAACGCCTGTGTAAAGTGCAAGGAACGGGTCTGCATCGTCGATAAAGTTCCAAAGGCTTACAGAGTCCTTGGTGATGCGGTAGTTCTTGACACGGCTTTTTGTGTGGCTTCTGGTCCAGTTGTCGGGGGTGAGCGGGAAATGCGCCCGGGAATAGCCGATGCCTGCTCCCGCCCATATTTTCAAGTTCGGGACTTCCTTGTAAAGGTCGTCTGGTTCGGTCTGCTGCTTGAGACGTTCTTCTTTGGTAAGGCGGCGCTTAGTGCGCTTGTCGAAAAAGGTCGCTGCGATATCGTCGCTGAGGGCGACCTTGTCGGTGTTTGCCTTGACGATGCCTGCGGCTTTGGGTTCTTGCGCCGTTTCGTCAAAAATGGCGACCTGGATGTTTTTCCCTTGTGGCGCGAGGAACAGGACGATGTTGTCTTCAAGAGCCTGGATCTTTGCTGCCATGCCGGGGTGCCTTGCGCGCAAATAGCTTGAGGGCAATCCCTTTTCAAGATTGTTGGAAAGCCAGGAACCGTAGCGTGTAGCAATGGTGTCGCGTTCCCATTCGCCGAGTTCGCGGCACTTGGGTTCTCCGATGCCTGTGTTGTTGCGCCGAAGCGAAAGGCAAAATTCGTTGGCGTTGATAGGCGAATTGCCGTCGAGCGTCCAAATGTAAACGGTTGCATCTTTCCAGAGCGTAAAACGGGAATCGAAATACACTTCGGATGCGCTTGCCCAGGCTGCCAAAAACATCAAAATAACGAGGAGCTTTTTCATTTGACAACTCCTTCGTAAAGGTTTTTCCTGATTTTCTGTACCGCAATTTGGACCAGGTTTGTCAAATTGTTGAGCTTGTAAATTGTAATGGGCTGCTGAATTTCGTCAACGGCGCTGAATAACGGGCGCTGCTTTAGATTGTCCCAGAGCGTGTAAGAGAAAATGGCACTGACGTTATCGGGCTTGCGGATGCTGCCGCTTTCATTGTGGATAAGTGCATAATCAAAGAATGTCTCGCGTTTCAGATCCGTACCGATAATGAATTCGTGCAGTATCAGGACAACGGGAGGGACATTCCCTGCGGAGTCCTTGAGCGTAACGCCCTGTTCCGGAATGTGGCCCTTGATGAATATGCGTTCATCAAGCTTTAAGCTCTCTTCTGGAAAAATGCGGTTCGAGGAATCCGGGATGACAATGAGATTTCCGTATGCCTTGCGCATTTCGGTTTCGAAAGTGTTGCGGCAATGGAGCGTTCCCTTGATCTGGATGCTGTCTGTCCCGATTTCGAGGCGCTTTGCAAACCAGTTGGAACGAGTGATGACAAATGCGTTTTCGATGCCTGTCACCGCAATACCGCCATAAGGAGCCTTATGGTACGCCGGGTGGCTTGCTGTCCAATGATAAGAATCTGCACACCCGGTGAGCATGCAGATTGCAAATCCAAAGGAAAGTATAGACTTCTTAAATGTCATTTACTCTCGTTTTCTCAGGAGCTTTAGACTGCGCCCCATTTTTCGCGGTAAGCATAGACGCGATCAAGGATTCCTTCGGGGGCGTTAATGGCCTTGCGGTTTTCTTCGCTTTCGAGGAATGCGATGATGTCGTTGATGTTTACGATGGAGTGGGCTTCGATGCCGTATTCATCTTGCACGGTCTGGAGAGCTGACTTGCCGTTTTCGAGTTTTTCCTTGCGGTCCACGGAGATCAAAAGGCCGATGACGTTTGCATTTTCGATCTTGGAAAGTGCCTGCATCGTTTCGTTGACGGATGTACCTGCGGTGATCACGTCTTCGATGATGACGACATTTGTCTTTTCGGCATACTTGTAACCGACGAGGGAACCGCCTTCACCGTGGTCCTTGACTTCTTTTCTGTTGTACGTGAATGTGAGATTCTGGGCGTACACGTCAGAGAGTTTCATTGCCGTTGCTGCACAGAGCGGGATGCCTTTGTAGGCCGGTCCGTAAAGGTTCTGTGCTTTGCCATCGAAATGGACCATGTATGCGGCGGCGTAGAATTCTGCAAGCTTGGAAAGCGATGCTCCTGTACGGAATTCGCCAGTGTTGATAAAGTAAGGCGTTTCGCGACCGCTCTTGGTCACGAAGTTGCCGAATTTGAGAGCGCCTGATTCTACGAGAAAGTGTACAAAAGAGTCTGTTTTATTCATTGCAAATACCTACGCCTTGGCTCCAAGAAGGAGTGCTACAACTTCAGAGATTATGTTGTAATCGGTTATGAACTGGATCGCAACCATTGCGACCAAGCATAATACGCAAAGTACTAAATAGCTGTGGAAGGATTTTTCAAAACCCTTGATTTTTAGCTTGAAAATGAGCCAAACGCCAAAGCTCAGGATCGAACTAAAGACCCAGGCGGCGGATGTGTTCAAGTCTACAAGTCGGCTAACGGCAAACGTGATGGTAATGCCCGGTAAAAAGAAGAATGCGATGCTCAGGACGACGAGCAATGCAAAGCCTACATAGTAGGCAAGTCCGCGGTCTTTCTTGATGATGACTTGAGAACCGATCGAGGTCTGTTCTTCTTCGCCAGTCATCGGGTTTACGAAAGTTTCCGGCTTGAACTGCTTGTACGGGGAATTCGAAGATTTTTCCTTCGGCTTTGCCGGAGAAATGACTTCGCCCGTCAGCGGGTTCACAAGTTCTTCGGTAGACTCTTCGATTGGCTTTGTGACTTCGGCCGTAGCTTCGGTCTTGACTTCGCTATCTACAGTTGCGGTCGGCTCTTGAGCGGGGACTTCATTCTTGATTTCTTCGGACATTGGGATCTCCTAGAGAATAAATGTTCTGCCGGCGTGAACGAACACACGGTGTTCAAGCCACAGTTTGAGTGCCTGCGACAGCGTACGCTTTTCAATGTCCTTGCCGAGTTCGACGAGTTCATCGATGCTTGCCGTTTCAGGAACGCGCTGGATGTCTTGACAAATGATTGGCCCCTGGTCGAGGTCCTCTGTCGCAAAGTGTGCTGTTGCACCGATGATCTTTACACCCTTGTGCCATGCCTGGTGGTAGGGCTTTGCCCCCTTGAATGCCGGCAGGAATCCGTGGTGGATGTTGATGATGCGGTACTTGAATTCTTCGGTAAACGATTCGCTCAAGATCTGCATGTAGCGGGCGAGTACAACGGTATCGGTGTTTGTTTCGGCAATGATTTCGCGAAAACGGTTCTCGGGAATGGACTTGTCCGGGTTGGACGGCACATAGTAGAACGGTACGCCAAAAGATCCGCCGACAGGACCTAGATCCGGGTGGTTGCCCACGATGCAGCTGAATTCGCAGGGGAGGTCGCCGTCGCGATGCTTGAGGAGCAGGTCGTAAAGGCAGTGATCAGTCTTTGAAACGAATATGGCAACGCGTTCGGTCTTGGATGTATCGAATAGCTTCCAGTTGAGCTGGAGGTGCGGGGCGATGGTCTCGAGGTGTCTTTTGACTTCGGGAATGTCGTCTGATTCGATGTCGAATACGGCGCGTAAGAAAAAGGTTTCGATATCCTTAGCGGTGTGTTGCTGGAGGTCGATGATGTTTGCTCCGGCTTTGGCAAGGACTTGCGTGGTGCCGGCGATAAGCCCTTTTTGGTCAGGGCAAAGGATCTGAAGAATATAACGAGTCATAGACATATTACAATATTAAAAAATTTAGGCCATATTACCAAATATTTTACGAACAACTAGATGAAAAATAACTAACATTACAATAAGAATATAAAAAGGATTGATAAATGGAGAGAATTAAATTGTTCAAACTTGGAATTTGCTCTGCGCTCGTTTTATCTGCGCAGGTATTTGCTGCTCCCCCAAAAACGTGGGATGCCATTTTTAACGCCGAAGGTCAGGGTGACTACACTGCGGCAAAGATTGACGGCAATATCCGTTTTGGCGAATACACGCATTACAAGAATATCCAGCCGGTTTCGTTCCGTATTCTTGATGATAAGTTTGACTTTTCTGTTGCGGGTAACATGACTGTTCCGGCAAAGATGGTCGAAGATCCGAATTTTTACGAAAGCTGCCGTAATACGATGGAGGCTTGGGTTTCATACTTTGACAAGCCGCGTCGTTTTGGTAACGAAGACCTCATCATCAATATCGCCGGTGTGGACTTTGCTTGCGGTAACGACTTGTTCAACGTCCATGATTTGCGTATAAAGTTTACAAATCCGCAGGCCCAGAAGGCTTGGGTCGCAGAACTTGAAGGTCGCCAGAAGTACAAGCGCGAACAGCTCTCTGCATTCCGCGTTGCCGAGCAGGAACACCGCGCCGAAATTCGCGACAAGTCTACTTCGTTTACGGACCCGCGTGATGGACAAGTTTACCGAATCATCAAGGTCGAAGGCCGCGAATGGTTTGCCCAGAACGTGAATTACAATGTTGAAGGCCACTCCTGGTGCTATGAAGACAAGGATTCTTACTGCGCTCGTAGCGGTCGTCTGTACGACCTCGAAGGTGCCCGCAAGGCTTGCCCGGAAGGATGGCACTTGCCGCGTGACCGCGAATGGTCTGACATGCTCAAGGGCCTCACGGGTTGCTACGATGGTGTGGACAAGTGCGGTAACTTTGCTACAAAGATGAAGGCTACGACTGGCTGGCAGGGCGGTGGCGGTACCGACGAATACGGTTTCACCATTTTCTCTTCGGGCTATCGCAAGCTTCTCGGCAAGTCTACGGTTCGCTATGAAGACATGGGCGAATACGCTGGCTTCTGGTCTGCACAGAACGGCCGTAACGAAACGATTTGGCTTTGGGCTATGGGCCGCATGAGCGACCAGATGGTTCGCCAGCTCGTGCCTGCAACGGCTAGGAATAACGGTTATTCTGTGAGATGCATTAACGGTAACTAGTAGACAGTAGGAAGTAGTCGGTAGGAAGTTTTCCAAATGCAAAAAACGAGAGCTTAAAAAGCTCTCGTTTTTTATTACTGTCTACTTGTACTTTCGCTTTGCTCAAGTACCAAATGCTGGTCTCGGTCATGCCAAAACAAGTTTTGTCGCGACACTCGACCTACGCATTTGTCTAACTGTCTACTTCTTACTTCCTACTTCCTACTGCGCGAAGCGCGCTGCTACATCTGGCGGATCGGGAAGAGGCCGAGCAAGTCGAGCACGTTTTCAAGCACAATCTGCGTTGCCTGAACCAAGAACAGGCGGGACTTTTCTTCGGCAGAACCGAGCACGCGGTCTTCGTGGATGAACTTGTGTGCGGCTTCGGCAATTTCGAGTGCGTATTGCGCGAGTACGCTCGGTTCATCGTCCTTGACGGCGGCGAGAATCTTTTCGCCCTTCTTGGCGAGAATGTTGATGAGGCTGTAGGCGGCGTCATCGGTAAGCTGTGCGTAATCCACTTCGGCCACCGGAACAGTGTAGCCGGCCTTGCGCATAATGCTGCAAAGACGGACGTGTGCGTTCTGCACGTACGGACCTGTGTCGCCTTCGAAGCTCATCACGGCATCCCAGTCAAAGCGGACGTCCTTCAAGCGGCTGTTTTTGAGGTCGTTGAAGGTAAGGGCGCTGATACCGATCTGGCGAGCGATGAGTTCCTTGTTTTCGAGAGTAGGATTCTTTTCGTCGATGAATTCGAGAATCTTCTTCTGGGCGGCTTCGATCACATCGCGGAGGAGGCTTGCCGTACCGGTACGGGTTTTACCCTTTTCCCACTTGCCATCGACCATCTGGAGAATCACGCCGAACGGAATGTGGTACATGTCCTTGTACCATTCGCGGCCCATCTTCTTGAGTACGTGGAACACCTGCTTGAAGTGGAGTGCTTGTCCGAGGTCCACCACATAAAGGCACTTGTCGAAGTTGTATTCCTTCTTGCGGTAGATGGCGGCGGCGAGGTCACGGGTTGCGTACAACGTGGAACCGTCACTCTTGCGGATAAGGCAAGGGTTCAGGTCGAATTCGTCGAGCATCACCACATCGCGTTCCTGGCTGTTTACCAACAAGTTCTTTTCACGGAGTTCGTCGAGCACTGCCGGGATCTTGTCTTCAAAGAAGGATTCACCGGTGTAGTGGTCAAAGCCAACGCCCATCATGTCGTAAATGCGCATGAGTTCCTTGAGCGTTGCGGCACGGAATGCCGTCCACAGCTTGCGGTAGAATTCATCGCCCTGTTCGAGCTTTGTAAAAGCTGCGCGTGCTTCGTCTTCGAGGCCGGGTTCTTCCTTGGATGCCTTGGAGAAGCTTGCGTAAAGGATGTTGAGTTCCTTCACTGTGAGTGCGTTCAAAGTTGCATCGTCGGTCGGGAGCTTTTCGCGGAGGTACATCACGATGAGCTTACCGAAAGCAGTGCCCCAGTCGCCCAAGTGGTTGATGCGTTCGACTTTGTAACCGGCTGCCTTGTAGATGCGGGCGAGCGAGTTACCGATCATTGTGGAACGCAAGTGGTGGAAGGCGAGTTCCTTACCGATGTTCGGGGAGCTGTAGTCAATGCAGACAACCTTGCCGTTCGATGCGGCGTGGCCGTATGTGAGACCCTTGGCGGCGATTTCGTCGAGGGTGGACTTGGCGAGGAATCCGCGGTCGATGAAGAAGTTGAGGTAACCGTTTACGGCTTCAACCTTGGAAAGCCCTGCCGGGAGCTGAACCTTGGCGGCTAAATCTTCGGCAATGAGCTTTGGTGCCTTGCGGAGTGTCTTTGCAAGCGAAAAGCACGGAATAGTGTAGTTTCCGTGGCTCGTGTCAGGCGGCACGGAGATAAGTTTCAAAGCCGTATCTTCTGCAAATGCACCCGTTGCGGCGAGGGCTTTTGCAATTTCTACATCAAATGAGTTCATTGTCGTCTCCAGACTTCTTCTTGTCTTCGCGGATGAAGTCTTGTTCGTCGAGGTTCATGAGTTTGCCGTCTGCGTAAAGACGGTCGAAGGAAATTTCGTTTCTCTTTTCTTCTTCGAAGAGGTGAACCATCAGGTCAAGACCAGCATCGAAGATGGCCCAACGCACACCTTCCTTGTATTCAACACCAACGTAGTGGAGCTTGCGAGCCTTGAATTCCTTGGTAAGTTCATTCAGAATGGCCTGCATCTGGGCTTCACTTTCGCAAGTGGCGATGAGGAAGTAATCCGCTTCGTTTTTGACACCGCGGAGGTCGATGAGCTGCACGTTCTGGGCGCGAAGTTCAAAAAGGATTCCTGCACCAAGCTTAACGGTTTCAGAAAAATCTTGGTTATTTGTTGCTGTCATTTTGTTCTCCCTGATCGGGTTCTATTATTTGTTGAAAATCTCTACCAGTGTGTACGACGGCATCGACTGTGGCATTTTTGTCGAGTAGCACAAGAACGTTCGTTGTCTTTAAGGTGGCTGCGAGAGCCTGTGCTCCTTCCCATTCCGGGTTCCTAAGCACGATGATCGTTTCGTCGTAGTTCTGGAGGCGGTCATTGCCGATATGGACGACATCAAATCCATTATTGCGTAAGAAAGCGCGCATCTGGGTGGCGGCGCCTTTCATGCTGCAGCTGTTCAGCACTTCGACTTCGCCTTTTATGTTATGAACTTTGCGAACGACCGGCGCTGGCTTTTCTTCTTCGCAGCCACAAAACGCTGTAGCGACAGGCAACAGCGTCAATATCGTCAAGGCTTTGCGAAGCTTTTTGCAAGCTTGGATTGACTGAACATTCATCACCTGCAAAAGATAGAATTTCTCCACGGAGTGCATGGCTCGTAGAGATGATTATAAGGGCCGTAAGCCTTGAATGCGTCCTTTTCGTTGATGAACATGACCCTGAACGTCATTTTATCGTTTGGTTTGTATTCGAGTGAAATATCAGGAATCAGGACATCTACGTTTCCCTGTTTTACATCTTCCCGTGCGATGCCATTGCCAAATCGGAGACTTGAATATAGCGGCATCCAAAGGCCCACATTGGCATACAAATGAAGCGCTGGCGTAAATTCGTATGCGAAATGTGCCATGAAGCTTTGCTGCGCAAACGATCCAAATGAACCGCCGATGAAGCTCACGGAATAGGTGTAGGCTACTTTTAGTGCGGGATCAAAGGTGTCGTGACGTACAAGGCGTTCTGGGTCAAAGTTTTCGCGATTCCAGGGGATGCCGCTTTCTTGGATAACGTAGATTGTATCGACAACAGTATCCTGTGCTGCAACGAGTGTTTCCGAGAGCGCGGCCGAGTCAGCCTTTGCGGGGGAGGCGGCAAAGGCAAGCGCAGCAAGGAACAACACTGTAAAACACATGAATCGCATATAGTGAATATATAAAAATGGAGGCTTCGGAATAAAGTGAAGTCTCCAGGTTGAGTTTGATTTTTCAGGAATTATTTTTTGTTGTCGGCTTTGGGCTCGTCGTTTTTGGTGACTCCAGCGAGTTTTGCACCGAACATGGAGCCAAGAACCGTGCGGAGGTCAATGCCGAGCGAATCCGTGAGGCCGTTCGTGACCTGCGTAAGCGTCTTGGTGATGTCGCCAGTAAGCTTTGCCGTATTGCCTTCGCCGTACATGGTGATGTTGCCAATCTTTTCCATCGGCTTTGCGATGGCGGCTGCGATTTGCGGCATCTGCTCGAAGTACTTTTCAATGGTCTTGAGCTGCATTTCCTGGCGGGCAGCGTCGCCGTAAAGTTTCATGGCTTCGGCTTTCTTGTTGAGCGCTTCGGCTTCTGCAAGACCTTGTGCCTTGATGGCTTCAGCTTCGGCGAGACCCTTCGCCTTTGTCGCTTCTGCTTCTGCTAAAGCTTTTGCTTTAGTGGCTTCGGCTTCTGCAAAGGCTTTTTCCTTTTCGGCGTCTGCAATCTGCTTGATGGCCTTGGCACGCTGCTCTTCCTTGTAGCGGACGGCTTCTGCGTCTTTCTGTTGCTGGAAAAGTTCTGCTTCGGAGCGCTGGATTTGTGCCTGGCGTTCGGCTTCGGCTTTCTTTTCGATTTGAGCTTGAAGCTCTTTTTCTGTCACGGCGACCATGCGTTCGCGAATTTCAATTTCCTTTTCTTGCTTCGCGACTTCTGCTTCGGCCTGAGCCACGTTGATTTCCTTTTGTTGCGTCTGCTTCTGGATTTCGTAGGCCGCGTCAGCGATAGCCTTTTCGGTATCGGAAATCTTTTGCAGGTTCGCTTTTTTCACGGCGAGGTCGTTTTGTTTCTGTGCAATTTCAAGTTCGGCGGCAACTGCGGCGTCGTTTGCTTCTTTTTTTGCTTGAGATTGAGCAACGCTGATATCGCGTTCGGCGTTTGCCTTTGAAATAGCGGCCGCCTTGCGTATGGCAGATGTCTTATCGACACCGAGATTTTCAATCACGCCGTTTGCGTCTTCGAAGTTCTGGATGTTGAACGTCTGCACCACGATACCGAGCTTTTCAAGGTCCGGGATCGCGTTTTCGAGCACAAGTTCAGAGACCTGCTTGCGGTCGCCCACGAGGTCTACGAGTTGCATGCGGCCAACAATTTCGCGCATGTTACCTTCGAGAATATCGACAATCATGGCACGGATGTCTTCGGGCTTCTTGTTCAAGAAGTTCTGAGCAGAGGATTTGAGACGGTCCGGATTGTCCGAAATCTTGGCGGTCACCACAGCATCGACCGAGACGTTGATGTAATCCTTGGTGGGGACGGGGCTACCGGTTTTCACGTCAATCTGGATCAACTGAAGAGAAAGGTGGTCGGCGCGTTCGAAGAACGGAATGCGAAGGCCTGCACGCCCGATGATGATGCGCGGTTGCTTCTGGATGCCGGAAACGATAATCGCTTCGTCCGGAGCTGCCTTGATGTAGGACATGACAAAGACAACTACTAGGAGTGCTACGATTAGGAGAATGGCTGGAATAATAATGTTTTCTGGCATTTATTACCTCTTTATTATAGTTTACTTTTAATATACAACATTTACATTGTCACAAAGTGTCAAAATGAAAAATTTTTTGAATTTTATGGGATGGTAGCGCTAGTTTCGTATAAATTTTCAGCGCTTTATCATAAAAAAAGCCCGGCGAAACCGGGACCTTTAAATGCATATATTTGCGTTTTAGATTTTTTCGATAATTTCGTTTTTGCCGTTGACGCGGATAACGGTTGGCTTCCAGGTCTTGGCTTCTTCTGGGGACATCGTTGCGTAAGCCACGATAATCACGAGGTCTCCCGGCTGAACAAGGCGCGCTGCGGCACCGTTCAAGCAAATCACGCCAGAACCGGCTTTGCCTTCGATCACATACGTATCAAGGCGGGAACCATTATTGACGTCAAGGACGCCAACTTTTTCGAAGGGGAGGATGCCTGCTGCATCCATCAGATCGCGGGCTATAGTGATGGAGCCTTCATAGTTGAGGTTCGCATCCGTAACTGTAGCGCGATGAATTTTGCTTTTAAGTAATTCTAGCTGCATTGCTGCTTAGAACTTGACATTGAAGAAACTTGCAACGCCTTGGTCCGGAGTCGGAATGATGCCAAAGCTGAAGCGGTTTGCGTCTGGATTGCTATCCCACTGAGTGGTGATAAAAGCATCTGCAAAGGACCAGAGATGAGCGGCAGCGATTCCGATGAATCCCCACCACCAGTAGCTCTTATCTTGAGAGTAAAGAACAATTGTCGTTGCGATACTGCCAATTTCGAGGACATCCATGAAGGTTGCTTTGGCAGTCTGCTTTGTTTTCCACTGATAGTAAGACGGAATCAGAAGAGAAATATAGGCACTGCTCTGATCGCCATTACGATAGCGGTAAGAACGATCGATGTCTGCATCTTCCATGCCTTCGGCACGCTGGCTGAGCCAATCTTCTTCGCTCACGCCGAGACGATTCCACGGCTTCTGGAGATATTCTGTCGGGCGGATACCGAGTTCAACGAGCTTCGTGAGCTTTTCACGGGAAACGCCCTGTTCTTTAGCCTGCTGATATTCCCACTGAGTAAGGCCCATATCTTCGTACTTGAAGCCTTCCCACTGGCCACCGACGGCCTGAGCGTTACCGATGTTTGCTTGATTTGTTGCTTCAGCGTTTGCCTGTGCAATGGAGTCTGCTGTTGCAGCATCTTGGAAATCGTCAGAAAAGAGGTCGTCAGACTGAGCAAACGCTAGTGAGCCCGCGAAAAGAACAGCAGAAAGCACTTTGAACATGTTACTCATTTTGATCTCTTTCTTAAACGTTTAGTGCCGGGGGAGGGAATCGAACCCTCACACTCTCGCGAGTACTGGATTTTGAGTCCAGCGCGTCTACCAATTTCACCACCCCGGCGGGGGAGCACAACAAATATAGCACTATTTTTGCTTTTTTTGTAGGTATAATGCGAAAAAACGCAAGTTTTTCTGCGTTAAAAACTGTAAAAAATTTTTTTGAGTATAATTTTAGTTGCTTAAAGGGACTGCTTGATAAGCATCGGCCTAAATTCCACATTGAGCGGCGCCAGCTTTTTTGCACCGTAATCTACTGCGCTTTCCTTTGTATCGAATGGGCCTGTGCGCACGATATAGAGGACTTTGCCGCTTTCAAGCGTGTTCTGGCTGATGGTGCAGTTGATGTTGCGCTTTTTAAGATTGTCTACGAGCAAATCGGCGTTGGACTTGACGCCAAATGCACCCAGCTGCAGTTGCCATGCGGATTTTGTTTCGGCGGGCTTTGCCTCGGGAGCCTTGGTCTGTGCGGGTTCGGCTGTGACGGTGTTTGCTGCGGTTTTGGAATCAACGACTTTAGCAGCGTTATTGTTTGCGGCCTGTTCTGCCTTGGCTTGAGCTTGTTCCTTCTTGGCTGTGGCTTGCTTCATGGCTTCCGGATTGCCGAGGTTTTTGCAGGCTTCGTTCAGCTCTTCGCTGTGGGCGCGGTCTTGGACGGCTGTGCAGACTTTCTGCAGCACGGTCACTTGATGCGGTTGCGAAGTTTCAATAGCATGTACGAGCGATTCGGCGGCCTTGTTGTAGCGGCCAAGGTACATCTGGAACTGAGCCTTGGTCATCATGAGGTCTGCGTAAATGGCTTGTTGCGGGTTCGTGTTGTCGATGAGACTGTCGAGACGCTTGCCCGCCTTGCTGAAATCAGCGGCGATGCCTGTTTGCGAAAGTGCAAGCACGTTCCATAAATAGCATTCTGTGCGAGTGGCTTCGGGTTCGTTCGGACAGACCTGTTCGTATGCGGCGGCGGCGACTTTCCAGTTGCCGTTGACGTAAGCTTTTTGGGCGGTGGCGAGAGTCGGAGCGGCTTCAGCAAAGGAAGCTGTAGTGGCAAACGCGCACAATGCGCCTGTAACAACCAAATTGTGAATAAAATACTTAGCCATATTACCCTCTAGTTACCCTCAAGAGTAAAGATATAAATATTTTTACAAAATGGCTTGCGCTGAACACGTAACTCGTTGATATACCGTAAGTTACGTGAACTCGACTAGGGTGTGCGGTCTGTGGCGACCGGTCGTACTACACTAGGGTTCCGCGGAGCGTCCAGCCTCGGATATCGTCAATTTTCACCTTGACGTAATCGCCCGGCTTGATGATGCGGCCTTCTTCCGGCTTGAAAATGACCTTCTTGAAGTTGTCTGTCTTGCCGACGAGTTCCGTCTTGTCGCGGGTGGAGCCGTGCTCGACGAGGATTTCTTCGGTGCGGCCAATCATCATCTGGTTGCGCTTGAGCGTGATGGCGTTCTGGAGTTCTACGAGGCGCGAATGGCGGGCCGACTTTTCTTCGGGCGTGAGAATTTCGGCTTCGTTGAATGATTCCGTGCCTTTGCGCGGGCTGTAGATGAACATGTATGCCGTGTCGAATTGGCAAGCTTCGAATGCCTTGATCGTCTGTTCAAAATCTTCGTCAGTTTCGCCGACAAATCCGCAAATCACGTCTGTCGAAATGGCGTAGTACGGATCCTTGCTGCGCAACTGCTCGATGACGGTCATGTACTGTTCCATGTTGTGCTGGCGGCGCATCTTCTTGAGGATGGCGTCGGAGCCGCTCTGGAGCGGAATGTGCGCGTAATGGCAGACCTTCGGGTTGTTCAAGAGAACGTCAATGAGTTCGTTCGTATAATGGCGCGGGTGCGGGCTTGTAAAGCGGATGCGCTTGATGCCGCCGATTTCAGAAACTTTTGTCAGTAATGTCGTGAAGTCTGCGTTTGGCGTCTTGTATGCATTCACCGTCTGGCCGAGCAACATCACTTCGGTGATGCCCTTGTCGGCGGCTCGCTTGACTTCTGTCAGCACGTCGTCCATGTCGCGGTATTTCTCGGGACCGCGGAGGTACGGCACGATGCAGTAGCTGCAGCGCTTGTTGCAACCGCGCTGGATCGCGACGAATGCGCTCACGTCATTCTGGAGCTTCGCGTATTCGCCGAGGTAGTTCTCGTCGCGGTCTTCGTCGATGAACATCTTGTGGTGCGTCTTGTGCAACGGACTCTGGGCATCCCCGAACAGGAGTTCTGGAATTTTGCGGTACTGGTCCGGGCCTACGATGTAGTTCACGTTCTTGAGGCGCTTCAATAGTTCCGGCCCACGATTCTTTGCCATGCAACCGCACACGACGACTTTCACGTCGGGATTTTTCTTGCGCAAGTACTTGAGCTTGCTGATGTTGACGATGGCTGTTTCCTCGGCCTTTTCGCGTACGCTGCAGGTGTTCACGATGATGATGTCGGCGTCTTCTTGGTTGTTCGTCTCGACGCAACCGCACATGTCTAGCTCTTGAGCTATCATTGCGGAGTCGTATTCGTTCATCTGGCAGCCGTATGTGGCCAAGTGGTATTTCGTCATGCGGCCAAAGATAGTTTTTTAGACGAAAGATGAAAGGCGCAAAAGGCGAATTTGGCTGTTTGAAAGTGCGGAAAATGCAAAAACATGCTACAAAATCGTGAAAAACTAAAATTGGGCTGGTCCACCCGTCTTTTTCTGAATCAAAGCATTTTTTTAGAGGTCTCCTTTTATCTATGAGCTGAAAATTGTTATATATAATTTGAGGTAAAACGATGAAGGGATTGGGCTTGACTATCAAAAAGAGGGGTGCTGCGTTTTTTGCGCTAGCTATGGCGTTGTTTTTTGCCGCTTGCGGCGATGATAACCCCGTTTATTTCCCTTTTGTTCCAGAAAAACTTTCTTCAACGGAGATGCTATCGAGTTCCTTTGCAGCCTCTAGTTCTTCTGTAGTTTCTTCGAGTTCTGCGGTGGATGCTTCGAGTACTTCGAACTCTTCGAAGACTGTTTCCCCAGAGGGTGTTCTTTCGATTTCGACCACTGTCATGGAAGACACCTTGGATCTTTTCTATTACGGGAACGTGAATCTCAATTTTAAGGCGGATTCCTTCTTGACGGTATTTGAACGTGGCGACATCGTGACGGTGATGTTCGATGGTTACGACACGGTGGATGTTCCTGTGGTTACATCTACGGGCAATGTTTCTACAGGAGAATTTCTTTTAAGTGTCGGTGATGGTTCCGGTTATGTGACGCTTGAGGTCAGTAACGGCTATGCGTCCGAAGCCGTTGGCATTGAACGCGATGCAAAATTCCCGATAAACGTTGTTGTTCAAATGAAGAAAAAGGGCGGTTATCTCGATTATATAGAATTGCGAAACCATTTATCGATGTCCGCTTATTTAGATGCTTACCCCGACCTATCCATTCCGGAATTTGCGAATTTCAGAGTCGTGAAGACAACGGGAATGGGCGATGGTGTTCTGTACCGTTCGTCAAGCCCGATTGATGCGGGGCTGGGGCGTAATTTATATGCAGATTCCTTGGCGAAGGTTGCTGGAGTGGCGACGTTTATGGATCTTGCCGAAGGTGAGGATGCCGCTATTACGTATAGGGGGTGGACGAATTCTTATTATTCAACGCAGAATGTAGTGTTCCTTGGAGTCCCTCCGACATTTGTGAATAAAGTTTTCAAGAATGGTCTTGTCAAGGGCTTTCGTTATATGATAGAACATGATGGACCGTATTTGGTGCATTGCACTTATGGCATGGACCGGACTGGATTTACGATTGCCGTACTCGAAGCGCTGATGGGTGCGACTGCCGACGAAATCAAGTCGGATTATGCAAAAACCTTCACGAATTACTACAGCATTGTAGATGGTGCGCAGGTGGCGTTGACCTCGGAACAGGTTGATTTGGTCAAGGAAGTTATCGCCAATAATTTGCGAAACTCGTATCATACCGTAAGTGTCGATATTTCGGATTTCGAGAATGTCGATTTGGCGGCTGCGACAGAAAAGTATTTGCTTGCTCTCGGCATGGAATCGGGCGAAATCGAAGCTCTGAAAGCTCGATTGAAGTAATTTTTTTTTACAAAATAACTCCTGCTTTTTTGTTCCTTTTTTAAATGTTGGTGTATTCTATGTAAACGGTACGGAAGAGTACAAGTATTGCATGGGGCTTCAGCTTTGATGGCAACAATAAGGACGATGTTCCTGTAAACAGCACGGCCTTCGGCCTAGCCCTGAAGCTTGTGCGGAAATAATAGTTTTTGAAATGTTTTATCTCATCATCTCAATGGAAAGTTCCGAAAAACCTTTGTGCCAAAACGATGTGAAAAAGAATTGTAAAAGAAATCTTTTTTCATTGATTGTTTGTTTTTAGTTTTGTTAATTATGGCTATGGCAAACTTCTTTAGCAAATATTTTAGTGAAATCGCGTTGATGGCTACAGCGGTGCTGTGGGCTGGCTGCGGTAACGTCGATAAAGATTCGAAAAATGAAAAGTCGGTAAGCAGCGCTTCGAATAGTTTCGGTATAGCTGAAGTATCTAATCTAAAAGATTCACTTAATACAAACTCCCCAACGGTCGTATTAGTGGATTCTGTTAAAAGACTTGATTCCGTTTTGGCAAACTTAATAAACATTCGTACGAACGTTTGTTATTATGGTGTTATTGCAAGGCCTCGTCGTAGTTTTGAAAAAGATGGTCTACTTGGAGCATTATCGAATGTGCCTAGGCTTAGAGGTTCTGTGAAAGTTCTTTATGAAAAGATTAAATCTGCAAACAAGCGAACTCCTAATCAAGATACGTTTTCTAGAGTTGAACGTGTTTTTCGACTAAGGGCTCCCGGTTTAAAGCATATATACTGCAAGTACCTCAAGAAAAATTCAGATAAAACATTTGAAGGCGTAATTACTTTAAAGTTAACGATTGCTGCTGATGGAACTGTAAAAGAATCTTCTATAAAGAAATCGACTACCGGTGTTAAAGAATTTGATGAAAAAATAAGAAAAGCAGTAAGTCGATGGACGTTCACTAAGGTTAAATCAGGGAACGCTGTTGTTTATGTACCTATTCGTTTTTATGAAGAAGACAAAACTTCGTCGCAGCCTAAATAATCGAAAATTTATATCTTCTAAGCATGAATAATATTGCAAAATCTCATTTGTTCTTGCTTGCTTTTGTTCTCCTGACGACGATTTGGTCTGTTATCGGAGTCGAAGATACTTACCTCACTTGGATTCTTGAAGCGACGCCCGCGATTGTTGGGCTGTTGGTTCTTGTGTTTACTTACAAAAAGTTCAGGATGCCTACGTATCTTTACGTGATAATGGCTTTCCATATGGCGGTGCTTTTGGTGGGGGCGCATTATTCGTATGCGAAGGTTCCACTTGGATTCTGGATGGAAGACTGGTTCGGCTTTACGCGAAACAACTACGATAAAATCGGGCACTTGATGCAAGGCGTGACGCCGGCACTTGTGATGATTGAACTTTTGCGCCGCACGACTCCTATCAAGACGGCTGGCTGGACGGGATTCTTGTCGGTGTGCGTGGCCGAGGCGATTTCTGCGCTTTATGAAATTATTGAGTGGCTGGCATCGCTCAGCAATCCGACGGATACGGAAGCATTCCTGGGAACTCAAGGCTACATTTGGGATACGCAGACGGATATGTTCATGTGCCTTATCGGGGCGACTGTTGCTGTTATTATTCGTTTGTATTCGTTGCGGCAGTCCCAAAACTCCTAACCACGACTAACCGCTTCTAACTATGTCCAACTTCTTTAGCAAATGTTTTAGCAAAATTGCTTTGATGACCGCTGCAACGTTGTGGGCGGCTTGTAACGATTCTGATAAAAAGGCGGAGGATCCTAAATCAGATACAAAGTCGATTGTTTATCCGATAAAGTTGAAAAAGGTTGAAGTCTCTAAAATTTATCGTGATAGTTTTCCTATAAAAGCTGAAAGACCTAACTTGGATGGACTATTGCAAACTGTGGCTCTTTATGGTGTTCCTTCGGATGTGGTTTGCGAAAGTTGTCCTCGTGGGTTTGTTCCTCGGTGTCGTATAAATCCGTTGACTGGAAAAAATGTCGTTATCAAAGGGCTTGATATTGATGTACAAGCTTTTTTAAAGGTATATCGCCAACGAGTTCCTGGTTTACGTTTTGTCTGCAACAAGTATATAAGGAATCGTTCTGATTCGGCAAATGAATTTGAAGGAAAAATTGTTTTGACATTGAAAATTGCTTCAGGCGGCGAAGTTGAAAAAGTTGAGATTACATCGACTACAATCGATGAAAACAGCCCCTTTAGCGCCATGAATGAAGAAATAAAAGAATCTGTCAGTCGTTGGATTTTCCCGAAAACGCAAAGAGGTGGAACCGTTACGTTTCCTATTAATCTATACGAAGTGATTCCATTTCCCGTCAAGTGATTCTAAATAGTCTTCGCTGCGGGTGGAATAAAAAGCATCCTTTAATTGTATGGATCCTCCTATCGGAGGATGACATGTTTCGTTAAATAAATTCTGCGAAGTCTTTGATGTGGCCGGCAGTGTAACGCGGTTCTAGCGGGAGCAAGTTTTCCGCTTTGCCAAAGCCTTCAAAAAGCGTGATGCAGTCAATGCCTGCGTTTTTGGCGGCGAGAACATCGGGCGTGTCGTCGCCAATCATAATTGCTTTTTCGGGGGCGATTCCTGTCTGGCGGAGAATCTCGAAAATCCCGGCGGGGCTTGGCTTGCGTTCGGGTGTGGTGTCGCCGCAGAGGTATGTGGCGAAAGAATTTTCGAGACCGAATTTTTTGAGAATCTTTTGCGCGGGGGCGACCGGCTTGTTTGTGAGCATGGCTGCGCATCTCGTCCCGGCGTGGTTCTTGTCACGATTGAAGACCGCGCGGTTTGAAATTCGTTGCAGTAGTTCCACGACGCCTTTGTACGGTTCCGTGTTTTCGGTGCAATGTTCCCAGTAGTATTTCGAATAAACTTTATGGATTTCTTTGATATTCTCTTCGCTGTAGTTTTCGCGAGCGAGCGTCTCGGCGACTTTTTCGATGTCGCGGATGTTTTCCATACCGGTATAATTTGCGGCTACCGCTCTGCGAATGAGGTTCATCGAACCGTTCCCGATGAACGTTCGCACATCGTCGTTGCTGTGCGTCTTCAGCCCGAACTGCTTCATGGCGTAATTCACGGCCGGCGCTAAATCGCCAAGTGTATTGAAGAGCGTACCGTCCAGGTCGAAAATGAACAGTTCTTTTTGCGCGATGAGAGCCTTGATTTCGTCGAGTGGAGTCATGGCGCCAAAGCTAGAAATTTTGTATATTCACACCATGATGTCTAGATTTTTTAAAACTGTTTTTGCGACGGCTCTTGCTTTTTCGGCGACTGTCATGGCTGAAGATATTATCCGTTTTGTGCCGGACCCGTACCCGATTGGCTATGCGGACCAGGGCGATGTGCGCCATATCGTCATCAAGGGTGCCAATATTACAAATAAAGAAATTGTCCTTGAAACCGTAATGGGCCAGGGCATTGGCATGTCGAACTTCAAGTATCCGACGAAAATTGCGCCGAATGCCGCAGTGACGATTGAATTCGATATGGATTTTGCGGGTATGGACGGCCAAATCAACCCGGTTGTGGTGATGGTCGATAACCAGGGCAAGTCGTATGCAGCGCAGCTTGATGGCTATGTGAAAAATCCGATTTTCTTTGGCGAAAAGCTTTTTGATACGGGCTATTATGCCGCCAATGAAAAGCGTGAATGGACGTTTTACGTCTGGGGAACGGACAAGAAGACGCGCCCGGACTTGGCGCTTGATGAAAATGCCCAGAAGGAATTTAAGCTCAAGACCAAGAACGTGATGCTCAATGTCGATGACATGGGCAAGATCAAGGAAGGTGGCAAGGTGCCTGGCATCAAGGTCACGCTTTCGACCGCTGGGCTTACACGCACGGGCTGGGAACTCAAGCAGAAGAGCATCCGCAAGATTGTGGGCTTCAAGAGCAAAAAATTCCCGAAGGCAACGCCCGAAGTGCTGATTGTTGGTTACTGGAAGGACTAGCGCTATTCTAGAAAGGACTGGAACTGCCGGAATGGGCTAATTGTTGCTTTTTTCGGGAGTTTGCCTTGAAAAAATACCGTGGTTTAACTAACTTTGGCATACTCTTGTAAGAGACCTCGGGATGTAGCTCAGCCTGGTAGAGCGCTTGAATGGGGTTCAAGAGGTCGCTGATTCGAATTCAGTCATCCCGACTAAAAAGACTCGTCATTGACGAGTCTTTTTTGCGTTATAGCCCGCAGGGCTTTAGAACGGGTTTTGTATTTATTCGCTTTTTTTATCGGCGATTTCTTTGTACAAAGCGAGTTGGCGTTTGAAACAATCGTTCCAGCTGAATTTTTCAGCGTACTTGCGGGCTTTGATTTTTTTTTCGGTGAGGTCGGAATGGTAGAGTTCGACGATGGCATCTGCCAGGGCTTCGGGGGTACGTTCCTTGAGGATTGTACCTGCGCCAGAGGTGGTGACGTGCTCGAATGCGGCTCCGGCGGCGGCTCCGACAAGGGCGTTTCCGCTTGCCATGCTTTCCAGAATCGAAAGCCCAAAGGTTTCCCAGCCAGAAAGTGCAAGTCCCATATCGACGCTTGCGTAATAGCGGGCCATCTCGTCGATGGAATTGACAAAGCCGATATAGCTTACATGCTTGTATTTGGCGGCGGCTTCTTGTACGAGCGGGAGGCTTGGGCCTGTGCCTGCAAAGACGATCGCGGGTTCGTGCCCGAGCTTTCCCGTCAAGATGTCGTAAGCGCCAAGTACGAGGTCGATGCCTTTTTCGTTGCAATGCCTGTGCGGGAAGAATATCGTGAGACGGTTCGGGTCGCCGTCCTTGAGTTCATTCACGAGCGCTTCGTCGCGGCGGCTCGGCGAGAATGTATCGATGTCGCAACCGAGCGGGATCCAGCGCGGGTCGGGGAGGCCGTTCTTTTTGAGGCGCGCCATCGCTTCTTTTGAAGATGCCTGTACGCAATCAAATCCGCTGAATTCCTGGTTGGCATACCAGAATGCAAGTTTGCGGAAGAACGTGCCAGCGCCAGCGCCAAGCTTTTTGGCTATCGGGCGCCCGACATAAGTCACTGGGAAATCGGCATGCCAAAAACTGAACAAAGCCGCGTTCGGCACGATTTTCTTTGCAATATGGCGAACGACTGAAGGCAAAATATAGGGCGATCCCACTTCAATCACGTCTGGCTTGTACTTTTCGAGAATCGGGCGAATCTGGTGGGATTTCCACATAAAGCGGTATTCCCAGTTGCCCGGAAATCGGAATGCCTCTACGTGTTCGATGATTAACCCTTCACTTCTGGTTTCGGTGTAGGTACTTGCAGAAGGCATCACGAAAACGGAACGCACATCGCTTTGGCGTTCGTAAAACGCCATTTTTTGCAGGTGGTAACGGCGGACTCCGCCTCCCGACGGACTCCAGAAATTATTGAAATCGACAATGGTAAACATTAAGCTTCTTTCATGCGGCTTGATTGTGGGTCCATCGAAATTTTATTTTCGTAAATGCGGCTTGAGCCTAAACGCCTGGAATCGACGGAAAGGTTCAGAACGCCGTCCTTTTCGGTAAGCCAGTAAATGGCGTCGGAATCGCGAAGGTACGCACGCGGGCCGAGGAGTCCCATATTGGAATCGATGAGCTCTCCACCGAGGAAAATTGGAATGTCGAGCGCTTTGTACAGATCGAGCATGATGGACGAACGCTTCTCGTGGATGTCCGGGAGTTCCGGGCGGTCGGTAATCTTCATGTGGTCGATGCCGTCAATCACGAGAATCAAGTCCGGATGGTCCTTGAGTTCCTGGCTAAGAGTCTTGAGCAAGTCGCTAAAATCGAGCGAAGGCATGTCGTCCCAGATTTCGAGACGGTTGTTGCGCACATAGCCCATCAGGTCGCGAGTCGCATCTAAAATCTTTTTGTTGATTTCGTTGTCTGTATTTTGCTTGCGGACGGTCAGAATGGACTGCCCGATGAGCATGGAAACAAGACGGTCAAAAATTTGGCGGCGAGGTGTTTCGTAGGCAACGTAAATGACCTTGAGGTTCGGGTTGCTTTCGATGAGGTCTAGCGTAAGGCTTGAAAGCAGGAACGTCTTGAGGCCAAACGGATGCGACGAAACAAAGAAGCATCCCGACTGCACACCGTCAATTTCTTGGGTAAGCTTTGGGAACGTACTGAGCTTATAGCCTACGCTTTGGTCTGGCGGGCATGCCATCGCTGTATCGAAGTTTTCCTTGATGTCCTGCAACAGCATGGAACGACGGTGCGAGTGTATTGTATCGACTTCGGTTTTTGAAATGAGGTCGAGAAGCTTGTCGGCGCCGTTCTTGCGTACAAAAGTATCGACCGTTTCGTCCTTCGGGAGCACAATGGACTTGAGGCTCATGTGCATTTGTTCGGCGAGCTTCAGGTACTTTTGAATTTTAAGTTCCTGGTTTCGTCGATCCTCTTCGCGGCGAAGTATGACGGTAAATGCTTCGGCGCCACAGGCTTTGAGCTTGTAGAGGTGATTGACGTTTAGTTCCTGGTACATTGTGGAGACAACGCCCGGGATGCCGGCGAGGTCTGCGGTGAGCGCATCGAAGAACCCTTGCACGATAATTGGGTTTTCGCTGTCGGGCTGGATGTTGAACGGAATGACGGTTGGTCCCGAAGCGTATGTGATATATGTGTGGCTCTTTTCGTTATCGTCGATGAGCCTTCCATAGACAGAATGGATAAATCCCTTGGAATTGCGGGCCGGAATTGTAATTCGCGGTTCGTGGTACGCTTCGAGGTTGTCGAGGTAAAAACTGATCTGATGGCGTTCGATGCCGGAGAGCATGCAGTAGCTGATAAACGGTTCGGGGTCGCCACTGTAATAGCCGAGACCGTAAAGTTGGGCTTGTCCAATGCTCCAGCCGCGGGCTTCGAGGAACTTTGCCGAGGACGGGCTTTTGCAGGCGGCCCAGTGGCAGTAACGCACAAAGCATTCGAGCACCTTGGACTTTTCGCCGCCGACTTCCTTGACCCAGGGGTGTTCGCTATCCTGGTTGTTTGCCAGATCCTTGTCGAGTGTGCCCAGGAATTCAAAGGCTTCAGTACGCGCGGTCTGTTCGTCCATGCCATTAAAGCGGCTTTTCATGAGAAAGTCGACCAGGTCGCCTTCGGCGCCGCATTGAAGGCAGCGGTACCGCCAGTAGCCTAGAGCATCGTAGAAAAACAGCGATGTTTCTTCTGGAGCGTGGAACGGGCAGCAGGCAATAAGGTTACGGCCCCAGCGGCTCAGAGGAATCCCCAGCTGCCTCGGGTGGGCTTTTGTTCTCATGTAGTCAGCGTGTTCCTGGTCAATTAGCATTGCGGCCTCCTATAGAGAAATCTAATAAAGTACGCTCCCGTAGATGCGTTTTTTTTGAAAAAAAGGCAATTTTATCTATTTTTTGAATTATGGTTATTCTTGGTATTGACCCGGGTTCGATTACGACCGGATATGCGTTCTTGAAAAAGACTGGCAACCAGATTCAGGTGCTGGAATATGGCACGTTCCATGCGAATGCGTCTAAAAATCTCGAAGACAGGCTTGTGCATATTGTAACGGAACTGGAAAAGCGTCTGGACCATTACCACCCGGAGGCGCTTGCGATGGAAGGCGTGTTCTTTGCTAAAAACGTAAAGAGTGCTTTGGTGCTTGGGCATATCCGAGGGGCGATTCTTGTGGCGTGCCACCGTCGAGGAATGACGTACGAGGAATACCCGCCGAAAGTCGTGAAGCAGGCGGTAACAGGCGATGGCGCCGCCTCGAAGGAACATGTGGCGAACATGATTTTTGCGCATCTGGGAATCGTAGGCGGGGATCTTCCGCTGGATGCTTCGGATGCGCTTGCGATTGCATGGACTCATGCGAACCCGGCCCCGTTGGCGCAGTCGCTTTTGGGTAAAAAGTCGAAGCCCAAAAAGAAAACGACGGTGCAGCAATGGAAAGACTTGATTGAAAAAATGGGAGGGACGATTCAATGACGGACTTGTCTCAGGATTTGTTGCCCTACGGCCTTGGAACGCCTGACTTGGTGGAATTTCAGCCGGGATACTTTGTAGACTGCGAAATTGTAAGCGATTTGCGGGCCTTCTCGGAAGACGCCAAGGCGAATGGTTTTGAACTGCGCATTGAATCGGCGTACCGCTCGTTTGAAAAACAACTCTCGATTTGGAACCGCAAGGCGCGCGGCGAACTGAAACTCTTGAATGAAAATGGCGAGCCGATGGAACGCCCGAAAGATGAAGAAGAGCTGATGTATGCGATTCTCACATGGTCGGCATTGCCGGGAGCGAGCCGTCACCATCTGGGGACGGACATCGACGTGGTCGATGGAGCTGCGTGCCCGGAGGGCTACGAGGTTGAGCTCACGCCCGCGGAGTGCAGCGGCATGTTTGCGAAGTTCCATGCGTTTTTGACGTCTCGGATGGAGGCGGATGCGTCGTTTGGTTTTAGCCGTGTGTTCATTCCCGGACGCGGGAAAATCAAGCCTGAAGGCTGGCACATTGCGCACTTGCCGACATCGCGTAAGCGCTTGGAACATTTCTCGCTAGATACGCTGCGGAGCATCTATGAGCGCTCGGACATGGAATGCAAACGCGTCGTGCTGGCAAACCTCCCACAGCTCGCGGAGGATTATATCTATCCTTACTTTGTATGATGAGCGGCTTTGCCGCAGTTCTGAGTTCCGAGTTACTAGTTACTAGAATTTCATGCCAAGAATTACTAGTAACTAGTATCTATTAACTAGTAACTTACGGTTCCTATTATGTTTCTATCTCCAGATTCTCGCGGTATAATCCGATTGCCTTCTCTAGAATATGGGCGCTCTGTGTTGGGCGCTCCGCTGCTGTACTACCCATGCAAGAATAAATGCAAGTTGCTTGTAATGGCGGGAATCCATGGCGAAGAGCCTGAGACGACGTTTCTCCTGAGTCGTGTGCTCCGAGCTTTTGACGAACCTTTTGATTCCATTGCTTTTGTCCTGTGTGTCAATCCGGACGGAGTCGCTCTTGGAACGCGCGGAAACGCCAATGGCGTAGACTTGAACCGCAATTTCAAGACGCAGAACTTCTCGACGGAAAAGGTGGGATCACGCTCGATTCTCGAAGCGCCTCGTGATACGCTTTTGTCGCCGGGATCATTTGCAGGGAGCGAGCCAGAAACGCATGCGCTTGTCGCGTTAATCGAAAAGCTGAAGCCTGCGGGCGTACTTGCGATGCATGCGCCCATGGGCTGCGTCGATGCCCTGCAAAAGACATCGCTTGTCGAAGGGGTGATGGATGCGTTCAACTTGCCGTGGCTGCCTGACATTGGGTACAAGACGCCGGGGAGCTTCGGAACGTGGTGCGGCGAACGTGGCCTGGAATGCGTGACGCTCGAACTCCCGCGCATGTCGCTGGAAAATTTGTTCGACCGCTACGGTCGCGCGTTCGCGGAATTTTTGGAACGCATGGCGTTGCGCTAGAACGCTTTTATAATTTCCATAAAAAGAAAGGCCCGCACACGGCGGGCATAACTTCAAATTAGCGACTGACGGCTATCCACTGTCTACCGTCTACTGTCTACTTCCTACTTTTTACCTGCTTTTGCTTCTTCGATAATCTGTTTGCGGTAGATGATGCCCACACCGAAGCCGATCACCATGTAGCTTGTACCGAGGATGAGCAGGTATTCGAGGATGTACGGCACTTTTTCGTTGTAGAAAAGGAGACCGGCAACGTAGGTAAGCAAAATCAGCACAATCTGGAAAATGTTGAAAGGCTTGTTCTTGCGCGGCTGGAGCTTCGGGAGGAACAGCGGGCTTACCATCAGGAATCCTGTGATGACAAATACGATGATCGGAAGCCAGAAGATGAATGTGCTCGGATCGTCAAAAGTGCCTTTGCTTTTGAGGAATACGATGAGGGTCGCGTTCACCATACCGGCGAAAGTGGAAGGAAGCCCGGAGAAGTGGTGGTGGTAGGTGTCGCAGTCGCAGGCGTTATACTTGGCAAGGCGCATGGCGGCGCAAAGTACATAAATCGCGAGTGCGATAACCATCAGCAAGCCGTGGTTCTGGAACCATTCCGGCGCGTAAGTCTTGTAAGCGAAGAAAAAGCCGAAAGCCGGAGCTAATCCGAAGGCAATCAAGTCGGCGAGGCTGTCGAACTGGGCGCCGAATTCTGAACTGGCGTTCACGAGGCGGGCGGCAAAGCCGTCGAGCTTATCAAAAAGGGCACTCAGGATGACGAAGTAGGCTCCCATGCGGATCGGGTCTGCGGCACTAAACGAACCGAATGCGCCGGTTGTCCAGCATATGGAAAAAACACCCAATAAAAAGTTTAGACTTGTGAAAGTATTTGGCAAAATAAAACGTAATTTTCCCACGATATACTCCTTGAAATGGTCTGCTAAAAATAATTTTTTTAACGGAAAATGAAACTTTTTTATTGATTATCCTGCTGCTTGACAGGCACAATTTCCCACAGTGCGCTCACTCCTGCTGCGACAACGAGGTTATTTGGCGGTGCATATGGGTTTTCTGCGGTAGGGAAGTTAGTCCAGTGCTTGGTCGAAAACTGATAATAGGTAGATGGCCTGTACATGATTGGGAGTACAGGGACCGTCTGCATGAATAAACAGTTTAGTTCACGGTAGGCCTGCACAAGCGTATCTTCGTCCGTAATGGTTGGAATCTGCATCAAAAGGTTGTTTATCTCTGTATTCTGGAAACGCCCCTGGTTGGCAAAGGTCTCTTCGCCAACGGGCCTGTACGTGGTGCTGTTGAGCATCTGGTAGAACCTATTCCAGGGGTTTGCGATGGAGTGCTCCGATGGCGGAGTCTTCATGGCGAGGTCGAATGTACCCCGACGCAAGTTCATGTCCCAGATCCCGTAATCTTCGATTTTGGGAACCGCTGTAATTCCGATTTCTGCAAACGATTCTACAATGACATTGATGGCGTCGATCCAATCGGTCCAACCCTGCGGGCATTCGATGGTGATGTTTCGAACGGGCTTTTTCTTTTTATCGAGCAGCTTGCCTTCTTCGTTCCAGGAATAGCCGGCCTCCTTGAGGATTTCGCGAGCTTTTTCCGTGTTATAGCTGTAGCCGAACGCGTCGGCATCTTCCTTGTTGAAGAACTTCTTTTCCGGGCCGAACGGGAGAATGAAGCCCGGCTGCATGGTGGGGGTATAGTTTGAAAGTGCCCGAGCCTTTATTTTTTCAAAGTCGACCGCATGAATGAGCGCACGTCTAAAGTTTACGTTGTTGAAGGGCTCTTTTTGCGTGGCGACGACCAAGACTGTAATGGTCGAGGGGAGCTGGTAAGGTTCCTCTCTGCTCCAGGCTCGGATGCTGTCCTTTGTTTTTTCCCAAATTCTTGGCAGGTAAATGGATGAAACGTCCAAGTTGCCGCGGACCATGGCACTGTTGAAATTGTCATTCCCGTCGTAAATGGAGTGGATGATGTACTTGGGTGCCGGTTTTCTACCGCTGTAATTGCTGTTCCGCCAGTAGTTCTCGACACGTTCAAGCACGATCTGGTCGGGCGAAAAATTCTTTAAGATGTATGGACCCGAAGCAACCGGGTTGTTCTCGTTCCTGAAAATGAGAATCTTGTCCATGTTGTAGGTCTTTCCGACCTTGGCGGACTTGACCAGGGGTTCAAAAACAGATTTGGGAAGAATGGATGTTTCGGCTATGGCGTTGAGGACCATGAGCGGATTTCTGTTAGCCGTCAGATGGAACGTGATGTGGTTTCCGCTGTCGGCAGAAATCGTCTTGATGTACTTCCAGTTGTTGTGATGCGCGGTCGGGAGAACGGAATCCAGCTTGAAGGTATATACAACGTCTTCGGGGGTGATCTTTTCACCGTTATTCCATTTCGCCCGCGAATCTAGGTGGACCGTAATGGAAGAATCTGTCTGGGTGTATGAATCCGCAAGCATCGGATCGAGCTTGCCGGTAAGCTGGTTATAGGCAAGGAGCGATTCGTACATGAGGCGGATGTTTCCGTCGGCGGGGAAGTTTGGATCGGGGTCGAGCGGATTGAAAGTTGTGGGCGGAGCCCAGTCAAAGCCTCCGATGTAAAGCGTCTCGTTTCGCGGGTAATCGGAGAGCATCGCCTTGGGCGTCTTGGAAACATCATCTTTACAACCTGTAGCCATGAACGCAATCGTCATGGATAGGGTGAATGGGATGAATTTCTTAAAATGATCGCTCATTGGATTCCTGCAAAACTGGATTGGTCAAATGTAGTGAGTTTTTTCAAATCTGACCATTAAAATTTAGTTTACTAATACCTAAAGCAATTTCTATAGGTCCCGTTTATAGCGGAAATCCGTATAGCACTCGTTTGGGGGAGGCACTAAACAGGGTATGGTTTAAAATGAAGGGGGTGCCAGCTCCGCCAGGGGTGTTGAATGTCTTTACGACTTTACCGGTTTTGATGGATAGTGCTATGAGTTCGTTTCCTTGATCTATCCATGCTTTGCCGTCATAGATGAATGGTTTTGAAAATATGGATTTTTTTCCTTGATATTTCCAGAGCGGGGTTCCGATGTTGGAATAAAGGAGTATCGATTGATCTGCTAGCGAAATAATGATTTTATCTTCGTTTTGGTCGCGGAACACTTGCGTAGAGACGATAGGGTATTCCATAAGCACTTGTGTCGGGCTGAAATCTTTGTGCTTGGTGTTTTGTAAAAAGAGCTTGTTAGTGCTTGATACAAGAACGAGCGTGGAATCGATTCCTTCCATTGCGGTGATGTTGACCTGAACTTTGTTTACTGAATTTTCTATAGCGAAGCCGTTGTCGTCATTGAGCCGCATGAGTTCTCCGTCTAAGTTGCACAGTTGCAGATTGCGATTTTGCTTCACTACGTGGAACGGCATGGAATAAACTTTGCGAGACCAGATGATGTTGTTGCTTGCACGTGAAATTTTGAGTAGAAAACCGTTCCAGGTCGATGCGTAAATATTGTCGCCACTCAAGGTGAAGCTGAAGGCTTTGCCTGGCAACGGTAACGGTTTGTTGAATGCATCCTTGTTCATGTCGTAGATATGCATCTGGTAGCCGGTTGAAATGACAATGGAATTTTCGTCGGATTCAATGACGGGGGCGTTCCCGATCTTTCCGATGTGCTTGCTCCAGCGCTGTTCGCCTGTTTCTGCATTGATGCAAATCAACTGTTCTGTAGCTGGGTCAACGGTGTAGAGGTTCTTTTTTGAACCCAGAAACTGCGGATACACCGTCTTTGGCGAAATGTTTAACGGGCTTGCAAAAATGGCGCCGATGACATCGCTGTAATGGCTCAGAATCGTCCCTGCAATTTGCGGGCTTCCAATGGAAAGCCTTACGGCTTCTGCCCATGCGTTTTGACGGCTCTTTTCAGGAACTTCCTGTCTTTCCAGGTTTAAAGCCTTGAGAAAGTGCGCTTCAGCATTACCGGGTTCGTTTTTAATGATTGAGTCAAGTATCGGGATTACATTTTCCCAGAGATTCTGCTTGGCCTGGAACATGGCTTGTGTGGCAAGCTTGCTCGAGTATAGTGGCCTTTGTCCGTAATAATGGGCGTCGATCGCGAAAATCTTTTTATCGTTAAAGGGAATGTAAATGAACCGTTTCTTGACGATGGGCCGCATCTTGGGGGGCTTGGCGAAGTTAAAACTCCATAAGGGGCGAAGTAATGTATCGACCGTGATGACGGAACCTTCGTTAGAGAATAGCCCCAGTGTCCCTTGCGCCAGTGGGTACATGTTGGATGCGTTTGCGCGGATGCTTGAAAGGACGGCTCCTGTGTAGTGATTGTACAGGCTTATTTTCCCGGATGCTTCTAGAGTGACTATGTTGTTTTCAAAAGCCTGGATGCTTTCGATGTTTCCGACGGCTGCTTTCCACAGAGGTGTTTGCGTATTTTGCAGGGAATAGCAGAAGAGGGTATTTCCAGAAATCAGGTAAATTAAGTTCTTGAAAGTGAAAACGTGCTGTATGACATCGTATTGGGCGATGGTGAAATTTTCAGTGGCGGAACTTGCTGAAACGAAGTGGAGCGCGTTATCTGGACAATTGATGATAAAGTTTTCGTTGATGATCTGGTCTTTCTGGAGCTGGCATGAATTGTAGTCGGCGCTTCCCTTGATGATAGAGCCTTTGCGGTCAAGGATGTAGAAACTTTTATCGATGATGGCTATGGCGATCCCGTTCACTGCTGTAAACTGGTGCACGTCTTTTATATCGTAAGATGTTATTTGTTTGGGCGAGTTATGAGGCTTGTAAAAGAGAGAATCTCGTGCGGGATTCTGGTACCACATTCCATCGGAATCAATATGCAGCAGATGTTCGTTTTCGTTTAAGCGCGATGAAATTTCAAGAATCATGCCGCTTTCGATTTTTGCAATACGTCCGTTTTCAAACAGGATGTTTGCGTTCTTGCCGTCAAAAATTTTTCGGACAGGACTAGCAAGGGGAATTGTCTTTTGCAAAAGTCTTTCTGGGGCAAAACTTGTGGCTGCGTCTCGTCCGGCAAGCCAGTAAGCTTTACTCGTGTTTGCTGTAATAGCTTGACTGCGGCTGTAAAAGTGGTTGGCCTGTGCTTTGTTATTGGCTAAGTCGTAAATTTTACCGAGGTAGAAAAAGGCGGATTCCTTGTCTTCTTCGTCTCCCTGGCGTGAAATTTTTTCAAGAAGCCTTATGGCGTCATCGACTTCGCCTTTCATTTCGAAGAGGTAGATGGCTTCTTGAAGTTGCGAAGCCATTTTGCTTGCATGTACATGAGCCGAAAATAACGAGCAGAGGGCGATGGTTATAAGTAACCACGCCTTGCAGATGTTGTTTTCTCTAAGTCTCAAACTATGCATCAAACTTGTAGCCTGCACCACGGATAGAAAGGATGATTTTGGGATTGGCCTGATCGTCTTCGAGTTTGCGTCTCAAGTTTACAATGTGGTTGTCGATTGTTCGCGTGGACGGCATGTTGTCGGGCGTGTAGCCCCAGAGGTCCTGCAACAGATCTTCGCGCAGGACGACTTCGCCACGGCGTTGCCAGAAGTATTTGAGAATCTGGAATTCCCTTGTGGAAAGCTCTAGCGGGACACCGCCTTTTGTGGCGACGAATTTCTTGAAGTCCAGGTGGATGTCGGCAAAATCGACGGCATCGACAGAAGCGAGCTGCTTTGTGGGCCGTGCTTGCGCTTGCAAGTCGATTCTACGGAGGAACGCTTTTACGCGGGCCAGAAGTTCAAGGATTGAAAACGGCTTTGTCACGTAGTCGTCGGCACCCATGTCGAGTCCTGCGACCTTGCTCGTCTCTTCGGTCTTGGCGGTAAGCATGATGATGATGCATTCCGGGTGCTTTTTGCGGATGAAACGGCAGACCTCAAAACCGCTTTTCTTGGGGAGCATCACGTCCAGCAAGATGAGGTGTGGCTGGAATGAGTCCGTCTTGGCGATGGCTTCTTCGCCGTCGCATGCCGTTTCAACTTCGTAGTTTTCGAGCTCAAAGTTGTCCTGGAGCCCAAGCCGGATGATTTCTTCGTCTTCTACAATGAGAATTCTGTGTTGTTGCATAATCATTCTGCCTTCTTGAATCGTACGGTAAAAGTAGAACCCTTGCCTGGTTTGCTGGTGAGGGAAATTGTCGCCTTATGGGTTTCGGCCACGCGCTTTACGATGGCAAGCCCAAGACCGGAGCCTTTTGTGCTGCGAGTCATTTCGTCACCAACCCTATAAAAATCATTAAATATATTTTTTTGTTCTGAAGAGGGAATCCCAATTCCGGTATCGGCAACGGAGAAAACGACTCTGTCTTCGTCTGGTGCAACTGTTATAGTGATATCGCCTGGAGCGTTCGTGTATTTAATTGCGTTTTCGATAAGGTTCTGCACTAGACTGTAAAGGGCTGTGTAGTCGCCAATGACAAATAGGCCAGGCTCGATTTTTGTATTGAACATCAGGCCTTTTTCAACGCCGATGTCTTCTACGTTGTCGAAGACCTTCTGTACGCAGGCCGAAAAGTCCAGCTTTTCCCAGTGGAACCCGCCCTTGCCGTGCTCCATACGCGTATAGTTCAGAATGGCGCCGATGAGGTTTTCGAGACGGGTGGCTTCCTTGCCGATGAGTCCTGAATATTCCTGCACTTTTTCCACTTTCTGCACACGCCCGCGGGCCATCATTTCTGCAAACATCTTGATGGAGGTGAGCGGCGTCTTGAGTTCGTGCGAAACGCTCGAAAGGAAGTTCGCCTTCATCGCCAAAAGCTTGTGTTCTTGCGTGAGGAATCTAAACATCACGATGGAGCCGAGCAGCACCGTAATGAGCGAGAACGATAGAAGCCCGTACATGAGGAACATGCGTTTGCGGGTTTCCTTCTTGATTTCGCTTAAGCCTTTTTCGTATAGTGTCAGGTTCCAGGAAATGACTTTGTCTAAAACAACTTGCGTCAAAACGGCGGAACTGTCGGAGACGTGACCAAGGATGAGAGCCTTGTCTGTACCTTCGGTGATGGAGTAGGGGATGCCTTTCCAGCCCTGTGCCGAGGTCTTGAGCTTGGAGCGCATGCGTTCGCGGTATTCATCGATATTCACCTTGGCAAGAACGACCTGGTCACCGGATAGAATCGGGTAGCTCATCTTGATGAACGTCGTCTTGTTATTGCTCATGATATCGATGCCGTTCTTGGACGTCGATTCCTTGTTGAGGAGCGCTTGGACAAGATCCTTGTTGTTAAAGAATATGTCCATGTAGCCGAGCTGGCGGTTGAAGTTCTCGCGCAAGTTCCAGAACGCTTCGCGCTTTTCCTGGGTCAGGTTCTCGAATGAAAGAATTTGCGTAAACGTTGTTTCAAAGAAGAACTTTGCCGAGGGCAGATTTTCGATATTTTCGCTTTGCAGGAACTGGTTCAAGACCGAAAGCGTGTAGTCTTCGGCTTCCCTGTGCTTTTTTTGGGCCACAAGGATTTCAAAGTGCAGAAGGTTCACCGAACGGGTCAGGTCTGAATGGAGATAGCCTTGCTGGTGCGGGTGCTCTTCGAGAATGTTTAAAAGACGGAGCGCTTCATCGTAGTCTTTTGTTTTGTAAGCGATGCGCACAAGCCCAAGGATGTTCTGGATCTGGTCATCGGGGGAATCGTACGAAAAACGCAGCTGGCGGGCTGATCGCGAAAGGTTGGCTGGCTGTGGCATGGCCGAGGTGACCTCTTCGCGGAACAGCATCTTCTCGAATGGGTTTGCAATGCTGTTTGAATAATCCGAAGTCTTCGAAAAATGCTTTGACGAAATATCAGGATATATAAGCGAGCCCTTGTTGTAAAGGAACATCGCCTCGATGCCGTTTACGGTCTTGAACTGTGTTGCATTTCCGAAATCAAGCAGGTTGTGGGGCTGTTCGTAAAGGTAAAGCGAAGCCGACTTGACTTCCTGGAAGATTTTATTTTGTTCCTTGTTGATTGTCGATACGCATTGTTCCCGGAATGTCGTCGTACTTTCGCTAAAGTTCTTTTGTGCGAGGAAGGCTTCGTTCTGGATGTTCCTCACACTCAAAACCGAAAGAATCGCCGTCGGTAAGACGATTCCCCCTGCAAAAAAGGATAGAAAGAGAAGATTGCTACGAGATATCTGCATTGGAGAGCACTTCCTTAAAATGGAACATGCGCTGACAATTCAGGATAATTCAGTATAAGAACACTTCCAGCCATCAAGATCGCTAGAATCGAAATCGCAATGCCAATTATTATTAATAAGTTCTTTGTCACTGTGCCAATTTCGCTTGATGGGTTATTGAAACCTTGTGTCCAATTTCAATGCGGCGGCTGTTCGAGTAAACTTCGCGAACGAGAACCGTAGATTCGTTGTCGGTTGCCCTTGCGATGATGCCACGTCCAAGAAGTCTCGGCGGAATGCTTGCATCCGAGCGGTCTTCTTCCCAGATGGCAATGGCGTCGCCGGTGTTGTACTCTTGCTTTGTTCCCTTGTCAACCATGATATAGGCGTACGCGCCGATGATGAGCATCGGGTCCATTGTATAACGGATCATTGCCATTTCTTCGACTTTTGCTTCGGGAACGGCCGTGTAGCCAGTGACATTTAATACATTAAGGGGCTGTTTTAAACGGGCCTTGGCATGGTCAAGCTTAATTTCCCTAAAGCTCTGGACGATCTTTCCTCTCGAAAGAGTATCACCAATAGCGGTAATCTTTGCATAACCCGAAAGCCTTACCAGAGCGAAATTGTCATAGCTCTTGCCTTTGTGGGCGGGCACTTCGATGGCGCGGGCATCCAGGATTTCAACAAGGTCGCCTTTTTTGAGGGACGGATTTGTCTTGCTGCCAATACCTACGACAACTTCGGATTCCGGAATATGGATAATCGGCTCCTTCTTTTCGCCAGAGCGGATGGAGAAGAAACGTGAATCCTTCTTGATGGAATCAAGCGTGTAAATCTCGGGAGCGAGAATCTGGTAGTAGCCGTTGAAAATCTTTGGAGCAGGGCGCTTTTTGTAGAGGTAGGTGTCAGCCTCTTTTTTCTTCTTGTGCTTTTTGTCCTTATCACGCAGGTTCCCGAGCATTTTTTCGAAATCGCCATTGCGGGCGTCCCTTTCATCGCAACCGACGGAGGTAATTCCCTTCGGCAAGTTGGAATCGGCGACAGCGGCTTCGCAGGGTCTCGTTTTCGGGAGTCGGTAGCCTTCATCGATACCGTCGCCCAGGTAAATGGAGTCGCCCGGATAAATCCAGTGCGGGTCTTCAATGTGCCTGTTGTTTTCCCAGAGGTCCGGCCAAGCGAACGGATCATTTAAAAATTCAGCACTCAAGTCCCAGAGGGTGTCGCCTTTTTTTACCACATAGGCGGATGCAATCAGAGCTGAAAGACCGAGACAAATCGAAGCACATTTTAAAAATCGCATACATTTCCCTAAGCAAAATTTGGTATTTGTTAAATAATTTAATCTTTTCTTTGCTTAAAAGATGGCGTTTTTTGCACAAAATGCGGAATATCCGACGAATTTGAGCGCATGGGGCGTTCTTTCGGGCGCTGGATATTGCGTGAACGGTGTGCAAGGGCCGGGTTCTGGCCCAAAATGCCAACTCTATCCGGCACGAACAGGAAAAGAATCTCGAAGGTGCCGCGGCCCGGCTCCATGTAAAGCGGGATGTTCTTGCGGAGCATGTAGCCTTCGTTACGGAAAGCCTTGATGGCCTTGGAGGCGGTTTCGAGGTTCCCGGTCTGCAAAAGGATGCGTTCAGGGCGGGATCCTGCAAGCGTGAGGATCATTTCAGAAGTGAGGGTGTCGTTCATGCCCAGGTTGAGGTAGAACGTCCAGCGGCCTTCGGCGTTATCGCTTTTCGAGAAAAATTTCGTGATGAAGTTTGCATCCAGGTGGCTGCGGTGGAATCGCATGTTCTGCGTTGCGACATTGCGAATGTTCAGCTTGGACGACTGCATCGCCACTTCGCGGCAGTCGAGCGATTCGACTTGCTTGAAGAACGGGGCGAGCGATGCTGAAACATAAGAGGAACCGGAGCAGAATTCAAAGAAACGGTCTTCGCGGTTCGGGTGGATGGCATCCTTGATGCGCACGGGGAGGTTGAGCCATGCATCCTTGATGCGCGGTGTCCAGTCGAGAACGTGCATGCTAAAGCCAGTTGATGCAATCGGCATAAAGCTACTGCCGAAGGAGCACTTGGCTTCGACTTTCATGCCTTGTGCATCGGCAGGGTCAAAGAGGCGGTCCGGCAAACACTGGATTTGGTGGCAGCTGATCACTTCGGGGCAGCTGCGTTCGATAAAGTCCACGAACGTCTTGTAGCCGTGAGCCGAAATCTTGCCTTTGACGTTTACTTGTACGAGGAGTGCAAATCGTCCGTCGCCAGTAGCGCGGAACCAGATCTGGCGCAATGCCTTTTTGAAGATGCGCAAATGATCCTTGTGGAGCTGATCCAAGACTCGGCTCACAAGCTCAATCGGCTTCATGTCGCGGGACGGGGCGTCAATGACCAGGTTTTCCTGGGCGCCGTGGAATTCCTTGATGATTCTCCAGTCGGAATTTTCGGGTGTGGCTTCGGCGGTAAACCAGGCCTGCAACTTTCCCGGAATGCGGTCGTTTTCCATCCAAGCGGCAACTTGGTTTTTGATGTCGTCGAACGAAAGAATTCTGCGGACAACAGGTTTTTCGGCCTTTGCCTTCTTTTCTTCGAGTTCATCGTCCTTGTGGACATCGGATTTTCTGGAAGCGTGGAACTTGCCTCCGGCGAGAGGTTTGCCGATTCTATTGCCCATGGTGTTACGGGCAATGCTCCCTTCGGAGCGGCGTGAAAAACGATTGTTCTGTTTGTACATCTTTATAATCGTGTTGAATGTTTAAACTACAAATCTAGGATAAATCCAGGAGCATTCACGGGCGAGCGTCTTTGGAAACTCGCGGAACGAGCCGTTAATTTGATACGTGTTGAGGCTGCCTTCGACTGGCGAGAGCGAAAGGACGCTATCGGCGCGTGATTCAAGATAGGGGTATTCGCCTATGTTCGTGGATGTCACGACTGCGCACCCCGTGAGGGCGATAATCGAGTCTACCATCTGCATCAGAATCTGGTGCGGGGAGCCGCTGAGCCTTGACGACTTCGGGTTGTGCAAAACGGCTGAAATCGGGTCGATCACGACAACCTTGTAATCGTGATTTTCGAGCTTTTTGGCGCCTTGGATGCGCTTCGCAATGAGCTGTGCGATTTCAAGCGGCGTAAGCGCTGTACCGCGTAGGTTCAGGAATCCGAACTTGGGCGTGTTAGGCTGTAAATTGCGCTTTTCGCCAAGCAAAAAGAGACGGTTCAGGAACACGGACTTGGTGAGTTCCAAGTTGATGTACAGAACATCGTTTTCGTTTGTCGTGTTGCCAAGCCAGTCTTCGCCATAGCAGATGGAAAGCGCCATGTCCATGAGCGCAAGCGACTTTCCGCTTTTCGGCGGTGCTGTGAATAAGAAAAATTCACCGGCACGGAGCACGTTCTCGATAATACATGGATCCTTTTTCGGAGCTTCTTCGCTATCGCTTGCAAGTTCCACAAGCGGCTTGCCGTCAAGTGAGTATTCCGCCCATTCGCGCCATTCCGTGAAGTTCTTGGCGCCTTGTTCCAGTGCGATGAGATACTGCTGCTTGCCGTTGCGGAGCACACCAGGCATGCGGACCATCTGGTTTGGGTTCCTGTTCCCGTCATCGACTTTGAAGCCTTGCGATTCGAGCGTCTGGAATAAAAAGTCAACGCGCTCGTTGTATTCTTCCTGGTCGTGAGCTTCGATCTTGATCCAGGCCTGCACGGAATTTGCGCCTGTGTTCACAAGGGCGGCGCAGGGGAGGTTCAAAGCCTTGTAGTAGGCAAGCTGCTTCGCGAGCGTCATCTTCGGGTTGTCTACGACAACGTAACGGTAATGCCAGCTTTCGTCGGTCGCGTCGGCGCCGCCTTTTACGGCGTTAATCGTGAGGAGTGCTCCGTCTGGGCCGTCGAGCTGCTTCATGATTTTCTTGAGCGCTTCGTCTTGTGCGACAATCTTCGAGACGATTTCGCGCGAGCCTGACGGCGTGTTTGAAATCTTGAATTCAATTGTTTCGTCGGGCTTGAACGTTGCTGCAAGGAGCTTTGCGAAATCCTTGCGCCAGTCGGGGGAAGGCCACGGAATCGAGAGCGCTTCGGGATCAATCTTGAAGTTCTGCAACAGTTCAAGGGATTGCGTGTCGAGACCGAGAGCAATCATCTGCTGCATCATCGTTGCCGAAAGTGGCGAGATGACGGTCGGACCCATGGCGGCATACCCCGGAGCCATACCCGGCGCGATACCTGGCTGAGCTTGTGCATTTTGTGCAACCGCTGCTGCAGACGCCTGTGCTGCTGCCTTTTGTTCGGCTTCGCGTTCGGTACGGCGTTTTTCTTCGGAGAATGCGTTACGCAAAATTTTCTCGACATCGTCTGCCGAGAGTCCCTCGTCGCGAGCCTTGCCGCCGAGCTGGAATGTGGCGTCCATGAACGTCCAGCCTTCGTCAAGTGCGGCAACGCCGGCTTGGAACAAAGCCTTCTTCAGTTCATTCTGGTCGGCGAATTTGCTCTTCACGAAGTCGTTAAGAATTTTCTTTCCGTTTTCCATGGACACCTCCAATTCTCTCGGATGGTTTGGCTAGTTTCAGTTTACTTCAGCGGGTCGCTGTTCGGGTCGAGCTTGCCGGTTTTTACGTATTCCTGAATGTCTTTAGAAATGCGCATCGAGCAGAACTTCGGGCCGCACATCGAGCAGAAGTGCGAGGACTTCGCGCTATTGCCCGGGAGCGTTTCGTCGTGGAATTCTACGGCGCGTTCCGGGTCGAGCGAAAGCGCGAACTGGTCGTTCCAGCGGAAACTGAAACGGGCGCGCGAAAGCGCGTCATCGCGGAAGTGCGCTGCAAAGTGGCCCTTGGCAAGGTCGGCTGCATGGGCGGCAAGCTTGTATGTCACCACGCCTTCACGCACGTCGTTCTTGTCCGGGAGACCCAAGTGTTCCTTCGGCGTCACGTAGCAGAGCATGGCGGTTCCGAACCAGCCAATCATGGCTGCACCGATGGCAGACGTGATGTGGTCGTAACCCGGAGCGATATCTGTCGTGAGAGGGCCAAGTGTGTAGAACGGTGCGTTGTGGCACATTTCAATCTGGCGGTCCATGTTTTCACGAATCTTGTGCATCGGCACGTGACCCGGACCTTCAATGATGACCTGAACGCCCTTCTTCCAGGCAATTTCGGTGAGTTCGCCGAGCGTATCAAGTTCGGAGAACTGTGCCATGTCGTTTGCATCTGCAATGGAACCCGGACGGAGTCCATCGCCCAAAGAAACGCAAACGTCGTACTTCGCGAGAATGTCGCAGATTTCGTCGAAGTGCGTGTAAAGGAAGTTCTCTTGCTTGTGGACCATGCACCAGCGGGCGATGATAGAACCGCCACGGCTCACGATGCCTGTCGTGCGTTCGAGTGCAAACGGAATGTACTTGAGCAAAAGTCCTGCGTGGATCGTAAAGTAGTCAACGCCTTGTTCGGCCTGTTCAATAAGCGTATCGCGGAACACTTCCCACGTGAGGTCGTCGGCAATGCCGTTCACCTTTTCGAGTGCCTGGTACATCGGCACCGTTCCTATAGGTACGGGGCTGTTGCGCAAAATCCATTCGCGCGTTTCGTGAATGTCCTTGCCGGTCGAGAGGTCCATCACCGTATCTGCACCCCAGCGCACAGACCAGACCATCTTTTCGACTTCCTGTTCAATGGAAGAAGCGACAGAAGAGTTACCGATGTTGGAATTGATTTTCGTGAGGAAGTTGCGGCCGATAATCATCGGTTCGCATTCCGGGTGGTTCACGTTCGCGGGGATGATGGCGCGGCCTTCGGCGAGTTCCTTGCGCACGAATTCCGGCGTGATGGCATCACCGCTACTGCCAAAAATTTCGTCCATCTTCTGGTTTTCGCGGATGGCGACATATTCCATTTCGCGAGTGATGACGCCTTCGCGGGCATACTGCATCTGAGTCTTGTGGGCGCCGTCTTTTTCCAGGCGTTCGCGGATCCACGGTTCACGAATGCGTTCAAGGCCCTTCTTTACATCAATCGTCTTGTCGGGGTCGCCATAAGCGCCACTCGTATCGTAAACAGGGAGCACGGGGCATTTCGGGTCGTCGAGTGAAATTTCGCGCATGGCGACTTTCAAATCCGGGAAAATCTTGCCGGGGACATAAATCTTGCGAGACTGCGGGAATGGCTTGAAAAAGCCGTTGGATTCAGACATATTCGTTCCTTTTGTTCAATTACGAACCAAGTTCAAGGGGTATAATCTCAGCCCGCGTATTAAGTGCAGGCACCCCGCCTATAATATAGATAATAAAAGTAGGAAGGGTGGTGTCATCCTGAGCGGAACGTAGTGGAGTCGAAGGATCCAGTGATTTCTAGAAGGTGGATTTTAATGAGCAAAGCTATTTTATTTTCGTGCAATAATTAGATTTTTTACGTATTTTTTTTGAAAAATGCAAAGGAGAAATCATGTCGGAAAAAGAAATGAACAACCAGAGGGCTATCTATGCGCTTTCTGACTTGAGAATGTATGCGAGTTCGCGTTCTTTGGATGCGATTGATTACGCTATTGAAGTTTTGCAAAAACTGGAAAATGCAGGAATTAAAAATCCGCTTGAATCATTAAAACCAGAGGAAAAGTAATTTATGGAACAGGCCACAAATGCAGTAATGGCTTATGGAACTTTCTGGGCTCTTGTGCCGGCTCTTGTCGCAATTATTCTTGCCCTTGTGAGTAAAGAAGTTTACTCGTCGCTTTTTGTGGGCGTCATTGTCGGTGGGCTTCTTCTTTGTCAAGGAACGGGTTCGGGATTCTTTGATGCCGTTTTTAAGAACGGCTTGATTGCAAAGGTCGCAGACCCCTATAACGTGGGCATTCTCGTGTTCCTTGTTATGTTGGGTGCAATGGTCGCTCTCATGAACAGGGCTGGGGGATCAGCCGCTTTTGGCAACTGGGCCAAGACGCATATCAAGTCAAAAGTCGGCGCGCAGATTGCGACGATTTGCTTTGGCATCTTGATCTTTATCGATGACTATTTCAACTGCCTCACGGTCGGTAGCGTGATGCGCCCGGTAACAGACCGCTTCAAGGTGAGTCACGAAAAACTTGCATATCTGATTGATTCTACGGCGGCTCCGATTTGCATCATTGCGCCTATCAGCTCATGGGCCGCTGCTGTTTCGGGATTCGTGGAAGGCGAGGATGGCCTCACGCTTTTCATCAAGGCTATCCCATTTAACTTTTATGCTCTCTTGACGATACTTGCTTTGTTCCTAGTTGTCATCTGGAATGTGAATATCGGTCCGATGAAAAAACACGAAATGCATACAAATGCTGTCGGCGATAATTTTGAAGAATTGAATTTTACATCGACAAAAGGCGGAGTTTTGGATCTTGTAATGCCGATTGTATCTTTGATTGTGTTCTGTGTGCTCGGCATGGTTTATACGGGCGGTTATTTTGCATCAGGTGATGCCGCGAAAGGCTTTGTCGATGCTTTTGCTTCGTGCGATGCTTCTGTCGGCCTTGCAATCGGATCGTTTGGCGCGTTTATCTTTACCGTTTGCTTCTATATGAGCCGCCGCGTGTTGCGCTTCAGCCATTGTATGGCTTGCTTGCCGGACGGTTTCAAGGCGATGGTACCTGCAATTTTGATTTTGGCTTTGGCATGGACGCTTAAAGGCACGACAGATGCGCTTGGCGCAAAGGAATTTGTGGCGGGCCTTGTGAAGGGCGGTGCCGCTGGATTCATGAACTTCATGCCGGCGATTATCTTTGTGATTGCTGCATTCCTTGCTTTTGCAACGGGAACATCCTGGGGCACGTTCGGCATCCTCATCCCGATTGTCGTGGCGGCGTTTGGCGGTGTGGATTACAGCCTCATGGTCATTTCGATTTCTGCATGCATGGCGGGTGCCGTTTGCGGTGACCACAGCTCTCCGATTTCGGATACGACGATTATGGCAAGTGCCGGTGCGGAATGCAATCACGTGAACCATGTCAACACGCAGATTCCGTACGTACTCGTTGTAGCTGCAATTTCATTTGTGACTTACATTGTCGCGGGCTTCACCCGCAGCGCCATACTTTCGCTGTTGTTCGGCTTTGTGCTGACCTTCGGCACTCTTGTGATGATTAAAAAGCGCGCCAAGAAAGAAGGCTAATGGCGCTTAAAATCGATTTGCGCAAGGATGACTGCGGTGAACATTAGCACACAGCCGATACCTTCCTGAAGCGAGAATCGTTCGCCAAGAACAGCCCATCCAGAAATTACAGAAAATACAGATTCAAGGCTCATCAGTAGCGATGCTAGGGTGGGCCTTATTTTATTTTGGGCGATAATCTGCAAAGTGAATGCTACACAGCTCGAAAGGATCGCCGCATACAATAGCGGAATCCACGGCCCGAAATGCGAATAGACTTCAACGATCGTGCCGAAACTTGCGAAACTCCCTTTTAGGTCTACGAAAAACATCGGGAAAATGGAAAGCGTTGCGACTACGAGAAACTGAATGGCCGAAAGTCTCACATTGTCCATGTAGGGACCGTACTTCCCGACAACGAGAATGTGTGCTGCAAAAGCGAGTGCGCACAAGAGCAGAACCGTATCGGAAATCTCGATTGAAAAATCGCCCTTGATGCAGAGCAAGTAAAGACCAGCAACAGTAATAGCGACGCAAAGCCAAATTTTAGTAGAAATCTTCTTGCCAAAAAACAGACTCAGAATTGGGACGAAAATGATGTAGCAGGTGGTGAGGAATCCCGCTTTCCCGGCGGAGCAGCCCAGGTAAAGCCCGGTCTGTTGCAAGTTCATCGCAAAGAAAAGCGTAAGCCCGCAAAAAAGTCCTGCTTTCCATAGCGTTCGTCGGTCTTCCTTGTTCTTGGGGCGCCTTGGATTTTTACCAAGTTTGTCTAAAATGTTAGCAAGTCCGAACAGGACTCCTGTCGCGATGAAATTTCGCATGCACACGAACGCGAACGGACCGATGTCGTTCCCCTCGATTTGTGCGACAAAGGTGGATCCCCAAAGGAATGCCGCCAGAACCAGTAAAAAACTATATCCAATATTTGCCATCTCGGGTGAAAAAATGGAATTTTTAACCATTCCTATAGTGAATTTTCTTCTTCCAGTATTGTTGAAAACTCTTGAATTCTTTTTACTACAAGTTTTGGGAAATCAATTTGTTTCAAAACATCGAAATGTGAGTCGTTGGATACGATGTATGTTGCGTTTCCGGCGATTGCGCAATCAACGAACTTATTGTCATCGGGGTCGTTTTTAATTAGGTTAAAACGATAAAATGGTTCTATAAGTTCGACTGTCGGAGCATTTAACAGTGTTTGAACAACATTTGATGCAATTACGGAGTTCGTACTTTGTGTAAGAATCTCTTCATACTCTTCGAGTATTTCGTTTGACACGCAAAGAGTGTATTTGCCTTGCTGCAAGCTTTTCCATACATTAAAGTACGCGCCCCTTCTAGATAGGGACGCTAGCAGGCAATTTGTATCGAGGACTATTCTCATTTGGCCTTATAGGGAGTTCGGAGATGTTCTTTTAGGACGTTTTCGTTTTTTTCGTTGTTCCAGGCGCCAGATTCCCACAAGGCGTCCATGTCATCCTCGACGCGTTTGGCGAAAATTTCCATCAATGCTGTTCGGATTTCTGCCAAAGCTTTTGAATCTTTGGCAAAGGAGAACATCTTTAACAGATGTAATTGCGTTGGATTCAGTGTGGATTCCATAAGAACTCCATTTGTTGAGTTGTTTCTATTCCAATATACATTTTTTATATGGAATCGCAAGCTGTATGCCAATGGTGGTGTTTTCTTGAAAAACAAGTTCTTATCGCCATTATTTCCTGTCTACTTCCTACGTCCTTAGTCCTACTTTTGACGCCTTCGGCGTCCGTGGCTGCGGTTCGCATATACGAAAACAAGTTTTCGTGCATGACTCACCTTGCGCACTTTTCTATATTTTCCCTTGTAAAAATCAAAGGATTGAAATATGGAAATCCCCGAATCTTCGAATTTTATTCAGGACATTATCGTTAACGACCTCCAGACCGGCAAGCGCGACCACGTGTTGACGCGTTTCCCGCCTGAACCGAACGGCTACATTCACATTGGACATGCCAAGTCCATCTGCTTGAACTTCGGCACTGCCAAGAAGTTCGGTGGCTTTACGAACCTCCGCTTCGACGACACGAACCCGACCAAGGAAGATGTGGAATATGTCGATTCCATCCGCGAAGACGTGAAGTGGCTCGGCTTTGAATGGAAAGAAGAATTTTTCGCAAGCGACTACTACGACCAGATTTACGCCTTTGCCGAAAAGATGATTGAAATGGGCAAGGCTTATGTCGAAGATTTGACTCGCGACGAAATGCAGGAATACCGCGGCAACGATGCCGGTAAGCCCTCTCGCCCGAGCCCCTACCGCGACCGCAGCGTCGAAGAGAACATGAAGCTCTTCCACGAAATGCGCGATGGCAAGTACGCCGATGGCGAAAAGTGCCTCCGTGCCAAGGTTGACCTCGCAAGCCCGAACATGAACATGCGCGACCCGGTCATTTACCGCATCAAGCATTGCACGCACCATCGCACTGGCGACAAGTGGTGCATCTACCCGATGTACGACTTTGCCCACCCGATTAGCGACTGGATCGAAGGCATTACGCACTCCATCTGCACGCTCGAGTTCGAAGCCCACCGTCCGCTTTATGACTGGTTCCTCATTGAACTTGGTTTGCAGAACCGTCCGCAGCAGATTGAATTTGCTCGCTTGAACCTCACGTACACGA
>Ga0310695_10001615_pt1 | contig 51966 bp, 82 predicted proteins | sample RumenRJG_04DNA_FD_203882 | JGI IMG/M metagenome (GOLD analysis project Ga0310695, IMG submission 203882) | Bovine rumen microbial communities from Lethbridge, Alberta, Canada - RJG_04 (v2) (version 2) | ecosystem: Host-associated > Mammals > Digestive system > Stomach > Rumen | place: Canada... | reverse complement strand
GGACAGACACCATTACAGTAACCGATACACTGTTCAGAAACCCTACACTGAACATCGATACCACACTACAGGACAAAAACCAATGGTACACCATGAACCTTAAACTCATCTACCCCTCAACCATCATAACAACACCGTACTTCAAATCGGATAAACATATCATAGCATTCACTAAGAAAGAAACCGTCAACCCACCGAAGAAATTCTTCCTGCTAAGATGGTTCCAAAAGAAACATAAAGTACTTAATATCGAAGTCGTTGAACATAATCCCTACGTAACAGAACAGTCATCCAAATATGTCGAAATAATAAAATAACATCCTATTAACATCATTTAACATACAAACTATTGCATAATCCAAAATATCTTCGTACCTTTGCACTATCAAAATGATAAAACAAAGGTAGAAGTGAAACTCTAAAGTATAGTCTCCATCATGACTGTACTTTTTTTGTTAATTTATGTTAATTCAATGGACTACTAATTTTTTAGTACTTAATAATACATACCAACATATCAATAATAATACTAATTAAAATATCTAATACCCTACATCAACAAGAAGAACTATACTAATTGAAATATCCTATTCAAATACTAAATGTAACACTGTTTTTTATACAGATTTATATCTCCCTATCACCCAAAACTTTAATTTTTGACATTCATAAAATGAAAAATATATCAAACACAAACCAGTAGGTGATAAAAAATTTTTTCTCTATAGCATTTTTTAAAACACCAATTTTTTAACTGATTGAAAATCAACATTATAAGTAAAATGTCTATAGCAGCCTTAAAACAGCGTTTTTTTGACGTTTTTTCAATTTTTCTAAATACAAAACTTTAATTTTTGACATTTTATACTATATAATGAATTACTAATTATATAATACTTAATTCCTATAATATCATAAACTTAAAAATATGATATATACTATCTGCTTAAAAACTAAAGCAGAAATACAAATAGAATCATAACAGTAATATACACAGAATAATAATACACATTATAATAATAACCGTTATCAGAATATATAACATTCTACATAACATAATATATAATATGAAATATAACCGGTATATAATATGATATATAACAGAGATGTAATATTAAATACTTAATAATGTTATATATAATATTGCACATAATATCATTACAATATAATGTGCAGAATGTCATATAATATAATACAAGGGGGATAATTGAGGGAAACTAAAAATTAAATACTAAATAATTGAATTATAATAAGTTAATACTAAAAATGTGGTATAGATGTACTCAAATGAGTACGGTATATATAGTATATAGTAACTAATTATCTAATTTTAAATTTTTAATAATTTTTTTCCGGAAATTGATGGAGGACACAGAATTTTCAATCAGTTTTCAATATAAAATTTTCTTTTAAACCTACTATATGACTTCAGCATAAAACTACCTGTTATCTATACTATATCTATCTACTATCTATATATTATTCTTCCTACATATTTTCTTTTAACCTTACTATACAAATTCAGTACTGTTTCAATACAAAATCTATCCTATACTATTTCATTTACAATCCTATACATTTATCATTCAATATATGTTAATCTATTTTCTTTTAAACCTACTATACATTTCCTTTACGACACATACATTTCATTTTAATCTTCCTACACAATTTCATTTCAATTAGTTTCAAATTTCCTTCCCTCACTACACGCCGTTTTTCTTTAGGATTTCTGTCTCTGTTTCGTATGTGCTTGAAAATTACGCATTTACAGTCCTGTCCCATAAATATTTACGATTAATGGTTCTCAAATACTTATTTCAGCTTACCTGTGTCCTATTTACCGCCTTTCCTGACCGTACTGGTTTGTCCGGATGGGGGATGGTATCAAAATTTTATGTAACTATCTGATAATCAGCAAGTTACGTTGTATATTAGTTAGAGCAGTAAATCGGCTCTGTTATGGAGTGTCTGAAGATAAAAAAAGAGCGAATCAGAGAGATTCGCCCATATGTTCAAGAAGTCCATTGGTATTATCAAGAAATGGTCTTAGATTAGGGTTGGATTGATGGCGGCTTAACGGGTTCTCTTAACAATTTCTTGCCTAATAATCTTCTCTAAACGTTTTGTTTGCTCATCAGGCATCCAATTGTCCCAAGCAATTTGGTTTCCTACCATATCATATACAATAAAATCATTAACCATCGTTCCGTCAAAATCAACATCATCAGCATTAGGGAATTCAAGTTCGAAAGTTCCTTTCCATCCATCAGAATTTATCAGAGGCTTTATATCAAAATATGTTATTCTCATATCTTTGTATTGGCTGGCAATATTTTCATCATTCATAAACTGAGATTCTCTCAATACTCTCTTTACTGATTGCTTCACAATTCTATGAAGGTCACTCTCTGTTATTCTTATTCTCTGTTTCATTATTTCTGTATAGTTAAGTATAATATTAAATATTATACTATGTTAAGAAAAGGCTTGCGGTTTAGTATTTTTTAACCGATAAAATTTGCATATTCCGTTAAATGCAGTATATTTGCAGAAAAAAGGATATGGTTTGGGTAGATGAAACCGGTCAGATATGGAACAGGTTCAGTAAGGATGAAAGTGAAATCGAGAAAGACCGTGACATTGTCAATTACTTCGTCTATCTGAAAGATGATGAACAGGTAAATGAATTTCCGAAAGAGTGTCTTGAAATACTGAAAAAATCGATAGACAATATACAGGCAGCTTTGGAAAGCGGTAATTATGACATGAAGAAAGAAAAGCAATACAGGTTAACTGTGGAAGAGGGCTTGAGGGTTATTAACACGTCAACGGTTTTAGAGTCGTTTAACAAAGTTTAACTTCAGAAATTTGTTCAATAGTATATAATGTCATACCTTTGCGGTTGTTAAACAGAAAGATATGTTATGGAAGAAAGAACTTGTTATAGTGTACCGAATCCGTATTTCCTAAGTGACAGGTTTGTATATGCTCATCATAGTGAACTTGGTACTGTATATATAAAGCTTAACGGTTCTGAGGAAATAGAGGAAATCGGGGTTGACATAGTGGAACGTATGCATAATACACCGCTTGAGAAAATCAGGGAGTTGCACGGATTCCGTGAAGCAAACGGGATAGAACAGACCCTTATTGAGCATATCGGTGAGGAATACTGGCATTCGCGTTTACAGAAACAGGAAAAGAATATATATTAAGATATGTTGGAACTATTTAAAAGTATTGCCGGATATGAAGGCTTGTATGAAGTGTCGAACTTAGGTAATGTACGAAGCCTTGGAATGTGGAAGGGTAAAGGAAAAGGTTATTTTCAAGAAGGTAGAATATTAAAAACTTGTAAAGACAAACGCGGTTATCTGGTCGTTGGCCTTCACAAAGATTGTAAGGCTAAAACTTACACAGTTCACCGGTTAGTAGCGCAAGCCTTTATCGAAAATCCGTACAACTTACCGGAAATTAACCACATAGATGAAGATAAAACCAACAATCAAGTAAGTAACCTCGAATGGTGTACTACAAAATATAATATTAATCACGGAACACGAAACGAACGAGTGGCAGAAACCATGACGAACGGAAAACTATCCAAGAAACCCATACAACTGACTTTTGATTACAATTTCATAAAAGAATGGGAAAGTACCGCTGAATGCGGAAGAAACGGATTTGATTCAGGTCATGTGTCTGAATGTTGCCGGAATAAATACGGCAAACAAGGGAATGTCTATAAAGGCTTCCGGTGGATGTATGCAGATGACTATTATTCATCTACTATCAGGAATATGTAGATATTGCCAACAAGCGAATTTCAGAAGAGGTTTAAGTTTAAAAAAATACAATATGTTAGAATTAAACAAAATTTACTTAGGTGACTGTCTGGACTTGATGCCGGAAATAGAAGACCATAGCATTGACATGGTATTGTGTGATTTACCTTATGGCTCAACAAAAAACTCATGGGATTGTCTGATACCTATTGACAAGTTATGGGCAGAGTACAAACGTGTAATCAAGCCAAAGGGTGCGATTGTATTATTTAGTCAGCAGCCTTTTACGTCGGCATTGGTGATGAGCAATCCGAAGATGTTCCGTTACGAATGGATATGGGAAAAGGAAATGGGAACGGGATTCCTGAATGCTAACTATGCACCGCTTAAGAGTCATGAGAATATACTTGTATTTTCCAACCTTGCAGCATGCTACGTAAAGAATCCGGATAATGCAATGGTTTATCATCCGCAAATGACTGAGGGTAAGCCGTACACTTGCAAGCAGGGAAAGATGGAGCATAACTATGACACAAAGAACATGGTCGAAGCCATCGAAACCAAGAATGAGGGAAAGCGATACCCTAAGACCATTCTGCACTACAACCGCGACAAGGTTAAGTTTCATCCTACCCAAAAGCCAGTTGAACTGTTGCAGTATTTAATTCGTACCTACACAAACGAAAACGATGTTGTACTTGACAACACGATGGGTAGTGGCAGTACAATCGTTGCTGCTATAAAGGAAAACAGACAATACATAGGAATAGAGAAAGAAGAGAAGTATTTTGACATTGCCGGCAAACGAATTTCAGAAGAGAAGTACAGCAAACAAATTTAGGGTATAACTATGGCAAAAATCAAGAAAGAAGAATATCCTATTAAGGATAACGGATTTGAATACTTAGGCAAACACTACGATTGCCGGTTTGCAATTGAGCGTGACATAAAGATGATTCTTCAGGAAGCTGAAACATCCCATAAACACAGTTTTGATGAACTTTATGACAGGAATACATTAAGGCCTGAGAAAATCCGTATATTTTCAGATGAAGATAATGTTCCTGTTTGTGGAATGATTATATATCTTATTGACAATAAAGAGGAAAATTACAGCAGGCATGCCTGTGGCGGGTACTATATATTTGAATTTGACAATACAATAATACCTCATCCGTATCAGGAAAGCATTTGCTGGTAGCAATAAAGAAAAGAAGAGATAACATGAAACAGATAATAGACAGAATAGTAAATGAAACATTAAACAGCATTAGAAAGCCGAATGGCAAATTGGTTGAAGGTGTTCAATATGACAGCCGTAGTAATTCATTCACATTTGATTTTACCCAGGATTCAGAACATGATATTATAAAACTGACTAATCACGGCTTGTTTCAGAGCAGTATATATAATAAGTGTTTTTATTTCAAATATCAGTTTGAAGATGATGTGGACTCGTCAGTTAGGGCAAATTTTATAGAATATATAAAATTTCATGAAAATATGGATAATGGTGATGTATCTGCATTTATTGAAAAGGCAGTTAACTCTTTGGATGACACAATAAATATCAGGGAATACGATACAGTTGTCTATCCCCAGTCAATTTCAGAAATAAACAGGAAAGTAATATCTTACATAAGATTATTCGGCTATCCTGATTTTCTGACCTTTGAATTAGTTAAAGAAGCATTCAATAAACTGACACAGCCGAAAGTACTGGTTATTGATGATGTTATGACAAGTGGTGCAACATTGAGTTACATTATCAATACCATATATAAAGTAAATCCAAATGCAACTGTTGTCGTGTTTACATTAATAGGAAAATAACTATGTTGATGCGGCATTTGAAATGATAGTATGGCTGAAAGAAAACGGAAAGAATATGGCAGCAAGAAAGTTTTCCGAGAACGATACGTATGAGTTCTACGACAGTGGAGGTACTTATTCCGATGCACAAGAAGTACAGAAGATACTTAAAGAGAAGTACGGAAAAGATGGAGAGTTGCAGTTAGACAGCGTTTACGGCTGGATAGTTAGGGTTAAAAAACAATAAGACTATGGAAGAACAGGAATTAAGAACAGCATTGACGAATTGGCTGATTTGCAACAAGGACTTTGAAGTATTTAAGAAAGGTGAACGCTACTGGCTTGAGCTACTTTCAAACGGTGATTTGTGTGGTCGTAGTGACAATATTAAAGGTGTCGTGATTAACTATTTCCCATACGACCAATTCTATGATATATTCACTTTGTCAAATGTAAGGGTTTGAATTTAACAAACATAAATAAAAGTTAAACTGTGTTAAAATATTTTGTGTTTATGAATTTTTTGTTTACCTTTGCAGAAAAAAACAGAGAACGGTTATGAAGAGTTACACAGACATAGAGCAGACAAAGAAGTTGGCTGATGTATTTCCGTTTCACATTAAGGGAAATATAAATGATAAATGCAAGGATTGTCCATTCAATGATACAAGTTGCCCCGGTGGTTTATACTGTAATAAAGAGGATTAAAATAATCAGATAAAAGGTAGCACAAAGTTATGAATACAGAAGAAATGCAGAAACAGATTGAGTCAATGATGCCTACACCGGAGCAGATTGTGGAACATCTTGACAGGAAAATAGAAGAGGCAAGGAGGCTTTATAAAACTGCTAATTCAGACCAGAAGTATGTGTTGGAAAGTTTATTTCCCCAACTCTCAGAATCAGAGGATGATAGGATAAGGAAGGCACTCATTGACTTCTTCGGAAAAGGTTCTGAAAATGGAGAACAAACAAACGGTATATACGATAAAGATATTCTTGCATGGCTTGAAAAGCAGGGTGAACAGAAACCTATTATGAATGTACCGGCAAGAGAGGTTATTCTTGCTATATGGGATTTAGGGAGTGAGTGGAAAGAACTTACCAACGGTAGTATTTCGACGGAATACGGCACTCAGCTTGAATATATTCAAAAACATTGGGAAGAAAGTGAATACTATTTAAGGGAAAAGCAAAGTGAACAGAAGTCTGCTTTGGCGTAAATTCGTCTGGTAATCTAAAAAGCTGTACATACTTTTTACTTTCAAAGTCCTCATCTGATTCAGACTCTTCTGACGCTGCACCGAGTGTAAGAGCAAATACAGGTGCTGAAATTACAGAAGTTGCTAGATATAATCTACAAGGGATGCCAGTAAACGCTAACGATAAAGGATTACAAATAGTTGTTTATTCTAACTACACTACAAAAACAGTTATAGTGGAATAAAACCCAACTCCCAACAGGCTCTAACGCCATTGTGAAGATAGGAGAAAGGGCTGTTAAGGTGTTGGTCAGTTACCCACCCATAAAGGAGTGGGCTTGTAATACCATCTAGGATGGGTTTACATACGTATGGCCCACTGGCAAGGGCCTGCCACACAAGAACGACAGTGTTCCGTCTTTCGGAACTTCATTCGAGCATGGGAGTTTGCTTTTTTTAGCTATATTGACTGCTGCGTTCCAGTCTGCATCAAGTATAACCTTATCCTTGCAGTAATAACGGCAACCCTTACGTACACCGTTCTTCTCTCCTGTCCTGCTATCAGTTTTACTTGTGTTTGCCGGATTAACTGTTTTCACCTTCATTCCGCAAAGGTGTGCCTTATGAGTCAGACGTTCTTTGAACTCCGCAAATGGAACCTGACTTAACATATTGTTATGCTTCTTCCGTTTAGCCCCGTTTGCGAATTTCGATGTGTTATTCTTTATTTTTTTCAAATCTTCAAGGACTAACGTACCGGCATTTGTTGACTTAATCAGTGCATTAACCGCACGGTTCTGCATATCCTTTGACATGTTACGTTCCTTACGCCTTAACTTGCGTAAATGCCTATATGCCGATTTAGTACCCTTTGATTTGAGACTGCGTTTAAGATACCTGACTTTTCGCCTGTTTCCAAGGTATTTCTTATCACGGAATGCGATACCGTCAGAAGTAACGAACAGCCTTCTTACACCAAGGTCAACACCTACACAACGGTCATTTGTTACGGGTTTGTCCTCCACGTTAAACGGTATGGCAAGATATAGACTGCCCCTTCTCATAAACAATGTCGGGTCGGATGGTATGTATTTGGAGAACATTTCCTTTAGTTTGTCATAAACCTCGAAGTCGTAATGTGTACGTTTGCCGTGATTTGCATCTGACAGACTGATACCGTTAATACTTAGATTACTGTACAGTCTCTTGTCCAACACAAGGGCAAGTCCTTTTCGTACCGGTGCTTTTGCATCTTCGTGTTTATTCGAAATAATTGAACGTAGTTCGGACATGACGCTTTTATAGATTTTGATTACGGCTTGTGCCGGTAAGTCAGGGAAGTTAATTCTTAACGTTTCATATACTGCGTCGTGTACTTCTTTAAGTCCGAGTTTAACATTGTTTAGTTTGATGATTTGTATGCACAAGTCATGTGCAGATGCTGCGTTTTGCAGTCTGCTTTTCCAGAAGTTGTTGTTTTCTTCTGTTGTTTTCAGTTTGACTATGTAAGTACAAATACCCATTTGCGTTTCACTTGTGTATATACATAAATATACTATTAATTTTAAAAAGTATCAATATTTAACAAAAAAATAACATAAAAAATTCATTTAATTATAAAAATAGATGTATATTTGCACTAAGCAATTCCTCCCACAGCTAAAGCATGTGGGCTTCCTTGCTTAAAATTTTCGTGAAATAAAATTTAAAAAATGAAACCAATAATAAAATACAGAGGAGGTAAATCAAGAGAATTGCCATATTTAATTCCACATATTCCACAATATGGGGGTAGATATATTGAGCCTTTTTTTGGAGGGGGAGCTATGTTCTTTCATTTAGCACCCGATGACGCCATTATAAATGATATAAACGAGCGATTAATGGAGTTTTATAGAGCTGTGCAAAACAACTATGATGGCTTAATGAGGGAGTTAACACAACTTGAAGCTATATATTCACAAAATAGAATTGAATTTGAAAATTTAAAAGCAGCACACCCAACAGAAAGGGTGCCGGATGGTAACGAACCATTATATTATCATCTGCGTGATATGTATAATGGAATAATACCGGCAGATTATTCCGATGCAGCTTTGTATTATTTTATAAACAAAACTGCATATTCTGGCATGATTCGATTTAACGCAAGAGGAGAATATAACGTCCCATACGGAAGATATAAAAATTTTAATACTGGAATAATAACGGAAGACCATCATAATTTGCTCCAACATACAGATATCCACAATCAAGATTATAGGGAAATCTTTGATTTAGCATTACCCGATGATTTTATATTTCTTGACCCACCCTATGACTGTATCTTTTCGGATTATGGTAATGCAGAGTATAGGGATGGGTTTAACGAACCTAGTCATAGACAATTAGCAAATGATTTCTTTAATTTGGGTTGTAGAGCTATGATGGTAATAGGCGCAACACCGTTAACGAGGGAGCTCTATGGAAATAATATAATTGCGGAGTATGGAAAAAATTATTCCGTTAATATTAGAAATCGGTTCCAATCAGAGGCAATACACATAATAGTTACTAATTACGTCTAATTATGGCAAGAATAGATAGTCAATTGCTCTTCTTGACAACATCGCCAAGAACGCCAGACAAAATGATTCCCGAAATAGATTTATTAATAAATCATTTTGAGGGAAAGGAGTGGAATACACAAAGCCAGGGTGAGGAGGATGAGAAGTGTCAGTTATCTTGCTTTGAAAGTGCTTTGTTTACTGCTTTTAGTGATGCTTGGCAGTCTTATTTACTAGGTGAAAAAGTAAATGTTAAACAGTGGGCTAAAGAACATTCAAAAGAACTTTTAGAAGCTGCTAAAGAAGAGTTAAAAGTGCATAACTCTACTTTGAGTGAAGAGGATGAGATGATAAAGAAATCACTTATCAATTATGTTTATTGTCATGGCGATGCCGGCGATTTTACTAAGAAAGAATTTATTGCATGGCTTGAAAGTGTAAAAGTACCTTCTCTCAGTAATACTGATAAATCATTCATCAATGATATAAAGAACATAATTAATGAAGCACCGGAAGTATTTCAGTCGGATAAGAACAGACTTATTTCATGGCTTGAAAAACAGTATTCATAAGATAATATAATAAAAACAGAGAACATTTATGGCGACAGATAATATAAAGAATTTTAATGATTTTCTTGACAGAATGCAAGAAATTATATATGAAACAAGGAACCAGTTTGCAATTGAGAGTGGAAAACCTTTTGACTATGAGAATGCCACAATAGTTCAGAAGGACTTTGCACCTGTTAAACCTAAGTTTAAGGAAGGTGACTGGATTGTTTTTAACGACCATACTTTCTATATCAAAGAAGTTGCCTTCGGTTTCTATAAAACAATATCTAAAGATAATATATCTTATAACTATGACTGGTGCATAGACAAAATGGCAAGATTGTGGACTGTTGAAGATGCAAGGGAAGGTGACGTGCTTACAGACTATAGCGACGAATACAAAAACCCTCTGATTTTCATTCTTAAGAAATTTGAGAGAGTTGATTTTGGACTGGTAAGGCCATCAGATTACAGTTCTTATTGTTTTCTTACCATGGGCGATAGACCACGTTTCAAAGAAGGTAATTTTCATCACATGCATGATGTAAAACCTGCAACCGAAGAACAGCGTGATACTCTAATGAAAGCAATGCACGAAGCAGGATATACCTTTGACTTCGAAAAGAAAGAATTAAGGAAAATTGAATCTAAATTTCATGTAGGTGATTGGGTAGTAGATAGTCAAGGATTGACTCATCAAATTGGAGGAGTGGTGGAAAATGTAACTACACACACATTTGGCTATGATATTGTAGGAGGTGGATATTTTAACGACGATACTGAAGGTGTCCATCTTTGGACTATTCAAGATGCAAAGGACGGTGATGTGCTTGCTTGCAATGAAGAAATCTTAATATTCAAATCATATTCAGTACAAGGACGCATCTCTTTATACTGTTGGTATAACGGGCAAACAAATAATTTCCACAGTAAAGAAGTAGTTGATAGTTTATTAACTACAAGAAATAAAATATGCCCTGCAACTAAAGAACAACGTGACCTTCTATTATCTAAAATGAAAGAATCCGGATATACCTTTGACTTCGAGAAGAAAGAATTGAAGAAGATTGAGCCTGAGTTTCATGTCGGTGATTGGATTATCAAGAAACAGAACTCTGATATTAACAAATTCGGTAAGTTCAAGATTACGGATATAAGGGACGGTAAATACTGGTATAACGAATTTATCATTTGTGAAATAACTGAACAGGATGAATGGGAAACTGTCCGGGTTGAGCCGAAGTTTAATGAAGGTGACTGGATTGTGAACGGGTCGGGTACATACAAAATCGTAGAGGTATGCAAATATTATTATAAAGTATTTTCACACGATTACGGAATGCATTGTTTTATTTCCTTTGATAGGGAAAATGACTGTCACCTATGGACTATAGAGGATGCAAAAGATGGTGATGTGCTTGTTGCTTCTGATGACTCGATTTTTATTTTTGCCGGGGCTGATTGTGCTTGTAAGTATTATGTTGCACTAACAAACTTCAACGAGGTTAAAATCAATAAAAAAGCAGAAGGCGGCTATTGGGAAACATCAGGAGCAGTTCATCCGGCAACCAAAGAACAGCGTGAAACACTGATGAAAGAAATACACAAAGCCGGATATGAATGGATTGAAGAAACGAAAGAATTAAAGAAGGTTGAGCATAAGCTTGTAGATAGGATTGAACCTAAGTTTGATGTTGGGGATTGGATTGTGCATAACAACAGTGGGAGTGTTTATAAGGTTACTGAATTTAGAGATAATGAATATTGTATTTGGCCTCTTTATGCTGAAGTACAGGGATATCTTAAAATTACTGATGTGGATAATGACTTCCATCTCTGGACTTTAGAGGATGCAAAGGACGGTGATGTGCTTGCAGAAGATAGTTGCATATTCATAATCAGGAAATTAAATCGTGACCATAGTGCTAAAACATATTGCTGTTTGTTTGATGACGGTGACTTCACATTAAATTCTAATTTAGAGTTTGATGATACAAGTACTTATCCTGCCACAAAGGAACAGCGTGACAAACTTGAGAAGGCTATGCACAAAGCCGGATATGAATGGATTGAAGAAAAGAAGGAAATAAAGAAAATTGAACATAAGTTTAATGAAGGGGACTGGATTGTAACTCCTGAAAATAATGTTCTTCAAATATCAAGTATAGAAGGGAAAAGTTACACTTTTAATGGTGAAGTGTTTTACTGGGGATTTTATTTTTGTGACGAACAATGTCACCTCTGGTCTATACAGGATGCAAAGGACGGTGATGTACTTTCCAACGGAAAAATGATAGTAATATTCAAAAATTTTGAAGAGCCATCATACAGACAACACATTGTAGCATACGTTGGTTTAGATAGCTGTGGTGACATTCAAATTACGGACGGTACTTGGAATCTGGGTATTGATAAAACAAAACCCGCAACCAAAGAACAACGTGACCTTCTATTTCAGAAGATTAAAGAATCAGGATATGAATGGGATGGTGAAAAGAAAGAAATAAAGAAGATTGAACAGAAAACACCGGAAGAAAGCCTTGATATCGATTCCGAAACATATAACAAGGTTGTGGATGAATGTATCTATGGTAAGCAGAATTCTTCATGGAGCGAAGATGATGAAAGAATGTATAAAGCCATAACTTTTGCTTTAACATTAAAAAACCCAGAAGGATATCTAAAATCATGGTATATAACACCGGAAGATGCAGATAATTGGCTAAAAGCCCTTAAAGATAAAGTACAACTGCAAACTAAAGAAGAGTGGAAACCGACTGATGAACAGATACGGGAATTAGGAATTGTTGCCACAGGAAAAGGATGGTTTAATACTGAAATATTAACCGAATTGTTGGAACAATTAAAGAAACTAAGAGAGGATAATGTTAAATAATGTTTATACACTGAAAATAAATCGGTTTTTACTTGTGTATATCAGATAATTGTCATATCTTTGCAGCATCAAAACATAATAACTACAAAAAGATGATTGAAAAATGAACAGAATTTATAACTGTTGTTTTTGCAGTATGCCTAACTGTACTTGCAGAAATTCGAGTTCAAAAGACAACTGTTTACTGGATAAACACGAAACAGGAGAAGATATAGTCAGAATATCTATTGAACCTTCAAGTGGCCATACCATACGAATCGAAGTTAAACAAATTTAAAATGCCGTGATTATGGAATATAGGGTAAGATATATTGATACAAGTTGGTTATTTTTTACCCCCTTTTCATTTCTAAATATAGGAGGGACAGATTTATATGTATTGGAACGTAAAAAACATTGGTGGAATAAATGGAAAAAAATTGATTCTTACAGAAATGAAAAAGACGCATATAAAGAACTAAACAAGTTAAGGTATAAAGATAATTGATTATGAAATACAGAATTGTAAGTAAATACGAAAATAACGAAGTTATTTATAAAGTTCAAGAAAACCCTTTATTTGGACTTCCTTTATTTTGGACAACTGTTACTTATTGGGGGCCTAAACCACCTCATCCTGATTTAGCTGTACCGGGACCTTGTACTGTTAATTGTGTTTTTAGTGATATTAAAGATGCAGAAAAATGCCTTAATGGACTAATAAATAAACAATGAAAAGATTTGACTTCAGATTAATGCCGGCGTTTATCCTATCAATCTTTGTATTTTTGTATGACATTGGTACTGACAATTTGAGAGGTGCGATAATCATGGGATAGACTGACAAGATTTCAGTATAACTTAGTGGCAGACTCTATTCAGCACGTGCTAAGGAAAATAATAAGAAAAGAAAGAAATATAAAAACGATGAAAGTTGAGTTAAAACAAATTATTGATGAACTGACTGATGCGATTAATTTACCTAAAGGGTATAAAGTATCTGCAATAGTTGATATTGATAAAATCATTGGTTGGACAATTGTAGAGGTACACGAAGATGGAAGTATAAACCCAATTTCAGATAAAAAGTTTAATAACATCAAAGAATTAATTTCAGAATACAAAGGTAATCTTGTAAACTACTACGAGGATAAACTTGACAGATGTGCCTGTGACTACTTCAATAAAGGCTACAAGAAGGCTCTTGAAAAGCAAGGTGAACATAATGTTAAATTTATGGAAGAACAACCTGCTAATCAAAAGAGAAAATTAGATATAGTGAAAGCGGCAGTATCTGCTACAGGTATCATAGAGCAAGAAGAATGGTTTATTAAAGGTGCAGAATGGTCAGATAAAAATCCTTCTTGTATCAGCTCTGAAAATCAATCTAAACAGAAAGAATATACCTTTAAGTCACTTCCACGTCTGCTTGAGATGATAGAACCTTCAAGCAGGGCAAAGGCATATTGTCAGAAACTTATAGATACCCTTATAGAGGAAGGATATTCCACCGATGCGAAAATAGTCGGGGAATGTTTAAAGCAAATGAATGGCGAGGATGTACCGATGGCCGTAATGGATGAAAATAAAGGTGAGCAGAAAACCCCTAACATGGATAGGATTAAGGAAAAAGCCCATCAAATAGCGTGGGAATCTTCCAAGCGTTATGACCCCACATTAAGCAAAGAAAGCTGGTGCGAAATGGCAGCACTTGAAATGGCATACTGGCTTCACAATTAAAAAGAATAAATCTATGGAAATGCTCAGTGAACACGATAAATTAATTCTTAAGAAGATACACAGGTTGTATGATAATTCTGAATGGACTGATGTTCCGGTGATATCAAAACTTGCACATCAGTTGGAGAACATACAATTAAAGGAAAGGTGGATTAACCGTTGCATAACACTGTACCACCTTGAGGAAGCAAGAATAGGGGAACTCTAATTTAAAGGAGAATAAGTTATGACACAAGAAGATAAAGATTTACTTTTACAATATCTCTGTATGGCATTACCTTATGGGGTAATATGTTTTGCTCCGGATTGTGAATATGGTGATATCGGGAAATTATGGTGTATTGAGCCGTTTGAAGATTCAGACCCACCAATCACAGTACAATATCCAAAAGGAAATACCATCACAAAATTTTGTTCAGAGGTTAAACCCTATCTTCGTCCAATGAGTAGTATGACTGAGGAAGAAGAAATAGAATATGATGCAACTTTCGCTACAATAAAACTTGCTGATGGACATTATGATTCTACAATGACCTATAAATCATTTGATTTTCTTAATGCTCATCATTTCGATTATCGTGGTTTAATTGAAAAATCGTTGGCAATAGTTGCTCCGGATAATATGTATAAAACCGAATAAACTCATGAAAACCTATTTAACATCTTTTTTGTTGTGTTCTGCTATTGTACTGATAGCCTTTGGAATACATACATCTAACATTATCCTTATGTGTAGTGGAGGAGCATTTGTTGGAGTTTATAACGCAATAATATACAAACAAGATTAAAGTAAAATAACTATGACAGCATTTAAAAATACCATCGTATTAGCACTTACTGCCTTAATGATAGTAGGGTGTGATAAAAATTCTAATCGTAATATAGATACTAAAACTGAAGGAACTATTTATGGAACTATTATGGTAGATAGTTGCGAATATATAAGAGGCGAGTATAAACTTGCTCATAAAGGCAACTGCCATTTTTGTAAAGAACGTAGGCAAAGGGAATTGAAAGAGTTGGTAATTAAATTAAAGGAGAAATAATTATGGCAGTGATTATTGATAACGACGGCGTTAGGTTTCTCGAAGAATTTAGGGAGATTTGCAGAAAATATGTGAAAAATAGCAGTCTGGTCAAAATGGAGTTTAAGGACGGAAGTACTATAGGTATAAAAACTTTATTGAAGGTCGGTTTAGGCGTTAAACAAATAAAAGATGTTATTTAACCATGACAGTATTTGAAATTTTAATAATAGGTTGTATATACCTATTCTGCTATGGCTACGCTTTGGCCATGTTTATTGAGGAGAAAAACACATGGCTTAGAGTAGCTTGGGCGATTGCATCTTTGGCGGTTGCTTTGTATGTACCGTTGTTTATAGGTGTTGAAGTATCTGAAAAATTAAACAACGAAAGGATATGAAAAGTTATACAGACTTAGAACAAAGCAAAAAGTTAGCTGAGATACTACCGCTTGAAAGTGCGGATATGCATTATCATTATGATTTTGATTTTGATGAATTAGAGTCTATTCCTAGTATAACGGAAGAAGATGACCATTTTGTACTTTTTCCCAAAGATGTCAGATGTTGGAGCCTTACAGCATTGCTTAGTGTTATTCCTAAAGATGAATATAAAGATGTTGAACTTTGTTTTGGAGGTTATCAGGGTGATAATTATATAGATGAATGGTTCTGCTCTTATGAACAACATAATCATCCGTTTTTTATAGAGACTTGTCATGCACCAACCCCTGTTGACGCTTGTGTTGAAATGATTATTAAACTTCACGAACTTAAAATGCTGTGATTATGGACTACGAAAATAAATTAGCATTAGCAAAAGAAGCGTTAGATTCCGGTTCTTATGATAAAGAGACCATTGAATATATCTTCCCCGAACTCAAAGAGTCAGAAGATGAAAGGATTAGGAAAGAACTTATAGCACATTGCAGAAATACAAGATGTGTAACAGAAGAAGGGGCTGAAAGAATAGCAAAATGGATTGCATGGCTTGAAAAACAGGGTGAACAGGAAACTGCTGATAAGGTTGAATCTAAATTTCATGTAGGTGAGTGGATAATCTTCAATGAAAATCAGAATAGTGTATATCAAGTCGAGAAAATAGACAACTGCCGTTATTATCTTAGGCATTATTTAGGAGGTACATTTTCGGTACATTTTGATAATGAATTAATCAGACGTTGGACTATTGAAGATGCATGGAACGGTGATATTCTTTATTCTCCTGGGCATAATCTGTTATGGCTTCATAAAAATACAGAACAATGTCATTGTTGTATTAATCGTTACTATAACAGTAATTATATTTCCTTTGGGTCTAAGATAGTAATTCCTTCTGATGTATGTCCCGCAACCAAAGAACAGCGAGACCTTCTATTTCAGAAGATAAAAGAAGCAGGATATGAATGGGAAGCCGAGAAGAAAGAGTTAAAGTTGCTTATAACTAACGGTGGTGATTTTGATACAAAAATTTGTGAACAAAATCCTGTTTGGAGTGAAGAGGATGAAAAGATGCTTGAAAGTGCTATTGGTGCTATAGGTATATCAGATTATTATACTTTTGATGATAAAGAGGATATAGTACATTGGCTCAAATCAATCAAAAACAGAATACAAGCTAAACAGGAGTTTATTGAAGAGGGTGATGATGATGCTTGGAGTGAAGAGGATAGAGATTATTTTGATGCAATAATTGCCAAACTTGAGGTAACACAAAATGATGCTTTATTGACAGACAATCAAATGGAATTTCTCAAATCCCTCAAATGCAGAATACAACCTCAACAGGAGTGGAGCGAAAAGGACGAAGAGACGTTTCTGTGGTTATGCCGTATTGTACACTCTCAAAGAGTGGATAAAGTAATAACACTCAAAGAAGAATCAGAACTTGGGGAATGGATGGATAAATGGCTTAATCATAAACCCCAGCCCCATTGGAAGCCGACTGATGAGCAGATGTATATTCTTAATTGGGTTGCAAATATTCTACTTCATCATGACGGTATTGTAGAAGAAGCAGCATCCAAGAAACTTCAATCACTTTACAATGATTTAAAGAATCTAAAAGAGGGATAGTTATGAAAAATGTTAGTTTTAGATTTCCAACAAGTGTTAGGGATATAAAGGTACTTTGGAAAGAGTACACAAGTAAGCGTTACAGAAAAAATGTAGAAGTCATGCGTAAGATGACTGACTTTTACATTAGAAATGTACTTAATGGGAGATGGGGAGAAGTTGCAGATGGAAAAGTCGTAAAATGGTCTGATGGTGATAAAAAACAATTTGAAAGAGAAATGCGGGAAAAATGTAATAGTTATATTCATGATTTAATGGAATAGTTATGAACAGTAGGAAGAAAAGATTTTGGAAACTTTGGCAAAAGAGAAATGAAGATATGGCTATGACTAATGTTGACGAAGCCAACGAAATAAGATACATTAAGTTCTTAGGGGAACCTCTTCCAAATGATATTCAATGTTTTGACTATAAAGAATAAAGTCATGAAAACAAACACACCGGAGAAGATTTATGTTCATAAAACCGAGATTTTAGGCTTATTAGCAGCATCGGAAATCAATATAACGGGTAATGACATTGAATACACCCGTACAGATGCTGTTATTGAGAAGGTTTGTGATTATCTTAAAAGTTTAACATATCAAGAATATCCCGGTGGCCCATTAGAACGTATGATTAATGATGAATGTATTGAAAATTTAAAAAAAGAATTCGAATAAATAGTTATGGAACAGTATATATCAAAATCCGCTTTAGTAGCGGAGATAGAGAGACTGGATGGGTTCTACCATCTTTCTAAAGGTCTAGGAGGACAAATATTTATTGAAAGTTTGCTCTCTTTTCTCAATACCCTTGAAGTTAAAACAGATGAAGATAACTATTTGGAGAAATTCAAATCCTTACAACATGTTAGTGGAGACCTTCATCAGACATTAGAAGATTGGGGTTATGCACCAAATCTTTATTTCTTTGACGGAATGTGGCATGTTTCTTGGGTTAGTTGCGAAGAAGGGGATGGTATTAAAGACTTTGAAGGAAATACTCCAGAGGAGGCTATTGATAAAGCATACAAATGGTTTCACTCGACTTTTTGCAACAATTAATAAATTAAGTTATGGCACAGTACATAGACAAGTACGCTTTAGTAGCAGAGATAGAAAACAAAATAGAAAAATATACCAAACGCGGTGAAGAGTCAGATGCCAAACGTGATGGATATGGCATGTATTGGGGTGGGGTCTTGTCTTGCCTTAATGAAATAAGGACACTATGTGACACCCTTGAAGTGAAAGAGGTGGATTTAGATAAAGAGTTTGATAAGTATTGTGATAATCTATATCTTATTGACCTTGAAAATGAGCCTTATGAAGAATTATTTGAGTGTGCCAAACACTTCTTTGAACTTGGATTAAAAGCACAGAATCTGTAAAGTTGTCGTTTAAGTGCATCTTTTAACAAAGTTTAGCATACTTTTTTTTGTATACTTGACTCAAATATCGTATATTTGCAGTGTAAAAACGTAATAATAATATCATATAATATAAAAATTAAATAAACATGAATGGCTGGACGTTAACAAGAGTGTGGCAAGTTGACCATGAACTTGTAGTAGCAAAAACTATCGAAGAAGCTATTGAGCTTTTTAAAACACATATGGGCAATGAACTTATGGATGAACCAAAAAAAGTAATAGCAATAGGTACTGATAATTACATTGCTGATTATGATGCTTTAATTAAAGAAGAAACAAGCACCCATGAAGTGAAAGATGTAGATTTGAAATTTATAATAGAGTGGTTTGACCATATTGCTCAGATTGCCGATGATAGAATGACACTTACCAATCAGAGAATGACAGATTCTTATGCTCTCGATGAGATTAAGCGTATTGCAAAGAATAGTTCGGAGTTTATAACAAAACATTATAAAGTACAGAAGGAAGAATAATAATGACAGAACAGGAAATTCAAGATAGGATTGAAGAATGTCCGTGGAGGGAACGACAAACAGGAAATCCTTATACCTGCACAAGATATTTTGGTACTATAGTTCTTTGTAATGGTGCTTGTTCATTTGTGGTTGACTATCCTAAATTGAAAGAACTTAAAGCACAAAAAGGAGAATAGCATGTCAGAAGAACGCAGACAACTTTTATTGAAATACCTCTCTATGGCATTGCCTTATGGAGTTAAGGTTTTAGATACCTTTAATGAAATTTATGGAGTATCTAAGCTAATTAACATAGGAATTGACGGTTCTATGTTAGTTGACAATGACCTCAATGATATTCAATACTATCCGGTTATAGCCGGTACTAAACCTTATCTTAGACCATTATCTTCAATGACTGAGGAAGAGAAAAAAGAATATAGCCTAACTAAGTCACTGTCAATTGTTGACTATCCAACACTTAAGTCATTTGGTTGGTTACTTGAACATCATTTCGACTTCATGGATTTAATTCCCAAAGATTTGGCTATTGAGGTAACTGAAAATAATAATCCTTATAAGGAATAAAGTCATGACTTGGGATGAATTAACAGAAAAACTTAAAGATACTGATGTTGATTTGATAAATGAATTCAAAATCAATAAGTATGCAGATATTAGAAAAAAGAAAACCCAAAAAGAATTTGAAAAGGTCGGAATAACTCCGGATATTTTATATAATCAGGCAATTATTTCATTAATAAGTAATCACATTTATAATAAAATTTTCAAAAATGTAAATATTAATTCTAAAACAAATCCTTTAGAAACAATAGTATACAAAAAAGTGTTTGAAAATATAGATGATATCAAAAACGAATTTATTTCATCATTTAAAAACGAAGATGAATTAATAGATTTTTTCATGAAGAATAAAAATGGATAAGCAGGAATTTTTAGATTTATATAACAAGTGGCATTCTTCATTCATTTTTAGTGCACATGGCTCAGCAGACCCGGCGGCTAAAGAACACTATAATAAACTAATAGAATGGTGCAAAAATAACCGTGGCGATGCTTTACGATATATTAGGGAAATATTATTAGAAGAACCTAACGATATTGTTAATTTATTAGATGCTTTATATAAAGAAGAATTCAATTTCAGTTATGACGGATTTTGTCCTTTAGATGAATACTGTAATTTATGGTTGAATGTTACCGATTCTGAATTTGACGGTAAGCACATAAAGGATTTCTATAAGGACTGGAAGGAATGGCATAAATATTTAGAGAAAAATTATATCCCTTGGAATCCATTTGAAGAGCAAGACCCGAATATTACCTTTGAAGAATTTAAAACCGGAAAAAGAAATGACACAGGAAAATAAAGAACTACTTTTGAAATACCTCTGCATGGCATTACCTTACGGAGTGAAGTTTAAGGATGAATCTGAAGATGAATTACAAGAACTTCATTATGTTTTAAACGAGGATGTATATAGCAGAAAATATCCCCATTTACCATATTGGGTAGAAACTATAAAACCATATCTCCGGCCAATGTCAAGCATGACTAAGGAAGAAATACATTGTTCTTAGCGATTTAGTAACTGTGGATGGCGTATTAGTAAGTTCTTTTGAGACATTTGATTGGCTTCTTGCCCATCATTTCGACTTCATTGGGCTGATTGAAAAGAATTTAGCCTTGGATTGTAAAGGGTTGCACATATATGAAAATAACTGAAGGTTCTAAACGAAGATGCAGAGAGAAGTTTCCTATAAAAGGAATCGGCAAAACAATTAATACTGCTGTCCATCTTTTGGAAAATGAAGAAGTAGGCGTAATTATTTCTGAATTTATATGTGATTCAGATGATGATAAACTGTATAATGTACTGCTTTTCCTGATTAGGGAAAATTCTAAAGATGAGAAGATAATAAATGAACTTAACAAATATCATTTTTTATGTTTATGAAAAAACTTAGTATTGAAGAAAAGGCAAAAGCCTATGATATAGCCGTTAAAAAAATAGAGATGCTATTAGGTTCAGGTAGCTCCTGTTCAAGAGAAGAACTTGAACATGTTTTCCCACAACTCAAAGAGTCAGAATACGAGAGAGTTAGGAAAGAAATACTACAGGAACTAAAAGAATCTGAGGACAGTATTATTTTATCTCCGTTTAAACGTGATAGATGGATTGCATGGCTTGAAAGTCAGGGAGAGAAAACTGAAACTGATGTTCAGGAAGTTTATGGTGAAACTCTTTTTAAGATAGCAACCGTATTATCACAATATGAAGATAAGGAAGGCAGTCCTTTAGAGAAGATACGTGAGATTATGGTTGACGGTTCATTATCTGCTATTGATGTTGAGGAAAAAAACAAGAAAATTGAACAGAACTCTGCTTGGAGTGAAGAGGATAAAGAAAATATTTCCATGCTTATTGATTTAGTCGAATCTAAAGAAGAGTCCATGGAAGTAAAAATTGAACTTTCCGCATGGCTCAAATCCCTCAAAACAAAATACACATGGAAGCCGACTAATGAACAGATGCACTATCTGAATTGGATTGCGAACGTAAAGTTAGGCGATAGCGTGGTTGAACAGGAAGTTTCAAAACGGCTCAATGGATTATACGAAGATTTAAAGAAACTAAAGGGAGATAACAAAGTTTAACACACATTTATTGTCTGATTCATTTATTTGTCATATCTTTGCAACATAATATCAAAATAATAATAGCATCATGTCAGAAAACGTAAATCATCCTTCACACTACAGTAAGGAAGGCAGGAAGGAATGTATTGAGGAAATGCTTGATATATTCGGTGAAACAGGTGTATATATTTGGTGTGTACTTAACCACTACAAATACAACTACCGAAAGGGAGAAAAAGAAAACAACAGTGAGGAGCAGGATATTAAAAAGGGTGAATGGTATTTGGACTATATCAGTAAACTCAATAAAGATAGTGTACCTTATAATGTTGTAAAGTATGCTGAAGAACAAAATAATAAGTCAGCTATTAAGCATACTGCTGAATGTGTAACCAAAAATAAGGAATCAGCAACACAGTTCCTAAAATCATCGGGTATTGTTAACGAAAACGGTGAACTATCAGATGAATATAAACCCGGATACGAGTATGTGGACTTAGGTTTACCTTCAGGATTGAAATGGTGTAAAACCGATGTCGGAGCATTCAAGGAAGGTGACTTCGGACTGTATTTCGCTTGGGGTGAAATAAACGGTTATCCTAATGCAAGCAGTGGTAAGGCATTTACATGGGAAGATTACAAGTTCGGTGACATAAAAAAAATATCCAAATACAACAAGGCTGACGGTAAAACAGTGTTAGACCCTGAGGATGATGCAGCAACCGTGAATATGGGTAAAGGTTGGAGAATGCCGACAGAAGAAGAGTGTCAGGAACTGATGGATAATACCACATGGGAGTGGATAGAGGATTATGAAGATACAGGTCACAATGTAATGAAACTTACTTCTAAGATTAACGGTAATTATATTATATTTCCGGTTTCAGGTATCTGTGGTTCATATAGTGTTTTCGCTTACAACAGATATGGTTACTTTTGGACTTCATCCACGGGAACGTCGGATGGATGTTATGCTCGAAGCTTAGGTCTGAACAGATATGGTTGTTTAATTGGCTATGACAGTCGTTTTGACGGTCAGGCTGTCAGGGGTGTACGTCTTTAATGAATAAAACTGTTTTTTTATGTTAATTCAGATTAAAAAACGGAAAACCGATGAGGTTATCTTTGAGTCAGATAAGGAGAATAACACAATCAAAGAAACGGTAGAGGAAGCAGTAAGGCAAGGTATCAGTTTACATGAAGCAGATTTACATTGTGCTTATTTACGCGGTGTGGACTTATACAGTGCCGACCTTAGTTGTGCTGATTTAAGTGGTGCTCATTTACACTGGGCGAATCTTAACAGCGTAAATATATCCGGTGCTGACTTAACCCGTGCCGACTTATCCCGCGTAGATATTACCCATGCTGATTTACATGGAGCAAATTTACTCGGTACTAACCTTAGTAGTGCTAACATATCTTGTTCTAATCTTACTGGTGCTGACCTTGGTTGTGCTGATTTACGTTATTGTAATTTATGTAGTGCTAATTTAACAGATTCTTATTTACGTGGCGCAAATATAGAATACTGTTCATTTGACAGAGCATGCTTTGATAATACTATTATGCCGGATTTCTCTATGACTTGTCCTGAGAAAGGTCGTTTCGTAGTGTATAAAAAGATATACGGGACAGAGGAATATAAGTGTCAGAGAAGTTTCATGGTTAAACTTGAAATACCAGAAGATGCGAAACGCAGTTCAGCTACTTCAAATAAATGTCGTTGCAGTAAGGCTAAAGTGCTTGAAATAAAGGATATTGACTCAGGTGAAACTATTGAGGAAATAACCAACACTTTCAAAAAACCTTGTGTTTACAAAGTTGGAGAAATGGTTTACCCCGATTCCTTTGATGAGTGCCGTTGGCATGAGTGCTCATCCGGTATTCACTTCTTCATGACTGAACAGGAGGCGTTGAACTATTAATTTATAAAACATAAATTTTATGGAAAAATTATTTACTGAACGTTTATTTGACATCCGTTTGGAAATTATCACAGCTATTAAGGATATAGTAAGAACAAACGGTTTTACATCTGATAACAAGGTTTTCAGCCTTGATTGTGGTGGTCTGACAATTAACGGTTATCCGCATAAAATAAACTTTATTGACTATTTTTCTGAAGATGATTCTTTGTCAATTGACAACGGAAACGGAGAAGTCGATTATTTATCTAATCTAAGTTTGGAACAGCTTGCAGACTTTGCAGATATAATTATCGAGGTTAACAGCTAATAATGCTGATAACTCAGATATATGCCTTTATCCCGTTTGGAATACAATCTGATTAGTATATACTGTATTAATATATACCCATGGTAAACAAACAATATGACTTCAAGTACTCCCATTTCAGATAAATAACAAATAAATATAGCATGCTTTAACATTTTTTCAGCATGTAAATTTCGACAGTACTGAAAATTGTCGTATATTTGCAGAAACAAAAGAAAAAGAAACTTATGGAAAAGAACAGAATTACACCAACATTAGTTACTGAATTAAAAGATAACGAAATATTTGTATTCGGAAGTAATTTGGATGGGTTTCACGGCGGTGGTGCTGCTTATACTGCATGGAAGAAATTCGGTGCTGAGTGGGGAGTTGGCGTAGGTTTGACCGGCAGATGTTATGCTATTCCTACGATGCAAGGTGGGGTTGACACAATTAAGCCATACGTGGATGATTTTATTGAGTTTGCAAAGGAACATACTGAATATCATTTCCTCGTGACATTAATAGGTTGTGGTATCGCCGGATTTGAGCCAAATGAAATAGCCCCTCTTTTCAGGGAAGCCTTGGATATTGAGAATATATCACTGCCTATTGAATTTATTAATTTTTTAACAAAGTAAAAAAAAATGAAATGCCCTATTTGCAACGGAGAACTTATTTGGCAGTCGGATTTTATGTTATCTGAAATAGAAGGTGATATGCCTGAGGAAGATGACCGACTTATCAGTACTTACTTCTGTCAGGGATGCTATTCTGATATCGAAGTTTATCATCCATCTGAAAATATGTTAAAGGAATATAAAAAGGAGGAGGAAAAATGAAACTTTTTAAACTATTTTTAGCATTTATTCTGATATATCTTCTTTGGACTAATTTCTCAAAGATAATTGATATCGGAAATGTCGTTATCGACAAAACACATTCAATGTTTGTTTCAACAACAGACTCAACAAGAACTAATTAAGGTATATAAATAAAAGATGACAAATACAAAGAAAATTAGACTTCTCAGTCAATATATTGAGAAGGGACTTGGAGAACAGGTTGTCCTTATATTGAAGGACAGATGGGATTTCGACCCTGAAGTTTTTCCACGTAAATATAATATCCGCGAGCAGTTTACCGTAAATGATTCCTTAGAACAATACACAAAGGAAGAGGGTTATGTATATCAGGGTTTGATTTTCAAGGAGTTGCAGAAAATAATCGAGAAGAATACCCCAAAAACTGTTATATGCGAATATAAGGACACAAGAGAGAAATTCTTTGAGGAACATCCTAATTTTTTAGAAGAGGAGAGAATCCGTTTAAATAAACTTATCGGAAGAAGAATTAATTCCTATAAAAGTCAATTTATTTAAAAATATGCGAGTATTAGTATTTTTGCTTATTGCACTTCTTATAACATTACCTTTTATTTCAATTGAATCTTTTACTGTTTTGGCATGGTTGTCCTTATCAGTCATATTAGGGTTGGCATATGAATCTTATTATGTTTCTCAGGAGAACAACTACAAGCTAAATTCTGCATTACTTGACAGATTGAGGTCAATTGAAAATAAATGTACAGAATTATCGGTTTCCGTGGATGAATTAACAGAATATCGGAAAACAAAGAAAAAGTTCAATGTAAGATATTTCAAAAAAGATAAAAAATAAACTGCCATGCATTATAAAACTGTAGAAGAAAAAGCAAAGGCCTATGACATAGCCGTGGAGGAAATAGGTAAACTACGGGATATGCTGATTAAGGAAGGGGTTATAGAGGAAGATGGCGTAATTAACGAGAATTTTGAGAGGATATTTACCGAACTTAAAGAACCTGATGATGAGGATATTAGAGTTCGTCTGTGTTCTTTTATAAATGATATAAAAGGAGAAACACTGCATCAGTATCTGTTAACAAAAGATAAAGTACTTGCTTGGCTTGAAAAGCAAGGTGATAAGAAGTCTGAAGAAATAACCATCAACAACTATGAATACGTGGACTTAGGTTTACCTTCAGGATTGAAATGGTGTAAAACCGATGTGGGTGCATTCAGGGAAGGAGACTTCGGACTGTACTTCGCTTGGGGTGAAACTGTTGGTTATCCCGATGCAAGCAGTGGTAAGTCATTTACATGGGCCGATTATAAGTTCGGTAAAACAAATGAATTATCCAAGTATAATTCAACCCACTGTAAAACAGTGTTAGACCCTGAGGATGATGCAGCAACCGTGAATATGGGTGAAGGTTGGAGAATGCCGACAGAAGAAGAGTATAAGGAGTTAAGGGCTAACACCTCAATGGAATGGATTGAAAACTATAAGGGTACCGGTCATAATGTGATGAAACTCACTTCTAAAGTTAACGGTAATTACATTATCTTACCCTCTTCAGGCTTCTGTTTTACAGGTAGTGTCAGCAATGTAGGTAGTAACGGTTTCTTTTGGACTTCGTCCCTCTACAATTGGGATGCACGTATCGGGCGCAGCTTCGTCGCGGACAATATCGGTAGATACACATATGGAAGTTACCGTGCCTATGGTCAATCTGTCAGAGGTGTACATGTTTAACGAATAAAACCATTTTTATGTTAATTCAGATTAAAAATTGGAAAACATTTGAAACTATCTTCGAGTTAGACAAAGAGAATAATACCATCAAAGATACTGTAGAGGAAGCAGTTAGACGTGGAGTAAATTTAAGTCATGCTGACTTTAGTTGTGCAACTCTTAAAGGTGCTGACCTTCACGGTGCTAAATTATACAATGCAAGCTTCGCAAATGCAAATCTTGAAGGTGCAAATCTTCGTTGTGCTGATTTAACCTTTGCTAATATTATAGGCGCAAATCTTAGTTGTGCAGATTTGAGTAGTGCTGACTTACGTGATTCAAAACTTAGTGGTGCTGACCTTGAACTTGTAAACATTACAAATGCAAATCTTACAGATGCTGACTTAATTTGTGCAACCATTAAAGGTGCTGACCTTAGCGGTGCTGACCTTAGTGGTGCAAATATAAAATATGCATGGCTTGATAATGTTATTTTGGATAATACCATTATGCCCGATTTTCCTATGGTTTGCCCTGATAAAGGCAGTTTCATCGGGTATAAAAAGATATGGCGTTCGAAAAAATATAACTATCAGAGAGAATTCATTGTTAAACTTGAGATACCTGAAGATGCGAAACGCAGTTCATCTACTACGAGTAAGTGCCGTTGTTCAAAGGCTAAAGTACTTGAGATAAAAGATATGAAGTCAGGAGAAACAATTAATGAAATAACTAACATTAACGAAAAGCCCTGTACCTACAAAGTTGGTGAGTATGTTTACCCTGACTCCTTTGACGAGTGCCGTTGGCATGAATGCTCAAATGGTATACATTTTTTCATGAATGAGTATGAAGCCTTAGAATATTAAAAATTAAAACAAAAAGAAATTTTATGGAAAACGAAACAATATTTCTTAAAAAGTTAGCATTCCCTAAAGAGGAAGAGGTACATCTTCTTAACAACATTGTTAATGATTATAGTCATCTTTTCAGATTATCTCCTAATTACAATACTGTAAGGCTTATAAAGGAGGATATAAATAAGTACTACAACAGTTATAACGAAAACTATGCCGAATACTTCAATACAGTCAACAATCTGTTATATTCGTATTGGAGGGTCATAAAGGCAAATAATGCTCTGACTGAGAATCCTGTTATGTACATTTTTCCTTATAAGTTTAACAATGTTAACGGTTGTTTATCGACTTTGTGTTCTGATATAAATCCTTATGGGAATACCACAAACGGCTTACGCGAAGCTTACTTTATGATTATGGATGATAAGCTTTTTACAGAGAATGACCTGTTATTTGAAAAAGCAACTAAGGAAGAAATGTTGGAAAATGCGAAAAAGTCATGCGAAGATGCTATTGAAGAAAGGCTTTGGAAACTAAAGAATGTGTATAATGTTGAATTAAATTAAAATCAGTTTTTTTATGGAAAATAAGAACAAAGGTTTTTTGAGATGTTGCAAACGGGTGCTTTTTCCTTGGAAAAAGGACAGAAAACTTTTAACTGCTCAGGAAGCTTATTTCAAAACTAAGTATGGTGATATAACTTCACTTGAAGAATATATTGAGGTTGCCAAAAACCACATTGAACTCGAAATAAAAAGGAGTATGTTTCCTAATATATACGAGGATGCTAACGAGGATAAATTCCACTCCTATTATGCTATGGTTGACTTTGACGAGGATATGGTTCCCTATGTTGACGAAATTTTCAAACCTTTTAAGGATAACGGATTTAAGTTCATACCATTACATGACAGAATTGATGAGGTTAACAATGCTTCAGTATGGCTAATATCATGGGATTTTAGAAAGAATCTTAAAAGGCAAGAAATCCGGTAATTAACAATTACCGGAAGTTTATTTAGTTTCGGGAGATTTCCTTGTAAATTATCTTGTTTATAATTTGTTCCGTTCCCTTATCAAGCCTGCATGTTTCTTCTTCTTCGGTTTTATTGTTAAAGATATATACATCGTTGAAACTTATTTCAAAATCAGTATCATCAATTACAAATGCACCGGTCTCTTTTTCACTATGTCCTGAATAATCAAAATAATAATCAAAATTAAAAGTTACCGTATTATCTCCGAATACGATTTCAACTGAACCGTCTGAACCGTCTGAATATGTAGGTTCAATATAATTAAGCAATTCCTCAACCAAAATACTAATCTGACTATTGTTTAGACTGATTGTTTTCGGTTTATCTGAATTTTCCAAAATCCTATTTAAAGTTTTTTTGACGATTGACTTAATTTGTGCTTCTGTTAATATTTTAACCATGTTAGAAAAAAATCTTAATTCTTTTTAATTCTTCCTCATAAGTTCATAGAGTTTCGTAATTTCATCATCAGAGAAATGCCTTATTGCACCGTCAGCATCCGGTGTTCCGTTTGCCTTCTTTGAGAATAATGAACGGTATGTATCTTTTTCACCGTCATCCTTCGGATGCCACAACTTATATGCAAGGTAAGCATGGTCATACTTATCATCCTTAAGCATAGCCATTACAGTTCTTCTTTTGATTGAAATACCACCATCATCATCTTCCGATTCATTAATTCTTCTCTTTGACAGTACTTTATGTACTTCTTCCGATATAATATCCCTTACATGATTCCTAATTGACATCTCCTCAATACATTCACGAACCACGTTTTTTATATATCTATTTAACTGAAACTTATCCATAAGAAAAAAATCTTTCTTATAAATATCACGGTAATTAAATAAACATTTCGGATTAACACTATTTAACGTCTAAAATTTATTTATTATCGCAAATTGTCATACCTTTGCATTGTTAAAACAGAAACAAGTTATGCTAATTCAGATTAGAAATTGGAAAACTGACAAAGTTATCTTCGAGTTAGACAAAGAAGGTAACACCTTCAAAGATACTGTCGAAGAAGCAGTTAGACGTGGAGTAAATTTAAGTCATGCTGACTTTAGTTGTGCAACTCTTAAAGGTGCTGACCTTCACGGTGCTAAATTATACAATGCAAGCTTCGCAAATGCAAATCTTGAAGGTGCAAATCTTCGTTGTGCTGATTTAACCTTTGCTAATATTATAGGCGCAAATCTTAGTTGTGCAGACTTAACCGGTGCGGAAATCAAGTACTGTAATTTTGGTATCAGCACTTCACTTACAGATACTATCATGCCGGATTTTCCTTTGGCTTGTCCTGAGAAAGGTAGTTTCATAGCATACAAGGGGGTGGTTAAAACAGTCGAATATGATATGGAAGCAGAATTTATCGTTAAACTCGAAATACCCGAATATGCTAAGAGAAGTTCAGCTACTTCGAATAAGTGCCGTTGTTCAAAGGCTAAAGTACTTGAGATAAAGGATGTTAAAAACGGTAGAACAGTTGATGAAATAACAAATACAAATATGCTTAGGTGCATTTACAAAGTTGGTGAAATGGTTTACCCTGATTTCTTTGACGAGTGCCGTTGGCATGAATGCAGTAACGGAATACATTTCTTCATGACTGAAGAGGAAGTTTCATTATATTGTATGTTGACAAGATAAGTTATGCTAATTCAGATTAAGAATTGGAATACAGGTGATATTATCTTTGAGCTAGATAAGAAGTATAACACTATAAAAGATACTGTCGAGGAAGCAGTAAGGCGATATATCAGTTTACATGGTGCGGACTTGCATGAAGCAGATTTACATGGTGCAGACTTATGTGGTGCTGATTTGCGTAATGCCGACTTGAGTTATGCCGACCTTAATAATGCTGATTTACCCGGTGCTAACCTTAGCGGTGCTGATTTGGAGTATGCAAACTTAGAATGTTCTGACTTGTCGGTAGCAAATCTCTGTTATACGAACCTTATCTGTGCTAATCTATATGGTGCAAACGTCAAAGGAACGTTATTTGGTGAAGCTGCATTTGGAGAAACTATCCTGCCGGATTTTCCCATGGCTTGTCCTGAAACCGGTAGTTTCGTCGCCTATAAGAAAATAGTCAGAACAAAGGAATATGGAATTCATAGGGCATTTATCGTTAAACTTGAAATACCGGAGGATGCCATTAGAAGTTCGGCCACTACAAATAAGTGCCGTTGCTCCAAAGCAAAGGTGCTTGAGATAAAGGATATTGACTCAGGCGAACCTATTGAGGAAATAACAAATACAAATATGATTAGGTGCGTTTACAAAGTAGGTGAAATGGTATATCCTGACGGTTTTGACAAATACAGATGGAACGAATGCAGTAGAGGAATCCACTTCTTTATGACTGAAGAAGAGGCGATAAACTATAAATGACGTTATTTTCTTTGTCAATAATTTCAGACTTTGGAAAAAACGATGTATATTTGCAATCGACAAAATAATTATTTCAAAAATTAATTAAACAAAAACAAAAAACAGAAAAATGAGAAAGTTTATTTTGAGTTTGGTGATGCTGTTCGTAACAGTCATCACAATGTATGCACAGACAGCTGTGGAGACAAGTAAGTGGTATGACAATACCTATATCGGAATAACAGGAGGTGTTACTACTCCGCTTGATTTCAAATCGGTATTTCCTGTTAACCCTACCGTCGGGCTTAAACTCGGTAAGGAATTTACCCCTGTTGTAGGACTTGAGGTGGAGGGCCTTATGATTTTCAACAACCGTAACTGGTTCGGGCCATTTGATTCTCCTGACGGTACTAACATTAATCTGAATCTGTCAGGTATCGTTAATCTGTCCAACGCTCTGTTCGGCTATAAGGGTCTGCCAAGGGTATTCGAGATTAAAACTAATACAGGTATCGGATGGTTTCATAACTTCAATGTACCAACAAATGACTTATCTGCAAAAACGGGTGTTGATTTCCAGTTTAACATGGGTAAGGCACGTGCTCATTCAATTGTAGTTTCACCCTATGTACTTTGGAATCTTACAGCCAGAGGCCCTGTACAGTTTAACAAGAACTATGCACAGTTCGGCTTAGCTGCTTCCTACCTGTATCATTTTAAGACATCCAACGGTACACATCATTTCAAAACTTATGATATCAGGGCCCTGAATGAGAAGATTAACATTCTTCAGGCACGTCTCGATGAATGTCATAAACGCGAACCGAAGGTTGTGGTAAAGGAAGTTGTCAAGGAGGTTGTAACAGAGAAGCCAGTTGTAACTGTTAACGAAGATAAGTGGGTTGTTCCATTTGCTAACAACAGTTATGCTTTGACACCTGAATCAAATTATATCCTTAATCAGGTGGGACAGGATGCAGTTGTAGACATCGTTGCTACGGCTTCAGAGACCGGCACAGATGAATATAATCAGAAACTGTCAGAGAAACGTGCAAAGGCAGTTGCAGACTATCTTACGAATCGCGGTGTTAAGGTTAACAGTGCTGTCGGTAAGGGAAAGAACCGTGAAACAGGACGTACAGCAGTTGTGACCGTAACGAAGAAGTAATTGAATGCAAGCTATAATATCGGTGCAAGATATTTTATCCGCGAAACCCTCGGTGAGATGTCCGTAAGGCAAAGGTCTGAATATGAGGCAAAAGTTCCTGGTATTCAGTTGAGAAGCACCTGCACTCTATCCAGTCTTTATGATTTGCGTGCGGCTATGGGTGATGTATATCATCTGTATTCTGAGCGTGGAATGTCGGAAGGGATAAGGGAGTCTGATGCCCCTAAAGGGCAACCAAGCAGCGAAATGCGCTGTAAGGCAGTAGGAAGCACGTCACTTCAGTGATGTGAGGCTTCACGATGACCTTGAGTTCATAGAAGAGTTTGGTAGCGATGATTTGGATGAAGAAATATACAAGATACAGAAAAAGTATAAAACAGTTGATGAATATGATGGCTATCCTGAACAATTTACGGATGATATTGATAAGTTCTTATTCTTAGAATGTAACATCAAAGGCGGTTGTTGTAGTGCTCAAGGCTCTTTTGCCTATAGTGTTGGTAGGGAAGTTGCAGGAAAAGCAATGAAGTATGCTAAAGAGCAGATGATGAAGGATGCTGTAGAAGCTACTGTGTGCTATGGTTGCACGGATAATACCATCATTCCCGATTTCCCCATAGCTTGCCCGGAGGAAGGTAGTTTCATAGGGTATAAAAAGATTTTATGGACAAAGGAATATTTGTCAGACAGACAATTCATCGTTAAACTCAAAATACCTGAATACGCTAAACGTAGTTCAGCTACTACGAATAAATGTCGTTGCAGTAAGGCTAAGGTACTTGAGATAAAGGATATGGACTCAGGTGAAACCATTGAGGAAATAACTAACATTAATAAAAAACCTTGTACTTACAAAGTAGGAGAATATGTTTACCCAGATTCCTTTGACGAATGCAGGTGGAATGAATGCTCAGATGGTATTCACTTCTTCATGACTGAACAGGATGCTATCGATTATGGTTCTAATTTTCTAAAGTACGTTACACAAATAGACAAGTATATTATAAAAACACGAAAAAATCATGGCTGAAAAAACATACAGAACAGAAGTAGTACCTTATGCATTTCCCGAAAACAATAGGGAAGTATGTGAAATAGGTATTGAAAAGATGTCAGTAACTTACATCCAACCGGATGATACTAATCATGGCGGGTCTGATGATGTTCAGACTATAACAATTGAAACTGAGGATGCTATAGTAAACAGAGAAGATGCATTGAATAAACAATCTTACTATTTTACTATTAAAACAGACAGATGGGCGGTTGCGGATGCAGATGAACTGTCATTACTGTTAAAAGATTTCGAGGACAGACTTTATCATAATGTGGAACAGCTTAAAGGGGAATAATGTTAATTAAGATAATAAATTGTAGAACATGTGATGTTATCTTCGAGTTGGATAAGGAGAATAACACCATCAAGGAAACTGTCGAGAAAGCAGTACGTCAGGGTATCAGTTTACGTAATGCAAGTTTATTCAATGCTAATCTTCGTGGTGCAGACTTGCGTAATGCTAATCTTCGTGGTGCAGACTTGCGTAATGCGAATCTTCGTGATGCTTATTTACGTGGTGCTGACCTTCGTGGTGCTGACTTAACCGGTGCGAATATATCAGGCGCATGGCTTGAGCATGCTATTTTTGATGACACCACTAAAATTTATTTTCCTATGCGTTGCCCCGAAACCGGTAGTTTCATCGGTTATAAGAAAATATCATTTACAAAATGGCTGTCCAAGAAAGCCCACATGCTTTAGCGGTGGGATGAATTGGACTTATTTTTCTGGTTTTCAATATAGCTTTTAATTGCACTCTCGTTTATTATACCTATACTCTCGACATAGTAACTTCGTGTCCATATGTTAGGTAGTCGTTTCATTAAAAAAGGGAACTTCTTCTTTAACCCATGTGCCGTATAGCCCTTAATCTGTGCTGCAACATATGCTGCTGAATCAGTTGGTCTGCACTTAACAAAAATATGTACATGGTCAGGCATAACCTCAACACTGACTAACTCCCACTCACGTTCTTCGCACTTTTCTTTAATCAGACGTTTCAACTCCTCATCAACACCTTCTACAAGTATCTTCCTCATGTATTTCGGACACCATATCATGTGATAACCTAAATTATAAACACTGCCGCTGCTGACAGACCAACGCTTATCCGTAGAATTCTTCTTCATATTCTTTTTTTTTTATTTTTAAAATATGTTTTTTATTAAAAAAAGACAAGATTTTTCTTTATAAAAATAGTTCTTTTTTAAAAAAACTTTATATTTATTAATATATAAATAATTTTTTTTCATGATTTCATACGAATATAAACTATACCGTTCGAAGAAAAACAAGCACCTCACGAATATGCTTCGTGAAGCCTGTTTCGTATGGAATCATGCACTTGCATTACAGAAACGTTACTACTCAATGTACGGTAAGTATATTGACTCGACAAGGCTCCAAAAACACTTCTCTAAACGTATTAAACGCACATACATGCATTCACAGTCCGTACAGGAGGTGTTGCAGAGACTTGATGCCTCGTATAAACGGTTCTTCAAGGGTAAGGCTAAACGACCTCCTAAGTTCAAGAAACATTCTGATTTCAAGTCATTTGTTTTCAAGGGAGGTTTCTCGTTATGCGGTAACGTGTTCCACGTTAACAGCGTAAAGAAGGATTACCGTTTTTCAATGAGCCGTAAATATGAGGGTAATGTCAAGCAAGTGAGACTGAAGCTATCTCCGAAGGGTGACTGGCACTTATACATAATAACCGACGGTGTTTCAAAACCTCTTTCTAAGACACATGATGGTGCAAGAATAGGTATTGATTTCGGCTTGAAGGTGTATCTGACATTGTCTGACGGTGAAAAGATTCAGAACCCGCAGTTTTTGAAGCACGAACTGTCTGCCTTGCGTAAACTGTCCAAGAATTTATCCAAAAAGGTAAAGGGCAGTAACAACCGCAAGAAAGCCCGTTTGCAGCTTGCAAGGTTTCATGAACGTATAAGAAACAAGCGTATTGACTATCAGTGCAAGTTGGCCCATGAGTTGTGTAAGAAGTACGACTACATCTTTATAGAGGATTTGAACCTAACCGGTATGACCCGTCTATGGGGACGTAAGGTTAATGATTTGGCTCATGCACAGTTTGTCGATATACTTATGAATATTGCTTCGAAATACGGTTGTGTAGTCCATAAGATAGACAGATGGTATGCAAGCAGTAAGCTTTGTGATTGCGGTTATAAGAATAATGATTTAACGCTAAGTGACAGACAGTGGACTTGTCCGGTATGTGGAAAAGTACATGACAGGGATGTTCATGCAGCGGAAATGATACAACGTAGGGGCATCTACGAATTGGAAAGTGGAAGTAAGACCAATGAGACATCCGTTGAAGGGTTTTCCACGAAAACGTCGTGAACGAAATGTCCAAGAATCCCCCCTAATTTATTGGGGGGAGTATGTCAAAAAGGAATATGACGATTACAGAGAATTCATCGTTAAGCTTGAGATACCTGAGTATGCGAAACGCAGTTCATCCACTTCAAATAAATGCCGTTGTTCCGAAGCTAAGGTACTTGAGATAAGGGATATTCTTAGAGATGAGAAACTAAGCGAAATAACCAACACTAACAAAACTGAATGTGTTTACAGAGTAGGTGAAACAGTATATCCTGACAGTTTTGACGAATGCAGATGGAACGAGTGCAGTAACGGAATACATTTCTTCATGAGTGAAGAAGAGGCAGTAAATTATTAAATTATAAAAATCAGAAATAAATGGGGTTCAATTTAATTAAAAGAATAAAGGGATTGTTAGTCAGTTACTACAACAATCTTTCTTTCGGTGCTATTGAAAAATTAATTAACAATGAGAGTTTTCCGTCTGCAACGGATGAGGATGATATGTTGTTTTCAGAACTTATGAAACATGTCATCTGTCAGTGTTACTACGGTTCAAGTGTATATGGAACAAAAACCGAAAAATCCGATACGGACTACATTGTTATAGTTGACAACGATATTGACCTTTATTCATATCCGAACGGTATTTTTGAATATCATGACGGTAATGATAATGATTATCAGTTTGTAAACGAATCCACATTCATCACTATGATAATGGATTATGATATAAAGGCGTTGGAACTCTTATGGCTACCGAAGGAATATATCGTAAAAGGTGATATGTCCGTTTATCTTCAGTACTTCAGTTTAAACAGATGGAAACTCAGACAGGTAATTTCAAAGCTGTCAAGTCATGCATATGCAAAGGCACATAAGAAAATGACGGTTATTGAGGATTATGATTTATATAAGGCTGAAAAGTCACTGTTCCATTCAATAAGGATTCTGATATTCGGCCTTCAGATTGCAAAGTACGGTAAGATTGTTGACTATTCCGAGGCAAATAAGTATATGCCTGTAATAAACGGGATGAAGAACAGTCAATGGGAATCATATAAGGAAGTTTTCAAACCCGTTCTGAACCAACTTAGAAGTGAACTTGTAGTACTATGTCCTAAAGAAGAAGAATAAACATTTTTTAAGATATAATTTTTGTCCGATATAAAATAAAGCAGTATATTTGCAGAAGAATAAACAATATAAACATTACACATATATGTCAAGAGAAAACACTTCAGGCGGAATCGGTTTTGTAGGTCTGTTAACCATTCTGTTTATTGCATTGAAATTACTTAATCAGATTCAGTGGAGTTGGTGGTGGGTACTTAGTCCGATTTGGATAAGCGCGATTTTATTTATAGTTATAATATTAATATTAGCCTTTGTGTCAACAAGAAACGGTTATTTCCAATGAAGAATAATTTCGGTAAGATACTGCTTATCTTTTTCATATCTGTATTTATCATATTGTGGATGGGTTTCAGTATTAAAACCTCCATTTTGTATTTTTCGTTATTCACGTTGCTTATGTGGATTAATATAACATTAACAACTTTGGGTAATGCATTTATCGGTAGGGATATAGATATTAACTATGATATCGCATGGAAGATTACCCTTATAGTTTTATCATCAATAGGATTCAGTATTTATTTTACTATTTAGTTTTTATTTTATGGCAAAAGTATTTTTTTATAATGAGGACTGTCTCAAGAATATGGAACGTATGGCAGAGAAGTATTTCAAGATTGACCTGGTACTTACTTCCCCGCCTTATGCCACTTCAAGAAGTACTGTAAAAACAGAAAAGGCACTTGAAACTTATAACAGACGTTATGATATCTGTCTAGACAATATGACGGATGAAGAATATTACGAGTGGACTTGTGACATATTCAGACATTTCGATAAGATACTGTCGAAGAACGGTGTTGTATTATATAATATCTCATACGGTTCTGAGAATCCGAGTGTAATGTGGCTTGCCTTGGGTAAAATCATAGAGAATACAGACTTCATGATAGCTGACTGTATAGTATGGAAAAAGAAATCGGCACTTCCTAACAATGTAGGTAATAAACTTACAAGAATTACGGAGTTCGTATTTGTACTTTGCAGAAAAAGCGAATATAAAACCTTCAAGATTAACAAGAAGGTTAAATCCGTAAGGGAAGATACCGGCCAGAAATACTATGAGAATACCTTTAATTTCATTGAGGCCCCTAACAATGACGGGCCTTGTGAACTTAATAAGGCAACCTATTCAAGTGAATTGTGTTTAAAACTTTTAGAATTATATGCTGACAAAAATTCAGTCGTTTATGACCCGTTTATGGGCACGGGTACAACTGCCGTTGCTTGTGAGAAATTCTGTGCAGAAGATACTATGGTATGTATCGGAACTGAGCTTTCATCTGCTCAAATTGAATTTTCTAAGGAAAGGTTGGAAAATCTTAAGAAGGAAGGAATCCGTGCTATTTGAAATCTTAAATCATAAAACATATGAAGTTATCTTCGAGTTAAACAAAGAAGATAACACCATGAAGAAAACAGTCGAAGCAGCTGTAAGGAAAGGTATAAGCTTACGTGAAGCAGATTTACGTTGTGCTGACTTGCATGGTGCAGACTTACGAAATGCTGACTTAAGGTATGCTGTTTTAACACACGCAAATCTTAGTGGTGCTAACTTACGTGGTGCTGATTTATCTTATAGTAGCATAGACTGGTCAAACCTTAATAATGCGGATTTAACCGGTGCAAATATAAAAAATTGTTTCATTTACAGGACGCATTTAGATAATACCATCATGCCTGATTTCCCTATGGCCTGTCCTGATAAGGGTAGTTTCATCGGTTGGAAGAAAATATTTTTAACAAAGGAATATTTTTTTGTCAGAAGATTCATTGTTAAACTTGAGATACCGGAGGATGCCAAGAGAAGTTCATCTAATTCAAATAAATGCCGTTGTTCGAAGGCTAAGGTACTTGAGATAAAAGATGCCGACTTAGGTGAAACAATTGACAAGATAACAAATTTTAACATTTTTCCATGTGTATATAAAGTAGGGGAATACGTCTATCCCGATTCCTTTGACGATTGTCGTTGGAACGAGTGCAGTAACGGAATACACTTCTTCATGACTGAAGAGGAAGCGATAAAGTACGGTTCATAATAACAAGTTATGCTAATTGAAATTAAAGATTGGGGAACAGATAAAGTTATTTTCGGGTTAGATAAAGAAGATAACACAAGAAGAGATACTGTTGAAGAAGCAGTAAGGCAGTGTATCAGTTTATGTAATGCTAATTTATATTGGGCAGATTTACATGATGCAGATTTACGTGATGCTGACTTAAGTTATGCTGTTTTAACACAATCTAATCTTAGTGGTGCTGACTTACGTGAAACTAATTTATACGCTGCTAATTTATACGCTGCAAATTTAAAAGGTGCTAACCTTAGCGGTGCGAACTTACATGATGTAAATCTTGGTATTGTTGACCTTACTGGCGTAGATTTAACCGGTGCAAATATCGAAGGTTGTGATTTTGATGGAACAGTACTGAAAGATACCATCATGCCTGATTTTCCAATGGTTTGTCCGGAGAAAGGGAGTTTCATTGCTTATAAAAAGTTATTCTACACAAAGGAATATCATTTTGAAAGGGAATTTATTGTTAAACTTGAGATACCTGAGGATGCGAAGAGAAGTTCGGCTACTACGAATAAGTGCCGTTGCAGTAAAGCTAAAGTACTTGAAATAAGGGATGCTGAATCAAATGAAAAAATTAGCGAGATAACCAGTATTTTCAGAACACTATGTACCTACAAAGTAGGTGAAATGGTTTACCCTGATTCATTTGATGAGTGTAGATGGCATGAATGTAGTAATGGTATACATTTCTTCATGAGCGAGGAAGAAGCGATAAACTATAATTTATAAAACACAAAATTATGGACATAAACGAACTTATAAAAAATGCGATGCTCAATAAGGATATTGAGCATCTTAATGTACTGAAACTTATTAAGGCTGAGTTTATCAAGAAACAGACTGAGCCGAATCGGAAAACGCGAGATTTATCCGAAGAGGAACAGTATAAGGTTTTATTGAAGATGGCAGCACAGCGAAAAGATTCAATTGACCAGTATCTTAAAGGGGGTCGCAAGGACTTAGCCGAAGCAGAGGAGAAGGAGTTGGACTATATTAACAGTTTCCTTCCGAAAGAACCTTCTCAGGAAGAAATTGTGGAATATCTGAAATCAGTTGTATCAGAATTAAAGTCCAAAAATACTGAACTCTCAATGAAGAATCTTAAGGAAGTCATGTCTGTTGTCAAGGCTAAATATCCTATTGCTGACGGAGGCTTAGTTTCTAAAACTTATAAAGAATTAATTTAGTTTAAAAATATGGACGAAAAAAATTATCCTTATTTAGGGCGTTATAAAAGTAAGAAGCCTTATGTAGTATTATTTACTGAACCCGATACCGGTGTTGTAGTAATGAATGAAAGTGACAGTGACCGTATAAAGTTCGGAATGTATGCTTCATTTGATGAAGAATATTTTGAGGTACTTCCTCCTGATGTATGTGTAAGGCTTCAGAATTAAGAAAAAAACACACTTCTAATTTGTTTCTGTTGTCAAATTGCAGTATATTTGCAGCAGAAACTTTTTTATTTGTTTAAGCATGGAAACAAAATATCTAAGATATAATAAGGATTTGGTTAACAGATTCATCAGTGACTATAAACTCCCCATTTCAGTTAACCTTGAGAAATATTTCTTCTATTTCCTGAATTTATATGAAGATAAGTATAAATCAGCTTCAAAGTGGAAAACCTTATGGAATCTGATTGACGGTGAATACGGTGGTGATGAAAAGAAATTCCTTGATGAGTATTATAAGATAAGGGACAGGATTATAACATCCATTTCGGAAAGTAATGCATATCAGGAATTCAACACGATGGATATGTCACATTTTTCCGTTATTAATAAGGATTCTGTAAGTACTAATAACATATATAACTGTGAGAACATAGGCAAGTATTTCCTGTCAATTGACTTGAAAAAGGCTAATTTTCAGGCACTGAAATTTGTTAACAGTGAAATAGTGCTTAATGCTGATACTTATGAGGATTTCATAGGTAAATTCACGGATTTACAGTACATAAAGGAGAGTAAATATACCAGACAGGTAATTTTCGGTAAACTAAACCCTAAGAGACATATAACAGTTGAGAAATACATAATAAGGAACGTATGGAAGAAATATACCGAGACGTTTTCCTCTGACCTTCACATTGTTTCCTTATCCAACGATGAAATTGTTATTGAGTCTGATATAGCCGAAACATATAATACAAACAGCCTTAAACGGCGTATTAAGAAAATCGAGGATTCAGTAAAGGAAGATTTGGGTATTGAGGTAAAGGCCGAATATTTCAGACTTGACGGTTATCAGTTATGCCGAAAGGAAACAGGTGAATGCAGGACAACATTCTTCACGAAAACCGACCTTGTAAGCGGTGAAGTTGAATTCATGTGCGTACCGCTTCCTTATTTTGCTATTGTCTATAAACTTTATAACGGTCTGACATTATCTGAATATGATTATCATTTCATCTACGAGAACATCGACTGTAAGTTCATGGAGGAATTCGAGATTAGAAAAATTTAATGGTTTTGCATCGTTTTAATATAGTTTAAACTGAAGCAAATATTATGTTAACACTCTAAAAACCATAAAGTTATTTTTTTTTTTATATGGATAAAAAACAGATTAAGCTTGTTTTATTCGGTAGCGGTGATTTCCCTGTCAGTACTTTTGAGTTTCTTGCAAGTAACTATGATGTTGTAGGTGTTGTAACATCTGATGACAAGTGTATATTCGGTGTAAAACGTGTATATGATGTTGCGATTGAGAATAACATACCTGTATATATACCGAAAAACCTTGAAGATGATGAATTCCTTGAATGGCTTGACTGGATAGGCGGTAATGTGTATTGTGTAATATCATACAAATATCTGCCGAAATGTGTCGTAGATAAGGCAGAATTCGCATTTAACGTACATGCTTCGCTTCTTCCCGTTCTTAAAGGGGCAGCACCTATTAACTGGGCGTTAAGATACGGCATGACTGAAACGGGTCTGACAGTTATAGGACTTGATGAAAAGATTGACTGCGGTAAAATCTACGGTTCATATCCTTGTGACATATCGGATGATGACAACTTCGAGACACTGTTCGGAAAATTATCACATGAATGTGTACATGCAACATGTGAAATGATGGGATTAATTGAAAAGGAAACGTTGCCGGCACCTGTTTATCAGCCTTGCATACCGAAAGAATGTGATGCGCCTGTATTCCATGCCCCGAAACTCAATATTGACAATACAACCGTTAAGATGTTTGACCTTAATTCATCTAACAGGTCACGTGAACTTTACAATATGATACGTTCACTGTCTCCTAATATAGGGGCTACCTTTAACATGAACATAACAAAGTGGGTCGAGACAGGTGATGAATTCGAGTTCGGAGGTGAATTCGCCGATGTAAAGAATATGACTTTTAAGGTGTATGATGCATCTTTGGTAAAGAAGGGACAGTCATGGATAAATATCATGTATAAGGGTTCTGACATTATAACGGACTGGAAGCATTATATGTATATAGTACCCAACCTGATTGATGACTATGTTGTATCAGTAAAGAGAATACAGGTATCAGGTAAGAAAATACTTGACATAGAAGATTTCCTTAAAGGTTTTCAGGTTTATAACAAGAAAGATTATTTTTTCAACTTAGCTTAATATAACTATTTTTTTTTATGGAAGCAGAACTGACAGAAAAATACAACATGTCGAATACCGTTAAAAGTATCGGTTATGACCAGCATGAGATACTGTATAATATCATGAATCTTCATAATGACGGAAAGCCTTTTGATGCTGACATAACATATTCAATAGGTAATTTCTACGGAAGGTTCAATATAAAGGATTCTGACGGTAATACACTGACAATAGAAATACCCTCACCTGAACATAAGTATGATGTGAATCCTCAGGTTGAAGGAGTTGAGAAGATTGAGCCTGACGGTAAGATACCGCTTGATGACAATTCAATCGACAGTATGGTTGTTGACTTGCCGTTTGTCATATCATGCGGCCCCAGCATGGAAACACCCGATTATGATGAAGAGGGGAATAAGGTGAAGAACAATCTTATTTCAAGAAGATTTGCGTCATACTATCCCGTATCTCAGTTACTTGAGTCCTATAAACACTGGATTGAGGAATCATACCGTGTATTAAAGCCGGATGGAATACTTGTATGGAAAACACAGGGAACGATTACGGGAAGCAAGTTCCTTAACACGCCTTATTACAGCAGGATGATAGCTGAGAGCATGGGTTTCGACAGTTATGATGAATTCATATTACTTGCAAAGAACAGGCTTATAAGCGGCAAGGTTAAGAAGCAGCAGCATGCGAGGTCGTTTCACAGTTATTTCCTTGTTTTCAAGAAGTCACTGAAGAAAAAGATACTCTATTTCGATTTCATGGAGGACAGTGAAATTGAAGCAGTCATGGACGGACTGAAGATGAATAACGTTTCAAGAAAACGGAGAAAATAAATACCATATATCTTTTTTATTAACCGTGTTAATATTCAACCGTGAGGAATGTGTTAAGGCGAAGAACATACTAGGAAGGAACAGTTCAATAAGTATGATATGGAGAAACCGCTTTGCACCCTCGAATAAAATAGGAAACTGTACAAACCTGTACCGTAAGCTTAAACCCCTCAACTGCGAGGATTTCTACCTCAAATATATAGACTATGCCGAGAAACACAGTGATTTGCCCATATCAAAGCGCGGTCTGTCATATGATGAACTGATTTCATTATGTGAAAAATATAAGGCAGACGTTGAGGAAAAAACAAATGTCAATTATGACTTATCAGTATATTTCCATGATGCCCTGTGCCATATAATTCTTGAAACATGGGAAGGACAGCAGAATGAACGTGATTTTGCCGCGTTTCTTGAAAAACTGGGATATTCCTGTTCTACGTTCGACGGAAGCATTGACAGTGAATACGGAGTCGACATAAAGGTTACGAGAAGTGACGGAAGAATATCAGGAATACAGATTAAACCTATATCGTTCTTCATTTCAAACCGGAACGATGTACAGTCTGACAGAATCAACCTGTGCTACAAATATGAATCGGCACTTCATAATTTCGGCTTTAAGACATACTATGCCATATATGTAAAGGACAAGGCAACCGGTGAAGTGAAATGGCTTAAAAACGGTGATGGTTACAGATTCAGAATAGATGAACTGTTCAAATATGACCCGAATGACATCAAGGGTACATTTACAAGGGTTTCTTTACCTGATATTACAGAAAAACTACCTGTTTAACTTTATTTAACACTTTAGATAAACTATATTTAAAATAAAATTCATATATTTGCAGAAAAAAAATGGAACCACATGTTGAACGAATGCTCCATGAACAGGAAGAATTGACAGATAAACTTATTAAGCTTGGAAGTTTTATAACTGAAAATCCTATATTTGATACTTTGCCAAAGGATGAGCAGTCTGATATGTACTTGCAACTACAGTCTATGTCAATGTACAACACTATATTATCAAGAAGAATCGAACGTGCGACAGAGAAAGAAAATAGTAAAGATTGACGTTGACGGTGTTATAAGGGATATCGTTACCACAATGTGCAACTGTTATAACGGATTGTTCGGTACTGATATAACACCTGAAGATGTCGTATTATATAACGTGAATAACCTGTTTCCTAAGATAAGGGAAAAGTACGGTATTGAACCCAGTGAATTTTTCTTTGACAGATTATCACATGCCGTATTCGAGTCCGTATCAAAGCCCTTTGAAGGTGTTTCTGAGGCCATAGGAATGTTAATGGAACACGGATATAAGGCTGTTATCGTTACGTGGCAGTTTTCAAAGGCAAATAAGATACATACCCTTAATTTCCTTGAACGGTATAATATTCCTTATGATGATATTTGCTTTACAAAGGATAAGTGGATGATAGAAGGTGACTATCTTATCGATGACAATCCTGAGTTTATAACAGATAAAAGGGACAAATCTGAGAAAATACTTGTTGATGCTGCATACAACCGCAAGTTAAGTAAAAACTATACAAGGGTCAAATCCTTAAAGGAGGCCGTCGAATATATAATATCCAAAGAAAATAAGATAAAAAAAGCCGCTTAATTATTTACTTAAAAAAAAAATGGAGAAGGAAGTTTATGTTGTAATGTGTTCAACCGGTGTATATGATACACGTTTTGAACACCCTGAGGTTGCCTTTACTGATAAGGCAAAGGCTGAAAGGTATGTCAATGAAAAAAATACCCACTATAATGAGATGTTGGGTATAGCCAACGACAAGGATAAATCGGAGAGCGTAACTATAGCACAGAACGAGATGTTCGAGAAATACCTTGAAGCGGAACACCCGGATATCTATGAAAAGTGCATAAAGGATTATGACCTTACCGAAGAATCCGTATGGAATGAATATGATGATATTGAATCTGCATTCTATGATGATGAAGAACTTATATCAAAGTATGCGGATGCTGTAGGCGTTGATGATGAAACACGCAAGCTTATGACTGTTTTCAAGGAATACTGGGAGGTTGAGGATTGCGGAACGTTGCCAAATTACTATGTTAAGGAAGTTAAACTTGCTGACTGATAACTGTTATGCGATATTGCGGAAGTAAGAAAAGATTTGCAAAGGACATCGTTCCTATTTTATCAGCTGCATTAACTGATAATGAAACCTTATTCGTAGATATGTGCTGCGGAGGCTGTTCAATAGTATCTGAGGTTGACCATCCTAATAAGATGGCTGTTGACAGTAACCACTATGTAATTACACTGTGGAATAAACTTAAGGAAAACGTTATTAACGGCTATCCTATGGATAACATACCTTATGAAATTACTGAGGAACAGTATAATTCAATTAAGAAATGCTATCTTAATAACGATGCAAGATGGCCTGACTATATCATAGGATATGTAGGTAATGCACTAAGCTACGGCTCATCATGGTTTAACGGATTTGTAAAGGTTAACTATAATAAGCGTAACAGCAAGGGAGAACCTGAAAATCACTGCCATGAGGCATATAACGGACTTAATGAACAACTTAGGAATTTCAGATATATTGAAAATACAAGGTTTCTGTGCGGTTCATTTGATACATATTCATTTCCCGAACATAGCGTAATATACTGTGACCCACCTTATTTTGAAACCAAATCATATATGGATGATTTTCCGCATGAAAAGTTTTGGGAATGGGTAAGGAAGATGAGCAGGGAAGGACATAAGGTATTCGTATCTGAATATACTGCACCGGATGACTTCAAATGCATATGGCAGAAAACAAAGAAGGACGGAATGGGAACAACTGTAAAGGGAAACAAGCAGAATGTAAAAACAGAAAAACTGTTTGTATATAAAGGAAAAACGGACGAGTGAATAACCCGTCCGTTAATTATTTAGTAGAAATACGTTGTATAAATTTATAACTTATCTACCATAGTAAAATCACCTTTATATTGTAGGCGGGAGCCGATATGAGCAATAGAACTACCATAAGAAAAGTTAATCATGAACAGCACGAATAGGTACACCTTGACTTCTGCTACCATATGTTTCCAAAACCGTGTAAATATGACCGGTAAGATAGAATTTAGCATAATATATATTATGCCTTGTACTTGTTGTATAATAGCCATATCTATTGGAATAAGTACTTTGATATATTTTAGTACCAGATACATAACTTGCAGAAGGAACAAGTATATATACAGAATGGTCATCTTTTTTCATAAACTTTGTACATTCTATACCATTTATTGTAGTATATTCATAGTCAGTATTGATTTTTAATTCATAAAAATCATCTGTTTTTGGTAGACGTGAACCACTACCAAATATTGCTAATGCTGCATCATATTGAGCATCATTACTTGGAATGTCTCCTGGCAACTGACTTCCAGACGTAAGAGCATAATTAGTACTATCAAACGAATACCCATCATCAATATTCTGTTTATCAGAACTAAAATGCGGTTCGATATTACCCCAACTGAAATACCCTCCATAATCTTCCGGAGAAGTGGCTCCAATGTTCATATTTGCCCATTTAAGTCCACTTGGTAATCCTAAATCTACATACTCGTACTGGGCGGGCGGCATACTGCCGTCAGACAATAAAATTCTTCTTCTCATTTTCTTTTTCTTCAATATATATCACCGGTAAATATCAGAAAATGAGATAAAGTGTACGGAAAAAGGCTGAGAAAAACTTAATTAATCTCAGCCTTCTTATCAGAAAAAGTCTAATATTTTATCAACAATCAGCCTTGTGCCTCAACTGCGAATACGAGCATTTCGGGATAGCCTGTTCTATAGTCATAGCTGTCAACTTCCTCTATTGTGGTAAGTGCCTCAACAGCTGCCTTGTTCTGTTTTGTTACGATGAAGCACTGGTCGGCATACAGCTGAATATGTGCAAGCATTCTCTCAGCAGTTGAAGTTGAAAGTGTAAGCGGCATATCACCTATATACAGTGACAGTGTTTCGACTTCAAGAAGCTTTGCCGAATCTACGGAACTTCTGTAGTTTGAACGTTCCTGGGGAGTAAGCCATGCCTTCATTTCAACGAAACCGTCAACTGCTTCCTCGGAATCAGAAGGAATCTTTACTATGAATGCATTTACCTCATCACTGTTGTCATATGAATTAATCATATCGTTCATTTCACGCTTGGCATCTTCAAGCGTGCGCACATATACAGGAGGCAACTCCATATTCCAAACATAATACGGACTCAACTCAGGATGCTCCTCATGGAATGCAGTCTGCTCATCTGACAGCAGAACCCATTTACCATCCAGATAATCTTCATAGGTTGTACCTATTTTACCGGCCCAGTATTCAGAATCAATTTCTTCATTGTAGCTAACAAAACTGCCTTTAACTAATTTAGTTATATATGTCTTCATATTTTATTTTAATCTAAATTTTATTTATTTTAAACACCTCTTACAAAGATTTCTGTTGCACTCTTAACCAAGAATGCAGCCTCACAATATCCACCAGCAGGAACGGTCAATGAAAGAGCTTCTGCATTAGGACAAATATACTTAGGTGAAGATGAAGATGTTGTATGGTTAATAGTAACAGTTCTTTGAGTTGTACTATCACTACTATTATATAGAATAACTGTAATGTTTTGTCCAGCTACAGGGTTACTTATTGTAATACCAGAAACATCACCCGTTAAGGTTATGAAATGTAAGTCTCCGTTATATCTTGCGTTTATTGTTATGGCTCCCGACGTAGAATCACTTGTGTAAGGGGTATGTGCAAAACTTTTAGATATTAGGACACCTGCACCTGGATTGAATTGCAAATTCTCACTCTTACGCGCACCCTCAGTCTTATCTGTTGTGGTAGCAGTACTTGAACTGAATAACACATTAAAATTAGTTGTATCAGTTGTATTAGTCTGAGTTACCTTAGTATCAGTAAACACGGCATTAGCAGGAACACTTTTGGCTATTGTAAAGCCACTGTCCTGAATAGCCTTACCGGTAGTCCCATTAAATGTTGCTACGCGGTTATTAACTGAACTTGACGGGCCGGTTACATCGCCATTACCCTTGCTGTTCCATGTATATTTTTCACCGGTTGTCACAAGTGAAAGTGTATCACCGCCAGAAGCAGGTTGTGCATTTGTTACAGCATTACCAGCGCCTGTTATATGACCATAACTGTCAATACTAATAGGATAAATTGCTTGAGTTGACTTAGCAGGGCTTGTTGAAGGTGCATCATGGTTTATTGTAATAGTTCTATTTGTTGTATCGTTAACTAATGTGATATTATTACCACCGATAAACGTAACATCATCAGCAGTACTCTGATTAGCACTAAAATCAGCAACAGTAGTAGCAGAAGAACTGGTACCGGGCTTTGATTTTACACTAAATGTACCGTCATTTGCAGCAGCGGGAATAGTCGGGAAATCACTGACTTGTGATTTTGTAATTGAAATATCACTAAATGTAGCACTAACAACACCGTTAGTCTGACTAAATGAAGTTAAAGTTTTTGAAGATGCCGGACTGTTTGTAATATTACCATCTAAAAACCCTATGGCATTTGTTACAGTACTTTTAGTTGCAGCCTTGTTAGTTGAAGCATCATAGGTTCCGTCAAATTCATATGTTGTATCAGTAAACACAGCATCCGAAGGAACACTCTTACCTATTGTAAAACCACTGTCCTGAACTACGCCAGCAGAATTAAATGTTGCTACACGTCCACTTGTTACACTCCCGGTATAAGTTACATTGTTATCAATTGAAGGTGTAATGGTTACGTCCTGTGCTGAACCACCTGAAGGTGTTACTGTAATTTTATTTGTGCCGCCTGTAAATGTATATGTTGTATCAGTAAACACAGCATTAGAAGGAACACTTGTTTCTATTGTACAACCGCTGTCTTTTACTTTTCCGGTTGTCCCGTCAGCCAAAAGAACATGTCCGTCAGTAAATGAATTATTACCCTTGAACAGAGTACCGTCCAACGTTGTATGTACGAAATCCCAGTTGTCCTTAACGGTACTATAGTCTGAAGCAGTTGCAGCAGGTGTATTGTCAGTATTACAGAGAAGCAGGTCACCGACCTTAACTTCAACACCGTCAATCTTACCGTTTTGTGCTACCTTGTATGTATGTCCCTTGTCAGCAGCCGGTGTCAATGTACCGTAATCACCTGTGTTTCCACCATTAATAGTGGTTTTATAAACCATTGCGTCAGTTGTGGCAATACCGTCTGCAATAGCACCCCATACAGCCTTTGAAGTAGGTATGGTATTATCATCAGAATTTCCGCTTGGATTTGTTGTTGTGATTGTTTTGCCACTGTCCTGAACTACACCGGCAGAATTAAATGTTGTTACATGTCCGGTTGTTACACTCCCGGTATAAGTTACATTGTTATCAATTGAAGGTGTAATGGCTACTTCCTGTGCTGAACCACCTGAAGGCGTTACTGTAATTTTATTTGTACCGCCTGCAAATGTATAAGTGGTATTTGTATCAGTAGCTGCTATTGTGATTTCTTTATTTGTGGCATCAGTTGTCAATGTTACATTACTACCCTGAACAAGCGTTACGGAAGTATTAGAGGAAGCATTTGCACTTGTTCCACCAACCTCAGTTGTAGTATTATCAGCCTTACTGTATATTTTAAACGTAGCGTCATTTACAGTCGGAATACTAGGTTTATTCAGAATTTCATTATTAGCACCGGCTGTTGCATTCCAGTCAGGTTTCGGACTGTTAATTGTTATCTTATTATTTTCAGTATCATGTGATACAGTTACAGTACCTGAACCGGTAAACTTGTCACTATTACCCATGAAAGCCTCAATAGCAGCGTTTATCTGATTTATAATCTCAGTACTTGTACTACCGGGAGCCAAAGCCTCCTGAATAGCCTTTGCAACGGAAGCCGAAATAGCCGCTAACAGTGCCTGTTGGTCTCCTGTAGGTGACTGTGCATTTACTGCATTGTTAATAACCTTTGTAACAGACTCCATAATGGCATCGATAAGTGCCTGTTGGCTTGATGAAGGTGATGCTTCTGCTACTGCATCTGCAATTGCTTGAGCAATCTCAGCATCGAGTTGTGCTAATGAAGCATAATTAGCTGAAACGAAATTCTTAGAAGCAAATTCAACAATTTCATTCTGGTCATTCAAAGTTGAAATCGTTTCATAACCCTTCTTGTAGTTAATCGCTATTTCACCATACCTAATGTCATCTGATGTTGGCAATTTAGGTGTTGTAACTTCACCTACAGTTGTGGTAGCGTTACTTTTCTTATGGATTAAATGTTTTGAATTTGTCGGCATTTTATATCCCCTTTATCTTATGTTTTTTATTTTTATATTTTAATATCCTCTGAAATCACAGCAGATAAAGGTTCGGTAAAACGGCACTCACTGTATATTAAATACCTGTATGTTATCACTATTCGGTGTCAGTATACTCTCGGAATATAGATTCCCTGATAAATTAGCAAGAGTGCCGGCCTTTTCTACTTGACTCCACATATAAATATATTACTTTTAACAAAAAGAAACAATATTTCCTTTGCAAATAAGAAAATAAACTGTATATTTGCACAAAAATAAATAAAAAAAATGGATAATATAACAAAACTGCACATTGCTGCCATAATAAGAGTACTCCTGCTTTTCATGTTCCTTGCAGGACTCTATTATATAATTTCCTGATAAACAACAAAAAGAAAAAATTAATTAAAAATGGTAAAGGCTATACTGCTTATGGGTTTGGCCCATATACTATGTGACTTCTGGCTTCAGCCCATCTGCCTGTCACAGCTTAAATGCAAGTCATGGTGGGTTGAGGAATGTAAAAAGAACGGAGTTGACTATGAAAAATACAAGGGAGACTATATAAGCGGACTCCTCATGCATGCGTTCTCATGGTCTATAATGGTGCTCGTACCGCCCATGTTCCTTATGGACGTGAAGGACTGGACGCTGATAGAGCTGTTCATAGCCAACACGATTATCCATGCATATGTGGATGACCTCAAGGCTAACAGATTCAAGATAAACCTGTGGACTGACCAAATCATACATATCATACAGATTCTCGTTTCATTCTATGTGATAGCATTTGTCTGACTGAAATTTCAGATAAGAATTGACATTCGTCAATAAAACACGGCAAAAACACTATTTCCTCTTTATTCTTATTTTATTTTCCACATTTTCTACGTATATTTGCAGAAAATCATAACCAACCCTTCATTTGACTTATATCAAAAAAACACAGCAAAAACAGACAAATTAACAGTTATTGCCATATCTTATTATATAAAATCAAAAAAATATGTTATTTAACATAAACGGAAAAGGAAAATATTATTAGTTTTAATTAAAAGGAGGAAAATAAAGATGAGGAAAATTTTATTTATCGGAATTATGTTCAGTATGTGTGTATTAGGCTTGCATGCTGAAAATGAGAAAAAGAATGTGAC